>Ga0172376_10000646_pt1 | contig 44576 bp, 34 predicted proteins | sample Lak35m_FD_121114 | JGI IMG/M metagenome (GOLD analysis project Ga0172376, IMG submission 121114) | Freshwater microbial communities from Kabuno Bay, South-Kivu, Congo - kab_092012_35m | ecosystem: Environmental > Aquatic > Freshwater > Lake | place: Democratic Republic of the Congo: South-Kivu...
AACGAAGGCCCGGAGGGCCGCAGTGAACGTCCGGCGATGGGGCATGGGCAGCCCCGAGCCACGCGAGACGCCGATCGATCCCTTCTGCATCTGCCGTGCCGAACAGGATTGGCAGGATGCCCGAAGCGAGCGTCCGGCGACGGGGTACGGGTCAACCGAAGCCGGTTTTTGTCGCAAGAGGTGATTCGTCTCGCCGTATAGTGGATACATGCGCGCGAGCCCACGCCATGCCTACGTGCACGTGCCCTTCTGCCGCCATCGGTGCGGATATTGCGACTTCACGCTCGTAGCCGGCCGCGATGATCTGATCGAGCGTTACGTGGCGGCACTCACGCGCGAATTGAAAAGAGTCCAGCAGCCGCTGGAGATCGACACGCTCTATCTCGGCGGCGGCACGCCCTCGCACCTCGGGCCGGCCGGGCTGCGGCGGCTGTTTGGCGTCCTGCAGGAAAGGCTTCGCCCCGCCGCCGATGCGGAGGTGACCGTCGAGGCGAATCCGCTCGACGTGAGCGACGCATTCGTCGGTGCGTGCCGGGAACTCGGCGTCACTCGGGTGAGCCTCGGCGGGCAGTCGCTCGACGCGACGACGCTCCAGTCGCTCGACCGCGATCATATGCCCGATGACGTGCGTGCTGCCGTCGGCCGGCTTCTGCAGGCCGGGCTCGTCGTGAATCTCGACATCATGACCGCCGCGCCGGGGCAGACGCTCGCGGCTGTGGAATCCGATCTCGCGGCGGCTCGAGCGATCGGCGTGCAGCACGTCTCCGTCTATTGCCTCACGTGGGAGCAGGGCACGGCGTTCGAGTCGGCGCGGCGGCGGGGCGATCTCGTGCCCGCCGAGGAATCGCTCGAGCGGGCGATGTTTGAGTTGGCGATCGATCGCCTTTCGGCCGCGGGCTACGAGCAGTACGAGGTGAGCAACTTCGCGCGATCCGGCTTTCGCTGTCGGCATAATGAGGCCTATTGGGACTGCCGGCCGTGGGAGGCCTTCGGGCCGGGGGCGGCGCGATTCGACGGCCGCACCCGCACGACGAACCACCGCAGCACGACGGCCTGGATCAACAAGACGCTCGCGGGGGAAAACGCCACGGGCGACGTCGATCGCATGACCGACGAGCAGGCGGCCCGTGAGCGGATCGTTGTTGGCCTACGGCGTTGCGACGGCATCGATCGCACCGCATTTCGCGCGGCCAGCGGCTTCGAACTCGATACGCTCGCGGGCGACGCGATTCAACGCTGGGCGGCCGCGGGGCTCGCCAACGATGACGGCCGGCGTGTGCGGCTCACCCGCGCGGGCCTGCTCGTCTCCGACGCCCTCTGGGCCGATGTACTGTAGACCGCTTGCTCCGCAAGCGGATCCCGAACCCGCTTGTGGAGCAAGCGGTCTACTTTGGAGGAAGCAGTCTACGTGACCCGTTACTGGAGGGCGTTGGTGAGATCCAGGATCGCCTTCTTGCCGTCGGCGAAATACATGAGCGCGTTATCGGCGGCAAAGAGCGGGTTGGGGATGCCGGCGAAGCCCGGCGAGAGCGACCGCTTCACCACCACCACCGTCTTCGCCTTGTCGACATCGAGGATCGGCATGCCCGCGATCGGGCTCTTGGGATCGGTGCGGGCCGCCGGGTTCACCACGTCGTTGGCGCCGATCACGATCGCCACGTCGGTCTCCGGGAAGGTCGGGTTGATGTCGTCCATCTCACGGAGCTTTTCGTAGGGGATGTCGGCTTCGGCGAGGAGCACGTTCATGTGGCCCGGCATCCGGCCGGCTACGGGATGGATCGCATACTCGACCGTCGTGCCCCGCTTCTCGAGGGCGTTGGCCAGCTCGCGGACGGCGTGCTGCGCCTGGGCGACGGCGAGGCCGTAGCCGGGCACGATCACCACGCGGCTCGCCCCTTCGAGCACCATCGCGATCTCCTCGGCGCTCGCGCTTTTCACCTTGCCGGCGTAGACGTCGTCGGCGTTGGCGGCGGTCGTCGTGCCGAGGCCGCCGAAAAGCACGCCCAGGAGCGAGCGGTTCATCGCCTGGCACATGATCGCCGTCAGAATCAGCCCGGAGGCGCCCACGAGCGATCCGGCGATCACGAGCACGGCATTGTCGATCACGAATCCGGCCGCGGCGGCGGCGAGGCCCGAGTAGCTATTCAAAAGGCAGATCACCACCGGCATGTCGGCGCCGCCGATCGGCAGCGTGAGCGTGATGCCCAGGGCGCTGCCCGCGATGACGAGCAGCCAGTACAGGATCGTGCGGTCGGGATTCGCGCAGAAGCCCCAGATCAAGAGCAGCGTGGCGGCGGCGAGGCCGAGGTTGATCCAATGGCGGTTGGGATTCGTCCAGGCCTTCTTGAACTGGGGCAGTTCCTCGAGCTTGCCGAAGGCGACGAGGCTCCCCCAAAAGGTGACGGCGCCGATGAGCCCGGTGAGCGCCGTCGCGATCGCGAACTGCGTCCAGGGCGCGAGGCTGGCGGCGGCCGTCGCGGCCTGCTTGGCGTTGTCGCAAAAGGCGAGGTTGCAGGTGCTCGAGAGCTCGGCGCCGGCGACGAGCACCGAGGCCGCGCCGCCGAAGCCGTTCAAGAGCGCCACCATCTGCGGCATGCCCGTCATCGGATAGCGGATCGCCATCACGGCCCCGATCACGCCGCCGATCACGCCGGCGCTGGCGAGCATCACGAGCGGCCAGAGGCCGCGTTCGGCCACGCTGAGCGCGATCGGCTTCTCGCAGCAGGCGGCGATGATCGCGATCGCCATGCCGAGGGCGCCGAGGTAGGTGCCCTTCACGGCCGTGCGCGGGCCGGTCAAGAGCTTGAAGGCCATGATGAAGAGCATCGAGGCCGTCAGGTAGGCGAGGTTGATCCAGGCTTGGCTCGACATGGGGCGGGGTTCACTTCTTCTTCGGGTTGAACATCTCGAGCATGCGGTGGGTGACGACGAAGCCGCCCGCCACGTTGATCATCGCGAGGACCACGGCGGCGAGGCCCAGCAGCGTGCTCGTGGCGGTGGAGAGCGCGCCGGCCACGACGAGGGCGCCCACGACGGTGATTCCGGAGATTGCATTCGAGCCGCTCGTGAGCGGCGTGTGGAGCCGCTGCGGCACCTTCGTGATCACCTCGAAGCCCACCCACATCGCGAGCAGAAACACGGTGAGCAGCCGGATGAACCGCGAGGCTGGATCCTCGGCAGTGACGGCGGCGGCGAAAAGCTGGGGCAGGGCGGGGAAGAGCGTGGGACTCATGGGCATGGTTCCGGGATTTGTTCCGAAAACAAAAGGGTGGCTGCGTCAGACGGTGGCGGTCTCGAGCGGCGGCAGGCCGGCTCGCTCGCGGACCTTCGGGTGGACGATCTGGCCGCCGCTCGTCACGAGCGTGTCGCGGCAGATCTCGTCGGCGAGCGATACGTTCGGCAGGCCGCACTTGACCAGGTGCGCCAGAAACGTGGCGATGTTCTTCGCGTAGAGTTGGCTCGTGTGGTAGGGCACGTCGGCGGGAAGATTCGTGGGGCCGAGGATCGTCACGCCATTCAGGACGACGGCGTCGTCGGGGGCCGAGCCCTCGCAGTTGCCGCCCCGCTCGGCGGCCATGTCGACGATCACGCTGCCCGGCCGCATCTTCGCCACCATCTCGCGGGTGACGAGCACCGGGGCCTTCTGGCCCGGGATCAACGCCGTGCAGATGACGATGTCGCTCTCGGCCACGACCTTGCCGAGGAGCTCGCGCTGCTTCACATAAAACTCCTCGCCCATCGCCTTGGCGTAGCCGCCGGCCGCTTCGCTCGAGCCGGTTTCAAGCGGCAGTTCGACGAACTTTGCACCGAGGCTCTGCACCTGCTCCTTCACCGCCGGGCGGACGTCGTAGGCGCTCACCTGGGCGCCGAGCCGCTTGGCCGTCGCGATCGCCTGCAGGCCCGCGACACCCGCGCCGAGGATGAGCGCCTTGGCGGGCGTGACCGTGCCGGCGGCCGTGGTCATCATCGGCAGGATCCGCGGCAGCGCGCCGGCGGCCACGAGCACGGCGCGATAGCCGGCGATGTTGGCCTGGCTCGAAAGCACGTCCATGCTCTGCGCGCGGGTGATCCGCGGCACGAGTTCGAGCGAAAAGAGCGTCGCGCCGCGTTCGGCCACCTCGCGGCAGGCGGCGGCGGACGAGAGCGGGTCGCACATGCCGATCACGATCTGCCCCTGCCGCAGCCGGTCGCGGTCGGCCTGCCAGGCATCGCCGGCGGCGCCGCCAGTGCGCACGGTGAGCAGGCAGTCGGCGGCGAAGGCTTCGTCGCGGGATACGATCTGGGCGCCGGCGGAGCGGTAGTCGTCGTCGGAGAAGCCGGCGGCCGCACCGGCCCCGCTTTCGACGGCGACATCAAGGCCGGCCTTCTTGAGCGGCGCCACGGCGGCGGGCACGAGCGCCACGCGCCGTTCGCCAGGAAACGTCTCTTTTGCGACGGCAACCTTCATCGGGGGGCCTTGCTGCGGGAGTGGCCGCGTCGTTGGCGGCAGAGCGGAACCATGTGAGAGGGGCGACGAGGCCAAAGTGTGATTGCCGGCCATCAGGCTGACAACTCGGCGCGGCGACTGGGCCCGAGAGGCCTAAAAAACGCGGCGATGTTCGTGATCGACGGGGACGCGTGAGGCCGCTTGCCGACCCGCCCTTCCACTGGTAGCATCCGGGGCTCCCAAACACCCGAAAACGTGCCGCAAAATGGCACCCGTCGAGGATTCGAGCGGACAAGACAATGAAGACATTCATGGCAAAGCCGGGCGAGATCGAGCAGCGCTGGTGGCTGGTCGATGCGAGTGACAAGGTCGTCGGCCGGCTGGCGAGCGACATCGCGATGGTTCTGATGGGCAAGCATCGCCCCACCTACACCCCCCACGTCGATACCGGTGACTTCGTCGTCGTCGTCAACGCCGAGAAAGTGCAGTTCACCGGCAAGAAGTGGCAGCAGAAGCTCTATCGCTGGTACACCGGCTACCAGGGTCTCAAGACCGAGACGGCCGAGCACCGGCTCAACCGCCGGCCCGAGCTGATCATCGAAGAGGCCGTCCGCCGCATGTTGCCGAAGACCCGCCTCGGCCGCGTCATGCTCGACAAACTCAAGGTCTACGCCGGCTCGGAGCATCCGCACCAGGCGCAGCAGCCCGAGGCCCTCGAAGTGGGCGCTAAGTAATCGGGTTAAGGTAATCGGGTTAAGGTAATCGGGGTAAGCCCGCTCATCACGATTCATTCACAACAGTAAAAGCTTCAAGCGAAGGAAGAGACGATGGCCGCCGAGAGTGCAAAGTCTGTTCGATCCACCGACGTGCTCGCCACGGGGCGCCGCAAGACTGCCGTGGCCCGCGTGCGTCTCCGCAGCGGCTCCGGCACGATCAAGGTGAATGGCCGCGATCTCGAGGCTTATTTTCCCGCTGTGAAAGACCGTGTGCTCGTCTCCGGCACGCTCGAACATGTTGGCAAGCAGTCGGCGGTGAATATCGACATCACCGTGGACGGTGGCGGCCCGACTGGGCAGGCCGGTGCGTGCCGGCTCGGCATCGCCCGAGCACTCAAAGCCTTCGATGGCGAGCTTGCCGAAAGCCTGCGTCACAGCGGCATGCTCACTCGTGACGGCCGCATGAAAGAGCGGAAGAAGTACGGCCTGCGCGGTGCCCGCCGCGGCACCCAGTTCTCGAAGCGGTAGTTTTGGGACGGTAGGACAGGCTTCAGCCTGACGTATCAAGGGCAGGCTGAAGCCTATCCCGCCGGGGTGGCCCGGAAAAATCGGAATATCCGGGCTATCTCTCCGCTTTCGCCGATTGGAAAGCCGAAGGCATACTGGTGGTGGTTTCCGCCGGCAGCCTTCCAGGATCTTTCCATGGCCCGTTCAATTGCCGTTGCCCTCGGTGGCATCGCTCTCGTCGCATCGATGCTGCCCGCCGTGGCACGCGAGCCGGTTCGGCGGGGCCGATCGCGGGGAGTGAATGTATCGGCGCCAGTGGCATCGGCCGGGCAGACGGCGGAACTCTTTGCCGCCGAGGCCGACGGGCTTGTGGCCTTGAAATATATTCCGAACGACTCGCGTTCGGCACAGGTCATCATCACCAATAAGACCTCAAAGCCGCTGTCGCTGCGGCTGCCAGCGGCCTTCGCCGGAGTGCCGGTGCTCGCCCAGATGGGGATGGGGATGGGGATGGGCGGCGGTGGTGGTGCCGGCTTCGGTGCCGGCGGCATTGGCGGCGGTCCGCAGGCAACCGGGGGCGGGCTCGGCGGGCAGGGCATGAACGGCATGGGGGGAGGAGGCATGGGCGGGGCAGGCGGCGGTGCGTTTTCGATTCCGCCGCAGAAGACCCGCGTGATCCGCGTGACGACCGTCTGCCTCGAGCACGGTAAGCCCGAGCCCTCCAGCCGCCATTCCTACGATCTCGAACCCGTCGAATCGTTCTCGAATGATCCGAAGTTGGCGATCGTGCTCGCGAGCCTTGGCCGTGGTGAACTGTCGCAGAAGGTCGCGCAGGCTGCCGCCTGGCACCTCTCCAACGGCCTGTCGTGGGAGCAACTGGCGGCGGAAAAGATCGACCATGCCGGCGGTGTTCCCGACGAGCCGTATTTCACGCCCGCTGAATTGATCGCCGCCCAGCGAGTCGTTGCCATCGCGACGCAGCAGGTGGGCCAGCCCGCCTTCGAGGATTCGTCGGCGGGGGTCAGTCGGCAGTGAGGGCTTCACCGCCGGCCCGCGTGCACAGGGCTTGGAACACGTCCCGCGGCGTATCTTCGGAGATCAGCCGGCACGACCCATCGAGGTTGAGGAAGTTGGTGCCGACCCGATAGGGGCCGATGAAGCCGCCTGGGCTCCCAGTCAAGCTGGGCACGCTCGACGCCACGTGCACCAGCGTCGCCGTGATCGCCGGTCGCCAGTTGAAGCTGGGTTCGGCAGAGTTATGCCGCGGGGATTCCGGAGCATAGATAAGTTCCTGTCCCGGCACGACTCCCACCCAACTACTGCGGGTGTGGCGGCTCATCCGCTCGCCAACGGCGATCGTCTTGCTCAGGCCGTCAGTGACGTCGGCGAACCGGATCCGGCTGTTGCGATGAAACACGCCGTTGAACGGCTGCCGCTCGTATGCCTGCGTTCCCAAGCATCCAACGTAGCTGCAGACCGCGGCCTGCGTGAGCACGGTCGGTGTGTTGGTCGGGGGAATGGATGATGAGGAATCGCCGGAATCGGTCACATCGATAAGCCGTGGAGCGGTGTCGCCTGGATCAATGAACACGGCCACGTTTGTTTCTCGCGCGGACTTGTTCAGTTCGTGGGTGATGGGGAGGTCGAAGCGGATCGTGCTGTGCAGACTCGATTCCTCGAGATACGGCAGCATCATCGCGAAAAAGCTCCAGCCGGGGCCTTCCTCTGTGACGGTCACGGTGGTTCCCGCCGTCCCAGTGCTCAGCACCGTCGAACGAAACCCCGGGGGCAGCATGCGTTTGGCGTCGTGATAATTGTGAAGGGCTAGGCCCATCTGCTTCAGATTGCCGAGGCTCTGCGTTCGGCGGGCCGCCTCGCGGGCACCCTGCACGGCGGGCAGAAGCATGCCAACGAGCGTGCCTATGATCGCGATGACGACCAGGAGCTCGACGAGCGTGAAACCACTGCGGTGCGACCGCGTCTCGGCAGCCGCTTCGGGCTCTTCCCCATCGATCAACGTGTCATCGACCGCGTCGTACTCGAGAGGAGCCGGAGCAAAGTCCCAGATGTGATCCGCAATCACGTCATCGATGCCTTGGATAGCCATTTTTCGCAGTCTCTTTAGCGGTAAATAACCGATCTTCTCGAAATTGAGAATCAATCTCATCGCGGATTGTAGGAATCCCATCGGGTCCGTCAAGTGCGCTGATTCTCGGGTACTACACAAGGGCTCCTTTGGCAGTACAACCAAAGGAGTTACGGCCACACCCCACGGGCAGCCATCCATGCATGCAAACCCAGCCGCCGATGCCGGGCGCCGCGACGAGGACGTGATCGTCGAGGCCCGCAACCTCTCCAAGATCTATCGCGACTTCTGGGGCCGCAGCAAGAAAGTCGCCCTCAAGCCACTCGACCTGGAGATTCGCCGCGGCGAGATCTTTGGGCTGCTCGGGCCCAACGGCTCCGGCAAAACCACCACGATGAAACTCCTGCTCGGGCTCATTTTCCCGACCTCGGGCGAGGCGCTCGTATTTGGCCGCGATGCGACCGACGTCTCGAAGAATGAACGGGTCGGCTATCTGCCCGAGGAAACCTATCTCTACAAGTTTCTCGACGCCGAGGAGACGCTCGACTTTTACGGCCGGCTCTTCGACATGCCGCCAGAGGAGCGGAAGCGCCGCGCCGACGCGCTCATCGCCATGGTGGGGCTTGGCCGCGACAAGAAGCGACAGCTCAAGGAATATTCAAAGGGCATGACCCGCCGCATTGGCATCGCACAGGCGCTCATCAACGACCCGGAGCTCGTGCTCCTCGACGAGCCCACCAGCGGCCTCGACCCGATCGGCACCCGCGAGATGAAGGACCTGATCATCGATCTCAAGAAGCGGGGCAAGACGGTGATCATGTCGTCGCACCTCTTGGCCGACGTGGAAGATGTGTGCGACCGGATCGCCGTGCTCCATCAGGGCGAGCTCAAGGAACTTGGCCGCGTCGAAGACCTGCTGCGAGTGACTGACGTGACGCAGATCCGCACGAAGGGACTCGCGCCGGCGGCGTATGACGAGATCCGCGCCGTCCTCAAGCGGCATGGCGGCGAGGAGATCGAGATCGGCAACCCGACCACGACGCTCGAAGACCTGTTTCTCGAGGTGGTGCGCGACACCGAAGCGCGACCGGGCCGGCGGGCGCGGGCATCAGGCGATCCGCACCGGAGTTGATGGCGGTCCTGGCGACAGGGTGACGGCACGAGGCACGCGGAAGACAGGGTGGCAGCCGGATGGTGCTCGAAGAAGAAATCCCGAAGTTTTCGGCCTGGATCGGGCCGGCGCTCGTGGCATACCTGTTTGCCGCCGCCCTGGTGGCGGTCTTCGCGGCGGCGATCGCCTGGCTCGTGCAGGCGGTGCTCTACGGCCCGCTCGTCGCCGGCGATCGCGTCTATCGCGGCGTCCTCACCGGCCTGGGTGACTTGGCCGGCATGTCGCTGCGGCGGATCTGGGCCCTGGCTCGGCTGGCGATCCAGGAGTCGCTGCGGCGCAACGTGCTCGTGGTGCTCGGGCTCTTCGCCCTGATCATTCTCTTCGCCGGATGGTTTCTCGATCCCACGAGCGTGAACCCGGGCAAGCTGTACCTCGGCTTCATCCAGTCGGCGACCAACCTGCTCGTCTGCCTGGTCGTGCTCGTGCTCTCCGTCTTCAGCCTTCCGGCCGACATCAAGACGAAGGCGATCCAAACCGTCACCACGAAGCCGGTGCGGACGGGCGAGATCGTCCTCGGCCGCATGCTCGGCTTCGCCGCCGTCGGCACCGTCTTGCTCGCGATCATGGGCGCGGTCGGCTGGGCGTTCGTCGTGCGCAGCGTGCGGCATGGGCACGACGCCGTGGCGGACGACGCCGTCGAGATCAAGGCCGAGGACGGCACGACGACCGGCTGGGAGGGGCGGACGAGCCTCGACCGTGGCCACCGCCACAGAATCGAACTCGCCGCCGACGGTACCGGCCGCACCGACACCGTGCAGGGGCACCGGCATGCGGTTCGCGCCGTCACGGCCAACGGTCAGACGACCTACGAAATCGGCCCGCCCGAGGGGCTGCTCGAGGCCCGCAAGCCGCTCCGCGGCACGCTGCGGTTTCTCGACCGCGAGGGCCGCCCGAGCACGAAGGGGATCAGCGTCGGCGCGGAATGGTCGTATCGGCAATACATCGAGGGCGGCTCGCTGGCGGCCGCGATCTGGACGTTCGACGGCGTGACGGAAGCCGAATTCCCCGAGGGCCTGCCGCTCGAAATGATCGTCCGGGTGTTTCGCACCTATAAGGGCGACATCGAGAAGGGGATCGCCGGCAGCGTGCGGGTGAGAAACCCCTCGACCGGCCTGCAGGGCGACCCGATCTACTTCACGGCGAAGGAATTCACGATCGATTCGCTGCTCATCCCGCGGCAGCTGCCCGCCACCACCGCCGACGGCGGCACGCGGCAGGTGGATCTCTTTGCCGACATCGTCTCCAACGGCCGGGTGGAGGTGGTGCTCCAGTGCCTGGAGCCGGCCCAGTATTACGGCGTCGCGCAGGCCGACTTTTTCCTGCGGGCCGGCGACGGCTCCTTCGCCTTCAATTATCTGAAGAGCTGTCTGGGAATCTGGTTTTCGATGCTGCTCACCACGGCGCTCGGCGTGATGTTCAGCACGTTCCTCGCCGGGCCAGTCGCCCTCCTGGCCGCGCTGTCCGTCGTGCTCGTCGGGCAGTTTCGCGAGTTCATCACGCGGCTCTTCGAGAGCCAGGTCACCGGCGACGCCTCGATCGTGCCGGGCGGCGGGCCGATCGAGTCGCTCTATCGGATCGTGACGCAGATGAGCATCACGCTCGAACTCGATCCCTCTCCGGCGGTGACGGCCATGAAGACGATCGACACGTTTCTCCTGGCGCCGATGCGGCTCGGGGCATCGCTCTTCCCGTCGCTCTCGGCGCTCGGCACGGGCGATTTCCTGGCCGGCGGGTTCGACATCCCGTTCGACCTGATCGCGGAACATGCCCTGGAGACGCTCGGCTATCTCGTGGCATTCTTCATCATCGGCGCGTTTTGCCTGCGGGCACGGGAGGTGGCGGCATGACCAACAAGCGCGATAAGGCCGGCTCCGACCCCCAGACAGCCTGGCTCGGCCTGCGCCGCGAGACGCTCCTGGCGCTCGTGGCGATCGCCGTCTTGCTCGTGCCGCTCTCCGCGCTGAGCCAGCCGGCCGACTCTGCGAGTCCGGGCGGCACGCTCGCCCGGTTGCGAAGCCAGTTTGGCCTCTCGCAGTCGAATCTCGGTGAGGTTGATCCCACGAGCGAGACGATGCGGCTGGCCACGCTCGGGCTCAAGAACATCGCCGTCACGCTGCTCTGGGACCGTGCGAATCATTACAAGAAGGTGGAAGACTGGACGAACCTCTCGGCCGCGCTCGAGCAGATGACAAAGCTGCAGCCGAACTTCTACTCGATCTGGGACTTCCAGGCCCACAATCTCTCCTACAACATCTCCGTTGAGTTCGACGACTACCACGATCGCTACGCTTGGGTGATGAAGGGCATCGAGTTTCTGCGGCAGGGGATCATGCTCAACCAGCGGGAGCCGCGGCTGCTCGGCCGGATGGGATGGTTCATCGGGCAAAAGATCGGCCGCGCCGACGAGAAGAAGCAGTATCGCCGCCTCTTCAAGGCCGACGACGACTTCCACGAGCGCGACCGGCCCGGCCGCACGCTGCCGGAGCGAGACAACTGGCTCGTGGCCCGCGAGAAGTATCTCGCCGCGCAGCAGCTCGCCGATTCAGGCGCGCCGCTCAAGACCACCGCGCTCATTTTCCACAGCGAGCCGATGATGACGGCGATCAACTACGCGCGGGCCCTCGAGGAGGACGGGGTGTTTGGCGACGCCGCCCGCGATGCCTGGAAGCTCGCCGGCGACGAGATGCGACGGTTTTCCATCCGCGAAATCCCGACGAGCTGGGACGTGCCAATCCGCCTCGGCCTGCGGGAGGCCGAGCTGGCCCGTGCCGATCGGTTGGTCGGCGAGCTCGAAACGCTGCTTCCGGGGCAATTCAACGCCGCTCAAGAGGCGAAGCGGGCGGCGCTCACCCCGGAGCAAAAACAGGCCCTCGGCACGCCGCCGATCGACCGCAGCGAAACACAACAGAAGCTGGCGGCCGAGGCTGAGACGGCGCTGCAGGTGACCTGGCCGATGGTGGCCCGCGACGCGGCCGCCGACGTCCGCGACAAGGCCAGGGAGCTCGCGCGGCAGTATGTCGAGGCGCGGGAGACCGCCGACATCATCGACCGCTACCGCGACATCGTGAACTTCGACTTCTGGCGGGCCACCTGCGAGATGGAGGTGACGGAGCCGGCGCTGCGGGCCCGCGAGGCCGCCTGGCGGGCGGAGCGGGAGTTTGCAAACGCCCGGCTGCAGCCGGCGAAGAAGGCCTACGAGGAGGCGTTTGCCGCCTGGCGCGAGGTGCTCGATGCGTCGCCCGTGCTGCGGGAAGACCAGTTGACTGCGGATGATCTCGCCGAGCAGGTCAGCCGCTACCGCAAGGTGCTCGAGCAGCTCGATGAGAAATTTCCAAAGCCCTTCGTGCTGCAGGATGTGCTCGACCGCGCCGGTCCGCTCGAGGAGTAGGGCCTCAAAAAGGTGTCAGGACTCTTTTCCTGCGAGCCATAAAAAAAGGTGTCAGGACTCTTTTCCGGCGGCAGGAAAAGAGTCCTGACACCTTTTTTACCGGCGGACGAGGAGCTTGTCGATGCGGCGGCCGTCCATGTCGACGACCTCGATCGTGAGCCCCTGCCACTGCGCCTTGTCGCCCACGGTCGGGATCCGCTCCAACTGGGCGAGCACGAGGCCCGACACCGTCGAATAATCGCGGGGCAGGGCGTCGAGCTTCAATTCGAACGTCTCGACGAGTTCCTCCACCGTGGCGCCACCATCGACGAGCCACGAGCCGTCGTCGCGCCGCACGAAGGCGGTCGCCCGTTCGCGGCGGTGCTCGTCGTGGATCTCGCCGACCAGTTCCTCGAGCACATCCTCGAGCGTCACGAGCCCCTCGGTGCCGCCGTATTCATCGAGCACGATGGCGAGCTGGTTCTTTTCCTTCTGGAAGAGCTCGAGCAGCCGGTCGAGCGGCATCGTCTCGGGCACGAAGAGCGCGCGGTGCATGATCTTGCGCAGCTCGATCGGCCAGCCCATCCAGTTGTGCCGCAAGACGTCCTTGAGCGAGACATAGCCGAGGATGTGGTCGAGCGAGCCCTCGTAGACCGGCATCCGTGAATAGCCTGCCATCGCGATCGCACCGAGCACCTCGGCAGACGGTGTGTCGATGTCGAGGGCGTCGAGGTCGATCCGTGGCCGCATGATGTCGCGCACCGTCCGCTCGCCGAGCCGCAACGCCTCCACCGCCACGGCCTGCTCCACGGCCTCGAGCACCCCTTCAGCCCGGCCGGCCTCCAGCAGGTGCTCGATGTCGTCGACGGAGACGCTCGGCTCGTCGGTCTTGTGGGCGCCGAGCAGGAAGAGCACCGCCGAGGTGGCCGTGCTCATGCCCCAGACGAGCGGCTTCGCGACCCGGGCGAAAAATTGCATCGCGGGGGCCACGAGCCGGGCGATCGACTCGGCTCGACGCAGCGCCAGCCGCTTGGGCACGAGCTCGCCGAGCAAGAGCGTGAGGAAGGAGAGCACGGCCACGAAAATGGTCAGCGCGATCGGTTGCGCAGCGTTGGCGATCGCCGGCGGGGCATGCGCGGCGATCCAGGCCGCGATGTCGCTCACGAGGCGGTCGCCGCCGTAGGCCGCCGCCAGCGTGCCGACGAGCGTGATCCCCACCTGCACCGTGGGCAGAAACTTGTCGGGGCTCGATGCGAGCTCGAGCGCCTTACGGGCCGCCTCGTCGCCGTCCTCGGCCATCTGCCGCAGCCGGCCCCGGCGGCTGGCGACGATCGCCATCTCCGCACCGGAAAAAAATCCGTTGGCGAGGATCAGCGCGAGGACGATGAGAAATTCCTGCAGCATGGCGAGACGTGGCAGTCGGGAAGGGCCGCTCAGCCGGGGGTTTGGTCGCGGCGGATCACGGCGAGGTTGTCGCGATGGACGACCTCGTCGTAGGGGCAGTAGCCGAGCTCTCCCGCGATCTGTTCGGTCTTCAGGCCGGCGATGCGCGTGAGGTCGGCGTCGGGATAGTTGACGAGCCCGCGGGCGAATTCGCGGCCATCCTCGCCAGTGAGCGAGACGACGTCGCCGGTGGCAAACGAGCCTTCGAGCCGTCGGACGCCGGCCGCCAGCAGGCTGCGGCCCTGCGCGATCACGGCCTGCTGGGCGCCTGGATCGACGACGATCCTGCCACGCGAGTCGGCCGACCAGCCCAGCCACCGCTTCCACGCCGGCATCGTCACGCCGCGGCCGACGAAGAGCGTGCCGACTGGGTCGCCGGCGACGATCGATTCGAGCACGCGGTCGTCGCGTCCCGACGCGATGATGCAGTGGCTGCCCGCCTCCGTTGCGATCCTGGCGGCGGCGATCTTGCTCGCCATGCCCCCCTTGGAGAGCCCGCCAAGCCGGTCGCGAGCGAGCGACTCGACGCCAGCGTCGATCGTCTCCACGCGGTCGAGCCGCGCGGCGCCTGGCTCCGAGGGATGGCGGTCGAACACGCCATCGACGTCGGAGAGCAGCACGAGCAGGTCGGCCCCGAGGAGCGTGGTGACGAGCGCCGCCAGCCGGTCGTTGTCGCCGAAGCTCGTCCGCAGCTCCTCGACACTGACGGTGTCGTTTTCGTTGATGATCGGGATCGCCCCGTAGTCGAGCAGCGCCCGCAGCGTGTTGCGGATGTTGAGGTAGCGGGTGCGATCCTGGAGATCGTCGGCCACGAGCAGCACCTGGGCGGCATGGCGGCCTTTCGACCGCAGCGACCGCTCGTAGGCCTCGATCAGGCAGCTCTGGCCGATCGCCGCGACGGCCTGCAGGTGGGCGAGCTCCTGGGGCCGCGAGGAGAGCCCCATCCGCCCCATGCCGGCGCCGACGGCGCCGGAGCTCACGAGCACCACGCGTCGGCCCGTGGCGAGGAGGGCGTCGAACTGGCGGCCGAGCGCCTCGATGCGGGCGGCGTCGAGGAGACCGTCCGGCCCGGTGAGCACCCGGGTTCCGACCTTGACGACGATCAGCCGGGCAGAGGCGGCGATGTCTTGTCGAAGCGGATCGGGCATGGCGAGCGGGCGGCGGATGCGGAACGCGACAGGTCCAGCATCCTACTCTCACGGCGGGGGAGACGGCCACCACGGCCCGGCGGGCGCGGCCCGACGCGGGGGCGGGCATCAAATCCCGCCGCGCGGCACGCGCCCGTTGAGGGGTTTGAAGAGAACTCGTATAGTCCGGGCGTCGCCTTCCTGTCCGGCCTTTCCTGCGGGCGTCTGCGGTGAGCGAACTTCATCACGAATGCGGCCTGGCGGCGATCTACCATCTGCCGGGTTCGGAGCCGAGCCCCCTCTGCCCTCACCAGGGGCCGGAGGAAGTGTCGCGGCTCGTGCCGCGGATGCTGCTCGACATCCAAAACCGCGGCCAGCTTTCGGCCGGCATGACGGCCTGGAACCCGGGCCGCAGCCAGTTGCTCGCCACGCTCAAAGACGTGGGCAGCGTGAGCGAGGTCTTCCGCCTCAGCCACCGCGGCAAATACGAGAGCCTGATGGAGCAGCACCTCGGCCGGGCGGCGATCGGGCATGTGCGCTACGCCACCTGCGGAGCCGAGGACCGTGGCTACGCCCAGCCACTCGAGCGGCCACACATTCAGAAGCGGAAGTGGTTTGCCTTCGGATTCAACGGCCAGCTCGCAAATTACCCGGAACTCCGGTCCGAAATCCTTGCCGGTGACGACAACCACCTCGCCCGCGACAACGACACCGAAGTGATCATGCACGCGATCGGCAACGAGCTGTCGCGGAATGCCGAGATCGACCCGGTGGACCTGCTGGCTGCGATTTCGAAGCGATTCGACGGGGCCTGGAATCTCGCGATGCTCGACGCCTGCGGCCGGATGATCGTGGCCCGCGATCCGCTCGGCATCCGTCCGATGGAATATGCCCGGCTCGGCCCGCTCGTCGCAGCGGCCAGCGAGAGCGTCGCCTTGCTCAACCTCGGATTCCCCGCCGAATCGATCCGCTCGCTCGAGCCCGGCACGGCCTTGATCATCGACGGCGAGCAGGTGCGGATCGAACGGTTTGCGGAGAGCCCGCGCCGCGCCCACTGCTTCTTCGAGTGGATTTATTTCGCGAACGTGGCCAGCACGATGGACGATCGCAGCGTCTACCTCACGCGAAAGCGGCTGGGCGAGGAACTGGCCCGGCTCGAGACGATTTTGATAGATGCCGACACCGTGGTCGTGCCCGTTCCCGACACGAGCAAGGCGGCCGCCGATTCCATGGCCTACCGGCTCTCGATCCCGTCGGTCGAGGGCTTGATCCGCAATCGCTACACCGGCCGGACGTTCATCGACGGCGCCTCGAGCCGCCGCCAGAAGGCCGAGGCGAAATACACACCGCTCCGCGAGGTGCTCGAGGGGAAGCGGGTGATCCTGGTTGAGGATTCGATCGTGCGCAGCACCACGATGAAGGTGCTCCTCGGCCGCATGCGGTCGCTGGGCCTCGCCCGCGAAATCCACGTGCGGGTCGCCTGCCCGCCGATCGTCGCCCCCTGCTTCTACGGCATCGACATGTCGACGATCGATGAACTCTTCGCCCCAGCCTTCCTGCGGGGTGGCCCGCTGGCCGAAGAGGCGCAGGCCGCCATGGCCGCGAAGCTCGGCGCCGACTCGCTCCGCTACCTGCCGGTGGAGTCGGTCGCCCGCTCGATCGGCTTCGAAACATCAGAACTCTGCCAGGCCTGCATCACCGGCGACTATCCGACCCCCGCGGGCGAGCGGCTCTATCAGGTTGCCCTCGACCAGGTGGCCCGCGGCCAGGCCGGCCGCGCCTATGAAGCCGCCGGCAGATAGCCTTCCGGCAGGTCTCAGACTCCTGGCCGCTCCACAATTGGGCGAGGTGAGCGGGTCGGCGGAAGCTCGAGGAGCATTTGGACCGAGTCTTCGAGGGCCACCGCGACGAGACTTCTGCCGCCTGCGAGCCGGTGCTACGCCAAGAAGAGGTGTTGTGGGATCCGCTTACGGAGCAAGCGGTCTCCTTGTGACAGGCTGAAGCCTATCCCACCATGCACTTGGCGGCGCGGTCGTTGCGCACGAGCACGGCCCGCCAGACGGGCTGGCCGGCGAGGCGGGTGCGGCGTTCGAAGTGGGTGCGGTAGTCGAGGTCGTGCTCCGCGACGCTGGGCTGTTCTTCGACGGGCGCGCCAAAGAGGCCGGTGCCCCGCGCCAGATCCATCGATTCGTTGAAGTATTCCTCGACGTCGGTCCAGACATGCAGCTCCCCGCCCACGGGCAAGACACGGCCCGCGTGCTTCAGGAATGTTTCCGAGAGCACGCGGCGCTTGCGGTGGCGGGCCTTCCACCAGGGGTCGGGGAAGTAAACGTGGATGCCGGCCAGGCAGGCGTCGGGCAGCATGGCGCGGACGAAGTGGGTCGCATCGCCATGGATGATCCGGGCATTGGTCGCCTGCTGCCGGGCGAGCTTGCCGGCGCAGAGGCGGGCGTAGCCGCCGGCGATTTCGGCGCCGAGAAAATTTCGCTCCGGCCGGGCGGCCGAGATGCTCGTCAGGAAGAGCCCCTTGCCGCTGCCCACTTCGAGCTCCACCGGGGCGGCTCGGGGAAAGAGTGCGCCGGGGTCGACGGGCGTGGGCAGGTCGGCGAGCGCGAGCAGGTGGGTGGAGAGATCGAGCGCCGGATCGGGCTTCTTCGGGGGGCGGCGTGGCATGGGGTCAGGAGCCGGTCGAGCCCCCGGCCGATTCCGCAGCCGCTTCGAGAAGGTAGTCGACCGGCAGTGGCACGCCCTTGATCGTTCCATCGACCACGATGCTGTCGCGGACGATGCCCTGGAACCGGCAGACGATCATCGCCTTGGGCCGCACGCGGATCCGCTCGACCGCGATGACGAGCCGGTCGCCCGGCACCACGGGCTCGCGAAACCGCACGTCCTCCATGCCGCCGAAACCGATGACCTTGGCGTCGAGCAGGTTGTGTTTCTGCGTGTAGTAGCTCGAGAGCTGGGCGGCCGCCTCGCACATCAGCACGCCCGGCATGAGCGGCATCACGGGGAAATGGCCCCGCACCCAGAATTCATCTCGGGTGACGTCCTTGTAGCCGACGCAGAGGCCGCGGCTATGATCCTCGTGTACGATCGCCGTCAGTTGCTCCATCTCGAACCGCTGCTTGTTCCAGCGGCGGATCTCGTGGATGTCGGCGATGACGCGATTGAGGTCGTATTCGCTCGGATCGATGATGAAGTCGCGCGGGGCCACGGCGTCGTCCCTCGGGCAATGATCAGGTGCGGATGTGCTTCCGCTTGGCCTTGCGGGCCTTGCTGTTGGCGGGGCGGGCGCCGTGGTTGGCCTTCTTCAGGCCGCGATGGGGCTTTGCCATGGAATCCTCTTTCGATGCGGTATGGGCGGCCTGTCGGCCAGGTAGCGACGTTGTACCACGCACCCGCCCGCGTTGCCATCCGGCCACTCAGCCCCGCCGATCGGCCGAGGCGGCCGCCTGTTCGGCAGCGATTGCCTCTCGCAGGCTCGTGCGCAAAATCTCCACGAAGCTCGCCCCGAGGAATCCGATCAGGGCCCCGATGACGGCCGATGAGACTCCGCCGAGCACCGCGCCGGGGATCGAACTGGTCGTGAAGGCGAGCAGTGACACCGCGCCCGCCGTGCCCCCGCAGGCGGCGCCGATCCCCGCCGACACGGGCACGAGCCTGCCGAGGGAGGATCGCTGTTTGAGATGGTTGGGCGCCGCCGCCGGCACTGCGGCGATCGGCCGCGGCAGTCGTCGGCGGGTGGCAAGGTCACGATCGGTCGCCTCCCGCAGCCGCGTGCCAAGCGCATTGCCCGCGACATGGGCGCCGATGCTCACGAGGATCACCAGCGCCGCCATCCAGCCGGCGAGCCCCAGCCAGTTGATCGCCGCGCAGGCGATCCCCAGCACGACCGCCAGCCAGGAATAGGTCTCGAGCCGCATGGAGATGCCTCTGTTCCAGGCATTCTAGTCCACAGCCGATGGACGTATATGTCGCAGCAAATTAGGCCTCTTGCGAAAGTAGACCGCTTGCTCCGCAAGAGGATCAGAATCCGCTTGCGGAGCAAGCGGTCTACTTTGGAGCAAGCGGTCTACTTTGGAGCAAGCGGTCTACTTTGGAGCAAGCGGTCTACTCCTTGAATTCGTCGTCCACGCTGCTTTGGCTATAGATCGGGAGGTGGCGGTAGTAGACCTCGAGGATCATCGTCGCGAGCGACGTGATGTAGATGCGGCCGCCTTGAGTGCCATGATCTGCCGATGCATGCCCAAACGGCTCATACCAGCTGCCCTGCTCGTGCCCCGTCTTGGACTGCCCCTTCACGATTTTGTCGCGCATCTTGGCGTTCCAAGCCACCCAGCGGTCGCCTTCCACGTGGTGCATCACCTGTGTGCCGTAGTAGCCGTAATACAGATTGTCGTTCGGGCCCGCCTTGGCCAGCCGGTCGAGGCCGCGGTTGAGGGCCGGGTGGTTCTTCTTCCAGCCGAGATACATTCGGCAGAGCAGGCCGGCGGCAGTCAGTGAGGGCGTTGCGCCAGGAGTTCTATAGCCGTAGCCCGAGCCCTCGTCGGTCTGCACCGAATCGAGGAATGCCACCGCCCGCTTCACGCTCATTGGATCGACCTGAAGAAAGGCCATGTGGCCGCTTTTGAGGCCCATGAGATTCCAGCCGAGGATCGACGTGTCGCCCGGCGCGCGATAACCGTAGCCCCAGCCGCCGCCGACCGGATCCTGTGAGGCCATGATGTAGTTGACGGCCAGCTGCGCGGGCATCGCCAGCCGCTGGTCTTGCGTCATGGCATATGCTTCGGAAAGGCAGATACCAGCCAAGCCCTGCACATAAGCCCCTCCACCCGCGTTGCCCTTGCCCTTGACCACCTCCGTGGCGAGCGCGTTCAGGGCGAATTCGAGCTGCTTTTTGTAGGGGCCTTCCTTGTGCGTATAACCGCGGCCCAGGAAGGGCAGAAGCGCCAGCGACGTTGCCCCGGCCACACTCGGGTTTTTTCCGCCATGGGTACACTGCCCCTGACAGCTTGGTGATTTCGCCATGTCGAAGCGCCAGCTGCCGTCGGGCATCTGATGGTTGATAAACCACTTCAGGGCGGCCTCGACGGCTGCCTCGCTTTCGGGGGTGCCACCGCCGGACTGCACGAGCTTTTTGCGTGCGTTGGGGTCGGTGCGGGCGCTGATGCCGCCGGCCTTCCCACCAACCGCGCCGACGCTGCTGAGCAGATCCTGCGAGGCGGCTGTTTCGGTGCTGAAGTCGGTGAATTCGACGGCGACGGCGGTGGCATCCACCTCGTTGGCATCGGTCACGACCTCGACGTTTTCAACGACGGCGGCGTCGGTGACGACGGCTTCCGTAAACTCCTGCTGGTCTGGCGTGTCGGGCTGTTCGAGCGGGATCTCCTCCTCGAATTCCTCGAATTCTTCCACTACTTCCGGTGCGGAGGAGGTGATGACGCGGGCCTTCTCCTCCTTTGGCGGCTCCTGCACGACCAGCGCCATCGAGAGCAGAACGACGATGTGGAGCAGCATGCTCACGGCCCAGGCCGGGGCCGTCTTCAGAATGGCCGAGCCGGCGGAGCGGCGCGGGCCGTCATCGTCGGTATCGTCTTCAGCCTCTGGTGGCGGCGCGGGCTTCGGGGGCGGCTGCTTTGGCGGCGCCGCCGCTGACTTGGCGGCAGCCGGGGGCTTCACGGGGTTTGCCGCGGCGGCGGGCTTGGCCGCCGCAGCGGCAGGCGCCTTTTTCTTGCTCGCATCGGGCTGGATGCCGCTGGCCATGGGATTCTCCGAGCCGCTCCCTGGGAAAAGAAACCCTACTCTTTTGAATCATATCGACCACGCCAAGGGCCGCAAACCGATCCGAAAACGCCAGAAGTCCATTTTCGCCCGCTGGCCGGGGGTGCCGCTGGCGACGGAAGCAGCCGACGGGTAGGATCCGACGCTTCTGGAGACACAAAGATCATGGCCAAAGGCAAGAAAAAGCTCGAAGTCGTCCACCTCGTCTGCGAGGAGACGGGCGACCAGAACTACACGCTGCGTCGGAAGACCGGCGGCGAAAAGCTGAAGGTGAAGAAGTATTCGCCGCGGCTCCGCAAGCACACGCTCCACAACGAGAAAAAGAAGTAAAGTAGACCGCTTCCTCCGGAAGCGGATCGGGTTCCGCTTGTGGAACAAGCGGTCTACATTCATCACCAGCTCAAAACTCCCGCTCCACGGCCTCCTCGCCGTAGATGGGGAGCAGGCGGTAATAGACCTCGAGCGTGAGAATCGCCAGCGCCGTGTGGGCGAGTCGGCCCCCCGGGGCCGTGTCGGGCTCGGCGAAGAACCAGCTGCCGGTCTCGTGGCCGAAGCGGGCCTGCTGTGCGACGAGCTGGTCACGGTTTTTCGCGTTCCAGCGCGGCCAGACGGGATGATCGAGCTGCAGGAGGGCCTGCGAGAGATAGAAGTTTTGATAGATCGCCTGCGGCGCGGGGCCGGGCTTGGCAAGATTCGTGACGCCGCGGAGGAGCGGCTCCTGCGAAGTGCCCCAGCCGGTGTACATCCGACAGAGCAGCCCGATCGCCGACGTGCAGGGCTTGGCCGCCGGGGTGCGGTAGCCATAGGCGGCCCCCTTCTGCGTCTGCACGCGATCGAGAAACCGACGGACGCCGACGATCGTTGGAGATGGCGTTTCCAGGCCGGCGAGCGACGCGCTCTTGAGCGCCGCGAGCTGCCAGGCCGTCACGGTGATGTCGCCCGACTGCCCCGGCAGGTAGCGCCAGCCGCCGCTATGCATGTCTTGTGAGGTCTCGATAAACCGCACGGCGTCGCGCACGTAGGGCACGAGCATCTCGTCTTTCGTCATGCCGAGCGCCTCGGCGAGCGCCAGTGTCGTCACGCCGTGGCCGTAGAGCGTGCCCTCGCAGAAGTCGCCGCCGCGCGGCGTGGGCTGCATGCGGCTGACGAGATAGTAGATGCCGCGGGAGACGGTCTCCTGGTAACGGCCGTCGAGGTGGGTGCTGCCGGCGCCGAGGAATGGCAGAAGCGCGATCGCGGTGCTCGCGGTCGAGCTTTCGAGCGAGCCGGGATCGCGGCAGGCGCCGTCGCAGCGGCAGCCAGAGAGGTCGAATTGCCAGGAGCCATCGACGGCCTGATGCAACGCGAGCCAGGCGAGCCCACGCTCCACGGCGGCCTCGCTCTCGGTCGATCCGCCGCGGGACTGCGCCGCTTTTTTACGATCCTCGCCGCGCCGCGTCGCGAAGCCTAGCCCATCACTGGCGACCGCTTTCGCGTGGTCTGCGAAAGCCCCTGCCTGGCGGGGCATCGCCACCCGCACCGAAACTGCCTGCGCCGGCAGAGGAGCCTGCGGAGGCAGTGTCGATAGCGCCGGTAACACGACCTCGGCCACAGCAGCAGGCCGGACGTCGGCGGCCGGCTCCGCAAACGCATCGGCTGGCAGTTCCACGGCGACGAGCGGTTCATCCGCCGCCTCGACGGGCTCAGCCTGCTGTTGAACTGCCTCCGCGGCCTCGTCCGCCGCGGCGATGTCCACAGGCTGCATGGGGACGTCGGCGGCGCCCGGAACATCGCTCGTGGCGATCTCGAGCACGAGCGGCTGCGGCCGGCTCTTTGCCGCCGGCGCCGACGCGAAGACGGCAAGCAGGATGAGCACGAGCACGTGGGCCACGAGGCTCATGTAGCCCGACCGCAGCGACGGGCTTTCGACCGCGCGTTCGATCCACGGCTTGTCGGCTGGTTGAAGCGGCATGGCGGCGCCGGCTGGCTGACTTTTCCAATCGGGCGAATCCTACCATCGCGACAGACTGCCCATTCGGCGCAGACCTCGATCCCAGTGGGAGCCCCATGGTGGGTATCGACTGCGCGGGGCGCTGGCCTGAAGCCGCCGCTTACCCGATCGTGTCGAGGAGCGATGCGACCCCGGCGGCATCACCCGCGGAAAACGTCTCGATCCGGTCGGCTTTGCGGCGCGCGTCGCCCGCGGCCTCTGCTGCTCCGTCAACCATGAGCAGCCGGCATTCCGCCGGCCGCGTAAACCGCGATCGCCCCGGGCGGATGACGAGATCGATCTCGCAGGCCTCTCCCGGCCCGGCTTTCGGCGCATCATGGAGCAGACGATCGATGGTGCGGCCGAGCGTGGTCGCCGAGAGATCGTCGGGCAGCCCCCAGCGGATGGCGCGGGCCGGCCGCATGACGAGACCCTGGCGACAGACGGTGAGCCGCCCGCGGCGGAGGAAGTAGCGCACGTTCGCCCCATCGCGCCAACGTGTCGTGGCCGAGCCTTCGGTGGGATGCCAGACATGCACCGAGAAGGTGCGTCCGACGATCGATTCGAGCTTCACGCCCGCCGCCCGCAGCCGCAGGCCGAGATCGTCGTCCTCCTGCCCCCAGCCCACGAACCGCTCGTCAAACCCGTTCACCCTTTCGAAGTCGCGCCGCCAGACGCCGAAGTTGCCGCTGGCCAGCCGGGGCTTCGATGGATGCCCGAGCAGCGTGTGCCACCAGGCCTTGGAGTGGCGTCGCGCCAGCCGCCTCCGTTCCTCTAGCGGCACGATCGCGCCGAGATCCGCCGCCGCGAGTCCGCCGGGCACGAGCGCCGCACTCAGGTGCTGCGGCAGCCGCGCGCAGTAGCCGAGATGGGCCACTCCCGGGCGGCGCCGTTCGAGATAGGCGGCGACGTGATCCCGCGGCAGGATGCAATCGCCGTCGAGAAAGAGCAGGTAGTCGCCGGCGGCGCTGCGGGCGCCGCGATTGCGGACGGCGGCCGCGCGGAAGCCGTCGTGCGGCTGCGAGACGAACCGCACCGGGAATGCCGCGATCGCGGCGAAAGCCTCGGTGATTGTGGGCGTGTCGTCGGTCGAGCCGTCGTCGGTCACCACGACTTCGAAGCAGCCCGGCCGAATCCCCTCCTGCAGCGCGATCGACTCGAGCACGAGCGCGAGGTGCCGCGGCTTCTGGAAGGTATTGACGATGAGCGAGAGATCGGGCATCAGCGGCCGCTCCGGGCGCGGGCGATCACGGGAGCGACCGCGGCTTCGAGTTCCGCGGTGCCGGAGAGGATCGTGATGGCGATCTCGAGCGCGACGAGCGAAATGCCCCCGAGCGAGTCGGCCCGCACCTTTACGAGATCCTTGAGCGTGGTGACGATGCGGTCGGCGGCGAGATCGCGGCCCCACGCCCCGAGCGACTCGCGGTCGGCATCGGAATAGTCGTGGTGGTCGGGGAAGGCGCGAAAGCCGACGAGCGACGCGCCGAGCGATTCGAGCGCGCCGCGAAAGGCGGCCGGGTTGCCGATGCCGGCGAAGGCCGCGACGCGACCGCTCCGGAGTGATTCCAGCGGCTCGATCGCGCCGGTCGCCGATCGCAGCCGCAGCGGACGATGCGCGGCCTCCACCCAGGCGGACGGCAACCTTCCGCCGCAGGCGCGGGCGAAGGAATCACGGATCTCGCTGCGGCGGGGGCCCTCGATCGAGTCGGCCCGCGTGAGCACCGCCACCTGGGCGCGGGCAAGGCCTGCGAGCGGCTCGCGGAGCAGACCGCGCGGGAAGAGGTGGCCGCAGCCGAAGGGATCGGTGGCGTCGATGGCGACGATGTCGAGATCGCGGGCGAGCCGCCGATGTTGGAAGCCGTCGTCGAGCACGATCGCGCGGGCGCCGCGCGCGGCGGCCGTTCGGGCGCCGGCCCCGCGCCTGCGGTTGGCGATGTGCGGCACGTCGGGAAGCAGGATGGCGAGTTCGGCGGCCTCGTCGCTCGTCTCGCCGGGCTTAACGCCATACCCGCGGCTCACGATCGCCGGCGGCACGCCCGCCGCGGCAAGGTGTCGGGCGACCCAGGCCACGAGCGGCGTCTTGCCGGTGCCACCGAGCGTGAGGTTGCCGACGGAGATGACCGGCACCGGCGCCGATTCCACCGCCAGCCAGCCGGCCTGATAGGCCGCATTGCGGGCGGCCACGGCCAGTCCATACGGCGTGGCGATCGCCGCGAGGCCGGCGCGGGCCGCCGTCGCAGCCGGCCCCCGCGCGGTGCCATCCACCAGCCGCTTGAAGGAGTCGGCGTCGGGCAGCAGCGACATGGCTTTCTTCACGTGTGGGGCGGGGGCGGATGCTGAGGCAGCGAGACGATAGCAGACTCCGCAAAAACCCTGCTTCGCTGCCTGCGCTCCGCAGCAAGGCGGCCGGCGGAGAACGCCGATATACTTATCCCAGGCCGACGGCCGGAAAATATCGTTGCCTGCCGGCAATGTGGAGCACCGCGATGGCGACAGTCACCAACGGCACTGCTGGCAGCGACCACTATCTGCCCCCAGATCCGCTCGCGGTGGGCGGCTGGCGGGGAGGCGACGAACCAGACTCGAAGTCGGATCGCTACCTGGCGAAGCGGCTCGCCGCCGCGGGGGCCGACTACAAGGGCGTGGCCCTGACGACCTTTCTGCTCGGCGCGGGGGTCGCGGGGATCGTCTGGCTGGCGACTGGCATCATCTTGGAGCACTGGGTTGTGTCGGGCGGCTTGTCGCGGCCTGTCCGCTGGGCATGGCTCGTGACAGGGCTCGTGGCGCTCGTGGCCGCGATCATCCGCTGGGTCGTGCCGCTCCTGCGGTATCGGGTGAATCTCGTCTATGCGGCACGGGCCATCGAACGCGAACACCCTGAACTGCACAACGACCTCGTCAACACGGTGCTCGTGAAGGCCCATCCCGAGGTGAGCCCGCCGATGGTCGTGCGGTCGCTCGAACGAAGAACTGCGAAGCGTCTTTCCGACGTGCCTGCAGAGGGCGTGATCGACCGGACGACGGCGCTGCGGCTCGCCTTCGCGCTCGCCGCGCTCGTCGGAATGGCGTGCCTCTATGAACTGTTCGCACCGAAGAGCTTCGTCGCCAGCGCGGCGCGGCTCGTCGCGCCGTGGGCAAGCTGGGCCGCGCCGTCGCGGGTGGCGATTCAAACGCGGGAACTCTCCTGGAGGATGCCGGGCGAACGGGCTGGCGGCGATGATGGAGGGGCAGACGGCCCCGATCGTCGTCGGCTCGCGGTCGAGTCGGGGGTGGTCACGCTCGTGCGCGGCCGGCAGCTCGTCGTGTCGGCCGACATCCGTGGGCTGCGGCGCGACGAGGAGCCGATCGTGACGGTCACTCCGCTTGCGGCCAACGGAGGGATCGAACGCGGCTCGGCTTCGTGGCAGGCGAAGATGGATCGTGGCGAGGCTGTGGCGGGGCTGCGGGCTCCCGCCGAATCCACGCGGCTCAAACGATTCGCCGTCGCGCTTCCCGATGCCGCCCGTGGCCTCGATGAGCCGGTGGAGATCGTGATCTCGGCAGGAGACGCCCGCAGCGAACCGGTGAGGATTGCAGTCGTCGATTCGCCCTCGCTGCTCGTGCGCGAGCTCCGCTACGACTATCCGTCCTACACCCGCAGGCAGCCGGAGACCGTCGAATGGCAGGGCGACATCCGGGCCGTCGAGGGAACGCAGGTGACGATCGTCGCCGAATGCAACCAGCCCCTCGATGCCGCCTGGATCGATTTCGAATGCGACGGCGACCACGACCTGCCTTTCAACAAGAGAGCGACCGATCTCGCGCGGGTGACGAAGTCGTTTCCGCTGCAGATGAATGCCGACCGCTCCGGCCCGGCGCATGCCTTCTATCGGCTCATCTTCCGGCCGCGGGCCGCCTCTGGGGCGGCGCGGGAGCCTGAGGTGATCGAGCCGATGGAGCATCGCATCGAGGTGATCCCCGACCTTGCCCCGGAGGTGTCGATCGAGGAACCGCGGCAATCACCGCTGCGGGTGCCGCCGGGAGGGCCGGTCGCGATCCGCGTGCGGGCGCTCGACCCCGACTTCGGTCTTGCGCGGGTCAGTATCGAGACGCGTCTGCGCGGCGGCCCGACCCAGCCTGGCATCACGCTGCTTGCCGAAGAGAAGGCGGGCATTTTCAAGGGGAGCGCGCGGATCGTGCCTGAGCGGCTCGGGGCGGGGCCGGGGAGCGTGCTCGAATACCGTGCCGTTGCCGTCGACACGCGGCCAGAGACGCCGAACATCGCGCATACCGGCTGGCAGTCGCTCGAGATCGACGCCTCCGCGCCGCCGCGTCCTCCGGAGGATCAGGCGCCGCGATCAGCCGGTGACCAGGGGGAGCGATCGGGTGATGGCGGAGTCGATCCAGCTGATGCCGGCGAGAGCGACGGGCAGGGAGAGGGAGAGCCGGAAGGCGAAAGAGGGGCAGAAGAGCAGGGCCAGCAACAGCAAGCGCAGACGGAAGAGCAGCAAAAGAATCAGCAGCAACAGAACGGCGAGCAATCGAAGCAGCAGCAGGGGGGCAAGAGCGGCGCCGCAGAGGGTGGCCAGCAAGGCGGCGAGCAGGAAAAGCCCGGCCAAAGCCAGCGCGGTGACAAGCGGGGCGCCGGTGGCAATCAGGGGCAGGGCGCCGACCAAGGGCAGGGCGTGGGCGCACGGGGCCAACGGCAAGGGGGCCAGCAGTCCGGCACTCAGAAATCGCAGGACGGTGGCGGCGACAAGTCTGGCGACATGAAGGCCGGCGGCCAACAACAAGGCGGAAAGCAACAGGCTGGCCAGGAGCAGGGCGGCCGGCAAGAAGGATCGAACGAGCAGGTCGGCAAGCAGCAAACTGGTAAGCAAAAGGAACAGGCTGGTAAGTCAGGCGCTGGGAAAGAGCAAGCTGGCAAGGAGCAAGCTGGCAAGGAACAGGCTGGCAAGGAACAGGCTGGCAAATCAGGTGCCGGGAAGGAGCAGGGGGGCGCGCAAGCCGGTGGCAAGCCGAAGCCAACAGTGGCGTCGGATGGCACGAATGACGGCGAGGCGATGGAGCGGATCCTCGATCATCGCCGGCAAGAGGGCGGCGACAAACAAGCCGGCGAACAACAGGGTGACAAAAAAAATGGCGACAAAAACGGCGACAAGAAGAGCGACGATGCGGCCCAGTGCAACAAGGCCGACGGCAAGCCTTGCGAAAACGGGAACTGCTCGACCTGCTCCGGCGGCGGCAAGCCTGGTGATTCCGGCGGCAAGTCTGGCGCGGGCCAGCAAGGTCAGGGCAAGGAAGGCGCTGGGCAGCAGGGCCAGCAAGGAGAGGGCCAGCAAGGAGAGGGCCAGCAAGGAGAGGGCCAGCAGGGCAATGGTCAGCAGGGCAATGGTCAGCAGGGCAATGGTCAGCAGGGCAATGGTCAGCAGGGCAATGGTCAGCAAGGTGGAGAGCAGCCAGGCGGCGAGCAATCGGGCAACGGCAAGCAGCGTGGAGATGGAAAGAGTGGTGAGCAAAAAGCGGGCGAGCCGAAGGGGGGCGAGGCCGCGGGAAAACAGTCTGGCGGCAATGAACAGTCGGGCGACCCACAACCGGGCGGCGAACAAGCGGGCGGCCAGCAGGCCGGCGACGGCAAGGCCGGCAACGCGGGCCAGTCGGGGCAGGCCGGCCAAGAAAGCGGGCAGGAACCGCAGGAGGGGGAGTCTCCAGCGCCGGCTCAATCCGGCAAGCCCGGCTCCGGTGCGGGCGGCGCGGGCAATGGCGGCTGGGCCGGAGGTGACGGTCGACGCGAGCCCGGAGAGCCGCTGGCCGACGGCCCTCCGCCGTCGAAGAGAACCGAATGGGGCGAAGAGGATCTGCGCAACGCCAAGAATGCGGCCGACCTCGCCATCGAGCACCTGCGCGGCGCCGTCGAGTCGGGCAAAAGCGACGTGCTCGACCGCCTCGGCTGGACCCGCGAGCAGGCGCGGGCCTTCCTCGACCGTTGGGAGAAGATGCGGCGGATGGCCGAGAGCGACGATCCCGTGCAGCGCGGCGAATTCGAACGGGCAGTTCGCAGCCTCGGCCTGCGGCCCGAGGGCGTGCGATCGAGCCGCGACATGCCGAGCGACGTGCGCGGCGGGCAGGCCGAGGGCCGCCGCAGCCGTCCCCCGAGCGAGTATCGGGAGCAGTTCAAGGCCTACACGCAGGGCACCGCCGGAGAATGAGCACCGTGTTCGACGGGCCGAGGTATCTGGCCGCATTCGGCCCCAAGCGTGTGCCGCACTGTTTCACCGATGTCTTGATCCTCGGCGGCGGGCTCGCGGGGTTGCGGGCCGCGCTCGCGGTCGATCCGCGGCTCTCGGTCACCGCGGTCACGAAGGACGACCTGCAGAGTTCGTCGAGCCAGTGGGCGCAGGGCGGCATCGCCGGCGTGGTCGATCCGGAGGATCGCTTCGACAATCACGTGGCCGACACGCTCACCGCCGGCGGCGGGCTCTGTCATCCAGACGTCGTCGATGCGGTCATCCGCGAGGCGCCGGGGCGGATCGCGGAATTGATCGCCTGGGGCACGCGGTTCGACGAGCGGGATGGCGCGCTCGAATTGGGCCGTGAAGGGGGCCACAGCCACCACCGCATCGTGCACGCGCTCGGCGACGCCACCGGCCGCGAGGTGATGCGGGCGGTGATCGAGCGGGCCCGCGGGCTCGAGCATCTCGAAGTGTGGCCCGACACGTTCACGATCGATCTCGTCACGTTCGACGGCGTGTGCCGCGGCGCGCTCGTCTGGAACAAGGCCCACGGCAAGACGCTCGTCTGGGCGCGGCGCACGATTCTCGCCACGGGCGGGGCGGGGCAGCTCTACCGCGAGTCGACGAACCCCGAGGGGGCGAGCGGCGACGGGATAGCGCTCGCCTGGCGGGCCGGGGCGGCGGTTCGCGACATGGAGTTCATGCAGTTTCATCCGACCGTGCTCTACATCGCCGGCGGCGCGCGGAGCCTGATCACCGAGGCGGTGCGGGGCGCGGGCGCGCACCTCGTCGATCGCGAGGGCCGCCGCTTCATGCCCGACTTCGACCCGCGGGCCGAACTCGCCCCGCGCGACGTCGTCTCGCAGGCGATCAACGTCGTGATGCAGCGGTCGCATCACTCGAACGTCTATCTCGATCTCTCCCACCTCGATCCCGCGATGGTGCACCGGCGGTTTCCCGGCATGGCGCAGATCTGCGCGAAGTTTGGCCTCGATCTCGCCCGCGACCGGATCCCGGTGCGGCCCGGGGCCCACTACATGATCGGCGGCGTGACCGTCGATGCGGAGGGGCGGACAAGCCTGCCGGGGCTCTTCGCAGCCGGCGAGGTCACGTCGAGCGGCCTCCACGGCGCCAATCGGCTCGCGAGCAACAGCCTGCTCGAAGGGCTCGTCTACGGCGCCCGCGCCGGGCAGGCCGTGAGCGACGAATTGCTTGCGGCTCCGGAGGAGGGGGCGTTTCGCGTGCCGCCGCTCGCCAACGCCAAGGCGGGTGACACGAATGGCTCGCTCGATCTGGGCGACATCCGCAACTCGCTCCGCAGCCTGATGTGGCGGCACGTGGGCGTGGAGCGATCGGGCGCCGCGCTCGCCGAGGCGCTCGACACCGTCGAGGGCTGGTGCCGCTACGTCTTGCCGCAGCAGTTCGCCGACCCGCAGGGCTGGCAGCTGCAAAACATGCTCGAGGTCGCCCGGCTGATGATCCGCGCGGCGATCACGCGGTGCGAGACCAGGGGCGTGCACGTGCGGGGGGATTTTCCCGCGCCGTGCGAGGCCTGGCGGTGCCACATCGGCTGGCTCCGCGGCCGGCCGGAGCCGCTCCTCGAGCCGCTGCCCCCAGCGGCTGACGCCGGGCCGTCGGCCGCGCAGGGATTGCCGGAAAAGGCGGCCGTGGTCAAGAATTGATCAATCCCGTTCCCCGGAAGTTTCACCGCGAGCAGCCATGTCGGACGCGAATCACCGTTCCAGCGAAGCCATGATCGAGGCCGACGGCCTCACGAAGTATTACGGCCCCTTCATCGCCATCGAAGACATCTCGTTTCGCGTGCCCCGCGGCGAGGTCGTCGCCTTCCTCGGGCCCAACGGCGCGGGCAAGAGCACGACGATGAAGATCCTCACCGGCTATCTCGCGCCCACCTCCGGCACAGCGCGGATCGCGGGCTACGACATGTCGACCGATCGGCTCAAGGGGGCCGAGCGGCTGGGCTACCTGCCCGAGAACGGCCCGCTCTATCCCGACATGACCCCCCGCAGCCTGCTCGAATTCTTCGCCGACGCCCGCGGGCTCACGGGGCACAGACGCGAGGAGCGGATCGACGCCGTTGTCCGCCAGTGCGAGCTCGGCAGCGTGATCGGCAAGGCGATCGGCAAGCTCTCGAAGGGCTACCGGCAACGCGTGGGCATGGCGCAGGTGCTGCTCCACGAGCCCGACGTGCTCATCCTCGACGAGCCGACCAGCGGCCTCGACCCCAACCAGATCCGCGAAGTCCGCGACACGATCCGCCGGCTCGGCGAGCAGAAGACGATCCTGCTCTCGACGCATATCCTCCAGGAAGTGGAGGCGCTCGCCGACCGCGTGATCCTGATCGCGGAGGGCCGCCTGCGGTTCGACGGCACCCCCGCCGAACTCCGCCGCGACGGCCGCGGCCTCGACGAGCGGTTCCACGAACTGACCCGCTCGGCATGACGCTGGCCCCCTCCAGCGAACTTCCGCGGTTTCCCCGGACTGTCCGCTGCTCGAGCCAGCCGACAATGAAATCGATCAACTGACATGAAGCATGCACTGATCAGAACAACGCTTGCAGCGCCCGGCGAGGTGTCGGCTGAAGCTCGACGAGCATTGGGCCGCCGCGGCCCACCGCGAGGAGACTTCTGCCGCCCCGAAGCCAACCGGGTGGCTTCAGGAAATCACTCGCACACGAACCACTAGCGCCGACGCTTACCAAAGGGACCGCAGCATCATGAAGTGGCACGTTCTCGACGCCGTGTTCAAGCGGAATTTCGTCGCCTACTTTTCCAATCCCACCGGCTACGTCTTCATCTGCGTCTTCGTGCTGTTGGGATCGCTGGCGGCGTTCTGGCCGCCTGAATTCTTCAACGCGAACCTTGCGAACCTCGACCAGCTCAACCGCTACCTGCCCTACATTCTGCTCGTCTTCATCCCGGCGATCACGATGAGCGTCTGGGCCGACGAGCGGCGGCAGGGCACCGACGAGCTCCTGCTCACGATCCCGGCGAGCGACTGGGAGGTGGTGTTCGGCAAGTATCTCGCCACGGTCGGGATCTACACGGTGGCGCTGCTGTTTTCCTGCGTCTGCAATCTTGTCATCCTGCTCCGCTGGGGCACGCCCGACGGCGGGCTCTTTCTCGCCAACTACCTCGGCTATTGGTTCGTCGGTCTGGCGATGCTGGCGATCGGCATGGTGGCGAGCTTCCTCACGAGCAACCTCACGGTGGCCTTCATTCTCGGCCTGGCCCTCAACGCGCCCTTGGCGATGGCCGATCGGGCCGGTGCCGTGATGGGGCCGAAGCTCGCGGCGGCCGTGCGCGGCTGGAGCCTTGCCGAACAGTTCTCCGATTTCGGCCGCGGCGTGGTGAGTCTCTCGTCGATCGCCTACTTCCTCGGCGTGGTCGCTGTCTGCCTCTACATCGCGATGGTGCTCATCGGCCGCCGGCTCTGGACGGGCCGTCGCGATGGCGCCAGCCTGGGGTTGCACTATGCGGCGCGGGCGCTGGGTCTGGCTGCCGCGGCCGTCGGCGCGGTGCTCTTCCTGCGGGCCTGGGATGTGCGGCCCGATCTTTCCGAAGGACGGATCAGTTCGCTCTCCGCCGACACGCGTCGGCTGCTCGCCGGCCTCGAAGCGGATCGGCCGATCGACATCAAGGCCTACGTGAGCCCGACCGTGCCCGAAGACTACGCGCAGACCCGGCTCAACCTGCTCAACATGCTGCGGCAGTTTCAGCGGCTTGGCGCCGGCAAGATCAAGGTGGAGGTGATCCCGACCGAGCCGAAGACGGAGGCGGCGGCACTGGCGAGCCAGCAGTTCGGCATCGAGCCTGTGACGGTGCTCTCGCGGGTGCGCGGCACCTATCGCGACGAGGAGATCTTCCTGGGCTGCGCGTTTACGAGCGGCCTGGAGAAAGTGGTCGTACCTTTCTTCGACAAGGGCACGCCGGTGGAATACGAGCTGATCCGCTCGATCTGCACGGCGGCCCAGCAGAAGCGGAAGCGGCTCGGCGTGCTCACGACCGACGCCGATCTCTTCGGCGGCTTCGACATGATGAGCGGCCAGCAGCGGCCGAGGCAGCCGCTCGTCGACGAACTCGAGAAGCAATACGACGTCGTGCAGGTCGATCCGACGGCGCCGATCACCGAAGCATATGACGTGCTCCTGGCCGTGCAGCCCTCGGCGCTCGGGCCGGAGCAACTGGCCAACTTCGTGGCCGCGGTGCAGGCGGGCCAGCCGGCGGCGATCTTCGAGGATCCGCTGCCGGTGCTGATGCAAGGCGTGCCTGGCACGGGCCAGCCGCGGCGTGGCCCCGGCGGGCCGATGGCGATGTTTCAGCCGCAGGGGCAGCCGAAGGGCGACATCAACCTGCTCTGGCAGACGCTCGGCGTGAAGCTCGGCGCGGCGGCCGGGCGGCCGGCGATGGGGCAGATGGGTGTCGAACCCTATGTCGTCTGGCAGGACTACAACCCGCATCCCAAGCTCGAACTGCCGAGTGAATTCGTCTTCATCGATGCCGATATGGGAGCCGCCAGCGGCGAGAAGGCCGCCGGCTTCAATCAGGCGCAGCCGATCACCGCCGGCCTGCAGGAGGTGCTCTTTCCCTTTCCGGGCTCGGTCGTGAAGGACGAATCGGCCGACGTTTCGTTCACGCCGCTGGCGCAGACGGGCACTCGCTCAGGCACGATCGAGGTCGAGCAGGTGATGGGTAACCGCGGCGACATGCGACAGCTTCGCGTCTTCGAGAAGCCCGGTCGGCAGGTGATGACGCTCGCCGTGGCGATCGAGCGGAAGGCCCCCGGATCGCCCGCCGGCGCGAAGGAGGGAGATGCGGCGGCGCAGCCCGCCGCGCCGCCGATTCGCGCCGTCGTGGTGGCCGACATCGACCTGCTCGACGGCCGGATCTTCGGCCTGCGGAACCGCCCCGACGAGGTCTTTGGCCTCGATTTCGACAATGTGACTTTCGCGCTCAACGTGCTCGACACGCTCGCCGGCGACGATCGCTTTCTCGACATTCGCAAGCGGAAGCCGAAGCACCGCACGCTCGAGCGGATCGAAGACACCGTGGCCGAGGCCCGCGAGCAGGCCGATGCCGAACGGCAGAAGTTCATAGCCGAATTCGACGCGGCTGAGCGAGAGGCCAATGCCTCGATGCAGAAGGAGGTCGGCGAGTTCGAAAAGAAGATCGCCGAGCTCGAGTCGGCCGGCGATGCCGACCCGCAGGCGGCCATGCAGGCGGTGCAGCAGCTCGCCAGCCGCCAGCGGCTCGCGCAGCGGCGGCTCGACACGAAGATCGAGCAGCTGAAGCGGAAGCGCGATGCCGAGGTCGAGGCGGTCGAACGACAGCTCGGCGCGAAGGTGCGGCAGGAGCAGGACCGACAGAAGTGGCTGGCGGTGCTCCTGCCCCCAATTCCGCCGCTCGTCGTCGCATTCTTCGTCTATTTCCGCCGTCGCGCCATGGAGCGCGAGGGCGTCTCGAAGGCGCGGCTGCGGTAGCCGTGGCCCGCACGTTCAACACGATCATCCAGCCAAGGAGTGACGAGATGGTATCGCAGGAACACGCTGGTGGCATGTCGCCGGTGATGCAAAAGACCGCGGTCTTTCTGCTCGGTGGCCTGGGAATGCTCTTGCTCGGGGCCGCGGTGCAGCCGCGGTTCAAGACCGCGAAGGTCGAGCCAGACGAGCAGCGGGTGCTGTTCCCAGAGCTCTCCGATGCGGGGAAGGCGGCGAGCCTTGAGATCGTGAAGTATGACGAGGATCTGGCGACGCTCGCGCCCTTCAAGGTGGTGCAGTCGGGCGGCGTCTGGGTGCTTCCCGCCCATCAGAATTATCCTGCCGACGCCAAGGATCAGCTTGCGGCCGCCGCGACGGAACTCGTGGACCTGAAGGTGCTCGGCGTGGTGAGCGGCTCGGCGTCAGACCACGAGACCTACGGCGTGATCGAGCCCGATCCCGAGAAGATCAAGCCCGGCATGACGGGCATCGGCGAGCTCGTGGAGGTGCGCGACGCGAGCGGCGCCAAGCTCGCGCGACTCATCATCGGCAAGGAAGACAAGCGGCCGGCCGCCGGCATGCCGGCGGGGCCGGGCCGCGGCCTGCGGTTCGTTCGCAAGGCCGGGCAGGATCCCGTCTACCGGATCGAGATCGACACCTCCAAATTCACGACGCGGTTCGACGACTGGATCGAGAAGGACCTGCTCAAGCTCTCCCCCTGGGACGTCCGCCGCCTCGTGCTCGACGACTACACGCTCGGGGCCGTGGAATCGGGCGGCCGCATCCGCGTCGAGCAGAATCGCAAGAGCCGGACCGACCTCACCTACGACGACAAAGACGCGAAGTGGTCGCTCGTGAAACTCGAGGCCTTCGCCGACGGCAAGACTGCGAAGGAAGAGAAGCTCCCGGAAGGCGAGGAGCTTGCCTCGGGTAAGCTCAATGATCTCCGCAATGCCCTCGGCGATCTCAAGATCATCGACGTGGCGCGGAAGCCCGCGGGCCTGAGCGCCGACCTCAAGGCCGAGGAGCAATTCACCGGTGATCCCGAGGCCGTCACGTCGATGCAGCAGCGGGGATTCCTGCCGCTGAAGTCTGGGGAGATTCTCTCGACTGACGGCGAGACGATCGTGGGCATGAAGGACGGCGTCGAATATGTTTTGCGGTTTGGCGCCGGCACGACGGTGGCCGGTGACGGCGACAGCGATGACAAGGACGACGCGGGGGACGATGCGAAGGAAGGGCAAACCGCGGCGGGTGAGACCGCCGGCCGTTACCTGCTCGTAATGGCCCGGTTCAACGAGGGGCTGCTCGAGAAGCCGCAGCTCGATCCGGTGCCGGACGCGCCGGAAGAGCCGGCGCAGAAGGAGTCTGAAGGAAAAGATGCCGAGAAGAAGGAGGGCGATGCCGCCGAGAAGCTGAAGGCGGCCGACGAGGCGGAGGCGAAGGCGCAGGCTGCGCTCGAGGAGAAGCGGCGCGTCGAGCGGGAAAACCGCCGCAAGCAGGACGAATACGACGACAAGGTGAAGGCGGCCCAGAAGCGGGTGCGTGAACTTAACAACCGCTTCGCCGACTGGTACTACGTCGTGTCGAACAAGGAATACGCCAAGATCCACCTCACCCGCGACGCTATTGCGCAGAAGAAGGAAGCGGAGCCCAAGTAAACCGTTTGCTCGGCAAGCGGTCTCGTTCGGCGAGGCTCGCGGGTCGGCGGAAGCTCGACGAGCATTTGGGCCGAGTCTTCGAGGGCCACCGCGAGGAGACTTCTGCCGCCTGCGAGCCGGTGCGCTGCCTCGAGGTTGAAAGCCGCCGGGGGACGGTGAAAGCCTCGGCTTCGGAGGCGAGGATACGCCAACTCACCTCGACTTTCCCCGATCCCCCCGGCTCGTCAGTAGTACGGGTAGGCTCGCGGGTCGGCGGAAGCTCGACGAGCATTTGGACCGAGTCTTCGAGGGCCACCGCGAGGCGACTTCTGCCGCCCGCGAGCCGGTGCGACTTCGTTTGAGTTGTTTCGGGAGAAGCCGGTCTTTCCTCCCGTCAAACGCATCCGCTTTGCGCATGCGGCGCGGGGTCGGTAGGATTCACGGTCCTTCCGTCGCGTTCCCCGGCTGCCCACGATGTCCGAGATTCTCACCTCGCCTCGATCTTCCCGATTCGGTCGGGCCGTGGGATTCCGCTTGGCAGGCATCGGCAGCTACGCGCCACCGCGGGTTGTCACGAATGCCGACCTGGCCCGGCTCGGCTGCGATCCCCAATGGATCGTCGAGCGGTCGGGCATCCGGGAGCGCCGGCACGCCCCGCCCGAGATGGCCACGAGCGATCTGGCGGAGGCCGCCGGCCGGGCCGCGATCGCCCAGGCCGGCATCGCCGCCGGCCAGATCGATCTGCTCGTCGTCGGCACGTTCACGCCCGACATGTGCATCCCGTCGACCGCCTGCATCGTGCAGGAGAAACTCGGTCTCGACGCGCCGGCGATGGACGTGACGGCCGCCTGCGCCGGATTTGCCTATGCCCTGGTCACCGCGGCGCAGTTTCTGGCGTCCGGTTCGAGCCGGCTCGCGCTCGTCGTCGGCGCCGACACGAACTCCCGGGTGGTCGATCCCGACGACATCAAGACCTGGCCCCTCTTCGGCGACGGTGCCGGCGCCGTGTTGCTCGCGTGCGTCGAGTCCGACGCCGCAGGCCCCGAGCGCGGGCTGCTTTCCTTCTCGCTCGGTTCCGACGGCCGGGGTTCCGGGCTCCTTGCCTGCCCGATGAGCGGCTCCCGGCAGCCGATCACCGCCGAGGGGGCCGCGCGGCGCGAGCACTTCATGCGGATGGACGGCCGCGCCGTCTTCAAGTGGGCCATCCGGCTGGCCGAGGAGAACATCCGCCAGGTGGTCGAGCGGGCGGGGTTGTCGCTCGACGCGATCGACCTCTTCGTGCTCCACCAGGCCAACGCGCGGATCATCGAGGGGGCGCGGTCGGCCCTCGGTGTGCCCGCGGAGCGGTTCATGGTGAACCTCGATCGTTATGGCAACACGTCGAGCGGCTCGATTCCGCTCGCGCTCGACGAGGCCTGGCGGGCCGGACGGATCGGCCCGGGCAGCACGGTCGTGGTGTGCGGCTTCGGCGGTGGCCTCGCCTGGGGGAGCGCCGTGTGGAGACTCTGACTTTCCCAAAACGCACTCGCCCAAACCGGCACGGGGCTGCCTGTTACCCTCTCGGCGGACGTTCGCTGCAGACATCCTGTCTTCCGCTCACTGCATGTCCGCTCGCTTTCTGCATCCTGCCTGCGCTCGCTTCCATAGCCCGCGAGAGGGTAACAGGCAGCCCCCTGCCTTTCTCAACCGGTAGAGGAGGCTCCGGGCGACCCGTACCCCGCGAGCCGGCGTTGCTGACCAGCGAAGGCAGGATGCCGAGAGCGCAGTCAGCATCGAGCGAGCGGAGGGCATGCGGGCACCGATCCGCGTCAGCGGATTGGTCGTACGTAGCGAGCGTCCGGAGAGCCGGGGTACGGGTCGCCTGAAGCCGGGGCGTCTACAGGAGCATATTGACGCATGAGTGACACCATCATCGAGAAGAAACTTCCCGCGCGGCGCGACGTGCCCGTCGGTGATACGTGGGATCTGTCGAGCCTCTTCTCGTCGGATCAAGAGTGGGAGGCGGCGCTCGCGGCGTGGGAAGAGCGGATTCCCGGCTTCGCGGCGTTTGCCGGGACGCTCGCGTCGAGCCCCGAAAGGCTGGCGGAGTGCCTTGCGTATGACATCGCGGTCGATCGGGAAGGCGACCGGATCGGCACGTATGCCCATCTGCGGGCGACCGAGGATCAGGCGGCGGCCGAGGCGCAGCGGATGGCAGGGCGGTTTCAGCACGTCGCCACGCTCGCCGGAGAGAAGGCGAGCTTCATCCGCCCCGAGATCATGGCCGTTCCGCCGGAGACGCTCGCGGCCTGGATGAAGCTGCCGGTGTTGGCCGACTATCGGCTCATGCTCGAGCGGCTTGTCCGCACCCGGCCGCACGTGCTCTCCGAAGCGGAGGAGAAACTGCTCGCGATGCAGGGCACGTTCGCCGGCACGGCGGGGAAGGTCTTTCGGCAGCTGACCGACGCCGACATGAAGTTTGGCGGCGTGACGACGGGCAAGGGGGAGCGGATCGAGCTTTCGAATGCGACGTTCGTGACGCTCTTGCACGACACGTCGCGGCCGGTCCGCAAGACGGCGTTTCATCAGTACTACGACCAATACGAGGCCCATGCCAACACGCTCGCCGCCACGCTCTCAGGCTCCGTCGAGCGTGACGTCTACGCGGCGAAGGTCCGCCACTACCCGAGCGCCGTCGAGGCGGCGCTTTTCGGCGACAACGTGCCGCTCGCCGTCTATGACCAGCTCATCGCGGCCGTGCGCGGCAACCTGCCGGTGGTCCACCGCTATTACGACCTGCGGAAGCGGATCATGGGACTCGACGAGATCCACCACTACGATTGCTACGTGCCGCTCGTGCCCGAGCTCGAGCAGCGGCATACGTGGGACGAGGGAGTGGAGCTCGTCATCGAGTCGCTCGCGCCGCTCGGGCCCGACTATTGCCGTCGGCTGGAGCAGGGGCTGTCCGGCCGCTGGTGCGATCGCTACCCGAATGCCGGCAAGCAGTCGGGGGCCTTCAGCTCCGGCACCTACGACTCCGATCCCTATATCCTGATGAACTTTCAGGAGGAGGCGATCGAGCATGTCTTCACGCTCGCGCACGAGGCGGGGCACTCGATGCACACCCGGTATTCCGCCGAGGCACAGCCGTATCAGTATTCGGGCTACACGATCTTCGTGGCCGAGGTGGCGAGCACGTTCAACGAGCAGCTGCTCACGCGGCTCCTGCTCGCGCGGGCCGAGTCGCCGAAGGAGCGGGCGGCGATCCTCGTCCGCGAGATCGACTCGATCCGGGCCACGATCGTCAGGCAGACGATGTTCGCCGAATTCGAGCGGAAGGCCCACGCCTCGGTGGAGGCGGGCGAGCCGCTCACGCTCGAGCGGATCCGCGGGATCTACCGCGAACTGCTCGACGCCTATTTCGGGCCGACGTTCGTCATCGATACGCAGCTCGAGCTCGAATGCCTGCGGATTCCCCACTTCTACAACGCCTTCTATGTCTACAAATACGCCACCGGCCTGTCGGCGGCGATCACGCTGGCGAAGCGGGTGGCCGAAGGGGGCGCGAAGGAGCTGGAGGCCTACTTGCGGTTCCTCAAGGGGGGCTCTTCGCAGTGGCCGCTCGATCTGTTGCGGGATGCGGGCGTCGATCTCGAGAAGCCGGAGCCCGTCGCCACGGCGCTCGCCCAATTCGGCCGGCTCGTCGATGAACTGGGAACCGTGCTGTGAGGCATTTGCCCCGTGAGTGACATCATTCCCAAGGTTGTCGTCGTCGGCCGTCCCAACGTCGGCAAGTCGAGCCTCTTCAATTGGGTCGTCGGCAAGCGGATCGCGATCGAGGATCCGACCGCAGGCGTCACCCGCGACCGGCTCGTGCAGCGGGTGGAGCTCGACGGCCGCGTCTGCGACCTCGTCGACACCGGCGGCATGGGCTTCGACGATCCCGACGGCCTCACGAGCCAGATCGACCGGCAGATCGAGTCGGGGCTGGCCGAGGCGGCGCTCGTGCTCTTCGTCGTCGAGGTGCGAAGCGGGCTGTTGCCCGCCGATCGCGACGTGGCCGAGCGGGTGCGCAAGACCGGCGCCACCGTGCTGCTCGTCGCCAACAAGGCCGACGACCCGAAATTCGACGTGCATGCGCATGAGTTCGACTCGCTCGGCTTCGGCGAGCCGCTCGTCGTGAGCGTGCGGCAAAACCGCAACCGCGACGACCTCATCGAGGCGATCGTGGAGCACCTGCCCGAGGCCTGGCCGGAGGAGGAGACCGAGGGGGCCGAACTGCCGGAGATGAAGCTCGCGATCGTCGGACGGCGCAACGTGGGCAAGAGCACGTTCGTCAACGCGCTTGCCAAGGAGGAGCGGGTGATCACGAGCCCAGTGGCGGGCACCACCCGCGACAGCGTGGACGTGCGGTTCGAGGTGGACGGCCACCCCTTTCTCGCGATCGACACGCCGGGACTGCGGCGGGCGAAGAGCCGCAAGACCGACATCGACTTCTACTCGACGCACCGGGCGCAGCGGAGCGTGCGCCGCGCCGACGTCGTGCTCCTCTTCTTCGACGCCACCGAGCCGATCGGGAAGGTCGACAAGCAGCTCGCCGACACGGTCGCCGAGGAGTCGAAGCCGGTGGTGCTCGTCGTCAACACGTGGGATCTCTATGCCGGCGACGTCAAGCAGCAGGAGTGGGTGCAGTATCTCCGCGACACATTCCGCACGATGCCCTGGGCGCCGGTCGAATTCGTGACGGCGAAGAACGGCCGCAACGTGAAGGCCGTCGTCGATACGGCGCAGCGGCTCTTCCGCCAGAGCCGCACGCGGGTGCCGACGGCGAAGCTCAACGCGATCCTCCGCGGTGCGATCGAGGCCAACCAGCCGCCGGCCGACACCCGCGGCAAGCCCGTGCGGATCTTCTATGCCACGCAGGTGGAGACGGCCCCCCCCACGATCGTGCTCTCGACGAGCGCGCCCAAAAGCGTGTCGGATCCATACCGTCGCTACCTATTGGGGGTGCTCCGCAAGCACACGCCGTTTCGGGAGGTGCCGATCAAGTTGCTCGTGCGTGGCCGCACGGTGGAAGAGCCCGGCGAGTAACGGTATTCTGCGGGGAAACGGCCCCCGTTGTCGGATCCAGTCCCTTCGTCCCCGGAGAGTACACCATGTCTCGCGCTCAGGATCTTGCTCGCCAGTTTTCCCGCCGCGATGCGATCAAGGCCGTCGGCGCGATCGGCGGCGCCGTCGCCACGATGCCAGCTCTTCACGGCCAGACGTCGTCGAGCGACCTGATCCGCGTGGGCCTGATCGGGGCCGGCGGCCGCGGCACCGGTGCCCTGCAGCAGGCGCTCTCGGTGCCCGGCTCCAACGTCAAGGTGACGGCGATCGCCGACGCCTTCGAGGAGCGGATCCAGGCGGCGCTCAAGGCCGTCGAGAGCATGGAGGGGAAGGTGGAGGTCCCCGCGGAACGGCAGTTCAAGGGGCTCGACGGCTACCAGCAGGTGCTCGAGCACAGCGACCTCGTCATCCTCGCCTCGCCCCCCGCCTTCCGGCCGTTTCATTTCGAGGCGGCGGTGAAGGCCGGCAAGCACGTCTTCATGGAGAAGCCCGTTTGCGTCGATGCTTTCGGCGCTCGGCTCTGCCTCGCGGCCGCCAGGATGGCCGACGAAAAGAAGCTCAAGGTGGTCGTCGGCCTGCAGCGTCACTACGAGGACTGCTACCGCCAGGCGATCGCCCGGGTGCGGGACGGCGCCATCGGCGACATCATCTCGGGCTCGGTCTTTTGGAACAGCCAGCGGCCGTGGTGGAAACCCCGCAAGCCCGAGTTGAGCGAGCTCGCCTACCAGATTCTCAACTGGGGCCACTTCATGTGGCTGAGTGGCGACCACATCGTCGAGCAGCATGTCCATAACATCGACGTGGCCAATTGGTTCCTCGGCAAGCTCCCGGAGACGGCATACGGCGTCGGCGGGCTGCAGGTGCGAAACCCCGATCAGCCGACGCAGATCTACGATCACCATGCCATCACGTTCTCCTACCCGGGTGGCATCCGGGTCTTCAGCCAGTGTCGGCAGTTCCCCGGCGGCGAAAACCGGGTCGAGGAGGAGTTTCTCGGCACCAAGGGCATCGTGAAGACCCGCAGCGGCTTTGCGGAGATCACTGACCACGACGGCACGGTGATCTGGAAATACGAGGCCAAGGGCCCCAATCCCTACCAGGTGGAGCACGACGAGCTGCAGGACGCGATCCGCACCGACAAGCCGCTGAACGACGCGTGGTACGGCGCGACGTCGAGTTTCTCGGCGGTGCTTGGTCGCTATGCCACCTACTCCGGCAAGCAGGTGCGCTACGACAAGGTGCTCGGCCTCGACGACCGCACGATGCCCGAGAACCTCACCTGGGATTCCCCGGCGCCCGTCATGCCGGAGAACGATGGCAGCTATCCGATCCCGATGCCGGCGACATTCAAGTTTCCAGCCTCGACGAACGAGTCGGCCTGATGATCGTCGGCGTTCCGAAAGAGACGAAGCGCGACGAATATCGCGTCTCGATGCTGCCGGTGGGCGTCGAGGAGCTCGTCCGCGCGGGGCATCGCGTGCTCGTTCAGCGCACGGCCGGCAGCGGCTCGGGGCTTCCTGACGAATCGTATGCCGCCTGCGGGGCAACGCTCGTCGATTCGGCCGAAGAGGTCTTCGGCGCGGCCGATCTGATCGTGAAGGTGAAGGAGCCGCAGGCGGCGGAGCTGCCGCTGATCCGGCCGAGGCAATCGATCTTCACCTATTTTCACTTTGCCGCCAGCCGCCCGCTCACGGAGGGCTTTCTGGCGACCGGCGCCACGGCGATCGCCTACGAGACGCTCCGCGACGACCGCGGTCGGCTGCCGCTTCTGATCCCGATGAGCGAAGTGGCGGGCCGGATGAGCATCCAGGAAGGGGCCAAGTATCTCGAGAGGCCGCAGATGGGCCGCGGCATCCTGCTGGGCGGTGTGCCGGGCGTGGCGCCGGCCAACGTGCTCGTGCTCGGGGCGGGCAGCGTCGGCGCGAATGCCGCGAAGGTCGCCGCCGGCTTTGGCGCCAACATCGCCCTGCTCGACACCAATCTCGAGCGGTTGCGGTATCTCGACGATGTCACGCCGCCCAACATCGACTGCCTCTATTCCGATCGCCACACGATCCGGGAGCGGCTCGGCTGGGCCGATCTCGTGATCGGCAGCGTGCTCATTCCAGGCGCCCGCGCGCCGCATCTCGTCACCCGCGAAGACCTCAGGCTCATGAAGCCGGGGGCCGTAATCATCGACGTGGCGATCGACCAAGGGGGCTGCGTGGCCACGAGCCGGCCGACGACGCACGCCGAGCCGACCTACGTGGTGGACGACGTCGTCCACTATTGCGTGACGAACATGCCCGGCGCGGTGGGCCGTACGAGCACATATGCCCTCTGCAATGCGACGCTGCCCTATGTGCTCCAGCTTGCAACGCGAGGCGTTGAGGCCGCATCACGGGAGAGCGCGGCGATCAGGTCGGCAGTCAACGTGCTCGAGGGGCGGCTGACCAACCAGGCTGTCGCCGACGCCTTCGGGATGAAAGTTGCTTCATGACGATCCCCACGGCCGTCCGCTGGATCGGCGACGCCGCCGGCCATCTCGAGCTGCTCGATCAGACGCTTTTGCCCTCGCGGCTCGAGTGGATCCCGTGCCGGGACGTCGACACGGTGGTCGAGGCGATCAAGAGCCTGCGGGTGCGCGGAGCGCCGGCGATCGGCATCGCGGGGGCCTACGGGCTCGTCGTGGCCGCGGGCGAGGCAATGCGGGCCGGCCTCGCTCCCGATGCGGCACGGGCGCATGTCCTCGCGCGGGCGGAGGAGCTCGCCTGCGCCCGGCCGACGGCGGTGAACCTCCGCTGGGCCGTCGAGCGGGCGATACAGAAGCTCGAGCCGCTCACGAACGGGACTTCGGCCGCTGAACTGGGCGCGACGCTGCTTGCCGAGGCGCGCGGGATCCACGACGAAGACCGCGAGCTCTGCGCCGCGATCGGCCGGCATGGCGCGGCGATCCTGCCGGCCGGCGACATCCTCACGCACTGCAACACCGGTGCGCTGGCAACCGGCAGCGACGGCACGGCGCTCGCGGTGATCACGACGGCCTGGGAGCAGGGGGGGCGGTTCGAGGTGTTTGCCGACGAGACGCGGCCGCTCTTCCAGGGCGCGCGGCTCACGGCCTGGGAGCTCGTGCAGCGTGGCATCCCGGTGACCGTGCTCGTCGATGCCGCGGCCGGCCACTTGCTCAAGACCGGCCGGATCGCCGCCTGCATCGTGGGGGCCGACCGGATCACGGCCAATGGCGACACTGCCAACAAGATCGGCACCTACGCGCTCGCCCTGTTGGCCGCGGCGCATGGGGTGCCGTTTTACGTGGCCGCACCGTCGAGCACGTTTGACCTGGCGCTCTCGAGCGGCGACGAAATCCCGATCGAGGAGCGGTCGGCCTCGGAGGTGCTCCGACCGCTCGGCGCGACGGCGGCCCCGGAGGGCGCGAAGGCGTTCAATCCCGCCTTCGACGTCACCCCCGCCCGCCTCATTCGCGCGATCATCACCGAACGCGGTGTCATCGAGCCGGTGACGAAGGACCGCATCGCCGCATTGCTCTCGAAGCAGTCCTGAGCC
>Ga0172376_10000651_pt1 | contig 44419 bp, 30 predicted proteins | sample Lak35m_FD_121114 | JGI IMG/M metagenome (GOLD analysis project Ga0172376, IMG submission 121114) | Freshwater microbial communities from Kabuno Bay, South-Kivu, Congo - kab_092012_35m | ecosystem: Environmental > Aquatic > Freshwater > Lake | place: Democratic Republic of the Congo: South-Kivu...
ACACCGGCGATATCGACGATCCGAAGCGCGACAAATATTCCCTCAAGTATTACCTCGCCAAGGCGAAGGAACTCGAGAAGATGGGGGCTCACATTCTTGCGATCAAGGACATGGCCGGGCTCTTCCGTCCCTTTGCGGTGAAGAAACTCGTCGCCGCCCTCCGTGAGGAAATCGGACTGCCGATCCATTTCCACACCCATGACAGCTCGGGGATCAACGCGTCATCGGTTCTCTCTGCTGCCGATGCCGGGGTCGACATCGCTGATCTTGCGATTGCTTCCATGTCAGGCTCGACGAGCCAGCCGAACCTCAACTCGGTCTGCGCCGCCCTGCGGGGTCACGAGCGCGATCCGGGGATCGACCTCGATGCCCTCAACGAGATGTCGGACTACTGGGAGGAAGTGCTCAATTTCTACACGCCTTTCAACACCGCGCCGCGCGCCGGATCGGCTGAAGTCTATTTCCACGAGATGCCCGGAGGGCAATTCACGAACCTCAAGGAGCAGGCCAACGCGATGGGGCTGGGACACCGCTGGCCCGAGATCGCCCGGACTTACGCCGAGGTCAACCAGCTCTTCGGCGACATCATCAAGGTGACGCCAAGCTCGAAGGTGGTCGGCGACATGTGCATGTATCTGATCACCCGCGGGATCCGTCCGCAGGATGTGCCGTCGCTTGCCCCCGGATCACACGACTTCCCCGAGTCGGTCATCGACATGCTCTCGGGTGGTCTCGGTCAACCCGACGGTGGTTGGCCGAAGGCTGTTCAGAAGGTTGTCCTCGGGGACCGAGTCGCCACGACGAAGCGTCCCGGCGAGCTCGCCGCCCCCGTCGAACTCGAGGCGACCCGCGCCGATCTGGCAAAGAAGCTCGGACGTCCCGCCAACGACGACGACCTCTACAGCCACCTGATGTATCCGCAGGTCTTCGCCGATTTCGACCAGTTCATGGCGAACTTCGGTGAGGTCTCCGGTCTGCCGAGCCCGGCCTTCTTCTACGGGCTTTCCATTGGCGAGGAGATCGAGGTGCAGATCGATCACGGCAAACTCCTGTTCATCAAGCTCATCGGTATCGGTGAAGCGGATGACGAGGGGCGTCGCAACGTCTTTTACGAACTCAACGGGATGCCGCGCGAATCGCAGGTCCTCGACAAGTCGCTCGCGCCGAAGAACGCGGTGACCAAGGCAAAAGGCGACGCGAAGGATCCGCTCCAAGTCGTGGCGCCGATGCCCGGGATGGTGACCGACCTCGCCGTGGGCGTGGGCACCCGCGTGAAAGTCGGGGATCCCATCATCTCCCTCGAGGCGATGAAGATGCTCACCACCATCTCCGCCAACATCGACGGCACCGTCACCGAGATCCTCGTGAAAAAGGGCGACTCGGTCTCGACCGACGACCTGCTCGCGCGATTGGAGGGGTGATTCATTCCACCCCTTCGGGCCTCTCCTCGATTTCCCTCATCGTCCGATACAACACGGCGACGAGGGCGGCGACGGCGATCCCGATGATGCCCCAGAGGGCTGCTTGGGAGTCGAGGAGGCCGTTTCTCCCAGGTGCGGCGAGGTAGGCCGGATTGGGTCGGGTTGCCTCCGGCGACAGAGTATCGGTCGCGACCTCCCGATCAATCACAGTGATGAGTGCGGCGGTGTCGTTTGGTGGGTTTGTCAGGTGAGATCCGATGCCACCGAGAAAAAGCACCGGTTGATCACCGGCTTCGGCGAGGAAGTGCATCGCGTAGATTGGGACCTGGGCGCTGATCTCAGGGAAGGTGACCGGAGCGTTGGATTCGTTTTCGATGACGAGCCGCCATCGCTCGGCGCGGGTTTCCGGTAGCGGCAAGGAAAGGTTCTCATCGCGGAAGTCACCGACTTCAAAACGGTGGAGATGGGTGCGGTGAATCGTCCGCCAAGTATCGCCCGGGCCCGGCACCTGAGCGGAGACCGCACGGCGGAAATTCCGATCGGGGGTTTTCAGGAACAGCTGAACGATGGGAAGGTTTCCGCCGCCGAGGATGATTGCTGTCTTTCCCTCCGGCAAGGTCGCTATTCCCGTGACCGTCAGCGGGTGCTGTTCGAAACCGTCGCTTTCGGCCCGTGGAAGATCTCGCGGTTGGACAAATCGAAGCCCGTTGATCCGGAAGGCTCTCACCTCGGTAGTGCTCGATTCCGTGACGGTGAGACCGGAGGCGTCTCCGACGGTTCGGGTGATCTGCCTGAGCCGCGAACGTTGCCGGTCGGTCGCGTCGGTGATGCGCAGCCGCAGGGTTCGCGAGTTCACCTCCGGGACCCCGATTGAAGTATGCCGGAAGTCAAGAAAACGCCACCGGTCGAAGATCAGGCCGTCACTGACGACCTCTTTCCAGGCACCATCCGTTCCAGGAACGGCGATGGAGACTCCCTTTTCGAAGTCGCGCAGGGGTGTGTCGATTTCGACGCGGAGGGGTCCATTCGGGGGACTTTCAAACCCGACGACGATCTCGAGGGAGCCATCGGGCATTTCCTCGAGCGATTCGACCCGATGAGCCATCGGAAATCCGTCGGACTTTCGGGGCCCGGGGCTGCGCCGCAACACCGTGGGTATCTCCTGCCAGGCTTCCCCCGTTTTCTTTGCGAGCCGCAGGGAGTAAAAACTTCGATGCATTGCGGCATCCACGGCGAGGCGGAACACCCCCGCCTGAGAGCGGATTTCGCCAATCTCCCGGATCTCCGGGAAAGGCGTCGGATCGAAGCCCGCTGGCAGCGGTTCATCGGCCATGCCGATCGAAACAGCGAGAAGGAAGAAGATGCTCGGGGAGACGCTGCTCATGACGGGGTTTCCTCGTGATCGGTTCACCGCTCCCGATTCTCCGGCTCCTTCACCGTTTCGAATCGTTGGCTGAAGCGAAAGTAGAGATACGATCCTGCCAACACCACCATTCCGAGGATGACAAAGGCGATGATGCGGTAGAGTTGAGCCTGCCCGGACAGGTCGACGAAGAAGACCTTCAGGATGGTGCCGGCGAGGAGGGCGAGTCCCGTTCCCCGCAGGGTGGCGCTGCCGTTGACGATGCCGGCGAGAAGCAGGGCGACGGCGAAAAGCGACCAATAGATCGAGAGGCCGCCCGTGCCGAATCCCGGCAGGAAGAGGGTCAGTCCGGTCCAGATCTCGAGGCTCGAATAGAGAAAGGCGGCGATCAGGGCAACATAACCGAAGAACCGACCGGTGTTGCGCCGACCTTGCCGATGGAGGAGGATGCGGGCGGCAAAGAGCAGGTAGAGGATCAACGCACCATAGTCGAGCACACGCATCAGGAATCCTTCGGCAAAGTCCCGCCGGGCGAAGGCAAGATTCAAGCCCGGCTCCCAGAAAAGGAAGTCGAAGATAAATACCTTCACGATGAGAGCGGCTCCGAGCACCCAGAAGAGGGCCGTGGCGAGACCCGAGCGGTTCGCGGTCATCTCCCGGAGAAGGAGAGCACCGAACCCGATCCAGACGAGGGTGAGCCCGGGCCGCACCAGTGGGGCGAAGACCTCGTCCATCGTCTTCCAAACTTCGAAATGAAGATAGGCGAAGGATAGGGCGAGGACAATCCAGAAGCAGACCCGGCCCACGCCCGACTGACCGGGGAGGGGGCGGATCTCGCCGCCCTCTCCGATTGGCAAAGCCGGGCTTGCGGCACCTCCGTGAAGGAAAAGCCGTCCCGCCGCAAAAAAGGATCCGATCGGAATCCCGAAGAGGAGGAGCCGCTCGAGCAAGCCGAGGAGGTAGGGCTTTGCCGGAATCCCGGCGGAGGTCGTTTCGAATTGCCCGTGGAAGTCGAAGATGGCGAGACGTCCGAGGACGACGAGGTAGAGCAGGTAGGCGAGCTGGCGCAGGAATTCGCTACTCATCTTCGAGGCGATCCAGAGCATCACAAACGCCTGAAGCGCCCAGCTTACCGTGACCCAGCCCTTTGTGAGAACGAGGGGAAGGGTGATTGCCACAAAAAAGGATGCCAGTCCCATGAAGCTGAATAGCAGCCCGCGGTCGCGCAGATCCCGTTTCAGGAAGACGATGACGTGGAGGAGGTAGAAGACCGCAAGTCCGAGCGTGAGGATCGCGACGGCTTCGCGCCGGTAGGTGGCAGTGATGCAGCCGATCGAAATTCCGGTGAAAGCCACCGCGTTGAGGAAAAGGAAGAGCAACTCCAGGAGGGTCGAGGTTTTGCGATGGAGGATCTGGTAGACAAAGGTGACCGATGAGAAGAGCGCGAAGAAGGCGAGGAGAAAAGGCATGAACTCGCCGAAACGCTCCGGTGAGAAGTCACGATCGAGTGCGAGGGTCACGATGAGGTAGGTCGCGAGAAAACTGAGGTAGTGGAGGAGGCGCCACTCCTTCTTCGCCGCCATGAAGAACACACCAAGACCGAGGAGCAGCACGTAGCTGAAGAGCATCGCGACGCCATCATTTCCCGTGTGGATCATCAGGGGGGTGGTATAGCCCCCGAGCAATCCCAACACGGCCACCAGGAGGCTGCTGAAGCGGACTGCGACGACTCCCGCGGTGACCGTGACGAGGATCATCAAGGCGAAGGCGCTGATCGTGCCGTAGAGCTCGTAGCCGGGTTGGTGGGCGGTGAAGAAGCTGAAGTAAAGCGTTGCAAAACCGGCTCCGGCGAGCCCCTGACCGAGGACGCGGTATTTTCCGGAGAAAAGCCTCAGGCCGCCCACGACGAGGCTAAGACCGGCCACGGTGGAGACGAGGATGCGGCCTCTCGCCCCGATATCCCAGGTCGCGACCGCATACTTCAGAAAGAATCCGATCCCGATGACGAGGATCATCACCCCCACCCGGATCAGCCAGGTTGTGGCGATGGCAAACTCCATCGTCACGCCTTCGGGACGGTGCTCTTCACCAACAACGATCCAGTTCCAGATGCGTCCGAGGATTCCGCGGGCGGCGCTCTCGAAGCGCTCCGGCTCGGATTTGACTGCCGCCACCAGAGCGGGCCCGGGACCCTCGAGCGGGCGGGGGAGCGGGGTTCGCGCTGGGAGCGGGGGCGGCGTGGCGCCGCGCGATACGGAAACGGTCTCGGGCTCCACGACGTCCACGGCGTCCACGGCGTCGCCTTGCGGGGAAAACGAATTGGGTTCGGAAGGAGCGCTATCAAGTTCCCCGGAGGTTTCCGCCACGACCGGGCGAACGAGTGACTCTCCTTCCGTCCCTCGAAGACTCCGCAGGAGAGTCCCGAGGTCGTCGAGCCGGTTTTCGAGTCTCGCGAGCCGTGATCGGCCCGTGACAACAAGGATCAGGATCGTGATCGTGATTAGGAGGATGAGGACTTCCATGGAGGCGGCAGTTGCCGAACGCGGCCATCCTAAACGAAAGACCACGGGGAGGACGAATCGATAATTTACCTACGCTGCATCGATTTCATCAATCGTTTCCCTCTCTTTTCCTCCAAGGGTCCGTCGGGAGGGCGGATGACTGACGGATCAGCCCGCAATGACGCAAGTTGCCGAGACGACCGTTCAGCCCGACCAGTTTCGGATGAGCACGAAAGGACTCCTGCGAAACTGCGAAGGTGTTGGCCGAAGGGACTTCATCCAGACCGGATTGGGGGCGCTGGGTGGACTCGGGCTGTCCCAGATGCTCGGGATGCGGGCGGCGAGCGCCGCCTCGGCGGTCGCTCCGGCGGTCGCTCCGGCGGGGTCTCGCTCGAACACCCGCTGCATTCTCATCTGGCTCGACGGAGGCCCTTCGCACTACGAGACCTTTGATCCCAAGCCCGACGCCCCATCCGAGATCCGGGGGGAATTCAAGTCCATCCCCACGACTGTCCCGGGCGTCCATTTCTCGGAGAAATTTCCGAAACTGGCGAAATCCTTCGATCTCTTCACCGTGGTCCGTTCCATCGCCCACGTGCAGAACAATCACGGGGCCGGCAATCATTACCTGATGACGGGTTCGCCCACTCCCGTGCCGGTGGGATGCGGTGCCTTCGTCACCTTCCACCCGAGCTACGGCTCGGTCGTCAGTCATCACCGGCGCGTCGAGCACGGAATGCCCGCCTACGTCTCGACCCCGCGCATTTCCCGCTCGGGCGGACCGAATTTCCTCGGGGCCCCGCATGCGCCCTTCGTGATCGCGGATAACCCTGACAGCAAGAGCTTCCGGGTCCGCGACGTGTCGTTGCCGAAGGAGATCGAGGACGGTCGCGCCAAGTCGCGCGTCGAACTCCGCCGATCGCTCGATACCCTGAGACGGGTCACCGACACGGCGGCCGAGGATCCGGCGGTCTCGTTTGATGAATATTATTCCCGCGCCTTCGACCTCGTCACCTCGACCGAGGCGCAGAAGGCCTTCGACATCTCCCACGAGCCCGAGAAAGTCCGTGAAACCTACGGCCGCAACGATTTCGGTCAGAGACTCCTTCTCGCCCGCCGTCTCACCGAGGTGGGCGTTCCCTTCGTGACGGTCTACAACGGAGGCTGGGACGATCACCGGACCCTTTTTGAGAATTTCAAAAAGAACAAGGCCGAGCAAGTCGACACCGGCGTCAGTGCTCTCATCCGGGATCTCGCTGACCGCGGAACGCTCGACAATACCATGGTTCTTTTGCTGGGTGAGTTCGGTCGTACGCCGAAGATCAACAAGGACGCGGGCCGAGACCACTGGTCCTTCGCCATGAGCGTGCTGATGGCGGGGGCTGGTATTCCCGGCGGTCAGATCGTCGGCGCCACCGATGTGAAGGGCTATTACGCCAACGAAAACATCTACGCGCCCCAGGATTTCGCCGCGAGTCTCTACACGAAGATGGGAATCGATCCGACAACGGTCCTGCACGACACGAACAATCGTCCCGTGCAGCTCGTCAGCAACGGCCGCCTCATCAAGGAACTCTTCGCCTGATCAACGGGCATGCGCTGTCCCGTCGCCTTCTCCGTGCTTTTATCGGCGGCCCTTCCGTCGTTCGCCGCCGTCCCCGGGCTCGAGTCTGTCTTTCCTCCGGGCGGCAGGCAGGGTTCGGTCGTGGGGGTGACCCTCTCGGGCAAGATCGAGCCGTGGCCGTGCTCGCTGTGGTTTTCGGAGAAGGGATTTACCTTTACGGCCGATCCGGCCAAACCTGGCGCCGGCACCATCCGGATCGATGCCTCGGTGAAGCCAGGGCCCGTTTTCTTGAGGGCCTACAATGCCGAGGGATCAAGTCCACCCCTGCTGTTTGTTGTCGGAAACCAGATGGAGATCAATGAGGAGGAGAAAGACAACAGCACTCTCGCCGGAGCGATTGTGCTCGACCGGGCCAAGCTGCCTTTCGTCCTGAACGGAACCCTGTCCGCCGGCGGGGAACTGGACGCCTATCGCATCGCTCTGGAGAAGGGCGAGGCGCTGCACGCGCGGGTCGAGGCCTATGGATTGCGATCTCTCATCGACCCCGCCTTGCATCTCCACGATGCCGCGGGGAACCGGATCCTGCTCGAGCATGATGGGCCCGCCAACCTCGATCCGGGTTTCGTGTTCACGGTTCGGGAGAAAGGCGACTACCTCCTTTCCCTGGTGGGCTTCTCGCACCCTCCTGCGGCGAGCGTTGCCTACACCGGATCGAAGAACAGCCACTATCGCCTCTCGCTCGCCCTGAAGTCCGGACAGATCCCGTCGCGGCTGGAGCCGGTCAGTCTCGGCGAAGACACTCCGGTCGCGCCGCTCGTCGCCGGAAAGACGGTCGTCGGCACCCTTTCGAAAGCGGGAACTCCGGCGGTCTACCGCTGCACGGTGAAAAAGGGCGAGGTCCATCTCATCTGCGTCGAGGGCCGTTCTCTCGGCTTTCCGATCGATCCGGTGATGCGCCTGCTCAAGGCTGATGGGTCGGAGATCCGCAAGGAGGATGACGCGAACAAGACTCCCGACCCCGAATACCTCTGGACCGTGAGTGCCGATGGCGAGTATCAGATCGAGGTCTCCGATCGCTTTTCCCGGGGCGGTTCGGAGATGCGATATCGGCTGAAGCTCGCCTCGGGGACGGGCGATTTCACAGCGACGCTCGACAAGTCCCAATATGCGATCGAGCGCGGCAAGACGCTCGATATCAAGGCGACCGTGACGCGCCTGCGCGGGCACAAGGAGAAACTGGTCGCGATGGTTCCGGGATTGCCAACCGGTATCACCCTGACGGTGCCGGAGGTGCCCGAAAAGGGAGGTGAGGTTGTCCTCAAGCTTGAAGCCAAGCCGGATGCGCCGGCGTTCAGCGGAGCCTTGAGTGTCCTTTTCAAGGAGGAAAAATTGGAAGGGCCGAAACGGGAGAAGGCGGCTGTCTTCAGCTTCAAGGACGACAATCATCGCGGCCCTTATGCGCTCGATGAGATCGCCACCGTCTGGCTGGCCTTGCCGCCGAAGAAGGAGGAGCCCAAGGTGGTGAAGCCCGGAGAAGAGGAGCCAAAGAAAGAAGCGTCGAAAAAGTAAAGGTTCACCTACCGGTATTCGCCTGGCTCGCCCCATGCAGAACCCAGTAGCGTGGGTAGGCATCAAGCGGCAACGAAAGTGGCCCGGTCTCCTCGATGGGATTCTCGTTTCCCATTTCATCGATGAAGGTAGCGGCCTTCGCATCATGATGAAGGACGGTGGTCGCGGCGGTCTCGCTGAGGTCGAATCCAGCCACGATCAAGTCTCCCTCGCGTGCGAAGAGATACAGGTGGACCCCGGCGGACTCGGCGAGGGTTTCCCGGAAAGAGCAGTTGGTGAGGGCGCCGGTGAGGGCTGAAATCGCCCCGTAAACGAAACGCGGGCAATACTGGTAATCGATCAGGCCGAAATCAGGGGGGCCGTCGCGGCCGGGACCTCGGGTCATGCGCGAGCAGAAAAGAAGGATGCCGGCATGACCGTTCGCCCACGAATAGAGCACCTTCTGCGCGTCGATCTGGGCCTGGCGGCGCTCTTGCTCGAGGCGCCACGCACTGTAACCGGCTTCGGTGTTGACCCATCGCGTCAGTGTTTCACCCGCCTCCGCCTGGAGCCGCCGCATCGTCGAAAAGCTGCGCTTGTAGTCGGCCAGATTGCCGTGGGCGTTGTAGGCGGGAAGATCGATCCGGTTCCGCATCGCCTTGATGAAGTAGGCGCACTTTGCTTCATCGACGAGGGAGTAACCGCCCTGCGTCACCGGCAGATGCGGGGCGATGCGTCTGATCTCGTCTCGGGAAAAGTGATACTGCGTGACGAACTCTTCGTTCGTCCCTGACCAGTAACCGGTTTGGTCGGGCTCGTTTGAGACCTGCACGAAGCGTGCGTGCCTGCCGTAGCGCTCGACGAGCGCGGCAAGGTAGGCGCGTTGGGGCTCTTCCCGATGCGGGTAACGCCAGCGGTTCTTCCCATGCTGACCATACCGAGGGAGCACCGCCCAGTCGGCCGCGTTCATCGTCTGCAGGACGAGTTGAAACCCGCGCGAGGTATAGGACCCCACCGCCGCGTCCATGCGGGAGAAGTCGAAAGCGTATTCTTCGCCTTCATTCCCGCCCTTCTTCCGGCCCATCTCGAGCGACTCGTCGGTGCGCACGACCTGAAGTCCGGTCCGGGCGATCAACTCGGCCTCGCGCGATCGGGCCTCGTCTTCGCTGAGGCCGGCAGGCAGGGTCGGTTCGCCGCCGGGTTTCCAGTGATAGCGTCCGGGAAAGGCGCACACACCGACGAAGAATTCCTCCCTCTTCCAAGTCTCGCGCGCCGCATTGAGGTCCCGCGTCACGGCGAGGTTGCGAATGAGGCGCGAGCGACAGGCACCGTCCTTCCATCCGTCGAGGGTGATCAGGTAGCTGCCGAGTCCTTCGATCCCGATCTCGAAGAGGTGGCTTTTGCCTGCCTTCACCGGCCACTGTCGGACGAGATGATTGTGCCAGTTCCAGACGGAAAGAACGGCGCGTTCGTAGCGGGCTGGATCGACTGAAACGGCAAGGCGGAAGGGCTCTTTCGCCGGTCCGGTCCGGCTCCACTCGTAAGGCCCGGCTTGAGGAATGAGGGAAAGCCCGCCGCCGCTGAGGCGGTGTTCGGGAATCACGTCGTTCAGCCACGGCGCGGCAGCCTCACCCAGCGGGGGATCGAGGGCCGAGAGTGTCGTGCGGATCGTTTCTCCGGCCAGCGAATATGGCAGAGCGAGCAGGATGCCCACCCTGACAAACTTGCCAATGCGGATCCGGTTCATCGTCCCAGAAAGACCCAGGGCATCTCGGCAAGTTCGCGGGTCTCGGCGCCCTGGCGTTCCCGCACCCAGAGCGTGACGGGCTGGCGATTGAAGTTGCGTTCGTTGACTCCGAAGAGATTCAGGGTCGCGTCGGCGACGGTGAAAGCCGCTTCGCCCTCGTTCCAGCCGCTGTCGGAAAAAAGGAAGAGCCCGTTGAGCTCGGTGATCCCTCCCGCGGTGGTGTCGATGAGGGTCCCGGTTTTTTCGGTCTTCATTCCGAGAATCCAGAGTTTGCCCCCGGCGTTCCGGCACTTCAAACCCTCGCGTTCGCTGTTGAGCTGCCGGCACCAGGCACTTTGACCGGGCGCGACGCGATCGAGATGCCCGCAAAGATCGTCGAGGAAGAGATCCCCCTTTCCGATCCCATCGATGGCGAACCCGGTCGCGGAGCTGATCACGAGGGTCCGGGCGCTCTCGTGCAGCACGCGGATCTCGGCTCCACCGCCCTGATTGCTCATCCGTTCGATGATCACGACCGGGGCGTCGGGCAGCTTCTGGGGATGTTTGCCATCGACGAGCTTCCAGATTGGAGCGCCCTCGGTGGTGAAGCGTCCTTCCAGACCGATGAGTCGCTGCACCGGTCCGCGGATCTCAACGACGTTGGAGAAAAGAAAGTTCGCCCCGGCCGGGAGGTAGAGGGTCCTCGATCCGGAATCGATCGCTTTTTGCAGGGCCGGGCTCGCGTCGGCGACCCCGGTCGGATCGGCTCCGAAATCGATCAGGTTGGCCCATTCGCGCACCGGATCCCCCCACGGCACTTCGGGCGTTTCTTTCACCGGCAAGCGCGAGATTTCACCCGACTGGGCGAGGGTGCCGTCGCCGACTTCGCGGAAGAGAGAGCGCACGTTCTTGTGCGAGGTGTCCTCTTTCAGGATCCCCGCCGGAGGGATGTCTCCCTTGTCGCGCCCTTTGTCATCGTTGTTGACGGCGAGCCCATAACCGATGACCTCGACGTTGCGGAGGTAGAGCTGTCGCTGATTGTGAATCGCTGGGGTATTTCTGTCAGGATGGATCGCGTGGAGATGGGCACCCAGCAGAGTCACGCTTCCCCATGAATCCTTTTCGTTGTAAATCGAAGGGACACGGTTCTCGCTGACGAGATCGCGCACGAAGACCATCTGGTGATAATTCCACCAGCCGAGGCGGCGCTGTTTGCTGAGGACGAGGTGCTCGAAGGTGTTTGAATTCACCGGCCACTTCGTGCTGATCCCGACCTCAAAGCCTTCGACGCTGAGGTGACGCACCAGGAGCGGTCCGATCTCGTCGCAATGCCCGAGGTCAAGTCCGGTCTTGCCGCTGCCATCGCTAGCGCGGATCGCCACATTCCGGATCGTGCCCTGGTTGCTGGCGTTGAACTGCAATCCGATGGCACCGACATTCTGCGGACCGATTTCGATGGTGAGATCGCGCACCGCATTGCGGAAACGTTGGGCGGGAGCGCCGCCGGTCCAGATCAGCGGCTTCGGCTTTGCGCCGTCGCTGAAACCCCCGGTGTTTTGGGGGAGCCGAAGGATCGAGAGCGATTCACCCGCCCCTTGGAGAATGGTTCGCTTCTGGGCGTTCCCGCCACCGTCGCCGGCAGGCCAGCGCAGCGTGTCGCGCACCACGAACACCCCGGGCGGAAGGTAGACGATGCGGTTGCCGTTCGGATAAGCATCGAGGGCCGACTGAATCGCGGCCGTGTCATCTCCCTCGTCGTCGGGGATGGCTCCGTATTCCCTCACGTCGACGATGCCGCCATCGGCGGGAAAAGTGATCGGCGCGATCTGGGCGACCGCTGACGAGGCACATGCCGGGAGGATCAGCGCGAAGCGGAGAAATGAACTCATGTGAGGCTTGCCTCTTCCTACCGTTTTACGAGGGCATCGGTCTCGGCAATCCGGAAACGGGTCGAGACGACGGAGTGCTTTTGCGGACCCGCGGCGTGTTTGATGTAGGTGGTGATGACGAGGGTGCCGTCGGGCAGCAATTCGACTCCCGGATAACCGCAGTCGCTGACGCGCTCCGCGTGGCTGTGGAGAAGTTTGATGCGGTAATCGCCGCCTTCGCCCGACTTGATGTCCTCGTAGGTGCCGACCCAGGCGACGAAGTGTCCACGCGTCGGACTTTTCGGAGCCATGTCGCGGAAGGCGAAGATCCAGCGCCCGTCAGGCAGCCTTACCCCGATGTGACGATCGCCGCTGAGGCCCCAGGGCGTTTCGACGGGCCTGGTCCAGGTCGCGCCTTCATCCTTTGAAAACATCATCAGGCTGCGACCCTTGTGGGTGTTTTCGCGCATGAGGCAGCAGAGCTCCACTCCATCGGGGGAACGAAAGACGAAGGGTTCGCAGGGATTTTGCCCCTCGACGGCAGCGACGGCCTTCGGTTCGCTCCAGGTGAATCCTCCATCGGCGGTGAGGGTTTGATAAACCACGAGAGGCGCCTTGTCGGCACCGTCGGGACCCTTGTGATAGAGGCCGAGATACCGTCCGTCCTTCAGCTTCACGAGGCTGCTAAAGGTCATGACGCACGGGAAATTCAGCGGAGGCATCTCCTTCCAGGTATCTCCCTCGTCCTCGCTCATGATTGAGGGCATGCCGGGACCTCCGCGTTTGCCGAGGGCGGCGGACCAGACCCAGATCCGCGCCTTGCCCTGGGGATCGACGAGCCGGTAAATGCTCGGACAGTTCTGGTGGGTAGCGTAGCCCGCGGGGAGGCGATCATCGAGGCGGGACCAGGTGAGGCCGCCATCGACGCTTTTGGCCATCGGTCCGGCGGCTCCGCCGTGGTTGATGCACCAGACCGCGTAGATTGTTTTGCCATCAGGCATCAACAGGGTGGTGGGATGCCCCTGGTAGGTCTCTTCGCTACCTGCGGCGATGATGACCTTGCGTCCCCTTTCGCCTGACAGATCCACCAAAGGTAGGTCGGGGCCGTCGGCGGCGGAAACCGAGGCAGCAAGGGCGAAGCATAGGGTGAAGAGCGTTTTTTTCATCGTGGCAGTATAGGCGGCGATGGAGGCGCGGGCGAGTACGTCTTCGCGAGCGGATCAAGAAACCCGCTTCGCCGTCATCGTGCGGAAGCGTCCCGGCGAGGTGCCGGTATAGCGGGTGAAGTTCCGCGTGAAGGCGCTTTGGTCACACCATCCGGTCTGCAGGGCGATTTCGCCGAGGGTCATTTCGGTCTCGCGGAGGAGGCGGGTCGACTCGTCGAGTCGGAGTTTGTGGAGGAGTTGCAGCGGACTCATCTGGAAAAGCCGCCGCACCCGCTGCTCGAACTGGTAGACGCTGAAGCCAGCCATCATCGCGAGATCCTCGATCCGGAGCGTTTCGTCGAAGTGAGCGCGCATGTGTTCGAGCACGGTCGCAAGTTCCGCGTAACCGCCGGCCTTCTCCCCGGGGGCGTTGAGGTCGCGGGAAATGCCGGCGACACCCGTGATGCAACCATTGTCGTTCCGAAGAGCCAGTTTGGTGGTGAGGCACCAGCCAGTCACCCCTCCCGGGTAAAGGTGAAGCTCGAGTGCTCCATCCACCATCCGTCCGGTTTTGAGGACCGACTCGTCTTGTTTCGCGTAACTCGCCGCGAGGGCGGGTGGGAAGACATCCTCGGGCCGTCGACCGAGAAGGCACGTCTTGTCCCCGCCCGCGCAGCGATCGGCGAGAGTTCGGTTGACGACGACATATCGACCGGTCTCGTCCTTGAGGAAAAAGACGACGTCGGGGATGGCGTCGAATAGCGCCTCCGCCACCACAGGATCGTCGAAAAGCCGGGCTCGTAGCATGTGCTTGACTGAAATGCCAGCTTTCCGTCGAAAAGGCAATCAAGACTCTCCGCGGAATTGGACGATGTTTGCTCTTGAGGAGTCGAAAATTCGGCGAGACTTCGAGTTCCTTCGCACTTCCCTTGATCCTTTCGACTCATCCGCCCATTCTCATGTCCGCACTTCCCCGATGGTCCGGCGTCTTTCCCGCCGTTGTCACGCAGCTTCGCGAGGATCAGTCCCTCGACCTCGAAGCCTCCTCCCGTCACTTCGAGGCCCTCATCGAATCGGGCGTCTCGGGTCTGATCGTCTGCGGCTCGCTCGGGGAAAACCAGTGTCTCCAACCCGATGAGAAACGGGCCGTGCTCGCCCGGGCAATCGAGGTCGCTGCCGGACGCGTTCCGGTTCTCAGTGGTGTCGCGGAAATGAGCACGCGGGCGGCCGTGAGGTATCTGCGCGATGGCGAGGCGATGGGGGCGGCTGGTTTCATGATCATGCCGCCGATGGTTTACAAGCCCGACGAGCGCGAGACCGAGCTCTGGTTCCGTGACCTCGCAGCGGCGACCTCACTCCCCTGGATGCTCTACAACAATCCGCTCGGTTACCACACCGACGTCACGCCCGAAATGTTCGCGCGCCTCGCCGATATTCCGAACCTCACCTCCATCAAGGAGAGCAGCGCGAACCCGCGGCGCATCACCGAGTTGCGCAATCTCGTCGGCGGCCGCTACCAGCTCTTCACCGGGGTCGACGATCTCCTCCTCGAATGCGCCATCCTCGGTATCGACGGCTGGGTCGCGGGGAGTGGAATTGCTTTTCCGAAGGAGAATCAGCGCCTTTGGAACCTCACCCGCGAGGGCCGCTGGGACGAGGCGCGCGAGCTCTATCGCTGGGCCCAGCCCCTCATGAAGCTGGACACGCACATCCACTTCGTGCAATACATCAAGCTGCTCTGTCAGGAAACCGGACTCGGCCGGGAATGGGTCCGCGAACCACGTCTGCCCCTGGCGGGTGAAGAGCGCGAGGGGGTCCTGAAAATCATTCGCGAGGTGCTCGCAAAGCGGCCGGCATGAAGTGTCTTTCCGTGATCGACTCCCATACCGGCGGAGAACCGACCCGTGTTGTCCTTGGTGGCCTCGGTGCTTCCGATCTCGCGCGGTGGCATCGGGCGATCCTTTGCGAGCCTCGCGGGAATGAGGTCATCGTCGGGGCGCTCCTTGAAGATCCTGACGACGCGGCCTGCATTGCCAAAGTTACCTTCTTCAACAACGCCGGACTCCTTGGCATGTGTGGACATGGTAGCATCGGCGTCATCGAGACCCTGCGTCACCTCGGACGCATCGCGGCCGGTGAGCACCGGATCGAGACTCCTGTAGGGACCGTCACTGCGCTCCTGCATGAGGACGGACGGGTCAGTATCCGCAATGTCCTCTCCCACCGGAAGGCGGTCTCGGTGACCGCGGGAGGCTATACTGGCGATGTCGCTTGGGGCGGGAACTGGTTTTTTCTCGTCGCCGATCATGGTCAGGATCTCACCCTGACAAACCTTCACGATTTGACCCGCGCCGCGCATGAGGCGCGCAAGGCGATTCATGCCGCCGGTTTTCCCGAGGTCGATCATGTCGAGTTCATCGGTCCTCCGAGCGACCCGGCGAATCACGGTCGCAACTTCGTCCTCTGTCCGGGCGGGGAATACGACCGCTCCCCCTGTGGGACGGGCACCAGCGCCAAACTCGCTTGCCTCGCCGCCGACGGAAAGCTTGCGCCCGGTGAAGTCTGGCGTCAGGAAAGCGTCATCGGAACCGTATTCGAGGGAAGCTTCGAGACCGCCGCAGGCGGGATCATCCCCACCATCACCGGCCAGGCCCACGTTGTCGCGGAGACGGTCTTGTGGTTCAGAGAGGACGATCCGTTCCGGTGGGGGATTGGGAGTGAAACGAGGGAATGAAAGAGTTTTTCAACGCAGATGGACGCGGATTCCCGCAGATTTCCGCCGATCGGCTACCCAGCGTTACCAAATTCCCCGCACCTGCGGCAATCGGCGGCTATCTGCGGGCATCTGCGTTGCTGTTCTTGCTTCTGATTTCAGCCGCGGGCGGCCAAGATTCCGTGTTTCGGAATCATCTCACTCCCACCTGGCTGCCTGACCAACCCACCTTCTGGTATCGCGTCCAGACCGGCGCCGACGCCCATGAATTCGTCTTCATCGACGCGAGGACCGGTGCTCGAAAGACCGCGCCCGACCTGCCTTCGCTCGGTCTGCCCGCATCCGCACCGCTCAAGTCGTCCGGGACCACGATCGAACCGCGCGCCAGCCACGGCACCGGAGTTTCCTCCGGGATCCACTTCGTCAATGAACTCGATCTCGAACTCAATCTCTTCTGGATCGACTCCGCCGGCAAACGCGTCGCCTACGGCAAGCTCGCTCCGAAGAGCGAGCGCGAGCAACACACCTACGAGGGGCATGTCTGGCTCCTGACAGGTCCCGACGGCACCGAATTCGCCGTGATCAAAGCCGGACCCGTCAAGTCCACCTGGATCATTGACGGAGAGGGGCGAAAGCTGGAGCCGAAGAAGGTGCCTTCACCGGAGACTTCGCCAGACCAGGCCTGGACCACGCGGGTGGAGAGTGATCACCTTGTGCTGATCCGGCGCGAAGATGGTGCGGAAACGGTGCTCCGGGCACCCATCGCCCCGAAGGCCAACTGGCGCGGCAGGGTCTCGTGGTCGCCCGATTCGAAAGCATTCCTCGCCAGCGCCTCGGTTGAGGTTCCTGAGCGCGTCGTCACGATCGTCGAGTCCTCGCCGTCCGGGGAGAAGCAGCCGAAGGTGAAAAGGGTTCCCTACGCCAAACCCGGCGATCCCCTGCCAAACCCACAACTCGTTCTCTTCCGGCCCGGCGCCGAGGAGGGGCGGGTGGTCGACCCGACCCTTTTTCCGAACCCCTTCACCCAGTCCCGCGAGATCCGGGTCACCTGGGCGCCGGACGGTGGTGAGGCCTACTTCGACTATAACGAGCGCGGCCATCAGCGCTACCGCATCCTCGCGGTGAACGCCGCGACCGGCGCGGTGCGGGTGGTTGTGGAGGAGACGGCGAGGACCTTCATCGACTACACGAAAAAGACTTGGCGCCACTGGCTGCACCGGACCGGCGAACTCCTCTGGATGAGCGAGCGGACCGGCTGGGCGCATCTCTACCTCCACGACATCGCTACCGGGGAAGTCAAGAATGCGGTTACCACCGGGGCATGGCCGGTGCGGGAGGTCCTCCACGTCGATCTCGAAAAACGTCAGGTCTGGTTCCTAGCGAGTGGCTTGCGCGAGGGCGAGGATCCCTACCATCTGCACCTTTGCCGGGTGAACCTGGATGGGAGCGGTTTTGTCAGGCTGACCGAGGGTGACGGCAACCACCGGGTGGAGTTTTCGCCAACCCGGGAATGGTTCATCGACCATTGGTCCCGCGCCGATCATCCGCCGGTGCACGAGCTGCGGCGGAGCGGCGACGGTAGCCTGGTCTGCGAACTGGAGCGAGCCGACGCGTCCGACCTGCTCGCGAGCGGTTGGACGATGCCCGAGCGCTTTTTCGCGAAAGGTCGTGACGGGGCGGTCGAGATCCATGGAATTCTCGTGAAACCCGCGTCTTTCGATCCCGCAAAATCCTACCCCGTCATCGAGGACATCTACGCCGGTCCCCACGCCGCCTTTGCCCCGAAGGAGTTCGGTCGCCTCGAGCGGCTCCACGAAATCGCGAACGAAGGTTTCATCCTCGTGAAGCTCGACGGCATGGGCACGAACTTCCGCGGCAAGGTCTTTCACGACGTCGCTTGGAAGAACCTGAAGGATTCCGGGTTTGCCGACCGCATCGCCTGGATCCGTGAGGCGGCAAAGAGCCGGCCTTGGATGGATCTCTCCCGCGTTGGGATCTTCGGGGGCAGTGCGGGCGGCCAGAGTGCGATGCGAGCGGTGCTCGATCACCACGACTTCTACAGGGTCGCCGTGGCCGACTGCGGTTGCCACGACAACCGAATGGACAAGATCTGGTGGAACGAGCAATGGATGGGCTGGCCGGTGGATGAGAGTTACGCCAGAAATTCGAATGTCGAAGACGCCCGCAAGCTGGGTGGCAAGCTTTTGCTCATCGTCGGGGAGCTCGACACGAACGTCGATCCCGCCAGCACCTCCCAAGTCGTCGCCGCCCTGCAGAAAGCCGGCAAGGAGTTCGACTTCATGCCCATCATCGGAGCTGGTCACGGAGCCGCGGAGACGCCCTATGGGTCGAGGGCGCGGCTGGAGTTTTTGAAGAAGCATCTCAAACCATGAGTCGCAAGGTCGTCATCCTCGGTGCCGGAGTCGTGGGCCTCTGCACCGCTCTTGAATGCGCCCGCCGGGGCTATGCCGTCACCGTGATCGACCGAAAGCCGAGGCGGCGCGACGGCTGTTCCTTCGGCAACGCTGGCATGGTCGTGCCGAGCCACTTCATCCCGCTCGCCGCGCCGGGAATGGTCGCGCTTGGGCTGAAGTGGATGTGGGATCCCGAATCGCCCTTTTACATCCGACCCCGGCTCGATCCCGACTTGCTCTCCTGGGGCGTCCGATTCTGGCGGGCCGCGACCCGTTCGCGCGTCGAAGCCGCCGCTCCCGTGCTGCGCGATCTGGGGCTGCTCAGTCGCGAATGCTTCGCCTCGATGGGACTCGATTTCGGGCTCGTTGAAAAGGGCTTGCTGATGCTCTGCAGGGAGGCGCGGACGCTCGAGGAGGAATCGCACACCGCCGCCAAGGCGAACGCCCTCGGGATCCCCGCTGAAGTGCTGGACGCCCGTGCCACCGCCGCAATCGATCCAGCGGTGACGATGGATGTCTGTGGCAGTGTCTGGTTCCCGAAGGACTGCCATCTTTCACCGGGGCGGTTTCTCGCCGTGCTCGAGGAGGAACTGGTTCGTCTCGGTGTCGTTTTCCATTGGGAAACCGAGGTGCTCGACTTCGATACAGCTTCCTCGTCCCTGAAGTCCGTTTCCACCTCGCGCGGCTCGGTGGCTGGAGAGCGCTTCGTCCTCTGCGCCGGAGTCTGGTCCGCGGAGACGGCGCGTGCCCTGCGCCTCAGCCTGCCGATGCAGGGAGGCAAGGGCTACAGTCTAACCCTGACAAACCCACCTCAATTGCCCGATCTTTGCAGTATCTGCACCGAGGCCCGCGTCGCGGTCACGCCGATGGACGGCGCCCTGAGGTTCGGAGGGACGATGGAGCTCGCCGGCACCGATGAATCGATCGCCCGCCGCCGCGTCCAGGGCATCATCCGAGCGGCGACGCGTTATTTCCCCGCCTTCTCCGAGACCGACTTCACCGGGATCGAGCCCTGGCGCGGGCTGCGTCCCGTCTCGCCCGACGGCATGCCCTATCTCGGCCGCACGCGGCGATGGCAGAATCTCCTCGTCGCCACCGGCCACGCCATGATGGGCCTCAGTCTGGCCCCGGTGACGGGACGGATTGTTGCGGATCTGTTGGAAGAGAAAGAGTCGGGGGTGGATTTGCGTTTGATGGATCCGGAGCGGTTTGGATGAAAATCTTCATCTCGTGAACCCCTCACGGGATCGCGCTTCACCGCGACCTTGCCGGAAAGGGTGGCGCCATGCTTCCATGGCTTCCATCCTGACATGATGATCCGCCTCCTCTTTTTCTCGTCGGTTCTCCTCACCGCCTTTTCGATCAATGCCAAGGACAACCCCGTCTTTCGTGCCGGGGCTTTCGCGGCGGACATCACGCCGCAGCAGTTCCCGCTGAACATGCCGGGCGGCTTCAGTGCCAACCTCGCCGAGAGCGCGCACGATCCGCTCCACGCGCGGGCGCTCGTCCTGGAAGATCATGCAACCACCATCGCCATGGTCGTGGTCGACAATCTCGGTCTCTCACCCGCGCTCATCGTCGAAGCCAAGCAACTCGCTTCTCAGAAAACCGGCATCCCGGTCGAGAAGATCCTCGTTTCCTCGACCCACACCCACAGCGCGCCCTCGTCGGGCGGAGGCAAGGTGGGCAGTCCCGAGGCCGCCTATCTCCAGCGCCTTCTTGACGGAATCGTCGAGTCCATCGTGAAGGCACATGAGACGCGTCGTCCCGCCACCGCCGGGGCTGCGAGTCACCCACTGCCCGAAGAGGTCTTCAACCGCCGCTGGTATCTCAAGCCTGGAAAGATGACTCCAAACCCCTTCGGCAAGCTGGACGAGGTACGCATGAATCCCGGCACCGACCCCGATACGATCGACCGTCCTGCCGGTCCGACCGATCCGGATTTCCTCGTTCTTTCCGTCCAGGACGAAAAGCGCCAGCAGATCGCCCTTTACGCCAGTTACGCGCTCCATTACGTCGGGGCGACTCCGCCGAAGCAGGTCTCGGCGGATTATTTCGGGGAGTTTGCGAGGCTGATGCCGAGCCGTTTGCGTGGTGACGGCACCATGGTCGCGATGCTGGCGAACGGCGCCTCCGGCGACATCAACAACATCCCCTTCACCGTGACCCGGCCGCCGCGCGAGACCTTCGAGCAGGTCCGCATCGTTGCGCAAAAAGCCGCCGATGCGGCGTGGTTTGCGCACCGACATATCACGACTCACGACCCGGCGCCGAAGCTGGGCATGGTCGAGCGTCTCGTTAATCTGCGCTATCGCCGTCCTGCGAAAGAAGACATCGCTGCCGCTCGCACGGTCCTCGGAACGAAAGTGAAGGAGGAGATCGACGCCTTGCCGCGCCTCGCCCAGCACTACGCCGCCAGCGTCCTCGCCGCCGCCGAGCGTTCCGAAGAGACCCTAACGGTTCCGGTTCAGGCGATCCGCGTCGGCGATCTCGCGATTTGCGGACTGCCCTTTGAGGTCCTCGTCGAGATCGGCCTGGAACTCCGCGAGAAAAGTCCTTTCGCCGAGACCATGGTCATCGGGCTCGCGAACGGGCGTCATGGCTACCTGCCCAATCCAAGCCAGCACGCCCTTGGTGGTTATGAGACCTGGCTTGGAACGAATACGGTGGAGGTGGATTCGTCGGAGATTCTGACGAAGCAGTTGCTGGAGATGCTGGGGGAGTTGAAGGGACGGTGAATTCCCGCCACCGCGGCGTGGATTCCCTCAGGAAGGTGAGCCCCTGAAATCGCCGTTGATCCGGAACACTTGGGGCGCGAGACTCCTCTCTCTTATTGCTGCATGTCCTACCTCGAACTCGAGAATCTCACCCGACACTTCGTCCATCGCAAAGGGTGGCCCGTCTCTCGAAGGTCGATCACGACCGCGGTCGATGGGGTCTCGCTTTCCATTGAGAAGGGGGAGATTCTCGGCCTGGTCGGCGAAAGCGGTTGCGGCAAGTCGACTCTCTCCAGACTGGTGATGCAGCTTCTCGCCCCGACTTCGGGCAGCGTCATACTTGAAGGCGAGCGACTCGCCGACCTCCCGCCGATGGAGATCAGGAAGCGCCGACGCGACTTCCAGATGATCTTCCAAGACCCCTACGCCTCGTTGAATCCTCGGATGACCGTCTTCAGCTGCCTCGCCGAGGCGATCCTGACGCGCCGACCCGAATGGAAGCGGGACCGCTCCGCCCTCGAGGCGGCGGTCGCTGGGCTGATGGCGCGAGTGGGCCTCGACGGACGTTTCATCCGGAAATACCCTCACGAATTCTCCGGAGGGCAGCGCCAGCGGATCGCCATCGCACGGGCGCTCGGGCCGGAGCCGAAACTGGTCCTCGCCGACGAGCCGGTATCGGCCCTCGATGTCTCAATTCAATCGCAGATCCTCAACCTCCTCTTGGAACTTCGCGAGCACCTCGGGCTGACGATGATCTTCATCTCGCACGACCTCTCGGTGGTGAGATACATCGCCGACCGAGTCGCGGTGATGGCCGGTGGCAGAATCGTCGAGGTGGCTGATGCCGAGGCGCTCTTCGAAAATCCGCAGTGCGATGAGACAAGGCGTCTTCTCGATGCGATTCCGAGGATCCATCAAACCTCCGAGGCCCCCTGATTCATCGCACGCAACTTCGCGGTGACGACGCGGAGGATACCCATCGTGAAGAAGGGATTCTGCTGGGAGACGGCGAGGAATCGACGTTCGTCGAGCGTGACGAATTCCCCTCCGCTCAAGGCGACGATGTCCCCGCTTGCCGGTTCCTTGTCAATCATCGAGAGTTCTCCGAAGAGATCGCCTTCCTTCAGGCTGGCGACCGACTTGCCTCCGACCCGCACCTCGAGGTCGCCGGAGAGAATGATAAACATCTTCTCGTTCTCTTCGCCCTCGCGGATGAGAATCTCCCCAGCGGAAAAGGATTGGCGGGTGGGTTCGTTTTTGAAGATGGAGGCAAAGTTCATGTCGGGTATTGGCGGGATGACGGAAGGTCACCCTAGTCAACGGCGGGCGGTATTCAAGTTTGACCTCCGGCGCCCCGATTGGCGGATTGTGGCAATTTCGCCACATGTCCCGGAATCCCATCGACCAGTCCCCGGCGTTTCTCCGGTTGAAACGCGGCGGGACAAGTTTCAGAGAAAGCTTTCAATGATCGCCGCCCCCCGTGCCGGGGTGGAAGATCTCAACCTCCAGCGGTTCCGCCTTTGACGGGCATCATTTCCCTTGGGTATGGGTCCGTCCCATGCTCTCATTGTCGGTCCCATGCCCGCTCTCGATCCCCGCCGCCTCGAAGGTCCCCCCACGAACGATGCGGTCCTTGATGCCTTCCTTGGTTATCTCATCGAATCGGGCGTAGAGCCCTACGAACATCAGGAAACCGCGATCCTCGAACTTTACGGTGATCGCAACGTCATCCTCAACACGCCGACGGGATCGGGGAAAACCCTCGTCGCCCTTGCGGTGCAGTTTAGGGCGGTTTGTCAGGGGCGGCGGAGTTACTACACGGTGCCGGTGAAGGCTCTCGCGAACGAAAAATTCCTCGCCCTCTGTGAAGTTTTTGGGCCTGAGAGAGTCGGGATGATTACCGGCGACGCGACGGTGAACCCCGGTGCACCGGTGATCTGCTGCACCGCGGAGATCCTCGCGAATCACGCCCTGCGCGAGGGAGGCGGAGCCGGGATCGACGACGTGATCATGGACGAGTTCCATTACTACTCGGATCCCGAGCGTGGCGTGGCCTGGCAGATCCCGCTGCTGACCCTTCCGAGGGCGCGTTTCCTCCTCATGTCCGCCACGCTTGGCGACACCTCGTTCTTTGAAAAGGAACTGGCTCTCCTCACGGGGGCCGATACCGTGCTGGTGAAGTCGACGGATCGGCCCGTGCCCCTCGAGTTCGACTACAACGACAAACTTCCCCTCGAGGAAATGGTCGAAGAACTGGTGAATCGCGGCCGCGCGCCCATCTACCTCGTGCATTTCACGCAACTTTCCTGCGCCGAGACGGCGCAGAATCTAATGAGCCGGAACTACTGTTCGAGGGAGGAGAAGGAGGCGATCGCGGCGGCCCTCGTAGGGGCGGATTTCCGCAGCCCCTACGGCAGGGAAATCCAGAAGCTGATCCGCCACGGCATCGGCATCCACCACGCGGGGCTCCTGCCGAAGTATCGAGTCCTTGTTGAAAAGCTCGCCCAGCGCGGCTTGTTGAAGGTGATCTGCGGCACCGACACCCTCGGAGTGGGGGTGAACGTGCCGATCCGCACGGTGCATTTTACGCAGCTCTTCAAATACAGCGGCGACAAGACGAAAATCCTTGCGGCGCGGGACTTTCATCAGATTGCGGGACGCGCGGGACGACGCGGTTTCGACCATCTCGGCTTCGTCGTGGCTCAGGCCCCGGCCCATGTCATCGCGAACCTTCGCGCGGAGGCGAAGGCGGGCGAAAAGGGGAGCCGAAACCGTCTCGTGAAGCAGAAGGCCCCCGAGGGCTTCGTGATGTGGGAAGAAAAGACCTTCCGTGCTCTCATCGAAGCCGAGCCCGAGCGTCTCGTTTCGCGCTTCGGGTTGCACCACGGACTGCTTCTCAACATCCTCGCCCGCCGGGAGGAGGACGGCTGTCTCGCCCTGCGGAAACTGATCCGCGATTGCCACGAGAACACCCCGGCAAAGAAGAAGCTGCGACGCCGGGCCTTCGCGCTTTTTCGAGGACTGATCGTGGGAAAGATCCTGACCTTCCTTCCGAAAGGGGAGCGTCGCGGTCCGGCGAAGGTCGCCCTTCACATCGAGCTGCAGGAGGATTTCTCCCTCAATCAGATTCTCGGCCTCTACCTGCTCGAGGCGATCGGGAGGCTGGAGTTCGACGCCCCCGATTATGCGCTGAACGTGCTCTCCTTGATCGAGTCGATTCTCGAGGACCCGGGCATCCTCCTGCGCCGCCAGATCGAGAAGGCGAGAACCGCGTTGATGGCCGAGATGAAAGCCGAGGGGCTCGATTATGAAGAGCGGATGGAGCGTCTCGACGAGGTGACCCATCCGCAGCCGGGCAAGGACTTTATCTACGGCACCTACAACGACTTCGTCATCCGCAATCCGTGGGCGAAGGAAGCGGGGGTGAGGCCGAAGTCCATCGCCCGTGAGATGTTCGAAAACTGGCAGTCTTTCGAGGATTACGTGAAGCACTACAAGATCGAAAGGAGCGAGGCGGTGCTGCTGCGCCATCTTTCCGAGGTCTACAAGGTGCTCGTCCAGACGATTCCGCCCGGCCTGAAGACGATGGAACTCGACGAGGCCGAGACGTTTCTGGGGACGATGCTCCACGGGATTGATTCGACCCTGCTCGACGAGTGGGAGCGGATGAGGAGCGGCGAGCCGGCGTTGCCTCTCGAGAGGGGGGGGATCGTGCCGGCGAAGCCCCGAGCCATCACCCGCGACAGAGCCGCCTTCACCCGGCTCGTGCGTGGAGCAGTTTTCGATTTTTTGAAGCGGCTCTTCCAGGGGGACGAGTCCGGCGCGCTCGAACTCGCCGCAAAGGCGGAGGAGATGGCTGGATCGCCTTTGGAACGAATCGCGGCGTTTCGCGAATCGAGGGGCCAGCTGCGTTTTGATCCCGAGTCACGGAATGCGAAGCACTTCCACGTGAAGGAGGGCGAGGGGAGGAGGATCTGGGCGATCGAACAAATCCTCGTCGATGCGGAGGAGCAGAACGATTGGAGCGCGACCTTCCTCGTCGACCTCCTGGCGAGTGACGAGTCAGGTGCACCGGTGTTGGTATGTCAGGGGATCGGTCCGATCGTTTGAACGAACGGCGTGGCAGACTGCCTTCGATTCCCATCCGGTTCAGTTCCCCGTCACGACTTCGACGGGCATGCGGGAGAGGCGGCGATAGAGCCGGACTTGCGAGACGAGCGGCCACCAGCGGTAAAGACCGATCTCGAGCGGTTTCCACATTGCCACCCAGCCGACGATGAGGAGACCCTCGCCGACGATCGCGCGCCAGCCGTTCGAGCTGGCGAGAGTGCTCGCGCCGAACTGGCAGAGACCCAGGAAAACGAGACCGACCAGCAAAGCCGCCCGTCCCTCGCGGAGAAGCCGCTTCAGTTCGTGCCCTGTCATCGTCGCACGGTAGTCGAAGTAGTGGCCGATCGCCCCGGAGACGACGATATCGGGACGATCGAGACCTTCGGGAGCGTTGGCGAGATGGACAACCAGCTTCAGTTCGTGTTTTCGGGAATGCTCCGAGGCCCAGCTGACGATGAATTCCTCGGCGTCGCGATCGAGGTCGCGCTCGCGAAAGGGCGAGGGATCCATTGAATTGAAGAGCTGGTTCAGCCCCGAGAGCTTCAGCTCGATCAATTCGGTCATCGGTTGTCGGTTTGGGTTTGGGTCAGAGCGTCACCAGCTCCCGCGGGCGCGTGAAGAGAAGCTGGCAGCGAATCGCGGCGGCGGGGAGCCCGATCATGCGCTGGAGCACCTCCCGGTAGGTCTCGAGCTGGGGACGGTATTTCGCGACGGAGGCCGCGATTTCTTCCTCGGTTTCGACGCGGTCGGTTTTGAAATCGAGAATGGTGGCGGCGGTGGCGCTACCGTCCGCCTCGCGCTCGATCACGACGCGGTCGAACGTGCCCGAAAGCCACTCCTCATCGAGGAGGATTTCGAACTTCTTTTCACGCCAGACCTCGGCGTGTGGGCCGGGACGGGAGAGGGCGGCACGAAGGGCGGACTCGGCGAGGACGTCTCTCACTTGGGCGAGCGCGTTGGTAAGCAGAGTCGCGTCGAGGTGACGGTGGGCCGACTCTGCGGCGAGGGCTTGGAGATCGAAGGTGTCGCTCCACTCAATCGCTTCAAAAAGCTCGTGGACCAAGTTGCCGAAGGCCCGCGCTTGATCGCCTTTCCGGCTGAAAATCTGGGCCGCACTGACCGTGACGATCTCCGAGCCGCTTGGCGTGCGACGGCGGGGTCGGAAGCGGGCGAGGGCGGGGTCGACCGCCGTCGCGCCATCGGTCACCTCTTCCGGCGCCACTTTGTCCGGACGGAAGCCATCATACCAGCGCCGGTTCGTCCGGGCCGTGGCGCTTTCGTAGAGAACCTTCGCGGGCACCTCTCCGAAGTGAATTTCGCCCGGATCGCCGGCGAGGATGTCTTCGAGCAGCTTCACGAAATTCCGCGAGGTGGCACCGGTTCCGCGCGGCATCGTGATGAGGTAATTGGCCCGGCTCGCCCGTGTCATGGCCACGTAAAACTTGCAGAGGCTCTCGTAGGCGGCCTCGGCGGCGCGTTCTTCGGAGTAGGCGGCGAGCACCGGATCGGCCTCGACGAATTCCTTCCGTGGCATCTCGAGGACCCATTCGACCTCGCGGGTTTCGTCCTTTTTCGCCCCGATCTCGCGACGGGCCGTGTCGAGGGAGTTGCTTTCGAGCTCGGGGAGAATCACCGCGTCAAAGGTGAGTCCTTTCGACTTGTGCACCGTCATCACCTGCACGACCTCGCCAGCGACGGCTTCGCGGGTCCGGTAGGTCCCAAGAAAGGCGAGGAACTCGTCAATGTTGCGGCTGCCGGATTCGTCGAAGATCCGGGCGGCGAGGGCGAATTCCTCGGCCCGGCCACGGGTGAAGTCGTCGACGGGCGCGCCGTGCGCCGTCTCGAGTTCGCGCGTCCAATGGCGCGAGACTGATTCGAAGTTCCCCTCGAAAAGTTCGCCAAGGATTTCGGAGGAAAAGGCCATGGATGAGACCCCATTCGTCTCTAACATTCCTCCCAAAGGTCCCATCCGCAGCTGCTCCCAGGCGAACTTGTCGCCGGGATGAGCCGCGATCTGGAAGAGGCTCATGAGCGCGCGATTCAGCGGATTGTCCGAGGCGATGAAGATCTCCGACTCGCTCACCACCGGGATGCGAGTGAGGCCGCGGAGGGCGTCGACGAGTTCCTCGCCCGAGCGGTTCTTCTGGACGAGGATGGCGCAGGAAATCCCCCGGCGCACCGGATCGATCTCCTCGAGGATCGCGGCGACGAGGGCGTCGATGTCGCCGGGTTCGGGGTTTTCTCCCGAAGGAGCCACGGGATTCAGGAGCATGGTGATCCCCTCGTAGTCTTCGCCTTTCGGCGAGACGAGGTGATCGTGCCATTCCCATTGATCGATCGCGGCGGCGGGCAGCTCAAGCGCGACAAGGGCTGCCTTGTCGCCGAAGAGGCGGTTGACCGGATCGATCACGTCGTGTCCCGATCGCCACGAGATGTCGAGGTGACGCCGCTTCACGCGCTCCTCGTGTTTATTGTATCGCGCCGCGATGTCGGTGAAGAGGCGGGTGTCGCCGCCTCGCCATGCGTAGATGGCCTGCTTCAGATCCCCGACCTGGAAGAGCGATCGCGTCCCCGAGGTGTCCTGCACGACTTCGTCGATGAGATTCTCGACGATGCGCCATTGCAGAAGGTTGGTGTCTTGGAATTCGTCGAGGAGCCAATGATCATACTGCGCATCGAGCCGGTAATCGATGCGAAGACGGTCATCGTCACCGGGGATCTGTGTGAAAATGGGCGAGTCCTCTGCGTTGCCCGCGCCGCCTCCGGCGAGGAGCAGTTGCACGTCCTGAAAAGTGAGGAGACCGCACCGACGCACCCGCTCCGAGTAGGCGGCCTCATATTGGGCGAGCAGTGCCCGCACGCCGCGGGTGCGTTCGAGTTTCGCGTTCAGTTCGCCGCCGACGATCCATTGAAAGAGGCGCCTGAGCGGCTCGCAGGCATTCGGTCCCAGTTCGTGGACGGTTTTGCTGAACTTGATCGCCGCTGAGCCCGCGACGACTTCGCGCCACACGGGTAAGACGCGCTCGGCGACGTATTTGATCCTGCCGGGTAAAGGCAAGCCGGGCCGGAAGGCCGCGATCGCCTCGATGAATTCGTTCCAAAATTTCCATTCCACCTTCTTCCCGGAGGACTCGATCGCCTTCAGGGCGGCGGCGAGACGGCGGCTCTCTTCCTCTGGCGCGATTCCCTCGACAAGCCAGTGTCGGCCGCCGTCCTCCCAGATCGCCTCGGCGCTTCCCCAGCGATCCGCCGAGGGAGCGTTCAGATAAAGATCGTGGAGATCGTCGATGTAGCCGTCGAGTTGTTTGGCGACGCGGTTTTCGTCGGAGCCGAGGGTGGCGAGGCGGAAGGATTCGAGAAAGGCGGTCTGGGCCGGATCTTCGCCCTCTCCGGAAAAGGGGCGTCGGGTGAAGACGGCCTCGTAGACGCCCGCGCGGGCCACCGAGGACTGGTATTCATCCATCGTTTCGAAGTCGCCAGTCAGCCCGAACTCCGCTGGGAAGGCCCGGAGGAGGTTCGCGAAAAAGCTGTCGAGAGTGCCGAGGAAAAGCCGTGGCATCTGCGAGATGAAGGCGCGGAGGAGGTGCGCGTAATCTTCCGGCGTCAACGTGGCCAGCAGCGGTGCGAGCGGATCCTCGCGATCTCCGGCGAGGGCGGTGGCCTTCGTCGGATCGGCGGCCGCGTCGGCCAGTTTCATGAGGATGGAATCGAAAAACTCTCCCGCCGCCTTCTTCGTGAAGGTCGCCGCAAGGATGCGCTCAGGTGCCACGGGCTGGCCACTGCGAAGCTGGAGCGCCATCAGGGCGATGTAGCGATTCGTGAGCTGCCACGTTTTCCCCGATCCTGCCGAGGCGAGAATCATTTCGTGGGGTAGATGGAAGGAGTGGTTCATCAAACGGGGGAAGTCGCCCTACCCAGACTGGTCGGGTCGATGGCGGCGGCGGCGGTCGGTGAGAGCATGGCGCGGAATTCGTCCCATTCGGGCATGCGTTCGTTGGCGGGCCAGAAGATCCCCTCGCGGACGGCGCGGATGACGCCGATGGCGCAATCTTGGGCCGAGGAAAGGAGGGATTCGTCCAACCCGGTCCAGAGATCGATCCCGACTTCCTCGGCGGTGCGGCCGAGGGTGACGTAGCCGGCGGTGATGGTCTCGCCGGGGAATCGCTGAGAGAGGGCGAGGTAGTAGAGAGGCACCTGCAGGTCGGTCCAGCGCCGCTCCTTGCCCTTCGCATCGACGGTGCGCGACCAGGCGGGGAAGGACTCCGGATCTTCGGTGCGCTTCACGTTCACGAGATGGAAATGATCGACGGTCTTGCGGCGACCGTTTTCCATGGGCGAGAGAGTCTTGAAATCAAGGACTCGGAGACCCTCCGTCGGGTGGCGTTCGATGCGGTCGATTTGTCCGGTGACAGGCATGCCGTCGATCTCGAAGGCCCACGATTCGGTTTTTCCGAGTTTGGCCTCGACTTCGAGGATCTCCCATCCCTGCGCGCGCTGTTCGGCCTCGATCGCGGCCCAGCGGGCAAGGCGTCGTCGCGCGGCTTCGCGCTGGATAAGGAGGGGGGTCGAAAGGTGGCGGCCGAACTGCCGGGAGAACCAGCGGTCGATCTCGGCCACGAAAGCGGCCTCGAGGAGGGGGGCATCGGTGGCGCGGCGCAGTTCCTCGTCGCGGCCGAAGGCTTCGAGGGCGTGGTGGATGGCGGTGCCGAAATCATTGGCGTCGAGCTCGCGCTTTTTGACGTCGACCGCCTTCATGCGGAGGCCATGTTTCAGGTAAAAGCGGAAGGGGCAGGCCAGGTAGGTCTTGAATTGAGTGACGCTGATCCGGGTGAAGACCGTGTGGTCGGCCGGCAGCGGCGCGGGCTTCAGTTGCCAGGCGAGGGTGCGGGCAGGCGGGACGTCTCCGGTCTCGCTCTTCCGAAAGAGATCGAGGGTGCGTGCGGCGAGCTCGCGATCCTGACATTGAAACAACAACCGCGAGGGGCGCAGGGGGTCGCCGGTTGCGGAAAATCGACCGAAGAGCAGGTCGAGACGGCCGTTTTTTCGCCTCGTCTCGACGAGGAGGGTCAGGACGAAGGCATCGCGCGCGAAGCGGGCGCCGTTGTCGGGCACGCCGAGGCGCGTGCGAGCCGCGTCAGGGAGGAAGGCGTGGCCGACGAGCGATTCGGGCACGGCATGGTCGTTCATGCCGGTGATGAGGAGATGGGGGGCGTCCTCCCAGATCAACTCGAGCCATCCCTGCAAGTCGAGATCGCGGGGTTTTCGTTCGAGGTGGATGCGGCAATCGCCCAATGAGGCGAGGAGGAGGTAAAAGCGCTCGTCGCTGCCGGGTTTTTTCGGAAAGGCGGGCGCGGCGGCGGTCAGGTCGGTCTCGAGTGCATGGATCGCGGCGGCGACCTCCTTTAAGACGGCGCTCTCCGGATCGTGCGGGGAAAGTCTCCTTTCGGCGAAGACATCACCGATAAAGGCGCAGAGCTCTTCGGTGAAATCGCCGGCGCGGAGACGGGCGATGAAGGCCCGCGTCTCTTCAAGGGCGGCGGTGATGGAGTTGAATTTTCCTGGGTGACGCGCGGTGGCGTCGAGGGCGTCTCCGAGGTCTCCGGGGAGGTGATCGGCGGCGAGCTGGTCGGCCTCGCCCAAAAGACGTCCGGATTGGAGGGAACCGCGCCTGGAATGGGGCAGCATTGCGGCGGCGAAGCCGGGACAGCGCAGCAGTTGCTGGAAGGTCTGGTAGCGTTCCGTGGCAAGGAGTTCGGAAGTGAGGCGCAGGAGGTGGACGATGCCCTCGCGCGAGACGGCGCGTCCGGCCGGATCGTAAGTGGGCAGCCCGTGGGTGTCGAAGCGGTGTTCGAGGGTGGGGGCGAGCTCGGGATCGGGTAGACCGATCGCTGCCGTGGCGGCGGGTTCCTCATAGGGAGCGAGGAGTTTTCGGCAGAGGTCGGCCTGGGCGAGCGGATGGGTGCAGGAATGGAGGGTGCCGGCGGGATCAGCGAAGGAGATCTCACGGTCCCGCCAAATCGTTTCTCGCGGTCTCCCGAAGTCATCGAACGAGTTGGCCTCGCTGGCCGGCGCGGGAACGAGGATCGTCACGGGAAGACCGGTGCCGTGGTGGAGGAGCGCTTCGGCAGCGAGGGGGCGAAGGTCGGGCACCGCGGCGACGACGAGGTGGCGGATGGACACCGGAACGGTCCCGGTTCTCGCCGCGTTGAGCGCGGCGATCCCGGGATCTTGGAAGCCGCTCGCCTCGATGAGCGCGACGGCCGCTGCTTCGAGGGCAGCGAGTTCCTGCCAGCGGGCCGTCTCGAGTTCCGACTCGGCCATCCGGTCGGCGGCGGCACGGAAGTCGAGGCCGGATTCGATGAGGAGGTCGCGCACCTCGAGGAATTCGGCGGCATGACGGTCGGCCCAGGCGAGGTCTCGCACGACCGGCTCGACGGGGAAGAGGCGGCGAAAGGCCGTCGACGGGAGCTTCAGGAGGAGGGCTCCCCAGAGGAGGCGCGCCGTCTGCGGCGACGCGACGGGGCGTTCGCGGTCGGTCAGTGGTGTGGGCGCGAAAAGCTGGTTCGGTGTGACAACGAGCGGGCACAGGACCCCGGCCCCTCGCGTGGCGGCGTGGCGGGCAAGGCCTTCGCGGAGGCGGCGGCCGGCTTGCCGGGTCGGGACGACGACGAGGTGACCGGAGAGGTCGAGAGGTCCGCCGCCCTCCCACTCACGAGCGAGCCAAGTGACCGTCGTGTCGACGACGGGCGCGTTCCAGCCGAGAAAGATTCGCGTGGGTGGCGTGGTGGTCATCGATGTCAGCTCTCCCATTTTGGTTTCTTCACCCCGACGTAGGCGATGGTGAGTCCGATCGCGACGTGGAGCAACAGGACGACAAAACCCAGCCACATGGGGCCAAGCCAGGTGTCAGTGACTTCCTCGATGTAGCGGTGATAGTCGCGCTCCATCCCGTCCATGATGCCGGACCAACTCCAATACGCGGAGATGAAGGGCCGCGTCGCCCACCCGGCCCACTCGGGCAGGGCGAGGACGGCACCGGAGAGGGGGAGCTGAAATCCGACGAGGTAGATGGAAAGAAGCGAGGCCTGGTCGGGGGTTTTCGCGAGGGCGGAGATGCCGAGACAGATCGCGGTCATGCCTCCGTTGACGAGGAGGAGGAGAAGGAAGTGCGGAAGCATCGCCTGCGAGGGGATTTCACAGATGCTCTGCACAAAGACCGTCATCCAGAAGGATTGCAGCAGAACGAGGACCGAGAGGAAGGCAACCTTGCTCGCGACATAGACGCCGGGTCTCACGCCACCGAGTTTTTCCTTTTCAAAAATGAAGCGTTCCCCCGCGATCTCGCGCGCCGAGTTGTTCGAACCCATCAGGGTGAGGAGGATGACCTGGAACATGACGAGACCGGAGACGACCCCGCCGAGATTGAGGTTGAAGGTCACGGCCTCGCGCTCGGATTCGTATTCGGCCAGGCTGGCGGGCAACGAATCCGAGAGGCGCTTCGTCTGCTCGACTCCCTCGAGCTCGAAGATGACGACGAGGATGGGGAAGACGACGAGGATCGCGAGTTGCAGGAAGATCTGCCCGCGGTCGCGGAAGAAGATCCTCCAACGGCGGAAAAAGAGCGCGAGGAACTGAGCCATCGCGCCCGGCGTCACCGCCGAGACGGACACGTCGGGGGCATTGACGCGACGATGGGGAAAAGTCGCGTAGTAGGCCTCGCGATGTTTCGCCCAGCTCTCGGCCCATTCCCCGGACTTGCGTTTGGCGAGACGGGGGTAGATGTCCTCGGCCTTTTCGACGGAGAAGTAGTGCTCCAGCGCCCGGGGCGGCCCGTGGTAGACGACGCGCCCGGCGTCGAGGACGAGGACGGAATCGTAGAGATCGAGGTTGGCGAGGCTGTGGGTGACGTTGACGACGAGGCGGTGCTCGTTGCGGCTGAGCTGATGCATCAGCTCGACGATCTCGTGTTCGCTCTTGGGATCGAGTCCGCTTGTCACCTCGTCACAGAGGAGGAGGACGGGATCGGTGACAAGCTCGAGGGCTAGGGAGAGGCGGCGGCGCTGTCCGCCGGAGAGCACTCTCACGGGTCGGTCGCGGAGGGATGCGAGGCCGGTCGAGGCGAGGACTTGGTCGACGAGATCGTGCAGGGCATCGCGTCCGTCCGTGGCCGCACGAAGGCGCACGGCCGCCTCGATGTTTTCCTCCACGGTGAGGGCTTCATAGGCGATCGAGAACTGTGGCACGTAGCCGATCTCGGACGCCGCAAGGTCGCCTTCGTCGGAAAGATTTCGTCCATTCCAGAAAATGCTGCCGGTGGTCTCCTGATTGATCCCGGCGATCAGCTTCAGCAGGGTCGATTTGCCGCAGCCGGAAGGCCCGACGATCGCCATGAAGTGGCCGGTGGGGACGCGGAGATCGATTTGATCGAGAAGGGGAACCTCGTCGTTGCCTTTTTGGATCGCGAAGCGGATGTCTCTGAGCTCGAGCACGGAAACGTTTTAAGGGAGGCCGGGCGGTGGTGCAATCCCGGAGTGGAAGAAATCCAGAAAATCGGGGCGCGGCGGCCAACCTGGTCGTTGGATCCGGGCCCTGCGACCTTACTCGCGGATTTCCTTCTGGGTCTTGGCGTCGGCGACGACGACCTGCTCGCGGTGATAGGAGGCGTCGCTGCGGAAGGTGAGACGGGCGTTGTGGCGCCGCTCGAGCTCGACGAAAAGCTCGCCGTCGTGGGTGCGGAGCCGGTCCATCACGTCGGGGTTGACGATGACGAGGAGTTCGCGGCCAGGAGCCTCGCTCTTTCCGAGGATGGAATTGAGGCGGCGCTGGAGTTCCACGCTCATGGATTCGGCACTCTTCACCATGCCGCGGCCCTGGCAGTGGTGGCAGGGTTCGTTGACGGTGATGTTGAGGCTTTCGTGGAGGCGCTGGCGGGTCATCTCCATGAGACCAAGCGGGGAAATCTGAAGAATCTGGGTCTTCGCCTTGTCGTGCTTGAGACGTTCCTTCATCGCCTTGTAGACCGCCATCTGGTCGCGGCGCGACTTCATGTCGATAAAGTCGATCACGAGAAGCCCTCCGATGTTGCGGAGGCGGACCTGGCGGGCGACTTCCTCGGCGGCTTCGATGTTGGTCTGCAGGATCATTTTGTCCTGGTTCTTGGCGCGACCGGTGTTCACGTCGATGGCGATGAGGGCCTCGGTCTCGTCGATCACAAGGTAACCGCCGCTCGGCAACCAGACCTGGCGATAGAAGGCATCGTCGATCTGCCGTTGGATACCGAGCTTTTCGAAGATGGGCGTGGTCGTCTGGAAATGCTGGATCCGTTTGCGAGAGCGCCGCGAGATCACCCCGATGAGATCCTTCATGCGCTCGGCGGCGGCTTGGTCATCGCAAAGGACTTCGTCGATCTCGTCGGTGAGGAAATCGCGCACGGTCCGCTCGATCAGGTCGGGCTCTTTGAACACGCAGGTCGGTGCCTTGGTCGTGGCGGCTTTTTCTTCGATTTCACGCCACTCGTCGACGAGAATGGCGAGGTCGCGCACAAAGTAACGGACCTTCTGTCCGGAGGAAACGGTGCGGAGGATCACCCCCATCTTTTCGGGGATGGTGAGCTTCTCGCTCATGATCTTGCGAAGGCGGGTGCGTTCTTTGGGATCTTCGATCTTCCGGGAAATGCCAAGCTGGTCGTTTCGCGGCATCAGCACCATGTATCGCCCCGGGAGCGAAATGTTTGTGGTGATGCGGGGCCCTTTTGTCCCGATGGGGCCTTTGGTGACCTGGACGAGGACCTCGGAGCCGACCGGATAGAGGTCGGGAATGTCTTTTGACTGGATCCGTTTTTTCCCCTTGCCGTCGCCGCCACCGCCCTTTTTGGCATTGCGCTGGATCTCCTCAAGGCCAGAGTCGAGGGCTTCGGGAATCGCGTCCCAAAAGTGCAGGAAGGCGTTTTTCTCGAGACCGATGTCGACGAACATCGCGTTCAGTCCGGGCTCGATGTTGCGGACGACCCCTTTGTAGATCGATCCGACGATGCTCTCGTCATTTTTTCGCTCCACGGTGTATTCCTCGAGCGAACCGTTCTCGAGGAGCGCGACTCGGGTTTCGAGTTTCTCGCAGTTGACGATGATCTTGATTCCTTCGTTAAGCTTTTTGGAGCCGAAGAGTTTGCGAAGTCTGGCGAACATGATGTGGCAAAGGGATGGTTGAAAGTTGGAAAGGAGACGGCGGTGCGCCGATGGAAATTTGCAGGGGGGGGGACGGCAGCGGAGAGGGACTCCACTACCGGAGAGATTCATCGCTTCTTTTTCAGCCACTGGAAAGGGCGGAATTTCGGGGCGGGGTTGGAATTGAGTTGGCCCACCCGGCCGCGGGAGTCGGTATTCTCCTTGATGGTGGGCTGGGCGAGACCGCTGAGGGGTCGGAAATGGCGTTCCTGGAGGGAATCGGGGACGAAAGCGGCGACATCGACGGCTGATTCCTCGGCGGCGGCGTCCGCCTGGACGAAAGCGGCCACATCACTGCCCTCGAAGGCGACGCTCATGACTCGGTCGTTCCGTCCGATGGCCTCGGGCAGGGCGGTTATCTCGATCTCGGCTCCTTTCTGCATCGCCATGACGTTGTCGATGATGTTCTTGGCGATGGGTGAGGCGGCGCCGCCGCCTGAGTTTCCGTTTTCGACGAAAATGCAGATGGCGAGCTCGGGCACATCGTAGGGGGCAAAGGCGATGAACCACGCATTGGTGGGCTGCTGTGGATTCGCAGTCTGGGCCGTGCCGGTCTTCCCGGAGAGAGTCGTCAGCTCGGACTTGGCCCGGCCCGCGGTGCCGCCGGCTTCGTTGACGACCCGCCACATGCCTCTCTTGACGATTTCGAGATGCTCGGGCTTGAGTCCCTCGCGGGTGAGATCGGCGCGGAGGATGGGTGTGTCGGCTTTGACCTCGGTTCCGTCCTTGTCGATTACCTTCCGGACGAGGCGGGGCTGGTAGACCTTGCCACCGTTCGCAACCGAGGCCGTCACGGAGGCCATCTGCAGCGGCGAGGCCTCGGTGGCACCTTGGCCAATCGAGACGAGGGCGGTGAAGGCATCGCTCCAGAGCAGTCCCTGCATCCGGAGCCATTCAGGATTCGGGATATTGCCAGGATTCTCTCCGGTGATCTCGATGCCGGTGGTGCGCCCCAGCCCGAGGAGATTGGTTATCGTCTGGATGTTGCGGATGCCGGTATCGTTCGCGTAGCGGTAGAAAAATCCGTTGCAGCTGACCTTGATCGCGGAACTGAGGTCGAGAGTGCCGTGCCCGGAACTCCAGCATTTCATGAACTTGTTCCCGTATTGGGCGCCTCCGCCGCAGGAGAAACTCCGGTCGCACGATCCGGAGAGGCAGCCGGCGAGGGCCACCGGGATTTTTCCGGTCGAGCCAGGGGAGTAAGGGTTGATGGCCCGGCTGAACATCGGACTGGTCGGATCCTCGGTGTAGCGTTTCCAATCGTCGATCCTGACCTCCGGGATGAAGACATTGGGATTGAAGGACGGAACCGAGGCGATCGCGAGGACGTCCCCGTTGCGGGGATCGATCACCACGGCGGCACCCCGGCCGACCTTGCGCAGACTCTGCTCCACGACCAGCTGGATGCGAGCGTCGATGGTGAGATAGACGTCGTTTCCAGGCTCGGGATCGGTTCGGCTGACCTCGCCGACGAATTTGTTCTTCTCGTCTCGCTCGAGGATGAGTTTTCCTGGTTTGCCCTGGAGGTAGTGGTCCATCGTTTTCTCGATGCCCATCACTCCGTAGTCGTCACCGACATAGTAGTTGAACCCCTGTTTTCGCTCGGCCGGCACTTGATCGGGATCGGCGAGATTCAGGTAGCCGAGGATGTGGCAGGCGAGGGAGTCGTAGAGGTAGCGTCTCCGCCCCGCGCGGGTCACGGTGACTCCGGGAATACCGATGTTGTTCTCCGCGAAGCGGGCGAATTCCTTGAAGCTGAGATCACGGCGAAAGGTAAAGGGCACGACCCCACGGGTGGACCGGTAGTGCACCCGCATCGCGCTGGTGCTGTAGTCGGCGAGTAGACCCTGATCCTGCAGACCCGGGAAGACCGTGGCCTCGACCACGGCGATGATGTCCGCCTCGGTCTTGATTTCCTTCTGACCATAGCTGTCGAAGCGCTCCCACGTGTATTCGGGCAGCTTTTTGTGGGTCTTGAGATAAGCCGCGACGATCTCGCGCAGGTCAAACTGAAGTTCGTAGGTCGGGGTGCTATCGACGAGGGTGAGACCGTTTCTGTCCTTGATCTCGCCGCGGATTCCGGGGATCCGAACGGACTCGAACTTGCTGCCGGGCACGCGCGCCGACCAAGTCGCGTAGTCGGTCACCTGGATGCGGTAGAGCCGGTAGACGAGCAACGAGAAGCCCGCCATCACGAGCACGGCGAGCAAGTAAAGCCGGAATCTAAAATGCGTCACCATCGGGAGTATGGCGTCGCTTCAGGCCGTCCATGCGGATCCGATACCGCATGCGCTCGGCGGCGCGACTTAAGAGTAGCAGCAAAAAGGGCGAAACGAGAGAAGAAAACAGGCACGTCATCAGCAATTTCCACCAGAACTCCGGCGAGACTTCGAGGCCACCCCGGTGAAAGCTGATGACAAGGTATTCGAGGAGCAGAATGATCCCGGTGCAGAGTCCGATCATGAAGACGGGCAATTCCCACCGGCCGCGGCGGAACAAAGGGCGCACACCCTGGAGGAGGGCTCCGGTGATCCCGAAGAGGAAAATGGTGAACCCGAAGGGCACTTCCGACTGCGTGAGGATGCCGAGGGTGCCGCCGTCCGGGTAGATCGGCACATGATAGCGGGCGTCCCAGAAAAATCCGCAGGCGAAAGCCATCACGAGCATCGCGGGAAATGGAACAGCGATGGCGGCCGCAAGGAAGAGGGCGTGGACGAGGAGTAGTCTCGATCCGTAGGCCCAGTCAAAGACCGGGAGGAACTCCTGGATGATGAAGGAGAGCGCGAGGAGACTCCCGAGGAGAAGTAGGAACCTCATCGGGCGGACACGGGCTTGGGGGGGATGGCGGTCGCCTCGGGTGCGGTCACCTCCGGCTCCGTCGACGAATTCGGGAGAATGATGAAGAGATCGACGAGTTCGTCGAAATTGACGGCCGGTTTCACGATCACCTCCGCATCGATCACCCCGATGGAGAGGCTGACGACCTCCCCAAGAATGAGGCCGGCCGGAAAGAGTTCACCGGCACCGGAGCTGTAGACCTTCGTGCCCGGCTTGGCATCGGCTTCTTTGGAAAGGTAGCGCAAGTGGAGGTCGGGTTGGGCGCGGGTCGCGCCGCGCTGGCCGCTGAGGATGCCCTGTTCCTGCGAGTTCTCGAGTTTGGCCGAGACTTGGCACATCTCGTCCGTGAGGAGCAGCACGACGGCGGAGTGCGGGCCGAGCACCTCCGAGACCTTGCCGATGAGACCGGCTTCCTCTCCGAGTGGAAGGATCACGGGGCTGTCGACGGCGAGCCCTTCGGCGCTGCCCTTGTCGATCACGAGGGTGTGATACCACTGGGCCGGCTTCCGGCTCACGACCCTCGCGGCGACGAGAGAGAGCAGGGATTTTTCCCGGTATTGAAGGGCGCGGCGGAGCTCGTTGTTTTCCTCGAGAATCTCGTCGAGCTGGATCACCTCGAGCTTCAGCCGGTCGCGCTCCTGCTCGACTTGAGAGAGCCGTTCCCGAAGTTGGGCGGGGCCGAGCGCGTCGCCCCCGAGTTCCGCCACCGCCGTGTCGATCCCGTTCGACGCTTTCATGAAGGGGCTCATCGCCACCTGTGCCCCGCGCTGGATCGTCGAGACGGCCCCGGGATTGAACAAGGTCACCCAGATCAGCATCCCGATGAAGGTGATCAGAAAAATGAGATTCAGTCGGCTCATGTCGGCTCGTGCAAGGGCACTCCGAGGCGGTGATGGCGCGCGTCAGCGGCGCGCCGGGTGGGTGACTTTTTTGAGGAAGTCGAGTTCGTCAAGGAGCTTCCCAGTTCCCTCGGCCACGGCGCTGAGCGGATCTTCGACGACAAGCACGGGCAGTCCTGTTTCCCGCGAAATCAGTTGATCGATGCCCCTGAGAAGGGCGCCGCCGCCGGTCAGGAAAATACCGCGATCGACGAGGTCGGCCGAAAGTTCGGGGGGGCAGCGCTCCAGCGTCACTCGAATCGAGTCCAAGATCACCGAGAGGGGCTCCATCAGGGCTTCGCGGATCTCCGTCGAGGTGACCTTGATCGTTTTTGGAAGACCGGCGATGAGATCTCTGCCCTTCACCTCGACCGCCGATTCCGTGGTCTGGGGGAAGGCCGATCCCATCCGGATCTTGATCTCCTCGGCGGTGCGTTCGCCGATCATGAGGCTGTAGGCACGGCGCAGGTAGCGGATGATCGCCTCGTCGAGCTGGTCGCCGGCGACGCGGACACTGCGGCTGTAGACAAGGCCGCAGAGCGAGAGGATCGCGACCTCCGTCGTGCCCCCGCCGATATCGACGATCAGGTTCGCGGCGGCTTCCTGCACGGGCAAGCCGACTCCGATGGCCGCAGCCATCGGTTCCTCGATGAGGTGGACTTCACGAGCCCCCGCAGCGGCGGCGGATTCATTGACGGCGCGTTTCTCCAGCTCCGTGATGCCCGAGGGCACCGCGATGACGATGCGGGGCCGAATCCAGCGGCGGCGGTTGTGGACCTTGCGGAGGAAATGTCGCAGCATCGCCTCGGTTGCCTCGTAGTCGGCGATCACTCCGTCACGCAAGGGGCGCACCGCGGTGATGTTCCCCGGAGTGCGTCCGAGCATGCGCTTGGCATCGTCGCCAACGGCGAGGACGAGGTTGGTGCCTGTCTTCACGGCAACGACCGAAGGCTCCCTGAGGACGATTCCATGATCTCGCACAAAGACGAGTGTGTTTGCCGTTCCGAGATCGATACCGATATCGCTCGAGAAGGCTCCGATGAGTTTGCCGATCATGAAGTCGAAAACGGAAGAGGGGGACCCCCAGAGGAGCCTCTCCTTGGGGACTGCCTTTCCTGAAACTGTTTTAAAAACCGTAAATCTAACACATCTTGCGATTTTTGCCAAGGCGGTGGTGCCTTCTCCCGCAAAAAGGCGGGCTTTCCATCCTTGGATCAAGAAAGGCAGGTGCCGGAATGCGAAATCCGGGGCATGCTGTGCCATGAGTCTCCACGACATGGAGGAAGGGATGGACTACCTCTGCCAGCGCTGCGGCAACTGCTGCCGCTGGCCGGGCGAGGTGCCCGTGTCGGAGATTGAGATCGATCGCATGGCTGAATTTCTCGGCATGGAGCAAGGGGACTTCATCACCCGCTACACTGACGTTCGACTGAACCGCACCGGACTCACCCTGATCTCACGACCCAATCACGAGTGCATCTTCCTCGATGGGATCGACTGCCGGATCCAACCCGTGAAACCGGTTCAATGCGCCGGCTTTCCCAACCAGTGGAATTTCCCCGGATGGCGCCAAACCTGTGAGGCGATTGCTGTTCCTCGCGAGGGGGGCGGGAGGGAAGAGCCCTGAGTCGGCGGGGCGGAAAACGAAAAAGCGCGGCAGGGGGGCCTGCCACGCTTTTCGGGGTTTTTTAAAACCGGGTGAAATCCCGGGCTCGATTTCAGAGCTTGCCCTTGAGAGCGGACGAGGGCTTGAAGCCGACGGTCTTCGAGGCGGCGATCTTGATGGTATCGCCGGTCTTGGGGTTGCGCCCGGTGCGGGCAGCACGCTTGCGCACTTCGAAGGTGCCGAAGCCGATCAGTTGGACGCTGCCGTCCTTCTTGATGCCTTTGGCGATGGATTCAAGCACCGCTTTCACGGCTTCTTCGGATGCTTTCTTGGAGGTTTCCCCGCCAAGCGCTTGCTGGACCGCATCAATAAGTTCTCCCTTGTTCATCACAGTGTAGTAGTTTGAATGAGGAGGCAGTCTAGCCGTTTTTGCGGTGGAGTCACCTCGAAACCTCCGTAAATCAACGGTTTCCGCCTCTCTTGAGCGACCAAATACGAAGAGATAATTTGTTTGGCAAGCTTAAATTTCAAGGTTTCTGCCGAAAAAACCCTCTCCTCAGACCCCCATTTTTCCCCACCATGACGCCGAATTTGGTCTGCACCCACCTCCGCAGAGACCCTGACATTCACCCAACCGCTTGGGTCGCTCCGGGGGCCGTGGTGCTGGGCGACGTGATCCTTGGTCCCTCGTCGAGCGTCTGGTATCAGAGTGTCTTGCGTGCTGATATTCAACGGATTGTGATCGGGGAGGGAACAAATCTGCAGGATGGCTCGATCCTCCATCTCGCGAGTGATCTCGGCACGACCGTGGGCAGTTTTGTCACGGTCGGACACCGTGCCCTCCTCCACGCCTGCGAGGTTGGTGACGAGGTCCTCGTGGGCATGGGGGCCATCGTCATGGATGGGGCAAAAATTGGTGCCCGCAGCATCCTCGCGGCCGGGGCGCTGGTCCCGAAAGGCCGTCAGATCCCCCCCGGATCGCTTGTGATGGGTTCTCCGGCGAAGGTGGTGCGGTCTCTCGATCTCACCGAACAGGGCTCGATCCGGCACTGGGCCACAAAATACATCCAGGTCGCCGCCGAACATCGCGCCCGCTTCGAGGCGGAAAAGGGCTGAGAGGTCAGTCGTCGGAAAGGTGCGTTGCCAAGCGGTGAAATCCTCTCCATACTGTCGGCTCAATCAGGCATGATCGGAAAACCCGTGGTTCAAGTGGAGGTGAAGAACGTTCTCGCGACGAGCGCCGGGTCGGCGATTTTTCTCGGGAACGACGAAAAGGTCTTCGTGATCTACGTCGATCATTCCGTGGGCTCGGCGATCAACATGTTTCTCCACGGCACCCCGAAGCCGCGGCCGCAGACCCACGATCTCTTCGCCGACGTCCTCACCGCTCTTGGTGCCCAGGTCGATCGCGTCGTCATCAACGATTTCACCGACACGGTTTTCTTCGCCCGGCTCATCATTGTCGCCGAGAACGAGCTGGAAGATCGCAAGATCGTCGAGATCGATGCCCGTCCCAGCGACAGCATCGCCCTCGCCGTGCAGGCCGGAGCGCCGATCTACGTCGCCCACCACGTCTGGGAGTCGGTCGAGGACATGTCCGTCGTCCTCAAGAAGATGCAGGACGCCAACAACGAGGCCGACGAGGGGTTTCCGGGGATGTGATTCACGCCCTCCTCTCCTCCCCGTCCGGTCGGTTGGGGAAGGCAAAGGGAAGGGGCGGTGTGATCAGTCGATCGTGTAGACAAAAAGTCCCGATCGAAGCTTCGGCTCGAACCAGGTGGATTTCGGCGGCATGATTTCGCCGGCGTCCGCGATGTCGATGAGCTGCTGCACGGTCGTCGGATACATCGAGAAGGCCACCGCCCAGCCGCCGCTGTCGACGCGCTTTTCCAGCTCCGCGGTGCCGCGGATCCCGCCGATGAAATCAATGCGGTTGTCGACCCGGGGATCGCCGATCGCGAGCAGCGGGGCGAGGAGGTGATCCTGGAGGAAGGAGACGTCGAGGCGGTCGATCGGATTGGCCGCCTCCGGAGCATCCCACTTCAGGGTGTGCCATTGGCCCTCGAGGTAGAGGCAGACCGACTCCGGACCATCGGGCACCTTTTGTCCATTTGAATCGAGGCGGAACTCGTCGGCGAGACGCTTCAGGAAACCGTCCGCCGACATGCCGTTGAGGTCCTTCACGACGCGGTTGTAGGGGAGGATCTTCAGCTGGCTCGCCGGGAACATCACCGCGAGGAACCAGTTGTAGCCCTCGCTACCGTCGTGGTCGGGATTGGCATCGCGTCGCTCCTTGCCGACACGGGCGGCGCTGGCGCTGCGGTGGTGGCCGTCGGCGACGTAGGAGAGCGGCACCTCACCAAGCGCCTCGAGGATCGGAGTGGCCTCCGTCTCGGCGACGCGCCAGACGGTGTGGCCGACCTTCACGTCATCGACGAAGTCAATCACGGGGGCGTGGGTCGTGGTCCAGTCGGTGACGAAGGCATCGATCGCGGCAACGTCCTTGTAGGTGAGGAAAACCGGGCCGGTATTCGCACTGAGCACGTCCGTGAGGCGGGTGCGGTCGTCTTCTTTCACCTTCCGGGTCTTCTCGTGCTTGCGGATGAGGTCGTTTTCGTAATCCTCGATGTGGCAGGCGAGGGTGATGCCGGTCTGCGCGCGGCCGTCCATGACCTGACGGTAAAGGTAGACACAGGGCACCGGTTCCCGGAGGAAAGTGCCCTCGCGCTGCATCTTCTCGAAGTTGGCCTTCGCATGGGCATAGACCGCTTCGCTGTAGGGATCGGTTTCAGGCGCGAGTTCCAGCTCGGCCCGCTCCACGCGCAGGAAGCTGTGCGGTTTCCCCTCGGCGAGGACGCGGGCCTCTTCGGTGTTGAGGACGTCGTAGGGCACCGAGGCCAGTTCGGCGGCGACGCCGGGCGCGGGAACGAGGGCGGGAAAGGCTTTCACTCTCATGGGATCTGGAAAAAGGTGGGTCTGGAATGGGGACACTGCTACACGGAAGCCGCCCGATCACAAGCGGGATTCGAGGGGTAGAAAGGACTCAGGAAAGCAATTCCCGCACCACCGCCGCATCGACCTCGACGAGCGAATCGACGATCCGGGCCGCGCCGCTTTCGAGGAAACTTTCGCGCGGGTGCGTCGTGGTCACGGCAAGGGCTCGCATCGCGGCGGCGAGAGCCGCCTCGACCCCGACATGGGCATCCTCGACGACGAGACAACGGGCCGGCGCGCGACCGATCTTGCGGGCGGCTTCGAGAAAAACGTCCGGGGCGGGTTTGCCGCGGGTGACGTCCTCGGCCCCGGTGTAGTTCGCACCAAAGAACCGGGCCAGCCCCGTCGCCGCGAAACAGACCTCGATGTTTTTCCGCGACGTCGAGGAGCCCAGCGATATGGGCACGCCCGCGGCCGCGAGGGATTCGAGCAGGACGACAACGCCCGGGAGAGGTTCGATCCCGTCGGCGGCGAGGAGTTCGCGGTAGAGAGCCTCCTTCCGTTCGCCGAGGGCGTGGATCGTCGCGTGGTCGTCCGCCTCGGCCCAGCGAAAGACGTGGGGGATGCACATGACGTTGCGCATCCCGAACGATTCCTTGAACTGGGCCTGCGTGAGTGGTTTGCCGACTTCCTCGGCGAGTTGGAACCAGCTTCGTTCGTGCTGGTCGTGCGAATCGATGAGGACCCCGTCGAGGTCGAAGACAACCCCGATGGCAGAAAACGGAAGGAGGGACGACATGGCGCCCGGACTATCGCGCCGCGATGGGAAAGGGCAAGGGTTTGGGGACCC
>Ga0172376_10000652_pt1 | contig 44415 bp, 39 predicted proteins | sample Lak35m_FD_121114 | JGI IMG/M metagenome (GOLD analysis project Ga0172376, IMG submission 121114) | Freshwater microbial communities from Kabuno Bay, South-Kivu, Congo - kab_092012_35m | ecosystem: Environmental > Aquatic > Freshwater > Lake | place: Democratic Republic of the Congo: South-Kivu...
AAGATCGGCTACATGGACTACCAGCGTCTTCAGAACCTGCAGGCCGACACCGACATGCGCAAGGGCATCGCCGGCGAAGGCGGCGCCGCGCCCAAGGCTTGAGCGCGCTCCTCATCAAGCTCGCGATCCTCGTCATCGGGGGGCTCATCTACGGCGCGATCAAGCGCGCCGCCGAGGCGCCGGCTTCCGTGCCGCCTCCTCTGCCGGCTCCCCGTGCGCCCTACCGTCCGCGCCGGCGGTCCGCGCCTTCCTCAGCCGCCCGCGCGGAGAAGGCGGAGTCCGTTCCGCCCGTTCCGGCGTCCGTCGCGGCGCCCGTCCGGGCGCCCGCCGCCGTCGTGGAGCCCCGCCGCCGTCCCCGTTTCCATTTCGCGGACGCGGCGGATCTCCGCCGGGCCTTCGTGGCCTCCGAAATCCTCGGCCGCCCCGTCTCGATGCGGGAGCCGAGGATCTGACCGCGGATTCAGCGCACGCGGGCGAAGAGCCGCGCGAGGAGGTAGGGGAGCGAACAGCCGAGCACGATGCCGGCTCCCGACGGCACGCCCTCGAAGTGGTAGGAGAGCAGCAGCCCCGCGGCTCCGCCGGACACCGCGCAGGCCACCGCCCAGCCCATCGCGCCCGCCAGGCTGCGCCCGAGCAGCACGCCGGTCGCGGCGGGCAGCACCAGCAGGGCGGTGGTGAGCAGCGCGCCGAGCAGGCGCACGCAGGCGACCGCTCCCAGCGCCACGAGGGCCAGCAGCACCGTCCGCAGCAGCGCCGGCCGGGCCCCGAGCAGCCGGGCGTATTCTTCATCGAAGGAGGCCAGCTCGAGTTCCTTGTGCAGGACGCGCAGCGCGAGCAGGATCAGCGTCGAGGTGGCGCCGACCGCGGCCAGGTCCTCCGGCCCCACCGAGACCACGCTGCCGAAGAGCAGGCCTCCGTAGTCCCTCCACGCGTGAGCCTGCTGCATGAGCGCCACGCCCGCGGCCAGCATCACGGAGAGCATCACGCCGATCGCGGCGTCCTCGCTCACCTCCTTGCGCGAGGCCAGCCAGGCCGCGCCCGCCGCGGTGAGCAGCGCCGCGGCCAGCGCGCCGAGGTAGGGTGAGATCCCGAGCAGGACGGCCCCGGTGACGCCGGGCAGGATGGAGTGCGTGAGCGCCGTGCTGACGAAGGCCATCCGGCGCAGGACCACGTAGACTCCCAGGCAGGCGCAGGCCGCGCCGCCCAGCGTCAGCGCGATGGGCGCGCGGAGGAAGAAATCCTCCGACAGCGGCTGGGTGAGGAATTCAAGCATGCGGCGCGCCTCCGGCGCGTTCGCGCAGCCCGCCGCCGCCCATCTCAAGCACCTGGTCGAAGCGGGACAGTCCTCCGGTCCCGTGGGTCGACATCAGCACCGAGAACTTCGCGTCGGCCGCGAAAAGGTGCGCGTCCACGAGTTCGCGGCTGGCGTCGTCGAGGGCCGCGTAGGGCTCGTCGAGCAGCAGCAGTTCCGCGCCCTGCACGGCGGCCCGGGCGAGGAGCGCCCGCTGGAGCTGCCCGCCCGAGAGCGACCGGACCTGGCGTTCCGCGAGTTCGGAAAGGCCGAGCATGGCGAGGGCTCGTTCCACGGTTCCGCTCCCGTGGTCGCATTCCTCGAACCAGCCGTGATGGGCGTACGTGCCCGTGGCCACCAGCCTCCTGAGCGTGATCGGGAAGGGCGCGGTGAAAGCGGGCCTCTGCGCGAGGAAGGCGATCCTTGGGCGGCCCGTGCTTGGCGTGCGGCCCAGAGCCCTGACCGTGCCGCTGGCGGGCGGCAGCAGGCCGGCCAGCACGCGCAGCAGCGTCGACTTGCCCGAGCCGTTCGGTCCGGTGAGCGCGGCACGTCCGCCCTTGCGCAGTCGGAAGTTCACCCCGGAGAACGCGAGCGGCCCGCCGGCCTCCGCGCCGGCGGCGAGGTCCTCGGCTTCGGCCGCCCAGAGACTCTCCGCCGCCGACTCAGGCCGCGAGTAGGGCAGGGTGGGCAGCAGGCGGAGCGGCAGGCCCGACAGCGCGTCCAGCCATCGTCTCCTTTCCTTCATCGGAGCATCATCGCCTCGTGGAGCATCCGTCCCTGGTGGAGCATCATGCTCTTCCAGCTGGAGCCTTGGGCGGACGGGAGCGATTCGAAGTTGAGCGCGATGGGCGGGGGAATCCCGGCGTCCGATGCGATGCGCCTGGCCATCTCCTGGTTGTGGCCTTCGTCGGTCACGATCACGCGCACGCCTTCGGCCTTAATGCTCTTGAGCAGCCGGGAGAAGTGGCGGGCGGAAGTGTCAGCCGCCTCACCCGAAGCGCTCTCCAGAAGCGTGCCGACGATTTTGATCCCATATCTCGCCGCGAACGGATTGAGATTCGGGTGCTGGGTCACGAGCTTGCGTCGTTCAGCGGGCAGGGCTGAAAACAGGGCCTTGAGCTCGGAGTCGACGGACTGGGCCTCCTTAAGCATCTGTTCATGAGAAACATGCAGATCAGGGTCAGACTTGTTCAGTTCAGCGCACAGCCTGGTGACCATGGTCACGACCAGCAGCGGATCCGTCCATCCGTGGGCAGGAAGTCGGGTTCCGTCCTCGTTCACGCCGAGCCAGACGACGCGGTGATTCGGGGAGGATTTGGCCCAATCGTGCAGCCAGGTTTCAGAATCCGGGCTGAAGCCGACCACCACCCGAGACCGTTTCAGCCTGACGACGTCCTGGGCCGAGAGCTGGAACTCGTGCAGTTCGCCTTTCAAGGGCACAAGGCTATGAGTCAAACCTTTGTCCTTCAGTATTTTATGACACCAGTCTTCAAGAATGCTGAAGCTGCACACGACCTCGATCTTTGCCGTCCCGGCCGATGCCATGCCGGGGGCGAAAATCAAGGCCAGCAAGAGTAGCGCCTTGTGATACATCGGAAAGGAGAGAACACCTCTAGACCATCTTAGTTGCAAATGATTTGCAACACAGGATTGTGCATTTCTTGCCTAGTTTTGCGTTTGCAACCCACTTTTTGAAAGGATAACCCTCTGTTTCCCATGTCCCCGTCGCGTGCCATTACCGCTCTTTTTGGGGTATTCGCCCTAATGGCAGGTCCCCTTTTCGGTCAGGCCGCCGCACCTGTAAAAAGCCCCGTCGCCGTTCGCGACGTGAAGTTCATGCAGGTCAGGATAGGCGGCCAGGAGCATCCTTGGAATCGGATGCAGGTCGAAGTGCAGGCGAACGCCACCCTCGACCCCAAAGCCGTCAAGCGCTGGGTGGACAAGGTGAAGGTGACCGTCACCCAGATTTACAAGACGGAGTCCGCCAAGTTCGAGGACTGGAACTACTACCGTTCCTCCGCCACGGTGCTCACCCTGGAGGTCGGCAAGCCCCGCTCAGTCCTGTTCTATCTCCCCGGTGACATCGTGAAGCGCGACAACCTGCGCAAGGAGCCGGACTATTATTTCGTCCAGGTCGAGGTCGGCGGCACGGAGTCCCCCCTCTTCGACGCCAAAGGCGCGCTGCTCGCGGAGCAATCCCGTGCCGTGCACCACCAAATCGCCAAGAAGGACCTCTTCGACAGGGCCAAGGACGCCGCGGACCGCGGCGTGATCACCACGCCCGGCATCCTGCGCCCCCAGTACCTCCTCATCCTTCCCGACGCCGTGCCGGCCGTGCCTGCCTCGCCTGAGTTCATCCGCGAGGACGCCTCCGCCCGCTGATCCGACCCGTCCCCCAACCGCAGCATGAGCCAGACACAGGCGACCATCGTCAATCTTGCGGCGTCCCACGTCTCGGTGTCGGTCTTCGGCACGTCGTCCGGCAGCCTCGTCCTGCAGCGTTTCCACGTCGAGGAGCTCACGCCCGGACTCACCGTCGACGACCAGTGGCTTGACGCGTCCGTCAACGCCCTCCGCGACCTCGTCGAGGCTCACGGCATTTCGGGCTACGTGACCGTCATCGTGCCCGGCTTCCTGCTGCTGCAGAAGTCCCTCAAGGTGCCCCAGGTCGAAAGCCAGAAGCAGGCCCAGATCGTCGCCTACGAGGCCCAGAACGCGATCCCCTATCCGCTCAACGAAGTCATCTGGGACAGCCAGGTGATGTCATCGGACGGCGTCGAGGCCGAGGTGCTCCTCTTCGCCCTGCGCACCGAGGTCGCCAGCCGCATCGCCAACCTCGTCTCCTCCACCGGGCTGCGTCCCTACGCCATCCAGGCCTCGCCCCTCCTGGACAGCCAGGCCTTCCTGCTCGCCGGCGGCTCCGCCACCGAGGAGGTGCTCATCCTCAACGTGGGCGCGCGCTCGACCACGCTCAGCTTCGTCGGTCCCGGCGGCGCCAACATCCAGTCCGCCAACATCGGCGGCAACATGCTCACCCAGGGGCTCTCGGACAACACCGGCCAGCCCTTCGCCGCCGCCGAGGCGCTCAAGGTCGGCTACTTCAGCGGCGTCCTCCATCTCGCCGAGTCCGATCCCCAGGCGGCGCTCCTCCAGTCCAACTCCCAGCAGTTCATCCGGCGCCTGTCCCAGGACATCAACCGCCGCCTGATCAACGTCCGTCGCGGCGCCGGCGCCCGCCAGCCCACCCGCATCCTGCTCACCGGCCGAGGCGCCCTCCTGCCCGGCCTGAAGGAGCAGCTGTGCGAGACCCTGCGCCTGCCCGTCGAGCCCTTCCAGCCCGCTTCCGTCCTCATCCTCGGCGAGGAGGTCAGCCAGGACCTCGTGCGCCGGGCCCAGAATCAGGTTTCCGAAGTCGTCGGCGAGGCCGCGCGGCTGCTCCTGCCCCAGGCCGCCGGCGTGAATCTGATCCCCAAGGACATCGCCGCGCAGATCGCGTTCTCCGCCCGTCAGCCCAAGCTGCTCGCCGCCGCCCTCCTCGCCGCGCTCATCCCTTTCCCCGTCTGGTACGTCTACAGTGAGAGCGCGGCGCATTCCCAGAGACTCACCTCGTCGCTCACCGACCGGTCGGCCGAGCTCAAGCGTCACCAGGTCGCGCTGATTGACTCGCGCCAGAAGACGGACGTCGTCCTTGCGGTGAACCGCGAGCTCGAGTCGGTCGTGCTCAACCGGCCCAACTGGCTGGCCTTCCTGGCGGACCTCCAGGTGCGCATCTCCTCCCTCCCCAACACCTGGGTCGAGGAGATGCACGTGCGCCGTGAGACCCAGACGCTCCCGCCCGCCGCCGAAGGCGAGCCGCCGCCCCCTCCGGTCACCGTGTCCAAGGTCATCCTCACCGTGAGGTTCCTCCTTCCTGAAGTCGCCCCGCAGCGTCCCCACAACGCCGTCGCGATGAACAAGCGGCAGAAGGCCCTGCTCGACGCCCTGCGTCAGTCCAAGTTCATCGCCGAGATTCCCGACGGTGACATCAAGGGGGAGTTCACGCCCACCAACTCTCCCAAGCTCACGCTGACCCTGGTCATCAACAAGGAGGCCTCGCTCTGAACATGGACGCCTTCCGCAAGAACAAGGGCTTCTTCATCGGGCTGATCCTCGTCGCCGTGGTCTTCCTCCTCGGCGTCTCCCTGGCGGCGCTCAGCTATCTCGACGCCTCCGACGCCGACGGCCGGCTGCTCTCCGCCCAGCGCGAAGTCAAACTGCTCCTCGACGGCCATGAGTTCCCGGCCTTCAAGGTGGCGCCCAAGACGGACAAGATCGCCCTCACCGGCGAGTCCACCGAGGCGGCGGCCAAGGACCTGGCCGAGCTCACCGCGCGCCAGGCCGAGCTCCGCAAGGTGATCAACGGCGACCCTGATTCCGCCATCAAGGGCCGCGTCTCCGCCAACTCGTCCGAGCTCGCCTCCACCATCCGCCAGTCCGTGGACGAATGGAAGCGGTTCGCCCAGGACAAGGACGTGCGTCTGCTCCCCAACGACCAGTGCGACTTCGGTTTCCGTCGTTACATCCGCAATCCCGGCACCTCGCCCCGCAAGGACCTCGTGCGCGTGGATCAGCAGCGCCTGATCATCGACTACCTGTTCCGTCTCCTGGTCGAATCCCGGCCCGCCGGCGCGCCCATGCTGCTCCTCTCCGTCGACCGCGAGCCCGTCGAGACCTTCGTGATCATCCCCGAGGGCAAGCCCGGTGCCGGCACGCTCGGGCCGGATCCCGACGGGGTGCGCAACTCGGAGGCGGACGAGTTCTCCCCGACCCGCACTTTCCGACGCAAGGACCTCGTCGAGACGCTTTCCTTCCGCGTGCGCTTCGTCGGTTCCACGCCGACTTTCCGCACGTTCATCAACAAGCTTCGCAACTCCGGCCGACCCTTCGCCATCACCAGCGTCGACGTGGGCCTGCCCAACGCCGAGGCGATGAAGATCATTTACGCCGCCGCCCCCTCCGCCCCCGCCGCTAACGGCGCGCCGGCCGCCGCCGCGGTCATCCCCGGACTCATCCCCTCTCCCGTCCCGGGCGCCGATGCCGCCGCCAAGGACGAGCGCATCACCGTCGTCATGGAGAAGCCCACCGAGTTCACCGTCCAGATCGACTACCTGAACGCGCCCGAAGCCCCCGTCGCGGAGGGCGAGGCCAAGAAGTAAGCCATGAATTCCCGCAAGGACATCGTCATCATCTGCCTTTCCGCCCTGCTGCTGACCGTGGCCGGGGTCTTCTCCGCCGCCAAGCTCGGCATGATTGAGGTCGGTTTCATCCGCCCCATCGTGCTGGATCCGCAGGCTTCGGACGCGCAGTTCTCTGAGCTCAAGGCCGCCCCCAAGGGCGTGATCTACCCGTCCACGCCCAGCCCTTCCCTGGAAGACAACGCTCCGGACGTGCCCACGCCCGAGGAGAATGAGGACGGCTGGGACTTCGACCTTTTCACCACCATCGACATCGCCTGGGACCCCGTGCTCAAGGAGTACGTGCCCAAGCGCCGCAAGGTGATTCCGCTGCCGCCCTTCGGCGTCTCCCTGACCAAGGTCGGACACCCCCGCTACCCTTACATCCTCCGCTTCTCCATCATGGGCCGCAAGGGCCGTGAGGAGATCGACCGCAAGTTCGCCATCGAGAACCTTGAGACCAAGCAGTACTACGACGGCTGCCGCATCGGTACGCCGCTCGACCCCAACACCCCGGTGGTCCCCGTCTCGTTCGCCGTCGTCAAGGAGAAGGACAAGGACGGCTTCCTCGTGAGCCGCAACGTGCTCAAGCTTGAGGACAAGAAGCTCGGACGCACCGTCGAGATCGACGACGTCAAGCCCGTCGAGTTCTCCGACCAGACCGACATCCTGCTGGTCTCCACCTCGGAGCCGGACAAGTCCTGGACGCTGCACGCGCCGGGCGACAAGTTCACCTACAACGACGCGCTCTACGTGGTCAAAGGCGTTGACTTGGCGGCCAAGACGGTGACGCTCGACAAGACCTTCGCTCCCAACCCCAGGAAGCCGAAGAAGACCTTCACCGAGGTCCTTGCCATCCCCTCTGCCAAGCCCGCCGCCCCTGCGGCGCCAGCCAGCCCCGCGACCCCCGGAGCCCCGGCACCGGGGACTCCCCCCGCGCCCACGGCCCAGCCCGGTTTCCCGCCGGGATTCGTGCTTCCCCCTCCCCAATAACGCAGCCCGTCCTTTCAAATCCATCTCATGAAGACGAATTCACGCAAGCGGCTCACCCTCGCCGCACTCTTCCTGGCCTCGGTGTCCGGAACCCTGATCGGTCAGTCAGGCGACGACGCGCTGCAGTCGGTCAAGCTGCTCAGCGAGGCGATCAAGCTCAGGGATGAGGGCAAGCTGCAGCCCGCCCTCGAGAAGGCCGACGGCCTGCTCAAGCTCGACCCGTCCGACGAAGGCGCCAAGGAACTGCGAGCCAGCATCGTGCTCGCCCTTGAGGAGGCCGCCAAGAAGGCGCCCGCCGCGCCGGCTCCCGCCGCCCCCGGCGTCGAAGCCCCCGCCGCCCCCGCCGCGCCGGCTCCCGCCGCCCCCATCGATGCGCTCGCCCAGGAGCACGCCGCGCTCTACGCCGAAGTCGACGCCGCCATCGCCAGGGCCAAGGCCGAGGCCGCCCGCGGTGACCACGCCAAGGCCGTCGCCACCCTTGAGGCCGCCATCGCCGCGCTCCCCAACATCGTCTCCGCCCAGCCCGTCCGTGACCGCGCCAGCCTGGCCCGTCAGGACGTGCTGCTCAACAGGGACGCCGTGAAGCCGGCTTCCGACCCTCTCCTCTCCGGAGCCTCCAAGGAAGTGGCCGCCAAGGTCACCAAGTCCCAGGAACTGCTCCAGGCGGCCGAGTCGCTCGTCCGCAAGGGCGACGTCGATTCTCTCTCGGCCGCGCTCAGCGAGCTCGACCGCGCGGGCCGTGAGCTTCCTTCCAACATCGCCGCCGACCCCGTCAAGGAGCGCATCAAGACCGTCCGCGCCGGCGCGCTCGGCCGTCTCGCCCTCCTCTCCATCACCGCCCGCGAGATGTCCCGTGCCGACGGCTACATCACCGACCTTGAGAAGCTGATGGGCGAAGCCGATCCCTCGGCCGTCCGTCTGCGTGCCGAATTCAAGGCCCGTCGGTCCGACCCCACCTACCAGAACATCGACGAGCTCTCGCCCGGCTTCCGTCAGAAGGCCGACCGCGTCCAGGAGCTCCTCGTGCGCGGACGCGCGCGCTATCTCTACGGAGACTATCAGGGCGCCATCGAGGTCTACCGCGAGGTCATGCAGTACCAGCCCAACAACCCTGAGGCCAAGGCCTATCAGGTGCGCATCCGCGAGCTCCTCTCCGAGACCTCGGGCCAGTGGAACCGCGGCGTGACCAAGGGCAAGCTGCTCGAGCTGCTCGACGAGACCTGGAAGCTGCCCGAAGTCTTCAACCGCGAAGTCACGGTCGTCGGCGGACCGCAGGTCGCCGACCCCATCACCGAGCGCATCAAGACCATCGTCCTCCCGACCGTCCGCATCCTTGACCAGCCCCTCGACCGCGCCTGCCAGTACATCAGCCAGCAGGCTCAGCAGTATGACAAGGACCAGCGCGAGCTGAACATCGTCCCCGTCGATCCCGAGCGCAAGAACCCCCCGATCAACCTCACCATGGGCGGCGTCACGGTCGAGCAGGCGCTCAACATCATCACGCGTCAGGCCAACTTCACCTGGATCGTGAGCCAGGGCATCATCGAAGTGCGTCCCGACTCCGGCTCGAGCGACCTCGAGACGGAGTTCTTCCCCCTCGCCCCTTCCGCGGTGATCAAGATGACGGGCGTCAGCGGCGGCAGCGCCGCCGCTCCGGGCGCCACGGCCAGCCCCTTCGCGGGCGGCGGCGGAGGCTCCGCCGGCGGCTCCGAAGCCCGCCCCGAGGAGATTGGCATCAAGAACTTCTTCATCCGCTCGGGCGTCGCCTTCGAGGGCGTGAACGGCGCGGCCATGGCGTACGACGGGACCAACCTCATCGTTACGCAGAACCGGAAGAACCTCGACCGCGTCCGCAACATCCTGCGCCGCTATTCTGACATCAAGCAGGTCCACATCGAGTCCAAGTTCATCGAAGTCTCGCAGTCGGCCCTCAACGAGCTGACCACGAACTGGCAGATCATCAACCCGGCGAACGTCATCCGCGCCCAGAGCGAGCTCCGCACGCTGACGGGGGTCTTCGGCATCTCGGCCGCCGCCCGCAACGGCGGCATCGAGCGCACGGATAGCGCGGGCGCCCCCCTGCCCACGGTGATCATCCGCAACGCCCCTCCCCCCATCGGCGGTTCCAATTACGGCACCGGCAATCCCGTCTTCGGCGGCTGGGGCGCCGCGACCGGCGCCGCATTGCCGGCCAGCGCCTCCTACGGCGGCAACATCGGCCTGATCGACAGCTACAACCTCAACCTCTTCCTCCGTGCGGTCGAGCAGAACAGCGGTACGGACCTCATGTCCTCCCCCAGCCTCACGGTGCTGGACGGCAAGACCGCCATCATCAAGGTGGCCCAGCTGCTCCGCTACCCCCAGTCCTACGGTGACGTGCAGGCCGTCGTCAGCCAGGGCGGCGGCGTCGCCGCGGGCGGCGCGGGCGGTCAGGCCGTCGCCGTGACCGCGGGCACTCCGCAGGATTTCGCCGTGCAGGAAGTCGGCGTGACGCTGGAGGTGACTCCGACCGTCGCGGCCGACGATTCCATCGCGATGAACCTCAAGCCCAAGGTCATTGAGTTCGAGGGCTTCGTGGAATACGGCGGCACCTCCGTCGCCATCTCGGGCACCACCACGGTGACCGTGCCCTCCGGCTTCTTCCAGCCGATCTTCACCACGCGCGAGGTCGTCACGGACGTCACGGTCTTCGACGGTGCGACCGTCGTCATCGGCGGCCTGACCCGCGAGGAGGTCAAGACGGTCGAGGACAAGGTGCCCGTGCTCGGGGACATCCCCCTCATCGGCGCGGCCTTCCGGTCCTCCGGCAAGAGCACCAGCAAGCGCAACCTCATGGTCTTCGTGACCGCCAACCTGGTCTCGCCGGGCGGCGCCACGCTCCGCAGCTCCCACTCCGGCATGCGCGCCGGCTCGACCTTCTCGAACCCCGTCCTGGCTTCGCCGGGCGGCGCCGTCTACCGCGAGCCGGTCGAGCCCGCCGCCCCGGCCGCGCCCACCGCGCCCGTCGCGCCCGCCGCGCCCGCGGCTCCGGCTGCGAACTGAAAGCCTGCGCACCGGCCGCCGAACGGGCCCGCCTCACGGCGGGCCCACTTTTTTCTGGCTGGGGCGGCTCCGCGGCGGAGACTCCGTGCATGCGCTGGATGCTAGTCGACGGCTTCAACCTGGTCTTCCGCAGCCATTTCGCGATGGAACGGTCCGACCTCCGCCGTCAGTCGGATCAGTTTCCCACCGGCGCCCTGCACGGCTGGATCAAGTCCCTGCTCGACCTGCGTGATTCGGAGAAGCCCGACCGGGCCGCCGTCTTCTTCGACCTGGGCGGATCGGACCGTCATCTTGCGGCGCATCCCGAATACAAGGCGCAGCGGGATGACACGCCGGAGGACATCGTGCTCCAGCTGCCGGAGGTCAAGCGGCTGACGGCCCTGCTCGGTTTCCAGGTGGTCGAGCGGCGGGGCGTCGAGGCCGATGACCTGATCGCGACGGCGGTGCGTCGGCTCTCCGCCGAAGGCCATGGGTGCGTCATCGTCAGCGCGGATAAGGATTTCGGCCAATGCGTCGGGGGCGAGGTCTTCCAGCTCGCGCCTCCGCCCACCGCCAATCCGTCCGCCGGATGGCGCCGGCTTGACGCGGCCGGCGTCACCGAGAAGTTCGGGGTCCCTCCGGCGCGCATCGCCGACTACCTCGCCTTGGTCGGAGACGCGTCGGACAACATCCCGGGCCTGCGCGGAGTCGGGCCCAAGACCGCCGTGAAATGGATCTCCGAGCATGGCGGCCTAGAGCAGGTGCTCGCCGCGGCCGACCGGCTCGAGCCCGGGCGCTTCCGCGAGCAGGTGCGCGCGGAGGCCGACCGCATCCGCGCCAACCTCGACCTGGTGACCTTCCGGACCGATTACGAACTCGACCTGGGCGAGGCCCCCGTCGAGGACGTCGAGGGCGTGGAGCGGTTCCTCGGTGAGATGGAGATGCACGCCACCTTGCGCCGTTACCGCGCCCGGCACGGCAGGGATGCCGCCGACGGCGCGTCCGCCGAGGCGCCTTCCGTCCCACGGAAGCCCCCGAAGCCCCCGGAGCCCTCCGGCGGCTCCGTGCAGGGGGAGCTCTTCTGAAACGAAGAGGCCCGCCTTTCGGCGGGCCTCGATGCGCGGGAGAAGCGGCGGTCAGTTCTTCTTCTCCGCCTTCTTCTCGGCCTTCGGAGCTTCGGCCTTGGGGGCTTCGGCCGCGACGGCGGGGGCGGCCTGTTGGCCGGCCTGCTGCTGCTGGATGGCGCCCACGACCGTGTTCACTTCCTCCTGGTTGAGCAGGATCACGAACTTACCCTCGAGGACTTCGACCTCGTAGTTGTGGGTGATGGAGTAGCCGACGCTCTGGGCCATCTCCTGATTGCCCTTGTCGAGGGCCTGGGCGGCCTGGTCGAGCAGGTCCTTGAGCTTCTTCTTCTCCTCCTCGGCCGTCGCGCGCTCGTGCATGGAGCGCAGCTGCACGAAGGCGTCGCGACGAGCCTGGAGCTCCTTGGCGAAACGTTCGAACATGACGATGGCGTCGAGGCTGAGCAGGTCGGCCACGCGGAGCAGGCGGCGCTCGCCGCGCACGACGAGGTCCTCCTCCTTGAAGTCCTTCGCGGCGCGGGCCTTGGCGGCCTCCTCCTCGTTCACCACGGCATGCAGGCGGAGCTTGGTGTTCACCAGCGCCGTCTGGCGGTCGGCGATGAGCGGAAGGCTGAAGTAGCGACGGGCGAAGATCGCGTCCTTCTCGTTGAAGTCCTTCACCTCGGTCTCGAGGACCTTGGCGAGGGCGTCCTTCTCGGGCGTGGTCAGGGCCGTCTGCTGGCGCTGCTGCAGCTGACGGAGCCGGCCGAACTGCTGGCCGTGCGCGTTGAGCTCCTGCTGGAAACGCACGATCGCGTCCTGACCGGTGAGGGTCAGGGCGACGCGGCCGAGGTTCTGGCCGAGCGGGAGGATCTCGATGACCGGGCCCTTGGGGGCTTCGGCGGGAGCTTCAGGGGTGGCGGTGGTGCTCATGTCTGATGGGTTGGGGTGTCTGGGAAAGGGTTCACTTCTTCACTTCGTCCTTCTTGGCCGGCGTCGGGTCGCTCAGGCGCTTGCTCTCCTCGTCCGAGAGCAGGGTGTAGAGCTTGGCCTCGGCCGTCTGGAGCGTGATTTCGCCGGGCAGGTCGTAGCCACGGGACTTCCTGAACTCCTCGAGCGCGGCGTTCACTTCGCCCTGGGCGTTCTTGACGGCGTCCTCGACCTTCTTCTTGTCCGCGTCCTTGGTGAGGCGGGGCTGGAGGTCGACGAGCTGCTGCAGCGCGCGGCGGGTCTCCATGACGCGCTGCACCTGGAGCTTGAAGGCCTCGACTTCCACGGCGCCGCTGACGGAGCCTCGGTTGAGGAACTTCTTGTCGCCGGCGTTGACGACCGACTCGGACTTGAACTCCTTGTCGGCGGCGAGCTTGATGTATTCCTCGTTGGAAAGGGCGGAAAGCACGTTGAGCTTGGTCTGCACCACGAGGTACTGGCGGCTCAGGTCGAAGCCGTAGTTCTTGGCCATGGTCGCGTTGTCGGACTGCAGCACGGCCAGCTTGGCCTCGAACTCCTTGCTCCGGGCCTCGCGCTCGGGGGTCGTCAGGGCGATCTGCGCCAGCTGTTGGACCTGCTGGGCTTCCTGGCGCTTCTGGTTGATGACCTGGACATTCCGCTCGAAGTTGGCGAAGTCCTCCACGGCGGCGAAGTTGCGGACGAGGACGAAGCGCTTGCCTTCGACCTCGAGCACCTCGACCTGGGCGGCCTTGGGGTCCGCCGGCTTGGCGTCGGCGGGCTTGGTCTCCTGCGCCGTCGCGGACAAGGCGCAGAGGCAGAGGAATGCGGTCAGCTTCTTCATGGATTCGTAGGGACGGGAGGTTTGAAAATAACGAGAACCTCCCCTGGCTCTACAAAAAAATACGCCCAGACCTTACTTTCGGGGCTTTTCCAAGGCTTTGCCCATCAAGCCGGCCAGGTCCACCTTCTCGATCTCCCGCTGCAGGGCTTCATCCGCCAAGGCGGCCCGCACCTTGGGGTGGTCGATTACTTTATTTAAATCATTATTATTCAGAGCCTTACGTATATCAGCATCTTGCCAGGCTTGGTAGACTGTCGGGTGTGAGGCCAGGCCCCGGATTTCGGGCATCGCCATGAGTCTCCGCCTCGCCGCGGGATCCGCCATCACCCGGCGAGAACGAGAAATCAGGATGCGATGTCGGTCAGGGATGGGGGACCAGTCCCTGAGTTCTGAAGCCAAACCACTTTCTATCAATTCTTTGCGAATCCTGACGGGCCAGGCGTCGCCCTCCGTCGGCCCCTGCAGGCATTCCTCGATGGAGGCCCATGAAAACAGGATCATCAGCAAAAGGACGAAGTACATGATGCCTGTCCAGCAACCGACGAAAGCGCCTGCCACCGGACTTTCAGCCTCGTCCGAGCCCTCCGGCCTGCGTCCCAGCCACCAACAGGCCGAATAGGTCACCAGCCCCGTGACGGCGCCGAGGACGCAGATTCCGGTCGCGCCCCTGAGCAGCCACGGAAAGTCCGAGCCCTCGAGCGCCGCGTGTCCTGCCTCCGGCCCGAAGGCCCAGCCTGCGGTGATGCCGGCGGTGAGTGCGGCCGGTCCGGCCAGCTGACGCAAGGGGCCGCGCCGGTAGCCTCGCCAGGCGCCCCGGATCATCAGGCCGAGCAGCAGGGCCAGGGCGACGGTGGCGGAGTTCGGGAAGGCCGGCTCCATGGATCAGCGCTCTCCCAGCACCTTGAGGATGCGGCCCTCGCGCGCCTCGATGCTCTCCGTCAGCTTGAACTGCACCAGCGCGCGCCGCAGGTTGTGGCCCGGGTGACGCACCTTGAAGTAGACGTCGCCGGCGAGGTGGTCGGCGAGGAAACGGATCCCGAGCTCAAGCGGGATGAGATGCACGCAGTCGAAGAGACGGCGGTGGTCCTCCTCGCTGAGGAACTCACGCGCGTGCTTCAGATAGCCCCGGTAGATGGCGGTGAAGAGGTCGGTGTCGAAGATGACCGATGACAGGTCCTGGGCGTCCTCGCCGGCCGGGTTGCAGGCCGACCGTGTCGCGTCGCCGATGTCATAGTGCACCAGCCCCGGCTGCACCGTGTCGAGGTCGACGATGCAGGTGCCGCGGCCGGTGGCCTCGTCGATCATCACGTTGCCCACCTTGGGGTCGCCGTGCGTCGTGCGCAGCCTGAGACGTCCGGCGTCCAGCGCGTCCTGCAGCACGCGGCAGCGGCCGCGGCGTTCCTCGACGAACCGCACCGCGCGGCGGGCCTCGGGCGAGGCTTCGAGACGTTCCTGGCCGGCCCGCGTGGCCAGGGCCTCGTCGAGCTTGGCGAGGTAGCCGGGCGTGACGTGGAAGCCGGGCAGGGCGTAGCGCAGGCGCGTCGGCTCGAGGTCGCTCACCATCCGGTGGAAGTGCCCGAGCACGAAGCCCACCTCGTGGGCGTGCTCGGGATTCTGCACGCGCTCGTGGGCGTTGGCGCTCGCGATCTGGGAGATGGCCCGCCAGAGGTCCCCGTCGGCGTCGGTCACCCAGTCCTCGCCCGCCTTGGTCTGGATGATCTTGGGGAGCTGCCAGATGCGGTCCGAGCGGTCGGCCTCGGCCTCGAGCCGCGCGTGGCAGTGGTCGGTCAGCGCGCGCATGTTCTGCATGATGGCCTCGGGATCCGGGAAGACCGACTTGCGCACGCGCTGCACGATGAAGCGCTGTTCTGAGAACGTCGTGCGGAAGATCGCCAGGTACGTGTCGTTGACGTTGCCCGAGCCGTAGGGCTCGACGGTGACCAGCCGGCCCTGGACGTCGAACTGCCTTGCGATGAGGGCTGCGCGCATGGGACGGCCCCAATCTGCCCCGCCGCGGCCGTCTGGCGAGGGCATTCGGCCTCCGCCAAGGCTTGCCTTCCCCGCCCGGACCGCCCAGGTTCATCCTTCCTTCGTGCCGCCACCTTAGCTCAGTTGGTAGAGCGTCTCATTCGTAATGAGAATGTCGCCGGTTCAAGTCCGGCAGGTGGCTCCAGCACGGAGGGCCCTTTCATTCCGGCCGGCTTGCGTCGACCGGCAAACCTCCCTCCCTCCCAGCATGAGCCGAGCCAAGCATCCTCCCCGCAGCCGCGACCTCAGCCGTCGTTACGACCGGGCCTTCCGCGCGGACGACGCCTACCGCGCCACGCTGCCGGACATGCAGAACACCGACGGCTCCCAGATCCAGGGAGCCAACGTGCCCATCCAGCACGTCGGCATCTCGGGCTTCCGCCTGCCCATGTCCGTGGCCGCCCGCGACGGACGCCCCGTGCTCCTGGAGTGCTCGGTCACCGGCACGGTGTCCCTCGGCGCCGACCGCAAGGGCATCAACATGTCCCGCATCATGCGCGTCTTCTACGAATTCAAGGACCGCGTGATGTCCCATGAGCTGCTCGAGGAGGTCCTGCTCCGTTACAAGAAGGAGCTCGGCTGCAGCCGCGCCCGCATCCTGGTCGAGTTTCGCTACCCGGTCCTGCAGAAATCCCTGCGCTCCGGACTCGAAGGCTGGCAGTACTACCGCGCGGTCCTCGAAGGCACGGTCGACGACCTCGACCGTCTCCGCCGCTACGTGCATTTCGACTTCGTGTACTCCTCCGCCTGCCCTTGCTCCGCGGAGCTCACCGAACACGCCCGGGAGGAGCGCTCGGCCTACGGCATCCCCCATTCCCAGCGCTCCAAGTCCCGCATCGTCGCCGAGGTGGCTCCCGGACGCAGCCTGTTCGTCGAGGACATGAAGGACCTCGCCCTGGCCGCCCTCCAGACCGAGACGCAGGTCATGGTGAAGCGTGAGGACGAGCAGGCCTTCGCCGAGCTCAACGGCGCCTACTCCAAGTTCGTCGAGGACGCCGCCCGTCTGGTCTATGAGCGCTTCGACGCCGACCTGCGCGTGCGTGATTTCGTCGTCGCCTGCTCGCACCTGGAGTCGCTGCATTCCCACGACGCCGTGTCGGTCATCAACAAGGGCCTGCCCGGCGGGCTCTCGGCCGACTTCACGGGCTTCAGAGACCTGGTCTGCTGACTTCTCCGAGGCTTGCCCCGCCCCTCGCCGGGGGCATCCTCGGTCCCACGAGGGGGTAGCTCAGTTGGATCAGAGCAGCAGCCTTCTAAGCTGCGGGTCGCGGGTTCGAGTCCCGCCCCCCTCGCCACTTTCTCCCGGGCTTGCTCCTGCGACCTGACATCGGTTTGCTCCGCCCATGGAAATCCATGTCGCCCGGAAGTCCGTCTCGCTCGGGACCTTCAAGCCTGAGGAGGTCCGCGCCGGGCTGGCGACCGGCCGGTTCATCACGACCGACCTCGCCTGGCGGGAGGGCATGGCCGAGTGGAAGGCCCTCGGCGAATGGCCGGAGTTCGCGGGCGCGGCGCCCCCGCCGTCCCCGGGCTTCCCCGGCGGTTCCGCCGAACAGCCGCCGCTGCCCTCCTGGGAGCGCGGCGCATCCTTCGCCCACTTCTTCGCCACCATCAGGGAGGTGGCGCTCGATCCGGTGCGCACGTTTGACGGGATGCGTGAAGGCGGCTTCAGCCGGCCCATCGCGTTCAGCTACGCCACGCTCTTCCCCGCCTGGCTTTGCGGCAGCGCCCTTTACGGCGGACTCATCCTCTTCATGGCCGGCCTCGCCAACCATGACGGCGGGACGGCCCTGAACAACGACCCCGCCGGAAAGTTCCTGGCTGAGTTCGGGGCCGCCGCGGCCGCCGCCGTCGTTTCCGGCGTCCTCGCGGTCGCATTCCTGCTGGTGCCGCTCTTCAATTTCGTCGGCGCCGCCGTGGCCCATCTGCTTCTGCTGCCCTGGAATCCGCAGGGTGGATACGCCCAGACTTACCGGGCCCAGGCCTACGCCTACGGAGCGTTCATGCCCTTCGCCTTCATTCCTTGCGTGAATTACGTGGTCGGCCCCTGGCAGGTGGTCGCCGCGGTCATCGCGCACTCCCGCGTCCATCGCATCGCCTGGTGGAAGGTGGCGATCTCCCTGGTGCTCGTGCCTTGCTGCTGCGCCTGCGGAATCTACGCCCTTCTCATCGCCGCCATCATGCCGACCTCCCTCGGCTGAAATCTTCCCCATGCAGATCCACATCGCCCGCAAAGGCGCCCAGCTCGGCGTCTTCACCTCCGAGGAGGTCCGCGACGGCCTGGCCTCAGGCCGTTTCGCAGGGACCGACCTCGCCTGGCGGGAAGGCATGGCCGAGTGGAAGGGCCTCGGCGAATGGCCGGAGTTCGCGGGCGCGGTGCCCGTCTCGCCTTCCTCGGCCGCCGCCCCTTCCGTCACCTCCGAGATTCCCTGGGAGCGGAGCAAGTCGGCCGGATCGTTCTTCGCGACCGTGAAGCAGGCGATCTTCGACCCCTCCGTCCTGTCGACCGGACGCCTCGGCTTCGGCGACTGGCTGCTTTTCTGTTACGTGGCCCTGGCCTTCGCGGCGCCCTTCAATCTGGCCGGCGTCTTCCTGGCCGGCCAGCAGAACGAGGCCCTCGCCTCCATGATCCGGGGCTTCGGTCTCCCGCAGTTCAACGAGTTCGCCGACCAGATGGCCCGCACGCCGCCGACTCCGCTCGGCCTGATGGTCTTCCAGACGGTCATCGGACTGGCGTTCGCCCCGATCTTCTACGCGGGCGTCGGCCTCGCCCACTGGGTCGGCCAGAGGATCTTCCGGATCAGGGTGCCGGCCGAGCGCACCGCGGCCGCCACGTTGCTGGCCAGCGGAGCGCTGCTGCTCCTGGCCGCCCCTTTCCAACTGCTGGCCTTCGACCTTCGCGCCCAGCTGATCGTGGGCGTGCTGACTTTCATCCCCTTCTGCGTGGTCTACTTCCGCGCGCTCGGGGCGGCGACCGGCGTCAATCCCTGGGCGCAGTTCGGCATCTCCTGCTTCGTCTGGTTCGTGCTCTGCGCCTGCTGCTGCTTCGGCCCGATCCTGCTGCTCACGGGCGCGATGGGAGCGATCGCCCAGCGCTGACCGGTGCTGCGCCTGATCCGCAGGCCCCCTTACCCCGGCGAGCTGAGGCACGAGCTCGTCTGGAGCGCCACGTTCCTGGGCGGCGGCGCCGCCGCCTTCCTCTGGTTCGCCACCGGGTGGAGCCTGCCGGACTGCCTGCTCATGAAGTGGACGGGGCTGCCCTGCCTCGGATGCGGCGGCACGCGTTCGGCGCGCTGCCTGGTCGCCTTCGATCCTTGGCAGGCCCTGCTCTACCATCCGGGCTTCACGCTGACCGTCCTCGGGCTGTGCCTGTGGACGCTCTACTCCGCGTACGTCCTGGTCAGCCGTGATCCATTGCGGCTGAGGATCGCCATGGATGAATCCGGCCGCTCGTGGCTGCGCCGCGGTCTGGTCGCGGCGCTCCTCGTGCATTGGGTCTGGCAGGCATTCTATCTCACCCGGGCATGACCCGCCGCATCCTCAGGCTCATCGGCTGGCTCGCGTTCACGGCGGTCATCCTCGCCGCGGCGCTCGCGGCGGCCTACGGCCTGCTGGACCGCCCGGGGAAGAAAGCCATCGAGGGGCCGACGCTCGATCTCGTCGACAGGGTGCGCGAGGATGGCGAGACGCCGCGGCGTGTGGTGGGCTGGCTCGACCGGGTGGCGGACGCCACCTTGTCGGTGCAGGGCGAAGTGGTGCCGGCTCCGCCGCCCGCCCCCGGGTCGGTCTGCGCCTACGGGGAGCCGCTCGACCGAGTGGGCCTGCAGCGCCTTTCCAACCGGGGCCATTCGGTCGGCTATGACAACGCCCTGCCCGGACCTCGTTGGGCCGCCTACCGCGTCTTCCCGCACTCCGGCCAGTCGCCTCCGCGGCCGTCGTCTTTCCGCACCGATCGCCGGACTTCGGCCCTGGTCCGCACCGATGAATACACGCGGTCCGGTTACGACCGCGGGCACATGGCGCCCAATTACGCCGTCGCGGTCTGCCACGGCGTGGACGCCCAGAACGAGACCTTCCTCATGAGCAACGTCGCTCCGCAGCTGCATGCGCTCAACGCGGGGCTCTGGAAGGACCTCGAGCAGCGCATCGCCCAGCGCTACGTCGAGCGCTACGGCGAGGTCTGGGTCGTCGTGGGGCCGGTCTACGGGGTCGCGCCAACCAGGTTCGGCCGCATCCCCGTCCCCGAGGCGTTCTGGGCGGTCATCGCCGAATATGACGAGGCCGGCCGGGGCGTGCGCGCCGTCGCCTACCTGGTTCCGCACGAGGAGAAGTGGCGCGACCGCGAGCTGACCCGTTACGTCGTCAGCGTCGACCGCCTCGAGGAGCTCACCGGCCTCGACTTTTTCCCCGCGCTTTCCGCCGAGACCCAGTCGCTCCTCGAGTCGAGGCGCGCCGACCGGGCCTGGTGAACGCCGCGAGGTCGGCGGCGTGGATGAGGCCCACGCAGTCGGAGCCGTCGGCCGTCGGCAGCCAGCAGACCGGCAGCCGTGGCCATTCCCTGGCCATCGCTTCGCGCAGGCCGCCGACTTCGATGACCAAGGCGCCGTGCGGGAGCAGCGACGAGGCGGCCTCCCGCAGCAGCCGGCGGATCACGTCCAGCCCGTCCTTCCCGCTCACCAGCGCTTCCGGCGGCTCGCGGTGGAATTCGGCGGGCAGGCGCCGCAGCACCTTCTCCGGCTCATACGGCGGATTGCTGATGATCAGGTCGTAGCGCGGCCGTCCTGCCAGCGAGCGCATGACGTCGGTGCGGTGCAGGCGGACGCGACCCTTGAGTCCGTGGGCGGCGACGTTCTCCGCGGCCACTTCCAGGGCCGCCTCGGAGAGGTCGGTGGCGTCGACCTTCGCCTCAGGGAAGCGGCGCGCGAGCAGGACGGCCAGGCAGCCCGAGCCCGTGCACACGTCGGCCACGCGGAGGATCCTCTCCGCCGGCGGCAGCCAGGCGGGGATGACCTCCGGAATCAGTTCCACGAAGTAGGAGCGCGGGATGATCACCCGCTCGTCCACCTTGAAGCGCAGCCCGCCCAGCCAGGCTTCGCCGACGAGGTAGGCCGTCGGCGTCCGATCCACCGTGCGCCTGCGCAGCAGTTCGAGGAACCGCGTCGCGGCTTCCGCGGGCACCGGCTTGCGGAAGCAGGAAGGCAGGTCCTCCCAGGCCAGTCCGAGCGCGTGCCCGAGCAGCGTCAGCGACTCCTCCTCCGGTCCGAGGAAGCCCTGCCCGTGGGACACCCCGGCCCGTCGCATCTCGCGGTTCGCATGCCGGAGCAGGTCGCCTCCCGTACGGAGAGGCGGGGGCGGGGTGGGGCGCCTGCGGCCGTTCATGCCGCCGGCGTCCTCAGGTGAGCGGCGCCGCCGACCAGAGCTCCTTGGGCGTGCGCTCGAAGAAGTCCTCGAGGTACTTCGTCGTGGCTCCGCCCTGCCGGAACACCGGGTCCTTCATGATCGCGCGGCAGACCGGGATGGTCGTGTGGACGCCGCGGATGATGTACTCGCTCAGCGCGCGGTGCATGCGGTCCAGCGCCTTCTGGCGGGTGGCGCCCACCGAGATGAGCTTGGCCACCATCGAGTCGTAGAGCGGCGGGATGACGTAGCCCGAGTAGCAGTGGGAGTCCACGCGCACGCCGTGACCGCCGGGCGCGTAGTAGAGCCCGATCGTGCCGGGGCTGGGCGTGAAGTTGCGCGCGGGGTCCTCCGCGTTGATACGGCACTCGATGGCGTGCCCGTTGAAGCGGATGTCGCGTTGGGAGAGCTCCAGCTTCTCGCCGCATGCCACGAGGATCTGGCGGCGCACCAGGTCGATGTCCGTGACCTCCTCGGTCACGCCGTGCTCCACCTGGATGCGCGTGTTCATCTCCATGAAGTAGAACTTGCCGTGCCGGTCCACGAGGAACTCGAGCGTGCCGGCGTTCTGGTAGCCGATGTTCTCGGCGAGCTTCACGGCGACCTTGCCCATCTCCTCGCGGAGGCGGGGCGTGAGGAAGGGGGAGGGGGACTCCTCGATCAGCTTCTGGTGGCGCCGCTGCACGGAGCAGTCGCGCTCGCCGAGGTGGAGCACCTTGCCGTGCTCGTCCGCCAGGATCTGGAACTCGATGTGGCGGGGCTGCTCGATGTACTTCTCGATGTAGACCGAGCCGTTGCCGAAGGCCTTCTCCGCCTCGGCGCGCGCGCTCTCGAACTCCTTGGCGAAGGCCGCCGCGTTGTGCACGATGCGCATGCCCTTGCCGCCGCCGCCCGCCACGGCCTTGATGATGACGGGGAAGCCGATGCGCTGGGCCTCCTTGATGGCCTCGCGCTGGTTGTCCACCGGTCCGTCCGTGCCGGGGACGCAGGGCACCTTGGCCTTGGTCGCGGTCTGCCGGGCCACGGCCTTGTCGCCCATCAGGCGGATGGCCTCGGGCCTCGGGCCGATGAACTTGATGTTGGCCGCGGCGCACTTCTCCGCGAAGCCGGCGCGTTCGGAGAGGAAGCCGTAGCCGGGATGGATGGCGTCGACGTTGGTGATCTCGGCCGCCGAGATGATGCGGTCCTCGCGCAGGTAGGAGTCCTTGCTGGGGCCGGGACCGATGCACACCGCCTCGTCGGCCAGCTGCACGTGCAGGGACTGCTCGTCGGCCTGGGAGTAGACCGCCACGGTCTTGATGCCGAGTTCGCGGCAGGCGCGGATGACGCGCAGGGCGATTTCCCCGCGGTTGGCGATGAGGATCTTGTTCATGCGCGTGCTCCGGGGCTCAGCTGACCTTCACGCGGAAGAGCGGCTGGCCGAACTCCACGGAAGTGCCGCTGGCGACCAGGCACTCGACGATGGTACCGTTGAGTTCGGACTGGATCTCATTCATGACCTTCATCGCCTCGACGATGCAGACGACGCTGTCAGGCTTCACGGGGGAGCCGACGGTCACGAAGGGAGGATTGTCCGGAGAGGGGGCTGCGTAGAAGGTGCCCACCATGGGGGAAGTGATGACCTTGACGCCGGGGTCGGCGGCCGGGGCGGCGACGGGGGCGGCGGGCGCGGCGACCGCGACAGGGGCGGGGACCGGAGCCGGAACAGGGGCGGCCGCGGCCGGGGCTTGGAACACGGCGGGCTGCCCGCCCACGTCCCGCTTGATGCGCAGCTTGAACTCCTGGTCTTGGATTTCGAACTCGGACAGACCGGACTTCTTCATCAGGTCCACCACTTGTTTGATTTTGCTTAGGTCCAAGGGATTTGCCTCCGTCATGAGGGTGAAGTCAGACTGATACACCGCTTCAGTCCTACAAATCAACCCCTCATTCCTTGAGGACGTCAGGAATTTTACCTAAGTCACTGTCTTTCTTTGACTTAATGAAGTCTGATAGCCTAGGCAGTGCGGAGGTTTCGGGCTTAGAAAAACTGCCTTTTACCCTTATTTTTGTAAGTCCGATCAAGGCCCGATTCGGGTTCAGGAGGCCGATCAGGGGAATCCCCGGCTTTTCCATGAGGGAGAAGTCCCCGATGAAGTCCAATTGCCCCCCCTCCAAGCCGCCCACCCCCGACAAGGTGAGCATGGCTTGAGGGCCGGTCGCGGTGAGGTCAGGGAGGTAGGCTTTGCCCTCCAGACAGCCGAAGGTCCCCCGGGCCTCCTGAAGGTCGTAGGAGGTGAGGTTGACGCCGAGCTCCTCGAGCAGGCCCGAAAGGCCCCCCAAGAGCCTGACCTTCTTGAGTTCGGGATCCACCAGGCGGTAGTCGCCCAGCCCTCGCAGCTGGCGCGGGGCCCGGAGGTCGACCGTGCCCCTGAAACTGAGGTCCAGGCGGGCATTGCCCGTGCGCTCGACCTGGGTCCCCTCGAAGGCGGCCAGCAGAAGCTCAGGCCTTGAGCCCAGAATTGAAAAATCGACGGTCGGCTTCCGCAGGACGTCCCCCTTCACGTCCAGCCGCGCTTCGCCGTCCGCCAGCCCGAAGGTCGTCCGGATGGTCATCCGCTCGCCGGCACCCTCCGTCTTCGCCTTCAGGTTCAGCAGCGGAAACCCCCAGGCCTGGCTGATGCCGGGCGCGGAGATCTCGGCGGTGACCGCCGGCTTGCCGCCCTCGGGACGTGCGACCACGCGGAGTCTCCGGCCCGCCGGCAGCCGCAGGCCCTTCAAAGTCTCGCCGAAGGATTCGCCGGCGCACCGCGCGGCGATCCACGGCTCCATGTCTCCGCTGACGTCGACGTTCGGGCCGGCGATCTCCGGCGGGAGGCTCCAGTCCCACGTCACCTGCCCGTCGACCGACCCGTGGGCAGGCAGGCTTCCGCCGGCCAGGTCCTCCAGTCCTATGACCGTGCGTCGCGCGTCCGCATCCACCGTCACTTCGACCCCGCGGAAAGGCGCGCCCATGAACGTGAAGTCATCGAGCTTCACCCGGCCCGTGGTCCGTGCGCCGAGCTTCATCCACTCGCCGTCGACGTCGATGTACGCGTGAGGATGCCTGCGCACCCGGAACAGCGACCACAGGTCCGTCCACCAGCGGCCGAGCACCTGGTCGAGGCAGGGGGGCGCCAGGTCGCCGCGCAGGTGCAGGGAGAAAGGCCCGCCGGCCTTGAGCGACAGCTCGGCCTCACCGCGCACCGAGGCCAGCCGGAGCTCCGTCAGCCGCAGGGGCCTGGGGCCGCGGGCCGCATCGAAGTCAAATCCGGCCGAGAGGGGCAGGGCGGCGCCGGGCGCGATGGATGCCGATGAAAGCCCCATCGCGCTGAAACCGCTCAGGTCCGCCGCGCCCGTCGCTCGGGCCAGTCCTCCCGCTCCGTCGGTCACGAAACGCGTCTCCCTCAGGATCACGGAGCCGGAGAGCCCGACTCCCGCGTCCGCCAGCGCCTTGCGCAAGGGCGCGACGGAAAGCATCTCCTCCGAGCAGAGGTCCGCCCGGTCCAACGTCAGCTCGCGCCAGGCCGCGCCCTCGGTCTTCAGGCGCCCGCTGGCGCGTGAGCCGTCGGTCCTCAGCAGGAATCGCGTCTCCGCCGGGCCTTCCCGTCCCACCAGCGTGTCCCATCGGAGGCGTGCGGTCGGCAGGCCGTCCGCGAGCGCCTCGTCCGCCTTGGCGATGATGCGGAAGCCGCCGCGCCGCGGTTCCGGCGATGCGGCCACCCGCAGGCCGCGCAGGTTCATCCTGATGTCTCCGATCGAGGCTGAGGCCTGCGCGGCGTCGGCCTCCAGCGCCCAGTCGCCGAGGCCTGCGTCCGGGCGGACGCCCACGGAGGCCGCGATCCGTAGGCCCTCGATGCGCATAGGGGTGGACGACGGAGGTGAGATCGCCGGCTGCGCCAACGCCTCGATGCGCAGCGTCGCTCCGCCCGCCCCGTCGCTCCGTGCCCGCACTTCGACCGAACGGAGCCCGAAGTCGTCCGCATCCCTGATCCATGCGTCGGCGGTTCTCAGCGCGGCGGGGAGATCGGCGCCGTTCCGTCCTCCCGTCATGAGGGTCGCCACCGGCACCTCGCCCGACAGGAACGCCGTCATCCCCCGGCTCCGCAGACGCGCCGAACGGATCACCAGCCAACGGCCTTCGCGGAGGACCTCGCAGTCGATCCGATCCGCGATCGTCCGCGGCCTGCCGTCGGGAGTCAGCGGACCGGGGAGCCTCAGCTGGGCGTCGGTGACCGTGAGTCCGGTCGGCTCCAGCTTTCCGGCGGCCAGCGCCGGCAGGCTCAGGCGCACGTCCAGGCTCCGCGCCGAGATCACCCCGTCTCCCGCCCCGTCGAAGCCCAGCGTGACGTCCTCCGCCCGCAGCGACCGGTCCGGATTCACCATCAGCGCGCGGGCCGTGAAGCGGACGCCCTTCGTCGCCAGCGCCTCGGCCGTCTCGGAGAGCAGCCGGTCGGGCAGGCGCACGGGCCGGTCGTTATGGGCGAGCCAGAGCAGCGCCAGCTGGCAGGGCAGCAGCAGGAAGAGGCACGTGTGGACGAGGCTCCGCAGGAAATTCCTCCGTGCCGGCCGCTCCGGCGCCGGGCTCATCGGGGCGCCGGCGGCGCCAGCAGCGGTGTCACCGCCTCGGCCTGCGCGGGTTCCAGCAGGAACTCGTCGGAGTCGGCTTCATCCCGCAGCAGCAGCGTCCGCGCGTTGATCGGGCCGGAGCAGAGGTAGGTGCGGAAGGTCTCGGCCGCTTCGCCGGCTCCGCCTGCAGCCCGGTCCGTCACGCGGATCTCGAACCGCCAGCCGCCGGCTCCCGTGTCCCGGTTCGGAAATTCAGCGGCGCGCAGGTCGGACATCACCGAGGCGAGCCGGCGCGCGGCGGCGGGATCGAGCGCGCCCTTGCCGGTCCAGCCGCCGTCCGGCCCCAGCCTGGCCTCCCCGATCAAGGCGCCGTCCTCCTTGCGCGTGATGCGCAGCCCGGTCACGCGGGCGCCCTGCGGCAGCGTGGCGACGATCCTGCGACGCCATGCCTGAGGCTCCACTTCCCTGTGCCCGCCCATGAGCGAAGCCAGGTCGCAGACCGCGCCCAGCGGGGCGCCCTTGGCCTGCACCAGCGCCGCGCCCGCGCGCGCTTCAGGATCCTCCGAGAATCCCACGGTCATCCGCTCGCCGCCGAACTCCAGTTCGACCGAGTGGAGCGGCGCGCCGTTCGGCCTCGCGGTCGCGGGCAGGGAGACGTCGGACTTGGTGCGCAAGGCCCGCAATCCGGCGAGCCCCTCGAGGAAGCGGTTGACCACGGCGGCGTCGGCCTCCCGTCGGCGGGTGGCCGTCGAGCCCGGGGCGACCGGGATCTCCCAGCGCGGCTCATTGCCGGCGGAATCGATCCGATGGAGCGTGAGGGAGCGTCCGCCCGAGGTGAGCGTGAACCCGGTGACGAGCGCGGGCTCGAAGTCGGCGGGGCGGGACGGGGCCAGGGCCCGGGCGGCGTTTCTCCACAGGGCCGTCCTCTTGGTCTCGATCAGGAACGTCGAGGGATTCTCCTCGAGGCGCGCCCACGAGAGGCCCGGCGCGTCGGCCGCCGGTTTGCCGACGAGGAGCATCTGCCGCTTGGAGTTGCCCTCGACGGCGATTCGCAGGGCGGGCGTGGCGAGGCCGGTGGCGTCCTCGGCCGCCTCCTGGAAACGTGCGGCCCGCAGCCCGGTCAGGTCCGTGACCGCCTGCGTCGTGGCCTCCTGGTCGGCCAGCGTGTCGAAAGGCGCTTCGAACCTCCATTCCGGTCCGCCGAGGCGTCGGCCCGGCCGCGCCCTTGATTCGGAGAGGATGGAGACCGTCTCGCCCCCGTCGACCTTGACGGAAACGGCCCGGGCCTCGAAGTCCGCGATCTCAAACACCTTGTCGACCCGGTAGGACTCGGGCTTGGCGGAGAGCGCCGCGCCCATCGCCTCGGCGAGCGGCAGGATGCGCCGACCTTTGTCGGAGAGCAGGAAGAGGTTCCTCGTGGCGGGCTGGAGGCCCGCCCTGGCCTCGACCGGATCGACGCCCTCGCCCGTCACGCGCAGCGTCCAGCGGGGCCGGTCGAGCCCGTAGGCGGCGAGGCCCTGCGGCCCGGTCTCGGATGCGTCGAAGCCCCCGTCGGTCGTGATGAAGCGCAGCTCGTCGACCAGCCGTTGCACGGCCCAGACGTTCGCCTGCCACTCGAACGGCTCCGTGATCTTCCAGAGTCCGGCCCGCCGTTCCATGGTCAGCCGCTGCGCTCCGTCGGTGACGGAGATCCTGGCCGGCTCGGCGGGGAACAGCTGCTGCCGCTCGACGGCCGGGGCGCGATGCGACGAGGTCGCCCTCCACACGAGCGCGAAGGCCGCCAGGTTGGCCAGCAGCAGAATGATCGTGGTCCTCGACGGCCGCATCCGACGCTAGTTTCTGCGGCGCCAGACGGAAACCGCAAGCCCGACCACCAGCACGGCGAGCGGCACGGCGGCGAAGCGCAGTCCGAGCGCCCAGAAGTCCGCCGTGGTCGCCGTCAGCTGGAAGGACGTCGCGCCGCGTCCGGGCAGCGAGACGGCCCGGTCACGGTCGGTCAGCCAGGCCGCGCACTGCACCATGAAGGCGCGGTTGCCGCCCCGGCTCAGGCGCTCGTTGGCGGCGATGTCGGAAGTGCCCACCACCACGAGCCTTCCTCCCGTGCCTCCGGCGCCCTGCCTAATCCCGGTGGCGCGCTCGGCGGCGGCGGCGACGCAGACCGGACCCGGCTGGTCCCGCGCAGAGTCGAACCTCAGGGGCCGCCTGGCGGGATCGGCCTCGCCCCAGGCGGCGTCGGAGGAGAAGATGAGCTGCCAGACGTTGAGCGTGCTGTCGGGCTCGCTGCCGATGTCGTACTTCGCGGGACGGAGTCGGGCGGCCAGCAGCGGCAGGTCCTGGTCCTGCAGGACCTTCGTGAGCGGGTGGCCGCGGTCGTCCAGGCGGGTTAGCGCGATCTCGCCGGAAGGGGTGCGCCTGCTCGGATCCGGTTCCTGCAGTTCGGCGTCGGGGGAGAACACGCCCCATTCGGAAAGCAGCGGGTCCAGCCCGTGCGCGCGCCCGGGCTCCAGCAGCGCCAGCGCGCGGCCGTTGCGCTCCATGAGGTAGCCGCGGAGCCTCGCCGTCTCGGCGGGAGAGAACGGGGCCTGCGGTCCGGCGATGAGCACCATCGAGGCGTCGCGCGGGATTTCCGGCGTCACCGCGAGGTCCAACGCCCGCACCTCGAAGTTGCGCGCCCGCAGGAGCAGCGAGAGCTGGGACAGCCCGCGCGCCTGCGAGACGTCCTCGAGTCCGAGTTCGCCGTGCCCGCGGGTGACGTAGCAGACCGCCGCGCGGTCCTCGGTGACGTCGATGAGCGCGGAGGTCACCGCCTCTTCGCCGCGGAACGCGCCCGAGGCGTCGGTCAGCTCCTTGCGGCGCACGTATCTGGCCCGGCCGTTGCAGGTGAGGATGAGGACGGTGTCGGCTTCTGGCGCGCCGTGCCGCGCCGCCACTTCTGAGAGGAGCGGCGCGTTGCGACCGCCGCCCACGGTGTCGATCCTGAACCAGGTCGCGCCGTCGCGGCCCGCTTCCAGCGCGTAGGCGTCGAGCAGGCGCAGCAGGCGCGGCCGCAGCAGGCGCGATTCGTCGGAGCCGTCCCCCGCGAGGACGAGGGCGCGCACCCAGCCCGCGTTGCGCCCCTCTCCGACCGGACTGCGCCGACCCGCCACGCGCACCGTCTCCGCGGACTCGGGGGCGAGGGAGTGGCGTCGGTCCGCGCTGAGGTCCTCGCGCAGGCGGAAGGCCGGCAGGGAGGCGAGGAAGTTGACCGAGGCGGCCAGGGCGAGCGCCAGCAGGGCCTGCGTCGCGCGGTTCAGCCGGCGCACGGGGCGGACGGCGGCGAAGTCGTCGGGCGCCTGCCTCATGACTCCTGCCCCTCCAGGGCGAGCACCGAGAGTCCGAGGCAGAGCAGGGTTCCCGTGGCGTAAAGCACCAGCGGACGTGAGTCGATGACGCCGGAGGCGAAGTCCTGCAGGTGTCCGAAGGTGCGCAGGTGGTCGGCGGGGTCGCGCAGCCAGCCCATCCACTCCCAGCTCTCGACGGGCAGCGAGTCGATGGCTCCGCCCGCGGCGGTCAGCGCGAGCAGCGCGATGAAGGTGAGCAGCGCCGCCAGCGCCGGACTGCGGGTGACGCAGCTGCAGAGCACGCCGACCGCCACGTGCATCAGGCCGCTGGTGAGCACGAACGCCAGCCCTCCCCAGAGGGCCACGGGGTCGGCCAGCCTGGCGTCGCCCGGCGTGCCCAGGCGATGTTCGGTGAGCCCGGGGAACGCGGTGAAGGCCGCCCAGAGCAGGGCCCAGACGGTCCACGTCGACAGGAACTTCGCCCACACCACCGACGCCGCGCTGGCCGGCGTGGTCAGGAGCGCGGCCAGCGTGCCCGACCTGCGCTCCTCGGCGAAGGTGCGCATGGTGAGCAGCGGCAGGATGAAGAGCAGCGGGACCCAGAAGAGGCGGAAGGTCCCTTCCGTCGGGGTCCACGGCGTCGGCGCCCGGCTGCACTCCAGCACGGCGAACCAGTGCACGGCCCCCATGAGGGCGAGGAAAAGCGCCGCGACCGACCAGGTCGCGCCGGAGAGCAGCGCGCAGCGCAGCTCATGGAGGAGCAGCACGCGGAAGTGCCTCATCTCAGGGGCGTCGCCTCTCCCCGGGCGAACGGCGGGTCGCGGCGAGGAAGATCTCCTCCAGGCCGAATCGGTCCTCGGAGGCCTCCCTCAGGCGGAGTCCCGCCAGCGCGAGTCCGGAGGCAAGCGACTCCAGGGCGGGCGAGCCGGCCGGGAGCGAGAGGCGCGTGCGACGCCAGCCGTCCTCCTCTCCGGCGTCCTCCGCCGTGGCGGCGGAATCCAGCGAGCGCGCCGCGGCCAGCACGGCCGCCGCGTCCTCGCGGGCCACCACGGTGAAGGAAGCCGCGGGCCGCAGTTCGCGGCGCAGGTCCGCCGGGCGGCCCTGCGCGACCAGCCTTCCGCGGTTGATGATCACGACCTTGTCGCAGACCTGTTCGACCTCATGCAGGATGTGGCTGGAGATGAGCACCGCCATCCGTCCGCGCAGCGAGCGGATGAGGTCGCGGATGCCGAGGATCTGGTGCGGATCGAGGCCGATGGTGGGCTCGTCGAGCAGCACGACCTTCGGTTCCGCCAGCAGCGCGTCCGCGATGCCGACACGCTGCCGGAAGCCCTTGGAGAGCTGTCCGATGAGCCGCCCCGAAGCGCGGCGCGCGAGGTCGCAGTCCTCCATGACCTTGGCCACGCGCGCCTTCACGTTCGCTGGCTCCACGTCCTTGAGCCGCGCGCGCAGCGTGAGGTATTCCTCCACGCGGAGATCCTCCGGCAGCGGGTTGTTCTCCGGCATGTACGCCATGCGTCGCTTGGCCGCCGCCGGATCGAGCGCCACGGAAGCCCCCCAGATGGAGGCCCTTCCGGAGGTGGCCGCCATGGTGCCCGCCAGGATGCGCAGGGTGGTCGACTTGCCGGCTCCGTTCGGGCCGAGGAATCCGACCACCTCCCCGGGCGCCACGGAGAAGCTCAGGTCCTCGATCGCGGTCAGTGAGCCGTAACGCTTGGTCAGCCCTTCCGCCGCCACCGCTGCCTCGGGCTTTTCGGCATCTGGGATCATGGCGGTGGTTCGGCTGCTTGCGTCTCGTCCTGAGACCGCCGCCGGTCTCACTTGGCCGCGGGAGCGGCGGTGAGCGAGGGCTCGGAGCGGACGAGGAAGGCCTTGTCCTGCTGCCAGACGTTGTCCGGGCGCAGGCGCCGGTCCATCGCGTTGAGCCACTTCGCCGCTTCGGCGGAATCGCCGCGCGCGACGGCGAGATTGGCCAGGCTGAGCATGGCCAGGCCGCGCAAGGTCTCCGGGGCGGAAGGCTCGTCGGCGACGGCGGCGACGGCGGCCTCGGCGCCCTTGTCGCCGAACTCCGTCCGGGTCAGTCCGGCGTAAAGGCGGGCACGCAGGGCGAGCGCGCGCACGGCGGGAGCCTCGCCGGCCTTGCCGGCGGCGACGGCCGCCTCGTCGTAGGCCTTGGCGGCTTCGGCGAGCTTGCCGGCCCGCTTGAGGTCGTCGCCGACTTCCGCCAGCGCGACGGCGGCCAGCGGATCGCCGGCGTGACGCGCCGCGAAGGCGCGACGCGCGGCCTCGTCCTGACAGGCGGCGTACTCGGCGCCGACTTCCTCGCGCCGCGCCTGCTGCCAGAAATGATGGCCGATGGCGGCCAGGATGCCCAGGATCACGAGGCTGGTCCCCCTCACGATGAGGGTCTTGTTGCGCTCCCAGAAGAGCCACAGCCGGTCCTCGGCGTCGGCGTTGGCGAAATCATCGTCCACGACGACCAGGTTGCGGTCATCGTCGGCCGGCGGCCGCTTCTTGGCGCTGTCGTCTGACATGGGTGGGATACGCTTGCGAGGGGTGGAGGGGTGTCAATCCCCGCCTCCCCCGCTCCGGGCTTGTGCCCGCCCGTCCAGGGCCAAGGATGCCACCCCCGATGAGCGCCGCTGACACCCTCGCCGCCCTGAAGTCCGCCGCCAAGTCCGGCAGTCTTTCGCCCGCCGCCCTGGTCAATGTCACCGGCTGGCTCGAATCCGGCGCCCTGCCCGCGGAGGCCATGGCCGCCCTGGACGATCTGGTCGCAAGGGGGTGCTGGGGGGAGCTGGAGGACCGTTTCTACAAGGGCATCGCCTTCGGCACGGGCGGCATGCGCGGCCGCACGGTGGGCCGGGTGTCGGCTGCGGGGGAGCTGGACGCCTCGGGAAGGCCGGTCCGCGCGGCGGTCGGATCCGCCTGCCTCAACGACGTCAATGTCCTGCGCGCCGCCATCGGCCTGTACCGGCACGTCTCCGCCGTCCACCCTTCGCCCAGAATCGTCGTGGCGCACGACGTCCGTCACTTCTCCCGCCACTTCGCCGAACTGGTCGCCTCCGCCTGGACGCGGCTCGGCGGCGAGGCCCATCTCTTCGCCGGGCCGCGGTCGACCCCGCAGCTCAGCTTCACCGTGCGCCACCTGGGCGCGCAGGCCGGAGTGGTCATCACCGCCAGCCACAATCCCAGTCATGACAACGGCTTCAAATGCTGCTTGGGCGACGGCGGGCAGGTGACTCCGCCCGCGGACGCCGCGATCGTGGCGGAGGTCGGCCGGCTGGGTCCGGCCGAGGTCGCCGACTTCATGGACAAGGACCTCGGCGGGGTCCTCACGGTCGGATCCGACGCCGAGGAGGCCTACCTGGCCCGGCTCGTCGACGCCGCGGTCGACCCCGAGGCGCTGGCCCGCCACGCCCCGCGCGTCGTCTACACGAATCTCCACGGCACCGGTGACGTGATGGTCGAGCCGGCTCTCCGCCGTCTCGGCGTCGACCCTCTGCTGGTCGACGAGCAGCGCGAGCACGACGGCGCCTTCCCCACGGTCTCCTCCCCCAATCCCGAGAGCGCGGCGGCCTTCACGCTCGCCCTGCGTCTGGCGTCGGAGAAGGGCGCCGACGTCATCCTCGCCACCGACCCCGACACCGACCGGGTCGGCGCCGCGGTGCCCCTGCCCGAGGGCGGACACCGCCTGCTCAACGGCAACGAGGTCGCGGCCCTCCTGGCCGAACACCGCATCTCCGCCCTCAAGGACGCCGGCGTGCTGCCCGCCGCGGGTTCGCCCAACGCCGTGGTTCTGAAGTCGCTCGTCACCACCCCGCTCGTCGCGGCCGTCTGCGCCCGCCACGGCGTCCGTTGCGTCGAGACCCTGGTCGGATTCAAGTGGATCGCGCGCAAGCTCGAGCGCTGGTCGCGCAAGCTGGCCGAGCAGGCCGGGCCCGAGGCGCCCCTGCTGCCCCTGCGTCGGCGCGCCCCCCTGGCGCTCCGCCATTCCTGTCTGTTCCTGTTCGGCGCCGAGGAGAGCTACGGCTACCTCGCGGACGACGCCGTGCGCGACAAGGACGCCAACGCCGCGGTGCTCCTGCTCGTCGAATACGCCGCGGTGCTCCGCTCGCGCGGGCGCACGCTCCTCGACGCGCTCGACGCGCTGCACCTCAGCCACGGGGCCCACCACGAGGACCGGCTGGACCTCGCCTTCGAGGGCGCGGAAGGCGCCGCCGCCATCCGCCGGCTCGTCGCCTCCTGGCGCTCCGCCCCGCCCGCCACGGTCGACGGATCCAAGGTGGTCCGCGTCACGGACTACGAGCGCGACGAGGTCCTCGACGCCGAGGGCGAGCGCATGCCTCCGGAGGAGTTCCTCGTCATCGACCTCGCCGACGGCCGCCGCGTCGCCGTGCGCGCCTCCGGCACCGAGCCCAAGGCGAAGTTCTACGCCTTCACGCGCGTGGAGGTCGCCGACGCCGATGACCTGGCCGCCGCCCGTGACCGCGCCCGCAAGTCCGCCCTCTCCCTGCGCGTCTGGCTCGAGGCCGACGCCCGTCGCCGCGCCCAATGAACGTTTCCATGAAAAAGCTGCCCCTCCTCCTGCTGCCTCTGCTGTCAGGCTGCGCCACGCCCGAAGGCGACGGATCGTTCGTCACGGAGAAGACGCCCGCCGCGGCGGCCCTTTCCGGAGAGTCCTCCTCGGGCGACTATGCGGACCGCGTCCGTTCGGCCAATCAGCGCAACGACGACCGCCTGATCAAGGGCGACTGGCGCGGCGCGCGGCCCGCCGTCGGACCCGGCCCGGACCTTCAGCGGCCCTGAGCGTCCTTCGGGCGCAGCTCGGTGCGGAAGTGCGCCCGGAAGTAGGCCTCGACCGCCTCGGCCACCGCCTTGGCCGTGGCGGCCCGGCGCTCATCCGTGTCCCGCATCGGCCCCGGCACCTCGAACTGGATCCCGTCCAGCTGGGCCTTGTCGCGTGAGCCGTGCGCCGCGATGTCGAAGGCGCCGTTGAAGTAGGGTTCCTCCTTCTCCGGACGCTGCAGGTGCGAGGGCACCGCCGCCACGCCGCGTTCCTCAAGGAGCCCGCCCATGCTGCTCCTGCCGCGCACGAGTTCGGAGAAGCCGGCCTGCGTGCGCTCGGCGAGCCAGCGGATCGAGGACTTGCGCCGGAAGGACGGGTCGTGATCGAGCTTCGCATCGGGCTGGCGCAGGTCTTCGGCGGTGAGCAGGTAGCCGAGCTCCATGCGCTTCTTGGGGTGTCCGTGGGAGTGCACGTCGAGATAGAGTCCGTGCGGGCCGCGCCCGAGGACCTCGCGCTCGGCCTCGTCGATCATCGCATGGTATTCCTTCCAAACCTTCTCGGCGGCGGGATCGCCCTGCGCGCCCTCCTTGATGTCGCGGTTGCAGTCGACCTTGCGTCGGGAGAGGTCGCAGACGACGAGGTGCGGCGCCCGGCCGAAACGCGCGCGCATGGCGTCACGGATGGCGGTCGCCAGCGCCGCGGCGTGCGAGTCGCGCACGATGACGCCGGTCTTGCGGTCGGCGATATCCGCAGGCCTGGCGGCGCCGTCGTGCGGGACGGACAGCACCACCTGCAGTTCGCCCGGCCAGTGTCGGACGTAGCCGGACTCGCTCTTCCGGAATTCGGCCGGCTCCGCCGCGCGGAGGGCCGCGGAAAGGGAGAGGAACGCAAGCAGGATGCGGCGCAGGGGCATGACGCAAGGATGACCCCGGCCCATGCGGGGTCAAGGTGAGGTCAGCGCGCCGCTCCGCCCGAAAGCAGGGCCCGCACGGCCGAGTCCTCGGCGACGTCGTCGCTCGTCGCGGCGCCGCCGATTCCCTCCAGGAGCACGAAACGCATGCGGCCGCCGCGCACCTTCTTGTCGCGCCGCATGGCCGCGAGCAGGCGGTCGAGCGGCAGCGGCTCACGCAGCCGCTCGGGCAGCCCGTGCGCCGTCAGCGCGGCGCGCACCTGCTCCGCCTGGGCGGCGGTGCAGCGGCCCAGCTCGGCGGAGAGCGACGCCGCCATCGCCAGCCCGATCGCCACCGCCTCGCCGTGCAGGTAGGCGCCGTATCCCGCCGTCGCCTCGACGGCGTGTCCGAACGTGTGGCCGAGGTTGAGCAGCGCCCGCCCGCCCTGGGCGCTCGTCTCCCGCTCGTCCCCCGCGACGACCGCCGCCTTGATCTCGACGCAGCGGCGCACCACGGCGGGCAGGAGCGGATGTTTCCAGGAGAGCGGCGCGTTCTGTTCCAGCAGGCCGAAGAGGTCGGCGTCCGCGATCAGCCCGTGCTTGATGACCTCCGCCATGCCCGCGGCGAACTCACGCTCCGGCAGCGTGCCAAGCAGCTCCGTGTCGGCGAAGACCGCGGCCGGCTGGTGGAAGGCGCCCACGAGGTTCTTGCCGGCCGCGAGGTTGACGCCCGTCTTGCCTCCGACCGAGCTGTCGACCATCGCGAGCAGCGTCGTCGGCAGCTGCACGAACTCGACGCCGCGCTGGTAGGACGCCGCGGCGAAGCCGGCGAGGTCTCCCACGACGCCGCCGCCGAGCGCGAAGACCGCGCCGTCCCGCGCGACGCCGTTGCCGGCCAGGAAGTCCCAGCAGCGCGCGACCTCTTCGGCCGACTTGGCGGTCTCGCCATCCTTCGCCGTCACCAGCACCGGCATGAGGCGGCCGAGCTCCGCCAGCAGGTCCGGCATCGCGCGCGCCACGGCGGGCGAGGTCACGGCCGCGCAGCGACGGCCCGCGTCCACCCGCGCCTTGGCGGCCGCCAGCGCCTCGCGTCGCACGCCGGCGCCGATGCGCACGGGGTACGAGCGGCTGCCCAGTTCGACGGTGACGGTCTCGGCCGGCATGCCGTCACGCTGGCGTGCGCCCGAGACGGAGGCAAGAAAGCCTTACGGCGCCAGCCCGACCGCCGCGCGCGCGTAGGCCCGCGCCTCGAAGGGCTGCAGGTCCTCCGCCCCTTCGCCCAGGCCGATGAAGCGGACCGGCACGCGCAGTTCACGCACAGCCGCGACCAGCGCGCCGCCCTTCGCGGTGCCGTCGAGCTTGGTCACGATCAGGCCGGTGAGCCCGACGGCCTCGTGGAAGACGCGGGCCTGCTCGAGCGAGTTGGACCCGAGCGAGCCGTCCAGCACCAGCCAGCGCTCGTGCGGCGCTCCGGGCAGCGCCTTGCCGGCGACGCGCGTCACTTTGCGCAGCTCCTCGAGCAGGTGCGCCTTGGTGTGCAGGCGTCCCGCCGTGTCGAGGAGCGCGACGTCGCGACCCCGCGCCGTGGCCGCGCGCACGGCGTCGAACGCCACCGCTGCCGGATCGGCGCCGGCCGCCCCGCCCACCGTCTCGGCGCCGACGCGCGCCCCCCAGGCCGCGAGCTGCTCGCCCGCGGCCGCGCGGAAGGTGTCGCAAGCCCCGAGCAGGCAGGTGCGGCCTTCGCGCGCCCAGCGCGCGGCGAGCTTGGCCGCGGTCGTCGTCTTGCCCGCGCCGTTCACGCCCAGCAGCATGACCACCAGCGGGCCCTGCGCCGGGTGCGCGAGGGGCGGCGGCGGTCCGCCGAGGGCGCGCTCAAGCGCGGCGGCGGCGGCTTCCGCCGGTCCGGCCGCACGCAGCGCGGCTTCGGACTTCCAGGCCTCCTGCGCGGCGCCGACGACCTCGTCCGCCGTCTCCGGCCCGAAGTCCGCCGCGATCAGCCGTTCGCGGAGCTCCTCCGCGGCGCGCCCGTCCATGGGGCGTGACAGCAGGTTGGAGAGCGCTTCGGCGGTGCGTCCGAGGCCGGCGCGGAGACGGTCCAGGAAGCCGCCCATCGGCTCAGCCCGCGGTCCGCGGGTCGCGGGGCAGCTCGCCCTTGTAGCGGTCGAGGATGCCGTTCACGAAGCGGCGCGACTCCTCGGTGGAGAACTCCTTCGCGATGTCCACCGCCTCGTTGATGCTCACGACCGGGGGGATGTCCTCGCGCCCCATCAGCTCGTGCACGCCGAGACGCAGGACCGCGAGGTCCACTTTGGCGATGCGCTCGAAGGACCAGTTGCTGGCGAGCCGGGCGATTACGCCGTCCACCGTCGTCACCTCGCGGATGACGCCGTGGATCAGCTCCTCCGCGAAGGCGTACTCCTCCCGCTTCTCCGGCTGTTCGGCGAAGAAGTCGTGCAGCCCCGTGACCAGGTCGGGATGGCGCTGGACCTCCCAGCTCACCAGGAAGCGCATGGCGGCGACGCGCGATTCGTGACGTCGGTTGCGCCTGCCCTGCGCCGGGGCGCGCTCGGCCCTCTCCTCGGCCATCACGAACTTCACCTCGACGCCGGCCGTCAGCGTGTGGCGCTGGAAGGCGCCCAGCGTGCCCGGACCGGGCTCATGCACGATCACGAGCCGCAGGTGGCGCCGGCCGGCGGCGGTGTCCAGCGCGGGCTCCGGCAGCGGTCCCGTGACGCGGCAGCCGGTGGCGCGGGCGGTGGCCACCACGTCCGCGGCCGCCTGGTCCACGGTGCGGTGGTCCTCGCCGGCGATGCGCAGGCGGACGGAGCGGGAGGTCCGGGGCGATCCGAAGGAGTCGGCTTCCATCTCAGTTCTGGGCGAAGGGGTCCTGGCCCTCGCGACGGCGGCGTTCCTCGTCCTCGACCTGGTCCAGGCGCTCGCCCAGCTCGATGCGGTGCAGGGCCATGCTCAGCGCGGCCCGGGCGAACTCGGCTCCGCGGTCGAGCTCGCCCTTGCAGCGGGCCTCGGCCTGCTCGCGCGTGTTGGTGACCACGATGCCGTTGATCACGGGCACCTCCGCGCGGAGGCAGACGTCCTGGAGCGCCTTGGCCGTGGAGTGCGCGATGATCTCGTGGTGCGGGGTGTCGCCCGCGATGACGACGCCGAGCGCGATGACGCAGTCGTAATCTCCGGTCATCGCGGTCATGTAGGCCGCGTAGGGGATCTCGCCCGAGCCGGGCACCCGGACGACCCGGATCGCGTCCTCCTTCACCTTCGCGGCGCGCAGGGTCTTCTGCGCGCGGCGGAGGAGCGCCTCGACCAGTTCGCCGTTGAAGCCGGCCGCCACGACCGCGAAACGCAGCTCGGAGCCGTCGACGGTGTCGGGGATGGGCTTGTCCTGGCTCATGTGCTGGAGAACGGAACGGTGATGAAGCCCCGCCCGGCCGCTGCATCAAGCGGAAAACCCCCGCCCGGCCTCAGAAGGGCACCTGTTCGACGATTTCGATGCCGTGTCCGCCGAGGCCCACGACTTTGCGCGGGTTGTTCGTGATCAGGCGGAGGCGCCGCACGCCGAGGTGGGCGAGGATCTGGGCGCCGATGCCGTAGTCACGCTCATCCATGCGGCCGAGCCGCACCCCGTCCGCGTCGGCCTCGAGTCCGCCGGCCGGCTGGGCCACGTGCACGATCACGCCACGGCCCTCCTTGGCCACGGCCTCGAAGCTGGCGCGGAGGGACCGGCCGCCGCCGAACTCGGCGCCGCGGAAGAGGTCGCCGAGGAGGTTCTCGCGCTGCACGCGCACGAGGGTCGGGCCCTCGCCGGGTTCGCCGAGCACGAAGGCGAGGTGCTGGCGTCCGTCCGCGAGCGAGCGGTACGCGCACAGGCGGAACTCGCCCCACTCGCAACGGAAGGGCGACTCCGCCACGAGCTCCACGAGGCGCTCGCGACGCAGCCGGTATTCGATGAGCTGGGCGATGGAGACCATGCGCAGGCCGAACTTCGCCTTCATCTCCGTGAGCTCGGGCAGGCGGGCCATCGAGCCGTCCTCATTGAGGATCTCGCAGATGACGCCGCTCGGGTGCAGGCCGGCGAGCGAAGCGAGGTCGACCGCCGCCTCGGTGTGCCCGGCCCGCTGCAGCACGCCGCCCGGCCGGGCGAGCAGGGGGAAGATGTGTCCCGGGCGCACGAGCTGCTCGGGACGCGCGGCGGGGTCCGCCAGGATGGAGATCGTCCTCGCGCGGTCGTAGGCGCTGATCCCGGTGGTGACGCCCTCGGCCGCGTCGACCGAGACCGCGAAGGCCGTGCGCATCGACTCGCGGTTGTCCGGCACCATCTGGGCGATGCCCAGCCGGCGCATCTGGGGCTCGACGGTGGGGACGCAGATGAGCCCGCGGGCGTGCCGGATCATCATGTTCACCGTCTCGGGGGTCGCCTTCGAGGCCGCCATCACGAGGTCGCCCTCGTTCTCCCGGTTCTCGTCGTCCGTGACGATGATCAGGCGTCCCGCGGCGATGTCCGCGAGCGCCTCCTCGATCGTGTCGAACGGTTGCGGCATGGGCTGGGAGGGTCGAACTTGGCGGTTCGTCCCGTCCCTGCAAGCGGCGAAGCGCCCCTCAGGAGGCCTTCTTGGCCGCCTTCTTCTTGGCGGCCGCCTTGCCCTTGGCCGCGACGGGCGCCGGCTTCGGCATCGCCGCCATGTCGGCCGCGACCTTCTCGGCCGTCTCCTTCCAGGAGGCCTTGGGCTCCGCCTTGGCGCTCCACAGGGAGAAATTGCGGAAGGTGGCGGATTGTCCCGAGCAGGTGAAGCCGGGGTTCACCTTCGGGGTGCGGAAGAGCTCGCTGCGGCCGAACCCGCGGATCTTGCCGTCCACCGTGGCCACCAGGGTGTCCCCGACCATCTCGAGCACGACCTTGTGCCAGGTGCCGGCCTCGAACGCCTGGGCGGCCGTCAGGAAAGCGACGGCCTTGTCGGGGCCTTCGTGGTCGTTGTCGTCGCGTTGGATGCGCAGGGTCGTCGGCGTCACGGCCACGCGCGCCATGTGATCCTTCTCGGCGTTGATGCTGAGGGAGACCGACTTCGCGCCGTCGAGGCGGAATTCGAAGGCGATGACGAGTCCCTCGAGCTTCTGGGTGAGGCGGCTCACGGCGCCGTGCTTGTCCTCCGGCAGCTCCTCGACGCGGATGCCTTCCGCCGTGCGCTCCCACTTGCCTTTCGCCACCTTCCAGGCGGCGGCCTCGGCGTCCTTCGTCAGGGCGTCGACGATGAGCGCCTTCTCAGGCTGCGCGAGCAGGGTGGCGGGCGGTTCGGCGGCGCACAGCGGGGCGACGAGGGCCAGGAGGGCAAGAAGACGGCGAGACATGGCGGGGATGGTTTCCTCTGAAACCGCGGAAAACTTCGTTGGTTGCGATTATTCGTAGGTCAGCTGGGCCGAGAGGACCGCGTCGTCGTCGGAGACGAACCGCACCCAGTAGGCGTTGAGCGCCGGCTCGAAGGCGTGGACGACTGTCTGTCCGGCGGGCACGTCGAAGGCGCGGTAGGCGTGGGAGCGTCCGTCTCCGGCGACGTCGAGCGTGACGGCCACGCGCACGGGCTTCGAGCCGTGGTTGCGGAGCGTGAGCGTCTTCCGGTCATAGCCGGTCATGAGGTACGGATCGGAGGGCGCGCCTTTCCGGACGGCGGCATTCTTCCAAGGTCCCCCGAAGCCGCGCGGTTTGCCGAGCTGCCAGAGGTCGTCGGCCGCCCCGGCCCACACGGCGGCCTTGCCGTCGTCGGAGCGGATGACGTGACGGTTGCCGCTTCCCGCGGCGGGGTCGATCCCGCTCAGCACGAGCAGTCCGCGGTAGGAGCAGTAGTCATGCACGGCCGCGTCGCTGGTCGCGATCGGGCGCATGCGGATGGCTCCCTTGGCGTTGAGCGCGGGGAGTTCGTAGAAGGTGCCGTGCGCCTGGAGCAGGTCGCGCTCGGTGCAGACCTCCCGGGCCTTGCGCAGCGCCGAGCGGGTCAGGAGGGCGTCGAAGGCGGCGTTGCGCGGGTCGCCCTCGGCGAAGGCACGGGGCAGGCGCCAGCGCACGCCGCCCTCCTCGAAGATCACGGAGGCGTCGTCCGCGGTGACGATGCCCTGAGGGATGGGCGTGCTCTTCTCGACGTAGGCGGCGACCTTCGGGTCGGCCATCTTCGTCAGCTTCAGGTCTGCGGACAGCTCGTACGCTTCGCCAGGCGCGGTCCGGTCGGGCGTGACGGCCGCGGTCAGGACGGACAGCGTGCGCAGGTTGGCTCCGCGGGTGAGGAGGAACGCGCCTTGCGAGGTCGCGTCGCCGGCCTTGCTGAGCCCTCTGAAGATTTCGCTGCGGTCGGCCGTGCGCCTGTCTTCGGCGGCGTACTGGAAGGCGGCCGATGCCTTGGCGAGGTCGCGATCGGACTTCACCCGGATCCAGACGCCGGCGAGGGCCGCGGGAATCTCAATCCAGCGGGATGGCTCGTCGGCCGTGAGCGTGACTTCACGCATGGTCCGCCAGACGCCGTCGCCACGTTCATCCACCTCGAGGGTGAAGGTGCTCGGCGCGGCGCGGTCGTGCATGAGGAAGGCCGCGCGCTTCGCGAAGCCCGCGAGCAGGAACGGGTCGGAGGGGACGCCGGCCTTGACGGGTTCGTCGACCCAGACGCTGCCGCGGCCGAGCGCCGGGCCGAGCCTGTCCGGCGTCTCAGGCGAGGTGAACCAGAGGTTCGACTGCGACTGGCCGGGGCCGGCGAGCGCGCCCTTGGCGGGACGCTTGTTGAGGAACTCCGACTTCGCGGTGTCGTCGCACCCGAAGACCAGCCTGTCATTCCAGCGCGTGAAGTCGCCGATGACCTTGAGGTAGGCGGAGCGGGGCGCGACGCCGGCGGACTTCTTCGAGGAGAAGCCGGCGGGGAATCGCCAGAAGAGCCCGTGCATGGTCATCAGGCGCGAGCCTTCCTCGCCGATGTCACGGATGCGCGGCCACTCGGTGTTCCAGCCGTGCGCGCCGTCATACGAATGGCTGCCCTTGGGCAGGCGGTAGCTCGTCCACCTGCCGTCCTCCATCACCATGAGGATGAGCGAGCGATGGTCCCAGCCGATCGACCACACGGGATCCTTCGCCGGATCGGCGTTGCCGGCGAGTCCGCCGGGTCCGGTGACCTCGGTGAACTGGTTGCGACGGATGAGGCTCCAGTTCCCCTCGCCGTTCCAGGAGCCGAGCGCGCCGCTGACGACGGCCGGGTCGGTCAGCGCCTCCTTGCTGCGTTCGCCGTTGTTGGCGAGGATGACCAGTCCCTGGCCGGAATAGAGTCCCTTGCCGTGGTAGCCGGGCAGCGTCGAGGTGATCGTCGCCGGGTCGGTCTCGGCGGTCTGCCCCGGCTTGGGCTTGTTCATGATCTCCTTGATGAGCCCCTTCACCGCGAGCGTGCGCACGTCGACCTCATAGAGTCCGTCCTCCATCGTCGCGAAGTAGACCTTGTCCGCGGGGGCCGTCAGGTGCCGGGCGTTGCCCGTGAGCCGACCGGGCATGAGCTTCGGCGGGATGACGCGCACCTCGCGGTCGGCGCCGATGAAGTAGGGGCCGATGATCAGCTGGTTCGACTCCTTGTGGATCATGCGGTTGGCCGGCGTGCCGCCCACGCTCTCCGGCCGCACGATTTGGCGCAGGTCGGGCGTGATTTCGTAGAGTTTGTCGCTCGAGCCGAAGGGGAGGTGAGGACCGTAGGTGATGACCCAGAGCCGGTCGGCCCAGGGCACGACGGCGCCGGTGCCGCACTCGCCTTCGTCATTGAAGTAGGCGAGTTCGGGGTGGATGCCCGAGCGTTCGACCGGCGCGGCCGCCAGGCCTGCGGCGAGGGAGAGGATGGCGAGGACGGCGCGGGGTCGCATGGCCCGAACATCCTCCCGGACACGGACCGAGGCAAGCGTCCGGCTCAGGCGACGGCGGCCAGCCACAGCAGCCCGGCCGCGACGGGCGCGCCCAGCAGTCGCCAGGGGTCGCGAGATTCGGCCTGCGAGATCAGCGTCGCGACGAGGAGGGCGCCCCAGAGGGGAGTCGCCCATGCGGGCAGGTTCTCGAGGCGTGCGGTCAGGCCCGGCGCGGCCGCCATGCCTTCCGCCAACCAGCCCATCATCCGCAGCCACGCCGCGGCCAGGCCGTTGAGCCAGGTCGCGCCGACGATCAGCGGCTCCCAGACGGAGCACGCCGCCGAGACCATTCCGAGCAGCAGCGGCGGCGCCGAGAGCGGCACCAGGACCAGGTTGGCGAACACGCCTCCCCAGCTCGCCGTGCCGAACGCCGCCAAGGTGAGCGGCGCGCCGGCGACGCTGGCGGCGAAGGAGACGCAGAGTCCCGCCGTGAGCGCGCGGCGCGCGGACGAGCGCAGACGGTCGCCGAGGCTCCGTGCCGAGCGCGGCGTGGAGAGCTCGGCGACGTCGGGCGCCGCCAGCGTTTCCGCCGCCGGTCCGCCGGAGAGCAGCAGCGCGAGCACGGCGAGGTAGCTCAGCTGGAAGCCGGCGTCGGCGCAGGCCTCGGGGCTGAGGACCAGCGTGATGAAGCAGGCCGTACCCAGCGCGTGCACGGGCGCCGCGCCCCGCCCGATGGCTCGGCCCGCCCAAAGGCACGCCGCCATGATCCACGCGCGCGTCGCCGAGGGTGCGGCGCCGGTGACCTGCACGTAGGTCCACAGCAGCGCGAGTCCGACCAGCCCCGCCGCCAGTCCGGGCAGCCGCAGCCGCCGCGCCGCCCATTCCATGGCCGCCGCCATCCCCGCGATGTGCAGGCCGCTGATCGCGAAGAGATGCAGCGTGCCCGTGCGCTCGAACGCCTTGCGTTCGGACGGTGGGATCAGCGCCGTGCGGCCGAGCATCGTCGCCGCCAGCAGCGCGCCGCCCTCGGGATCCTCCCAGGGCAGCGTCCGCAGCCAGCGGTCGAGACGGTCGCGGCTCGCCGCGCACCAATTGCTGAAATCCGACGCCGGTTCGAGCACGCCGAGGTTCCTCGCTCCGGCCAGCCTCAGCGTCGCTCCCTGTCCGCGCGCCCAAGCCGCATACCCGCCGGATTCACCGGTCAGGGAGGAGAGCCTCCCCGAGAGTTTCAGTTCCGCGCCGGCCGCCGGGCACGCGCCCTTGCCCGAGATCACCAACCGCCGACGATGGTACGGCCCGTCCCGGTCTGTGACCGCGCCCATCCCGGTCCATCCTTCCGACGGATCGGCCCGGGGCGTCGCCCGCTCGATGCGGACCGAGAGTTCTTCGAAGGAGCGCCTCACGGCGACCTCTGCCCGCGGAGCCTTGCGCAGCTGATGCCAGGCGCAGCCCAGGCCGACCCCCGCCGTCACGAGGAGGACGTGGGCGAGCGCCGTCCGGGCGTGCGCCGGCCACAGCAGGGCCAGGGCCGCTCCCGCGACGGCGAGCGGCGCGCCCGCGGGCACGTCCCACGCCGCGTCCGCCGCGCAGCCCGCCAGCAACGGCAGCGCCAGCCACAGGGAGGGGGAGTGCCCGAAGCGTGGGGGCTTCAGTCCTTCTTCTTGATCCAGGGGGTCGGGCCTTGCCATGGGCGGAGGCCTGACGTGTCCGCTTCCAGACCCGCGACCTCGGTCCGCAGGGAATCCCAAGCCGGGTCTTTGACGATGACCGGCTCATCCAGCAGATGCTTCAGGGGAATCACGACGAAGCCGCGGGATTTCCACCTAGGGTGGGGCAGGGTCAGGCTGGCGGACGCATGCCCCCCGCCCCGGTGGAACAGCAGGTCGATGTCCAGCGTCCGGGGTCCGTTGCGGTTGGCCGTCCTTTCCCGGCCTGAGCGGGCTTCGATGCCGAGCGTCGCCTTGAGCATTTCCTCCGGGCTAATTTCAGAAGACAATGCCGCACAGAGATTTATGAAATCCGGCTGGTCAGCGTACCCCACGGGTGTCGTCTCAAACGCAGGCGATACGGCCATGATCCGGGTGTCAGGCAGACGCCCCATGGCTTCGAGCGCTCGGGCCAGGTTGCCTGCCCGGTCGCCGAGATTGCCGCCCAACCCCACCATGTAA
>Ga0172376_10000654_pt1 | contig 44393 bp, 30 predicted proteins | sample Lak35m_FD_121114 | JGI IMG/M metagenome (GOLD analysis project Ga0172376, IMG submission 121114) | Freshwater microbial communities from Kabuno Bay, South-Kivu, Congo - kab_092012_35m | ecosystem: Environmental > Aquatic > Freshwater > Lake | place: Democratic Republic of the Congo: South-Kivu...
GCGGGGGAGGAGCCGTAGCCCTGGTGCTCGAGGTAGTCGGTGATCTTGGTCTGCCAGAGCTTCTTGCCATCGAGGTCGAGAGCGGTGGTGTAAACGGCGTCGCCGCTGAGGAAATTGATGTAGACGCGCTCGCCATCAAAGGCCGGGGTGACCGAGGCCCAGGAGGCCTTTTTATTGATTTTCTGGGTGAGGCCCTTTTCGTGGATAACGGTGGTCCAGAGGAGTTTGCCGGTGGCCCGTTCGAAGCCGTGCATGGCCTGGATCTGGGTGGACTCGTCGGCGGTGGCGAGGTAGACGCGGTCCCCTGCAACGCAGGCGGAGCCATGGCCGCGGCCGGGGATGGGGACAGACCACTGAATGCCGCTATCCTCGCCGAACACGGTGGGCGGGGCGGCGTCGGCGGCAGTGGAGCCGTCGTGATTGGGTCCCCGCCACCAGGGCCAGTCGGAAGAGGCCAGGGCAGGTGAGGGTGGAAAAGAGAGGAGCATCAGAGCAGCAAAGAGGGCGTTGGGCATCATCATGCTCGGAATGAAAGCAGAATCTGGCAGGGTCCGATAGGGCTTTTCTGCGCGGGGACGTGGAGTCTTGGTGGGGGGCAGGTTCGTAACCTGGAGGCACATGGAGGTATCGATGACAGGTCAGGTTTGGTTGAAGGGAAGAACGAGCCTGGGCCTTTTCTTTCTGAGCTGCCTTCCCTGTCTCGGCGCGGAGGTCTGGAACGTTCCGAGAGTGGGTCACGCCCTTTCCTTTCCGCGAGACCACGGCAGCCATCCTGATTTCAAAATCGAATGGTGGTATCTGACCGGACACCTCGAGTCGGGCGAACGCCGCTTTGGATTTCAAGCGACCTTCTTCCGTCTCGGGCAGAGGCCGGTGGACGTGCCGTTGGGTGAGGATTTCGGGACGGAGCAGCTCTATCTCGCTCATATGGGATTGAGTGATCCCGCGACAGGCCAATTTTTGCACGAGGAGCGTCTCAATCGCGGAGGGTGGGATGCCGGGGCGAAGGTGGAGGATCTCGAGGTCTTCAACGGCAATTGGTCTCTTGCGCGTGACGGCGACGGGATGAGGCTCCTCGGCTCGATTCGGGCGGAGGTGGCGCTGGACCTGCGGCTCGATCCGGAGAAGCCGCATGTCGTCTTCGGCGAGGACGGCATTTCGCGAAAGGGACCGGAGGGGACGGCTGCGAGCTATTACATCACTTGGCCTCGGCTCGCGGCGAGGGGCAGCCTGAGGCGAGGTCAGGAGCAGTTCGAAGTGACCGGCTCGGCTTGGATGGACCACGAGATCTCCAGCAGCCAGCTCGATGAGAACCAGATCGGGTGGGATTGGACCTGCATCCAGTTCACGGATGGTCGCGAGATCATGGCCTACGTGTTGCGCACGAAGGAGGGCGGGATTTCCCCATTTTCGAAGCTGGTATGGATTGATCGTGACGGTGCGTTGGCTCATGTCAAGGCGAGCGACTTCCAATGGGGGCATGACGGGGCCTGGAAAAGCCCGGTGACCGGGGCGAGCTACCCAATTTCCCCCCTTCTCATCGTCCGCGACCCGGCGAAGGGAGAGCAACGGCGGCTGCGCCTTCTGCCAATTCTCGAAAATCAGGAAATTTCGGGCGGTGCCGGCGGAGTCAGTTATTGGGAGGGGGCCTGTGAGGTGCGGGATGAATCGTCCGGAGCGCTCCTGGGTCGAGCTTATCTCGAGATGACCGGTTACGCCGATGACATCGGGCAGAAGCTGCGATAAGCCGCCTGACTGGGGTCAGGTTACCGAGTTCCGGTCTGATTGGACATCGTTCGCGACACGCGAACCCGTGAGGGCTCCGATCTTGTCGAGGACGGTCAAGCTCCTTTACTTTAGGGAGGGCTCGGCGAGTCGCACCGATCCCTTCTGGCATGTTTTCGCTTTTTAAAAGAGTCGGCGGTTTCACGGGGAGGGGGAGGGCCTTCCTCGCAGTGTTCCTTTGTCCCGGTGCGGCGGGCGCGACCGAGGAGATCGCCTTTTTCGAGAAGGAGATCCGGCCGATCTTCGTCGAGCATTGCTACGAGTGCCACAGCATGGGAGGGGAGCAGAAGGGCGGGCTCGTGCTCGACTCGCGGGAGGGATGGAGCGTCGGAGGTGACTCGGGTCCCGCCGTGGTGCCTGGAGATGCGGGTGCAAGTCTCCTCATCGAAAGCATCCGCTACGAGAATCCCCATCTCGAAATGCCCCCGAAGACGCGCCTTTCCTCCGAAAAGATCGCGGCGCTCGAAAAGTGGGTCGCGATCGGCGCTCCCGATCCGCGCGAGGGGACCGTGAAGAAGGTTGCCTCGGGCATGTCCTTGGAGGAGGGGAGGCGATTCTGGTCCTACCGCAGGCCGGAGCAGGCCCCCGTTCCGCAGGTGAAAGCCACCGGGGGTGCCGGTTCGACGATCGATCGTTTTCTGCTCGCCCGAATCGAGGCGGCGAGTCTCGCTCCAGCGCCGATGGCCTCCCCGGAGGCGCGGATCCGCCGCCTCCACTTCGATCTCATCGGCCTTCCTCCGACGCCGGAACAGATCCGCGCCTTCGCCGCCGATCCCTCAGACGGGGCGTGGGCGCGGGAGATCGAGCGTCTCCTGGCATCGCCGCAGTTCGGCGAGCGGTGGGGACGACACTGGCTCGATCTGGCTCGCTACGGCGAGTCCTACACCCTCCGAGGCCTCATCTTGCGGGAAGCGTGGCGCTATCGCGACTACGTCATCGAGGCGTTCAACCGCGACCTGCCCTACGACCAGTTCCTGCGCGAGCAGATCGCCGGCGACCTCCTGCCGCGCGAGGGCGTCTCCCTGACCGAGCAACAACGCCGCCTCGTCGCGAGCGGGTTTCTCGCCCTCGGAAACCACAATCTCGAGGAGCAGGACAAACGCCAGCTCGATCTCGACATCGTCGACGAGCAGCTCGACACGATCGGCAAGGCCTTTCTCGGGCAGACCTTGGGCTGCGCCCGCTGCCACGATCACAAGTTCGATCCCGTCCCGACACGGGATTATCACGCCCTCGCCGGCATTCTCGCGAACACGACCATTCTCGCCCATTCAAACGTTTCGGGCTGGCTCGACCTACCGCTGCCACTCGATCCGGCCGAGGAAATTCGTTTGGCCTCCCACGAGGCTCGTTTGGCGACGCTCGAGACCGAACTCAAAGCCGCCGAGAAAGTGCGGGAGTCCGCCGTCGCTGCCGATCCCTCGCGAGGCACCGAGTCGATGCCAGCGATCGTTGCGGCGGGCGATCTGCAGGGCCTGGTCGTCGACGACAGCGAAGCGGAGAAGGTGGGGAATTGGAAGGCCTCGGTTCACACGCGGAGTTACATCGGAGCGGGGTATCTTCACGACGAGAACGATGGCAAGGGGCTGAAGACCCTCAGCTTCGTCGCCCGCGTCCCGCATCGCGGACGCTACGAGGTGCGTCTCGCCTGGGCGCCGGGAGTGGGACGTTCGCCTTCCGTTCCCATTCTCATCTCGAGCGCTGACGGAGATTTTCCGATGCGTTTCGACTTGAGCGGAACGCCTCCGATCGAGGGGCGCTTCGCTTCACTCGGTCAGTATACCTTTGAAACGAACGGAGCGAATTTTGTGCTGATCTCGAACGAGGGAACGAGCGGCTACGTCGTCGCTGATGCGGTGCAATTCGTCCCGGTCGAGGATCTCGAAAAACCGGACGAGGCACCGACGGGTCCGCCCGACGAGGAGGCGGCGCAACGCCGGCGCGAGGCCGTGGCCGAAGTGGCCCGCCTCAAGAAAGAGATCGTGGCTTTGAAAGAATCGGGTCCTTCGCGACCCAAGTATCTCGGTGTGAAGGAACGCGAAAATCCCGTCGATCTGCCCGTACTCGCCCGTGGTATCGTGCACCAACCGACCGGCGATCCGGTGCCACGCGGGTTTCTCGAGGTGACGCGGACGGAGGCGGCCCCGGTCCGCATCAGCCCGGGACAGAGCGGTCGTCTCGAACTCGCCGACTGGATAGCTTCGGCCGAAAATCCCCTGACCGCGCGCGTCTTCGTCAACCGGGTCTGGCACTGGATGTTCGGGAGTGGTCTCGTGCGCACGACTGACAACTTCGGCACAACGGGCGAGGCGCCCTCCCATCCCGAGCTGCTCGACTGGCTCGCGGTGCGCTTCATGGAGGAGGGCTGGTCGATGAAGAAGCTGATCCGCGAGGTCGCCCTGACAAACGCCTATCAGCGCTCGGCTCCCGGTGAGGAAACGCCCTCGACGCTGGCTGATCCCGAGAACCGGCTCTTCTCCCGCGCCCCCCGTCGCCGTCTCGAGGCCGAGGCGATGCGCGATGCCATCCTCGCGGCTAGTGGTCGCCTCGATCCCGCGGCGGGTGGGCCGACGGTCCGGCCGGCCGCGTCGAACGACTATCGTTACGAGCAGGACAGCCTCCGCCGCAGCGTCTACCTGCCCGCGCTGAGGAACTCGCTCCCCGAGTTCCTCGAAGCCTTCAATCTCGCCGATCCCAGCCGGACGACGGGACGCCGCGATCTCGGCACGATCGCTCCCCAGGCGCTCCTGATGCTGAACCATCCCTTCGTCCTCGAAGAGGCGCAGCACGCCGCGAAGCGAGTCTGTGGGGAGGGCAAATGTGATGAGTCACGCCTCGAGATCGCAACCTATCGCGTCCTCGGCCGAGCCCCGCTTGGGAGCGAACGGGCCCTCGTCTCCAGTCTCCTCGCGGCGGCGCCGAAGGGAGCGGAGGAGGAAGCGTGGAGCACCATCCTGCAGGGGCTCTTCGCCAGTCTTGACTTCCGTTACCTCGAATAGACCGATCCGCCATGAACCGACGACACGCCCTCCATTCGCTCTCCTGTGGTTTTGGCGGCCTTGCCCTCGCCGCTCTCGCGGGAAAGGTCTCGGCCAGTCCACTCGGTCCACGGAGGCCCTTGATCCCGGCACGGGCCAAACGTGTCATCTTTCTCTTCATGCAGGGCGGTCCGAGTCACGTCGACACGTTCGATCACAAGCCGGAGCTGATCCGTCGCGATGGCGAAATGGCGGACTTCTTCGACTCCCGAAAAATCGCCAACTCGGGCAGGAACGAGGCTTCGGCCCACCGGCTCATGGCTCCGAAATGGGGCTTCTCTCCCCACGGGCAGTGCGGACGTCAGGTCTCGTCGCTGTTTCCCGAAGTGGCCCGTCATGTCGATGATCTCTGTTTCATCCACTCGATGCACACCGAGGGTATCGCCCACGGACCGGCTACGCTCTTCCTCCACACCGGCACGACGAATTTCATCCGTCCTTCGATGGGCTCTTGGATCACCTACGGGCTCGGCAGCGAGAGCGAGAACCTGCCCGGCTTCGTCACGATCGGACCTTCGACCGGAAACGGTGGTGCGCGGAACTATGGCAGCGCCTTTCTTCCGCCCGTCTACCAGGGCACGCCGCTGGGACGGGCCGATGCTCCCGCCGCCCAGGCCGCAATCCGCAACATCGGCAACGCCAGCCTGACCGATACGCAACGGCGTGGTCGCTTCGAATTCGTTCAGGCGCTCAATGAAGCGCAGCGGGCGCAGCGGCCTGGTGATGCCGAATTCGAGGCGGCGATCGAATCGTATGAGCTCGCTTGGCGTCTGCAGAGTCAGGCGCCAGAGGTCACGGATCTGTCGAAGGAAAGCGCCGCGACTCTCGATCTCTATGGCATCCGCGACGGAGCGCCGACCGAGGACTTCGGGCGCAAATGTCTCCTTGCTCGGAGATTGTGTGAGGCCGGGGTTCGGTTTGTACAGGTAACCTACGGCGATAACACCGCCAACCCCGCGTGGGATCAACATTCCAACCTGCCCAAACACGCCGATCACGCCCTCGCGGTCGATCGACCGGTCGCGGGTTTGCTGTTGGATCTGCGGCAGCGGGGGCTTCTCGACGATACCATCGTCTGGTTTGGCGGAGAATTCGGGCGCACTCCCTACGCGCAGGGCAACGGCACCGGTCGGGACCATAACCCGAAAGGATTCACCACTTGGCTTGCGGGCGGGGGATTCAAGCCCGGTTTTGCCCACGGCGCGACCGACGAGTTCGGTTTCACGGCGGTGGAGAACAAGGTCCACATGCACGATCTCCACGCGACGATTCTCCATCAGCTTGGGCTCGATCACCAGAAGCTGACCTACCGATTCGACGGCCGCGATTTCCGTCTCACGGATGTTCATGGGGAGGTGGTAAGGGAGGTTTTGGTGTGATCCTTCATTCTCCTGCTTCAACCTCGACAGGGCCCGGGGACGTCCGATTTTGAGTCAGTGGATGAGTAAGAGACCTGAGTCGGAGTGGTAGTCTGCGGGGGAACTTCCACCCGGCGACGGGGTTTATGACTCGCCTCATGAAAATCCTGTCTCTGCTTTCCTCCATTCTCGTGCTCGGGAGCTCCGCCCTCCGTGCCGAGCCTGACCATCGGCCCAACGTGATCGTCTTTCTCGTCGACGACATGGGCTGGATGGACTGCGAGCCTTACGGATCGCGATACTACGAGACGCCGAACATGAGCCGTCTGGCCGCCGAGTCGATGCGTTTCACCCAGGCCTACTCGGTGCCCCTTTGCTCTCCGACCCGGGCCACGATCCAGAGTGGTCAATACTCGGCTCGCCATGGCGTCACCTCCGCCTCGGGGCATCAACCCGCCGCGGAGGAGGGAGCTTCGCGCTACCCTGAGAGAGTCGCACCGACGAGCCGGTTCCTCTATCCGATCAGCAAAAATTACCTCGATCCCGGTCTCGTCACCCTCGCTGAGGTGTTGAAGGGAGCCGGATACCGCACCGGCCATTTCGGGAAATGGCATCTTGGCATCGCTCCCGAACACCGGCCCGACCAGCACGGCTATGAGGCGAGCTGGTTCTGTGTGCCCGATCCGGGACCGCCGAGCTATTTTTCGCCCTACGGTGTGAAGACCGAGGGAAGTCCCGCCGGCAAAATGAAGATTGGCAACATCACCGATGGTCCCGATGGCGAATACATCACCGACCGGCTCACCGACGAGGTGCTCAAGTTCCTCGAGGCCCATCGCGATGAGCCGTTCTTTCTGAACCTTTGTCAATATGGCCTCCATGGTCCCTGGGGGCACAAGGAAGCCTACACCAGCGAGTTCGCCAAAAAGACCGATCCCCGCGGCGAGCAGAGAAATCCCATCATGGCTTCGATGATCCGCAGCGTCGACGAAAGCCTCGGCAGGGTCCTCGACAAGCTCGAGGAACTTGAACTCGCGGACGACACCCTCCTGCTTTTCACTTCCGACAATGGCGGCAACGTCCACAGCAACCGCGAAGACGATCACAAGATCGCGCAACTGAAGCCGGAGAATCCAAGGAGCGCCGACATCCGTGAGTGGCGCAGGTGGGCCGGAGGCGAAGGACCGACGAACAATGCCCCTCTCCGTGAAGGGAAGGGGCGCATTTACGAGGGCGGGCAACGCGTTCCCCTCATGGTCCGATGGCCAGGTCGCATCGCCCCAGGCACGACGAGTGACGCAGTGGTCGCCGCGGTCGATTATTATCCGACCATCCTTGACGCGGTCGGGGCGGATCTTCCCCAAGGTCAGGTCGTCGATGGAGTGTCGCTGATGCCGGTGCTCAAGGGCACGGGCTCTCTCGGGCGCGAGGCGGTCTTCACCTGGTTTCCCCACCTCATCCCCGCCGTTTCCGTCCGGGCGGGCGACTGGAAGCTGATCTATCGATGGGAATCCCATCGTGAATATCCCGAAACGCGCGAACTTTACGATCTCGGAAAAGACCCCGGCGAGTCCCGAAACCTCGCCAACGTTCATCCTGAGCGGGTCGCGAAGCTGGAGAGGCTCATCGAGCAGTTCATGGTCGACACCGGCGCGGCGGCTCCGATTCCCAACCCCGCCACGAAGGCGCCCGGCGCACCCGAGTCCGTCGCTGCCGCAGTGACCTCCGAGGGCCTCGTCCCCAGGTTGGCGACCTTGAAGCTCGCCGAAGGAGCCCTCGTCGTCACCGGGACTGGTCCCCGCCCGTTCCTCGGCACCGCGCAGGCCCGATTTTCCGGTCCGTTGAAGGTGGAGCTGGAACTCCAGGCACCTGAGGGAGGCTCCGGACTTCTGCAGTGGCGGACAAGTGCTCAGGAGGATTTCCCGAAAGAGGGGCAGGTCGTCGACTACACCGTTGCGGCCTCAGCGGGATGGCAAAGAGTCTCCCTCAGCTTGCCCGTCGAAGGCGTTTCCGGAACGATCCGTCTCTACCTTCCCGTCACGAATGGGAAGACGGTGGCGATCCGGAGTTATCGCATCATTGGCAGCGACGGGCGGGTCAAGGCATGGCGATTCGGCGAGTGAGGCGCAGAGCAGGGGCTCGCGGAAGCGTTTCGGGGGACGCCTTGTCGGAAGACGGTCTTTTCTCGCATTGAGTCTCTGATCGTGCCATTTTCAACGCCTCTCCCACAACCAATGACCGCGCGGATGTTTTTCCTGGTTGCCCTGCTTTTGACATCGGGCAAGGGCCTTGCGGAAGTCACTTTTTTTCCCCGCGAATGCCTCCAGCTCGTCTCCGTCGTGACGGCCGCGTGGGACTCACCGAGCGGCAGGATGTGGCGTTTGGAAAGGAAAGGCGATGCTTGGCGAGCCGTCGGTGGACCCGTTGCGGTGACCGTGGGTCAACGTGGGCTCGGGATTGGTCTCGGCCTCCATCCGGATGGCCTCGTCGGGCCCTTGAAGGTGGAGGGGGACAAGCGGGCGCCGGCGGGGGTTTTTGCGATCGAGTCGGCTTTCGGCACGAAGGCTCGCAGCGGCCCGCGGTTTCCCTATCGGGAGACGACGGCAGCGGACCGATGGGTCGACGATCCTGGGTCCTCACATTACAACCAATGGGTGCGCGAGGACGATCCCGGTATCCGCAAGGATTGGGAATCCGCCGAAATCCTGCGGCGTCCGGACGGGATCTATGATCTCGCGCTCGTGATCGGCCACAATCGCGGTCCCGCCGTGAGGGGGAGGGGCAGCGCCATTTTCATGCATCGATGGAGTGCCGTCGGGCGTTCCACGATAGGCTGCACGGCAATGGCGCAGAGGCACCTCGAAGCGCTCTTCGGATGGATCGAGGCGGAGAAGCGGCCCTTGTTGGTGCAGGTGCCCCGTGAACTCCTCCCCGGTATCGCCTTACCTGAGGATCTGTGCGATCTCCTCGAATCCCTCGACGCCCGATGAGGGCCAAAGCGAAGGTCTCCGGCACGGCGGTCGAGAGGGGCGTCAGCTCACCTCTGTCCGGTGAGGCGACTCAAGGGAGCGGTTCGGTGATTGCGAGGATGCCGGCGAAGGAATTCGTCTGCTCGATCGGTCCGGTGAGGTCACGGACGTAGATCTCAGATATTTGTCCGTCGAGATAGAGCGCGTCGGGGCAACTGAGGCGATCGCGGAAGAGTCCGGCGAAACGGTAGAGATTGGACCAGAGTAACCTGCGACCGGACAAAAACCTTCCCTTGCCGCCCGTGTCGTCATCGCGTCTAGTGGGCAGAGGAAGACTCATGAGTTACCACCGGCCGTTCGGGACGCCACATCCTCTGGGCGCGCGCCTCGAAAACGGGGGGGCGAATTTCAGCGTTTATTCGCGTTCGGCGACGGGGGTGGAGATTCTTTTTTTTGATGATCGTGAGGACCGGATCCCGAGTCGCGTCGTCGCGCTCGATCCGGCGACCCAACGCACCTACCACTATTGGCATGCCTTCGTTCCCGAGGTGGCGGAGGGGCAGCTCTATGCCTACCGGATGACGGGGCCTTTCGATCCGGCCCGGGGAAGGCGTTTCGACGCGTCGAAAGCCCTCCTCGACCCGTATGGAAAGAGCGTTGTGATCCCCCGAGGTTACGACCGCCTTGCCGCCTCCGTCTTCGGAGAAAGCACGACCCCGCCGATGAAGAGTGTCGTCATCGATCCAACCCGCTATGATTGGGAAGACGATGTGCCGCCGCGTCGGCATTCTTCCCGCACCGTGATCTATGAGGCGCATGTCAGGGGCATGACCCGCCATCCGAGCTCGGGTCTGGCGGAGGCGAAACGCGGGACCTACGCGGGTTTGATCGAGAAGATTCCCTACCTCAAGGATCTCGGTATCACGGCGATCGAGTTGCTTCCGGTCTTCGCCTTCGACGCGCAGGATGCCCCGCAGGGCAGGATGAACTACTGGGGTTATGCCCCGGTTTCGTTTTTTGCCCCGCATCCGGGCTACAGCTCGGATCCCGATCCGCTCGGGCCGATCAATGAATTCCGCGATCTCGTGAAGGCGATGCACCGGGCGGGCATCGAGGTGATTCTCGACGTGGTCTACAATCACACCGCCGAAGGCGGTGCCGACGGTCCCACCCTCGGGTTGCGAGGCATCGAAAACTCCGCCTACTACATCCTCGAGCGTGATCGATCGCAGTATGCGAACTACAGCGGCACGGGCAATACCCTTCACGCGGATCATCCGGTGGTGCGGCGGCTCATCCTCGACAGTCTGCGTTTCTGGGTCGACGAGATGCACGTCGATGGGTTCCGCTTTGATCTTGCCTCCATTCTCGCCCGCGACGCAAGCGGCAACGTCCTGCCGAACCCGCCGGTGCTCTGGGACATCGAGACCGACCCGTCTCTCGCGGGCGTGAAGCTGATCGCCGAAGCCTGGGATGCCGCCGGGCTTTATCAGGTCGGGAGTTTTGTCGGGGACAGTTGGAAAGAATGGAACGGTCACTTTCGCGATGATGTGCGCGACTTCTTCCGCGGGGAGCCGGGGTCGGTGCGACGGGTCGCCGATCGCATGCTCGGAAGTCCCGCACTTTATGGACACAAAGAGCGAGAGGCGGAGCAAAGCGTGAATTTCGTGACCTGCCACGACGGGTTCACCCTGAACGACCTCGTCTCCTACGATGCCAAGCACAACGCAGAGAACGGCGAGGAGAATCGCGATGGGACGGACGACAACCGCAGTTGGAATTGCGGCGTGGAGGGTCCCACCGAGGATCCGGCGATCGAGGCGTTGCGTCACCGGCAGGTGAAGAATTTTCTTTCGGTGACGATGCTTTCGCTGGGGATCCCGATGATCCTGATGGGCGACGAGATGCGGCGAACCCAGCGGGGGAACAACAACGCCTATTGTCTGGACGACGAGACGACTTGGCTCGATTGGAGCCTGCTCGAGCGACATGGCGATCTCCATCGTTTCGTGAAGCAGCTCACTTCACGCCGCGAGCAGCGCGATCTCGGCCGCGAACGGCAGTGCCTCAGCGAGCTGATCCGGGAGGCCGACATCGTCTGGCATGGGGTGCGGTGCGGGCGCCCGGACTGGGGCGACAACTCCCATACCCTCGCTTTCACCGCCGAGCTCAGGCAGCAGCGGATGCGTTTTCATTACCTGATGAACGCCTATCACGAAGCTCTCGAGTTCGAGCTGCCCTGTGCGGCCGGGAGTGTCTGGCGACGTTGGATCGACACGTCACTGCCCCCGCCGCACGACATCGTTCCCTGGGCGGAGACCCCGGTCTTCGAAGGGAAGCATTACCGCGTCGAGTCTCATTCGGTGGTGGCGCTTTACGCCTCCATCGGGGAGCCGTCGGCGGACGCCGGGGCGGGCGAGTCGCGGGCCTGACGGATCCGCGCTCTGGAACGATCCGCCCGCCGCGGCGGACGAACCGCCCTGAAATCCGGTGTTGCCTTCGAGGCGATTTCTTGTCACGCTCCGCGCCTTCATGGAAAGTTCCCTTCACCCCTTCCTCACCCTCGGTATCGGTGTCGCCATCGTCATCGGGATGATCATCGGCCTGCGACTCAACGCCTTCGTCGCCCTGATCACTGCCGCGCTGGTGGTCAGTTTGCTTGCCCCGGGGGCGGTGGCCGACAAGGTCGCCCGGGTCGCAACGTCCTTCGGAGGAACGGCGGGCGGGATTGGCATCGTCATTGCGATGGCTGCGATCATCGGCGATTGCCTCATGAAAAGCGGAGCCGCCGACCGCATCGTGAAGGCTTTTCTCAAACTGCTGGGGGAAAAGCGATCTCCCATCGCGCTGGCCGGGAGCGGCTTTGTCCTCTCGATCCCGGTGTTTTTTGATACGGTCTTTTATCTTCTCGTCCCGTTGGCGCGTTCCCTGTTCCGCAGCACGAAGAAAAACTATTTGCTCTACATTCTCGCGATCTCGGCAGGCGGTGCGGTGACGCACACCCTCGTGCCGCCCACTCCGGGACCGCTCCTGATGGCCCAGCAACTCGGAGTGGACTTGGGGATCATGATCGGAATCGGTTGTCTCGTTGGTTTGCCGGCGGCGATTGCGGGTCTGCTCTTCGCGGTCTTCATTAATCGCCGGATGCCGATCGAGATGCGGGCGCTGCCCGGGGAAGAACTCGTGGAGAGTTCCGAGGCGTCGGTCGATCGACGCCTGCCGGGCTTGTTCGTCTCCCTTCTTCCGATCGTGCTTCCGGTCGCCTTGATCGGGCTGAGCACCGCATTGGAGACGCGCGCCAACGGCGAACGGGCAGCCCAGGTCCGCGAGTCTGACTTGAAGGATCTCGATGGGCTTTATGCAGCTGCGGGGGCCGCTGAAGCCGGGGCCCTCGCGGTGGTGAAGTCGGCCCTGCCTCCCCGCGAGTCCGCCACCCCGGCATCGGTCGTGGCGGCTCTCAATGAGTCTCTCACCAGCCGGACCGCGTTCGCCACCGTCGCGAACCTGAGCCGGGCCAACCTTGCCATGGTGGAGCACGAGAACCGTCTTCTTCTGGAAAGGGCACTTCCGGAGAAAATCCTCGCGCGCCACGTTTGGGAAACGCCGAAACGGCGCGCGTCCGATCTCGGGCAGCTCTATGGGAATGCCAATCTCGCGTTGCTCCTGTCCGCGGTGATCGCCGTGATGCTCTATGTCGTCCAGTGTCGTCCGGGAAAAAAAGCGTTTTCCGATCTCGTCGAAGGTTCCCTCATGAGCGGGGGACTCATCATTCTCATCACCTCGGCGGGTGGAGCGTTCGGGGCGATGCTGGCGGCGGCCAAAATCGGACCGGCGATCGAGGCGATCTTTCCCACCTCGGCGGGGGGAGGGGGAGGGTTCGTCCTTCTCTTCCTTGGTTTCGGAATTGCCACGTTGTTGAAGTTTGCCCAGGGGTCCACCACGGTCGCGGTGATCACCGCCTCGGGGATGATCGCGGCGATGGCGGATGTCATGCAACTCGGGTTTCACCCGGTCTATCTCGCCACTGCGATCGGCGGAGGCGGGCTGGTCGGTGCCTGGATGAACGACAGCGGATTTTGGATCGTCGCGAAGATGAGCGGGCTCTCCGAAATGGAGGCGCTGAAGTCGTGGACCCCGATGCTTGCGGTGTTGGGAGTGACGACCTTTGTGTTCACCCTGCTGCTCGCGTTCCTCCTCCCGCTCGTCTGAGTGGGCGAGCAAACCTTTTGACGCGGGCGGCGTCCCCGCCACAGTGAGGAGTGCCGATTTACCTCCTTCTGCCCTTCTCTGCCGCGATCGTTTACGCGCTCGGTTCGATCTCGATCAAGCGCGCCCTCGGCGACGGTGTGGTCGTGGGTCAATCCTTCCATCTCTCGAACCTTGTCCTCGGTCTCGTTTTCCTCCCGCTCCTTTTTTCCGGGCTATCCGGGATCGATTGGGCGAGCGTCTGGAAGCCCATCGTGATGGGCACGGCGTTTTTTGTCGGGCACTGGCTCACTTTTGGTGCGATCCGCCGCGGCGACGTGTCGCTGGTCACCCCGTTGATGGGGACGAAGGTGGTTTTTGTCGCGATCGGGGTCGTCGTCCTCTCCGGAGAGACGCCGAGCGGGCCACTCTGGATCGCCGCTTTTCTGACGACTTTCGGTATTTTTGTAATGGGTCTCGGCGAGCTAAAGGGCGGGAGCCGGCTCGTCTTCACGATCGGCGTGACTCTCGCGAGCGCGCTTGTGTTCGGCATCAGCGACGTGCTTGTCGCCACCTGGGCCGGCAGATTCGGCGCGATGCCTTTTCTGGCGATCGGCTCGGGAACGGTGGCAATCTGGAGTCTCTTGATGTGGCTTTGTCAGGGCCGCCCCGTTTTCTTTCCCAAGGGTGCGGGCAGCGGCTGGGCCTGGTCTGGAGCGCTTTTCATCGCGGTCCAGGCCATGGTGATGGGCATCGGGCTCGCCTTCTTCGATGACGCGACGGGGATCAACATTGTCTATGCTTCGCGAGGACTGTGGGTCATCGCGATCGTCGTGATTTTCGGGAAATGGCTGGGAAATCGCGAGCATCGTGACCAGGGCAGGGGATTTCTTTGGCGGGTGGCGGGGACCTTTCTGCTGAGCGTGGCCATCGTCATCGCGGTGATGGACCGGGCGCGCGTGCTCGCGGCGCTTGCTCCTTGAACGCGGGCGCGAAACCGTTACCCTGCGATTCGATTCTCCGCCTCCATGACCCCGTCCGACCTACCCACGACCATCGGCATGATTGCCGGAAACGGCCTTTACCCGGGCATCTTTGCCCGAGCGGCTCGCCGGGCTGGCACCTCCCACCTCGTCGCGGCGGCCTTTGTCGACGAGACCGAAACCGCCCTTGTCGACGTCGTCGACCGCCTCGAATGGATGAGGGTCGGACAGCTTGGGAAGATGATCAAGTTCTTCAAGAACGAGGGCGTGACCCGCGTGGTCATGGTCGGTCAGATCGCGCCGAGAAATCTCTTCGATCTGCGTCCCGACCTGCGCCTCCTGAAAATGCTGAGCCGCGTCAAGGAGCGCAACGCCGAGAGCCTCTTCGCCGGGATCGCGGGTGAGTTGGAAGCGGATGGAATCCTCCTGCTGCCGGCCACGACCTTCCTCGATGATCTCCTTCCCGGTCCTGGTCCCATCTGCGGACCGGCCCTCAGTGCCCGACAAGAGGAGGACGCCGCGTATGGATTCCGCATCGCGAAGGCGGTGAGCCAGCTCGATATCGGTCAGACCGTCGTCGTCAAGAAAGGGACCGTGCTGGCGGTGGAGGCCTTCGAAGGCACGAATGAGGCGGTCAAGCGCGGTGGTGCCATGGGAAAGGGGGAGGCGATGATGGTGAAGGTCTCAAAGCCCAAGCAAGATCTCCGTTTCGATGTGCCAGTCATTGGACCAGCCACGATCGAGACGGCGGCCATGGCCGGGGTCAGCGCGATCGTGGTCGAGGCAGGTTCGACCCTGCTGCTCGGCAAGGAGGATATTTTTCGTCTCTGCCAGGAGAAGAAGGTCAGTCTCGTGGCGAGGTCCGGTGGCCGAGGAGCCGCCGATCCCGAGGAAATTTCGAATAGCGCTTGAGGACTCGAAGACGCGCGATACGTTTCGCGACCGTCCGTGACGGGAAGTTTTTCCCTGCTCATTCCCTCAAAACTCCATGTCTTCCGTTATCAATCAGGCACATCCGTGGATCAACTCTCTCGTCGCCTATGATCCCGGCAAACCGATCGAGGAAACCGCGCGCGAGCAGGGCCTTGATCCGTCCGACATCATCAAGCTGGCTTCCAATGAAAACCCGCTCGGCCCCTCGCCAAAGGCGGTCGAGGCGATGAAGGAAGCGGCCGAGGGCGTGCACATTTATCCGGACGGCGGGGGATACAAGCTGCGCGGCGCGATCGCCGAAAAGTTCGGGTTTTCCCGCGAAAACGTGGTCATCAGCAACGGGTCGAACGAGATCATCGAGCTGATCGGTCATGGTTTCCTCAACCCCGGCGACGAAGTCATCGCCGCGAAACACGCGTTTGTCGTCTACAAGCTGATGGCGACGCTTTTTGGGGCCGAAACGGTCGAGGTCGACGACCCGGGTTTTGTCCACGACCTCGAGGCAATGGCGGAGGCGATCACCCCCCGGACGCGGATGATTTTCATCGCCAACCCCAATAATCCGACCGGCACGATGGTCGACCAGGCGGCGATCGACCGCTTCATGGCCCGGGTCCCTGACCACGTCGTGGTGATCTTTGACGAAGCTTATCACGAGTTCGTTCCGGGTGCGCCCGACACCCTCGGATTCATCCGGGAAGGACGCAACGTCGTCGTGATGCGCACGTTTTCCAAGATTCAGGGCCTCGCGGGGCTCCGCATCGGATTCGGCCTGACGACCCCTGAGATCGCCGCCGTCCTGCAGAAATGCCGACAGCCCTTCAACACAAATTCGATCGCTCAGGCCGGCGCGATCGCCGGGCTCCTCGACGAGGAACACCAGCGCAAGACCCGTGAGCTGAACGAAGTGGGGCGCGCCTATTTCGAGCGATCCTTCGCTGAAATGGGGCTCGAGTATGTCCCGAGTCATGCAAATTTCGTGCTTGTGAATGTCGGGGATGGGGATGGTGTCTTCAAGGCGATGCTGAAGCGCGGCGTCATCATCCGGGCGATGAGCAGCTACAAGCTCCCCGAATGGGTCCGGATCTCGGTAGGCACGATGCCCCAGAACGAACGTTGCATTGCCACGCTCAAGGAGGTGCTTCCCTCCTCATGACCAAACACGAATGGCGCGAGCGTGACGAGGACGGTGGCATCACCTATTTCCGGGCGATCCATCACGCGGGACGGTGGCAGTATTATTCCACAAAAAAGACCGATCCCGACTGGAATGCCCACGATTGCCTCCCGCTCGCGGCGATGGAGGCTCTGCGAGAGGTGCTCTGGAACAAACACCAGCGCCGCCGCCTCCCGCTGAAGCAGCTTGAGCAGGTCGACCTCTTGCTCGATCGCTTGCGTGCCGAGTCGAGTGATTTCGAAGGCGACTCGACTTCCGGGTAGCCCGAACGGGTCAGGGGAGGGGACGTTATCGTGTGTCCTTCGGGAGCGTCACTTTTCCGGGTCTCCGGTTTATCCTGAGAGAGGCTTCCACCGTTTCCGATTCTCGCTTCCTTTGATGAACCCGCGCACTCTTTTCCCCACCCTTCTGGCCGTTCTCCTTTTTCCCGCAGCCTCGGCTGCGGACGGAGTTAAGTCGGGTCGTTCCCCCGTCGGCGCGGAGTTCGACATCGCATCAGCCGCCGCCAAGGTCGACCAGCTTGTCGAGGCGATGCTCGCGAAGCAGGGCATCGAGCCGAACGAAATGATCGACGATGCGACCTTTCTACGCCGCGCCTACCTTGATATCGCCGGTCGCATTCCGACGATCGAGGAGGCGGAAAACTTCCATGGCTCCGACTATCCCCGCAAGCGCCAGCAACTGGTCACCGACCTGTTCGAGAGCGAGGGTCACACGAGCCATGCCTACAACTTCTGGGCGGACGTGCTCCGCATCAACTCTGGTCTAGGCACCGGCGCGCCACAGGCCGAGGCGGCCTATCAGCTCTGGGTGAAGGAATCGATCGAGTCCAACAAGCCCTACGACCAATTTGTCCGCGAACTCGTCGCGGCCCGCGGCATGGTCTGGGAGAATGGTGCGGTGGGATACTACATCCGCGACCGCGGCATGCCGCTCGACAACATGTCGAACACCGTTCGCGTCTTCCTCGGTACCCGCCTCGAGTGCGCCCAGTGCCACAACCACCCTTTCGACAAGTGGACGCAGATGGACTACTACCAAATGGCGGCCTTCTCCTACGGGATGGATGCGCGGCAGTATGATTCGCAGAACCGGCTCGCGCTCAGCAAGCAGCAACGCGATGAGCGCACCAGGCTGCACGTGAGGATGACGGGCAACGAGAAGTTCCCCCAGATCGAGAACGAAGAGCGTCTCAAGCGATTCACCGAGGACAAAAAGTATGCCCTCTACCTCGAGCGTTTCAAGATGACGGACGAGCAGTTTCGGGCCTTGGCGAAAAAGTCCATCTCCGCCTACGCTGCCTACGAGCACAAGAACCGTGGCATCAACAACGCGATCAACGAGATCTACAACCCACTTCGCTACGTCAAAACGTCCGAGGTGGAGAGGACCCTGAAGCTGCCTCACGACTACCAGTATGACGATGCCAAGCCGAACGAGGCCGTATCGGCGCGGACCATGTTCGGGAAGGAGATCGACCTCTCGAAGGTCGATGATTCCACGATCGAAGCCTACGCCGACTGGCTCACATCGCGGGAGAATCCGACCTTTACCCGAGTGATCGCCAACCGCCTTTGGAAGCGGGTCTTTGGTCACGGGGTCTTCGAGCCGGTCGATGAGCTCACCGACGTCACTCCGGTTTCGAATCCCGAGTTGCTCGCCTACCTCGAGGAACTGATGCAGTCCCTCGATTTCGACATGCGCCGTTATCAGGAGGTGCTTTACAACACGAAGACCTATCAGCGCGGAGCAAATTCCAGGGAGATGGTCCTGGGGGAGCCTTATTATTTTCAGGGCCCGCTCCTGCGCCGCATGAGCGCTGAACAGATCTGGGATTCCATTGTCGCCCTCGCCCTCCCCGAGGTCGATGGCTATCGTCCGCGCATCGCCGAACAGATGGCGTCCGTCGAGAAAGTGCGCCGCGTCTACGATGCCCTCGAAAACCGCAGCGCGGCGGATTACATCGCGATGGTCAAGGAGGTCGGTGAGGTCTTTGAATCGGTCCGCCCCCGGGAGGAGAAACTTCGAGCCGACTCCGCGAAGGCCCTCGAATCCGGGGACAAGGAGCGTTTCCAGAAGCTGCGCAATGATCTCAACGGCGTGAGAAGCGAGACCCGCAAGGCGGTCGAGCGAATCGCATACAAAAGTGTGGGTGAAAAGGTGGACGGTCGCGATCTCCTCGCGGCGATGGGCATGTCCGAGATGTCGTTGGGTGCCAAGGGATCGATGATGGAGCCGGAAGGGGAGGGCGAACGCGTCGTCCTCACCAAACTCCCCAAACCCGAGATGCCCCAGCCGCCTGCCGAGCTGGAAAAGAGCGCGCGGAAGGATTGGATCAACCGCCAGCGCAACGATTACAAGACCTACACATCGCTCGTCAGCCAGATGGCCCGCGCTTCCGAGCTCGAGTCGCCCGCTCGTCGCGGCCATTTCCTTCGCGAGTTCGGACAATCCGACCGCGAGGTGATCGAGAACGCGGCGAACGCCGCCTCGGTGCCCCAGGCCCTGAACCTCCTCAATGGCCCCATGGTCGATGCCCTCACCAACCAGTTTGCGGTCTTCGGACGCCGCCTTCACGACGCGGGGGACCCCGAGGAGAAAATTCGCATGATTTTCCAAGGAATGCTCACCCGCGATCCGAACGCCCGCGAGATGGAACTGGCCCGCGCCGAGATCGCCGCCAAGGGCGAAGCCGGATACGCCGGGCTCGTCTGGACCCTCCTGAACACCCAGCAATTCATCTTCGTGCAGTAAGCCCTCCCATCAAACCTCGCCGACCCGATCTCGCAGAATCAAGACACCATGAAAACCGCCTTCACTTCCGACGAATGGAACCGTCGCCGCTTCCTTGAGGGAACCGCCAAGACCTTTCTTGGGGTTGGAGCCCTCGGCCTCACCACCCGCGGCCGGGCCGCCTTGGGTCCTGATCTCGGCATCGCCGAGCGGGCCGGTGCCGCGAAGCATGTCATCTACCTCTACATGAACGGTGGCATGACGCACCTCGACACCTTCGACACGAAGCCGGGTCACGAGAATCAGGGTGAGACGAAGACGATCGACACCGCGGTGGACGACATCAAGATTTCGGCCCTGCTGCCGCGTCTCGCTTCGCGGGCTGACCAACTCGCGATCGTTCGCTCGCTCACCTCGACGGCTGGTGCCCACGATCAGGGAAACTACCTGATGCACACCAGCTACGATCAGCGCGCCACGATCCGTCACCCCGGCATCGGTGCGTGGGCGTTGAAGTTCAAAGGGCGGCTCAATTCCAATCTTCCGGGCTCCGTCTACATTGGCTCTGACAGCCGCATCAACGGAGGGGGAGGTTTCTTCGAGCCGGAATACGAGCCGCTCGCGATCAATGACCCGCTCGCCGGTCTCAAGAACTCGAAGCTCCGCAGCGTGAAGCAGGAGGAATTCGACCAGCGTCTCGGTCTCGCTCGTCAGTTCGACGCCGAGTTTCACCAGCGCTACGATGTGAAGCAGGTGCGCGCCTACACCCAGATGTATGATGACGCCGTCCGTATCATGCAGAGCCGGGATCTTCAGGCCTTCGATCTGAGCGGCGAGGAAAAAATGACCCGCGAGCGCTACGGCGACAATCCCTTTGGACAGGGCTGTTTGCTAGCCCGCCGCCTCGTCGAGAACGACGTGCGCGCGGTCGAGGTCGGCTTCGGTGGATGGGACATGCACAACAACGTCTTTGTGGCCGCTCCGGAACGCTGCGAAGTGCTTGATCAAGGCATGTCCGCGCTGATCGAAGACCTTGAGCGCCGCGGCAAGCTCGAGGACACGCTCATCGTTCTCACGACCGAGTTTGGGCGGACCCCGCGCATCAACCAGAACGCGGGTCGCGACCACTACCCGAAGGCCTTCAGCTCGGTCCTCGTGGGTGGGGGCATCAAGGGCGGGATCGCCTACGGGAGGACCGACGAGGGCGGCGAGAACGTGATCGAGAATCCGGTGAAGATCCCCGATTTCAACGCCACGATCGCCTACGCCCTTGGACTTCCCCTGGACCAGGTGCTTTACAGTCCCAGCAAGCGCCCCTTCACCGTGGCCCACAAGGGGGAACCGGTGCTTGAGCTCTTCGCCTGAACCTTGCCGTCTTTCCGCGATTCCGAGCGGTTCCCCCTGAAATCCCTGTCGGTTCTCTCGCCACAGAATCGGCACGTTTTTGCGGTTCGGAAGGTCCGGCAGCCGGTCGGGAGTGCCGCCATTTGGAAGAAATTTCCTCAAAAAGAGAATTTCCGAGTTCGATCGTTCGGATCTCTCTCTTTCAACCCACCCACGGTGCCTTGCGATGCGTGCGATTTTTCTGATACCCGTTTTCGTGGTTGGGGGATTTTCCTCGATGGGGCAGACCCTCGGGAATCTGGAGGCCTCGCGTGCGGACGCGATCGAAGTCCGGCCGGCTCAGCCCGTGCCCCTCGGGGCGCTGCCACCGGCCTCGGAGAAGGCTCCTTATCGAGTCCAGTTCGGTGCCTTCCGGAGGGTCGCGAGGGCCGAGGATCTCTCTTCCCTGCTTGATCGCGCCGGGATTCCAACCTCCATTTTCGTCGCGCCCGGTTCCGGCCTCGTGGTGGTCGTCACCGATGGAGGCTTCCCCACGGCTGAGGAAGCGCAGCGCTGGATCGACTTCGAGGGCGCCCGGCGTGGCTGGACGGAACGTCCGGTCGTGATCCGTTGAGCTCCCCCAGCGTGGAGGTGGCGGGCCGCAGAGGTGTTTGGCGAAGATTTGAAGAAAGAAATTTGAATATCTGCTGGGATCAGTTGTCTTATCACGCCGTTAGAACCCGTTTTTTTTCCGAAATTCATGATTGTCTTGGCCCAGCATCTCGCTCCTTCCGTCCCCACCTTTGACCCCATTTATCTCATCCTCACGGGAGGTGCGATGCTCGTCAGTTGGCTCGTTGGCGCGACGCTCCAGCGTCGTTTTCGCGAGTATTCGCAGATGCCCGTCCGCTTGACCGGAGCCCAGGTCGCGCAGAAGATGCTGCACGATAACGGCATCCATGACGTGCAGATCATCTCGACCCCGGGCCAGCTCACGGATCACTACAATCCCTTGAACAGGACGGTGAACCTCAGCGAGTCCGTCTATCACGCCAACAACGTCGCCGCCGCGGCTGTAGCCGCCCACGAGTGTGGTCATGCGATTCAGCATGCCCGGGCCTACGCGCCGTTGAAAATGCGTTCGGCGCTGGTTCCGGTGGTAAACCTTGCCAGTCAATGGGTCCAATACGTTTTGATCTTCGGTCTCATTCTCGCCTCGTCGGGTTCGGGAAATGTCACGGTCCTGTTCATCGGGGTTGTCCTGTTTGCCACCACGACCCTGTTCTCGATCATCACCCTACCGGTCGAGTTCGACGCGAGCAACCGGGCTCTCGCTTGGCTTGATTCCTCCCGCACGCTCGCCAATCTCGAGCACGAGAAGGCGAAAAACGCCCTTTTCTGGGCGGCCATGACCTACACGGTCGCGGCGATTGCGTCGATCGGACAACTGCTCTACTACGTCTTCCGCCTCGTGGAGGCCCGTCGCTGATCGGGTCTTGGTCGGTGGCAAAAGAGGGGGCGGGAGTCGGATCGGTTGCAAATCCGGCGTCACTTTGCTAGGCTCAAGCTCCGTTTTTCAAGCAATCTCAAACTCCCTCTCTTCATGAATCGAAAACTGCGCATGGGCATGGTCGGTGGCGGCCGAGGAGCCTTCATCGGAAACGTGCACCGCATGGCCGCGAACCTGGACGGCAAGATCGAGCTGGTGGCGGGGTGTTTCTCCTCCGATCCGGAGAAGTCGCGCCTCTCCGGGGAGGATTTCTTCCTTTCTCCCGATCGCGTCTACTCGAGCTATCAGGAGATGGCGGAAAAAGAGGCGCAACGAGAGGACAAGATCGACTTCGTCTCCATTGTCGTGCAGAACCACCTCCATTTCCCGGTGGCGAAGGCGTTCCTCGAGGCGGGGTTCAACGTCATCTGTGACAAGCCGCTCACCCACGATTACGAGCAGGCCCTCGAACTGCGGGAGATCGTCCGGAAAAGTGGAAGGGTCTTCGCCCTGACCCATAACTACACCGGGTATCCGATGGTGAAGGAAGCCCGCCGTCTGGTGCGAGAGGGCGAACTCGGCCGCATTCTGAAGATCGTCGCGGAATACCCCCAAGGCTATGCGGTCGGCGATGTTGAGGGCGATGGCCAGGGCAAGATCAACAACTGGCGCTCCGACCCCAAGATCGCCGGGATCTCCAACTGCATGGGCGACATCGGCACGCATGCGCACAACCTCATCCGCTATATCACCGGGCTGGAGATCGAGGAGATTTGCTCGGAGTTGACCGCATTCATCCCCGGCCGCGTCCTCGACGACGACGGAAACAATCTTGTCCGTTTTACCGGCGGGGCGAAGGGCATCATTCATGCGTCGCAGATTTCCAACGGTGACGAGAACGCCCTGAACATCCGCGTCTACGGCACCAAGGCGTCCCTCGAGTGGCATCAGGAAGATCCCAACGAGCTGATCGTGAAATATGCGAACGCTCCGCGAAAGATCTACCGCCGAGGCAACGATTACATCAGCGAAGCGGCCTCCGGCCATGGTTACACCCGCACCCCGTTCGCGCATCCGGAGGGGTTCATCGAGGCCTTTGCCAATATCTACCTCGCTGCGGCGAGGGCCATCGCCGACCAGATCGACGGCAATCCGGCGCCCGCCGGAGGCTACGATTACCCAACGGTGGACGATGGCGTCGCCGGGGTGGCTTTCATCAAGGCGACGGTGGAGAGTTCGGCTTCTTCCGAGAAGTGGCTGAAGTTTCCGGCGATCTAAGATGTTGCTGGGGAACGCCACCGATTGAAAGGGCTTGGTCGGGCGTTCGCAACCGGGGCCGTTTTTTGCCGTTGGTTCCGTTCTCTTGAAGCCTTTTTTCGTCGCAGGCGCCGGGGGGCGGGGTGGCGCGTGAGTGCTTCTCCGCTTTGCTCGTTTGGGGGTGGGGCGGATGGCTCATATGCGGGGGCGGCGGACCCGGAATCGGCGCGAAGTGACTCCGGATTCCCGTTGAAAGTTTCTCGAAAACGGCCACATTGACGCCCTCCTTCCTGCTCTAACAAATGTCCAATCGATCCGCCATCTCGCGCCGTGATCTGCTCGCTTTGACCGGTGCCTTCGCCGGCACGGCGGCTTCCGTCACGCAATCGTCCCATTCCCAGGACTCCGCGAAGGAGGAGGACGTGATGGAGGTCGATTCGGATGGGGCCGGAGAGAAAACCGGGGTACTTTACAAGGCGGCTGATGGTCCCTGGGGTTCCCTGAATTACTTCTACTTCTACCTTGAGGCTCCGATGCACCTCATCGAGGTCTTTCCCCTCCGGAATCCCCGGACGCGCTGGGCGGTGCCGCTCAAGTTTGAGAATGAGTTCCGTTCCTTTTTGGAAGGGGCGGGACTCTCACCCAGTCAGAGATCCTCCCTGTTCAATCCGAACAATCTTGGGGTCGGTGACGGTCTTTACGCGATCTTCCCTCCGAAGGAGGTCCTCGAGAGTCTTGCACCGGAGCCACGGGGCGTGATTTACAACTACCTCTCCCGCTTCAGTGAAAATCCCGACATCCAAAATCCGGTGCGAATTCGCTCCGGATCGGTGGACGAGTGGGCCAGCGGCACCTCGATGAGGCCCGAACTGATCGCCCAAATGAGGGCGATGACCTATCATCGGGGGAACCTGATGTTGTTTGCAGATTTCCCATACCTGATCTCTCAGGCCCAGTCGGAGGAGGAGGCAAGAGTCTTGCAGAGACACTCCTCCCGGGTGCGCTCGATGGTGGTCCGGTTGAATGTAAAGAATAGTCCTCCCGTCTCGGAAATTATGCCCTACTGGACCACGGGACTGGGGTTGCGCCGGAAGGAAATTGAACCGCTCATCCAAGCGGCGATGGATACCCCCGGAGTGACGGGGCTCGATCTGGTGCACCTCCTCCCACCGTTGCCGCGCAAGGTGCTTTACACCTATCCCGACGTGAGCATGGCGGTGGAGGGAGTGCTTCCGGATTGTCACTGGACGGCCTTGAATTTTTTCAATTACAATCCAGAAACAATCTACCTCGACGAGTTTTTTGCGGCGTCGCGTCTGATGAGCGGCTTTGACCAGATCCAGCCACCCTACCGTTTCGGGGATGTGCTCGTTTTTGTGACCGAAGAGATGAACGCTCATCACTCCTGCATCTACATCGCCGCCGACATCGTCTACACGAAGAACGGCCGTAGCCTTTACGCGCCCTGGACGATGCTGCATTTGAGAGACGTTGAGAGCACCTATCCGGATTTCGAAGGTAAGCCGCTGCGTATTCAGGGATTCCGGAGACTCCCAACCAAGGCCTGATGCTGGAAAGCTCCCGAAGTGGGGGCTGGGGGCGTTCGAGTTTTGCTTGAGGAAACGCCGGAATCGCTCCATTCTTCTCCGTGAAGTCTCTCCTTGCCGCCGTTTTTTCCAGCCTCGCCCTGAGTTTCTTGGCGTTCGCTGAACCGCCGGTGGATCACGGGAATCCCGAATCGGTGGCGCGTGCTTTTTATTCGGAGTTGCGTCGACTCGGGGTCCTGGGACTACCCGGTGAAGGGCAGTGGGCGATCCTGGAACCGTTTTGTTCGGGGACGCTGGGCGGCGCTTTGGAGCGGGCCGTGGGGGAGCAGGAGGCATTCATCCGGAGACATCCCGACGAGAAACCCCCGTGGATCGAGGGGGATCTTTTCAGCAGCCTTTTTGAGGGGCCTAGGCAGTTCCAAATCGGTCTTGTGGAGATTCGGGGAGAGACCGCTGAGGTTGCAGTGGATTGCACCCACACCGAGGGCGGTGAGACCGTGACGTGGCGCGACACGCTGATCCTCGTGAAAGAGGAGGGGAAATGGCTCATCGATGACGTCAGCTACGGTGGCACCTGGGATTTCGCCAATTCCGGCACTCTCAAGGAAGCGCTCGTTCCTGAAGTGGTAGAGTGACCCCTTCGGGGAACCGCGGACGGAGGGACGGAACAAAAAAAGGCCGCCGGGAATCCCGGCGGCCGTTCCGAAAGGGATGGTCCTGTCTTCTCAGGCCATCTTCTCAGACCGCGTCGCGCACGTCGATCATGGTTTTGAGAATGGTGTTCCAAGTCGATGGCGTCTCGAGGACAGCGTTGGGGAACATGCAGCCATCCCAGCAGATGTGCGAAATGCCGCGGGCAGCGTGGTCTTTGAGCCAGTATTGGGAACAACGCACGATGTCGAGCTTACCATTCGGATCATCGGCCCGGCAGTGCTTGCCGGTCTTGTCATGGCTCCCGGCGCCATGCACCGTGCCATCGTTCTGGGCGACGTGGAAATCGATCGTCCAAGGGCGGAGCTTGTCAGTCATTTCCTCGTAGGCGGCGTAGAATTCCTCGGTGGTGTAGCCGTCCCTGAGAAGCGCATGTTCGGGAGCATTGTATCCGAGCAGATAGAGGTAGGTGTGGGCGAGGTCTGCTTGAAAACCAAGGGTCTCGGGCATGCCGACCGCCTCGAGGAGGTCTAGCATGTCTTTCCAGCTGTGCATCCCGGCCCAGCAGATTTCCCCTTCGGCGGCGAGACGCTCGCCGTGGTCGGCGGCGATCTTGGCGGCCTCGCGGAAGGTGGCGGCGATTCTTGAGGTGTTGGCCCCGGGGTTTTCACGCCACTGGTTGACGCCAAACTCGGCGGAGTCGATCCGGATGACGCCGCGTTTCCGGACACCGTGCTGGTTGAAGATCCCGGCAATGCGGCAGCCCGTGCGGACGGCTTCAAGGAATTTGGCCTGCGCTGCGTCGTCGCCCATGGCGGAATCACCCACCGTGCCTGGCCAAACCGGGGCGACAAGCGAACCGACTTCGAAACCCTTCGAGGCGATCATGTCGGCGATGCCGCGGAGCTCCTCCTCCGAGGCGGCTGGATCGGTGTGGGGGAGGAAGAGGAAGTAGTCGATCCCGTCAAATTTCTGCCCGTTCACCTCGGCCGCCGCAGTGAGGTCAAGCATTCGCTCGAGGGAGATGGGCGGCTCTTGCCCGTCGCCATCGCCTTTACCGACGAGACCGGGCCACATGGCATTGTGCAATTTGAGAGAGGACATGGACGTGGGGTGTTGGATTGAACTTGAAAAACCGAGTGCAAGAATACATGCAGCGGCTCTTCCAGCAAGAACGAACGGCGCTTCTTTCGCGCGATACGCCTTGACGCGATGAGTGGGCGCGGAGACGGTTGCCGATGCTTCTGTCGACCCGCCGTTCCCCGATCTGCTCGGGCGTCGTGCTCTTTTGGATCACGATGAACCTGTCCACGGCGCGGGGCGGGGAGACCGTGCCGCATTCCCGGCTCCCCGCGGCGCGTCCCCGTATTCTCGAAGAGCGGCCTTGCGGTCCCGACTCGATCCGCGGGCCGCTTCGATACCTGCTTTTCCAGGGGTGTGCCGGCGCCGATTTCAGGGAGGCCTGTCGACGCCACGACGCCTGTTATGACACGATCGATTCGAACCGCCGCGAGTGTGATCGGAGGTTCCTCGAAGAAATGCTCGCGGAGTGCCCCGAATCAAAGCACCCCCTGCGGGCCCGATACCGGGCACATATCGCTTACCTGGGGGTGAAGGTCGCGGGCGAGGGAGCCTGGAAATCGGCCCAGAGGCTCGCCCGGCGTCTGGCGGGATTGAAGGCGGAGTCCTGACATCGGGAGAAACCCTGGGGTCAATCCTCACCTCTCGCGAGCAGTGAGCCCAAGTGATCGACGAGCGTGGCAAGACGCTCAACGACATCATTCATCTCGAGCAATCGCTGGCGCTTTGCCGGGTCGGTGACGAAGCTCTGTGCGACCATATCGGCAATCGCGGACGGATCCTTCATGCAGTGAAGATGGCTTCGGAGTTGTTCGGAGATCGGTTGGTCCTTGCCGCAGAGGCGGGTGCTGAGATCGACGAGCTCAAGTGCCGAGGTGGTCGCTGCGGTGACGTCGCTGACACGGCAGGGGAGGGCTACCACCGAAGCCACGCGGAAGGGAGCGTGTTGCTCCCAGCCGATGATTTCCACCCGCTCGACCCCCGAGAGCATGAGGTGGGAAGTTCCGTCAGGATGGGTGACACAGGCTCGGACCAGACCCACCGTCGTGATGGGAAAGACCGGATCGGGGGACTCATCCGCGTCGATACCGGGACGGGCGTGGCCGATGCAAAACATCCGGTCGCGTTCCAGCGCGTAGTCCAACATCGCGCGGTAGCGGGGTTCGAAAATGAACAGGGGCATGTAGCCGCGTGGGAAGAGCGTTGCTCCCCCCAGCACCATCACCGGCAGACTGCCCGGCAAATTCACCTCTTCGTTCGACATCTTCACGGTATACGAGAGTTTCACCTCCCGGAGTGGGGATTTCTACTGCAAAACTGATTTTTATGGCATCTTTTCCATTGCATCGGGACTGAAATGTGATTTCCTTCCCGCCCCTGAATAAAAGACGGACTGTCGGCATCAGGGCGATGCCAAATAGCAAGCTTCAATGAGCGAATCCACCAATCCAACCGCTGGTCTCCAGCTTCATGATCGTGATACAGGCAGCGCCGATGTGCAAATCGCGCTCCTCACCGGTCGTATCAATCATCTTACCGGTCACCTCACGGCCAACAAGAAAGACGTTTCGTCTCGCCGTGGTCTCCTTCGCATGGTGGCCCGCCGTCGCAAGCTTCTCGACTACCTTTCCCGCACCGACCACGAGCGTTATCAGAAGGTCCTGAGCACGCTCAGTCTGCGCCGCTAACAGGCTTCTTGCAACAGCGTCGGTTCCTCCGGCGCTTTTTGCGTTTCGGGAGGGGGCTCATCCTCCGGCATTCCCCTCCTCACGCCAGGAGGCCCGGTCTCGGGTTCCCTCCCACCTCTGGGCGGGTGTTTCTCCGGTTGCACGGCTGACTAGTTTTTAATCCAATAGAAGAAAAACCATGAGTATCGAACGTATCGCGTGCCAAGTCGGCTCGCATGAAATGATCATCGAGACGGGCAAGATGGCCAAGTTGGCCGATGGCGCCGTCACCGTCCAAGTAGGGGAGACCGTCATTTTGGTGACCGCGGTCTCTTCCACCAAAATCAAGGAAGGGCAGGATTTCTTTCCGCTCTCCGTGGAATACAAGGAGAAAGCCGCTGCCGCTGGTCGCTTCCCCGGAGGTTACTTCAAGCGCGAGGGCCGCCCCACCGAGAAGGAAATCCTCACCTGCCGCATGACGGACCGTCCCCTCCGTCCGCTTTTCCCCAAAGGCTACCTCTACGACACCCAGGTCGTGGCTCTTCTGCTCAGCGCGGACGGCGTCAATGATTCCGACATTCTCAGCATCAATGGCGCTTCGGCCGCTCTTTGCGTTTCCGATATTCCCTTCGCGGGCCCGATTGCAGCGGTCCGGATCGGCCAGGTGCACGGATCGTTCGTCGTCAATCCGACTCATGAAGAACGTTCGGAAAGCGATCTCGACCTCGTTTATGTCGGGCTCCGCGACAAGGTCATCATGATCGAAGGCGGCGGCAAGGAAGTGCCCGACGCGCGCTTCAAGGAGGCCCTCCTCTTTGCGCAAGAGGCCATTCAGCCCATCCTCGATGCTCAAGAGGAGCTCGCCCGTCGGGTGGGCAAGGCGAAACGAAACGCCCCCCTCGTCGAGGTTCAGGATGAACTCCTCGAAGTGGCTTACGAAGTGGCCGGTGATCGTATCGAATCGGCCCTCTACAAACCCTCGAAGATCGAGCGCGGCAGCGCCGTGGGCGCCCTCCGCAAGGAAGTCGAATCCAAGATCAAGGAGAAGTATCCCGAGGCCGGTGATTTCGCGATCTCGCAGGCTTTTGAATACCTTCAAAAGAAGGCCTTCCGCATCAGTATCCTCGACAAGGGCGTGCGCTGTGACGGTCGCGACATCAATACGATCCGTCCGCTCTCGGGAGAGGTCGGTGTGCTTCCCCGCACTCACGGCTCGGCCCTGTTCGCCCGCGGTGAAACGCAGGCTCTCTCCATCGCGACGCTGGCTCCCTCCGACGAGAAGCAATACCTCGACAACTATGCCGGTGGCGAAGACACGAAGCGCTTCATCCTTCACTACAACTTCCCGCCCTTCAGCGTCGGCGAGACCGGACGAATGGGCGGGCTGAACCGCCGCGAAATCGGTCACGGAGCCCTCGCCGAGAAATCGATCGAGCCGCTTATTCCCGATGAGGCCGATTTCCCCTATGCCGTCCGCATTTCCAGCGAGATCATGGAGTCGAACGGTTCCACCTCGATGGCTTCGGTCTGCTCGGGGTCGATGGCCCTGATGAACGCCGGGGTGCCCCTGAAGCGGCCCGCCGCCGGGATCTCCTGTGGACTCGTCACCGAGTTCGAGGGCGATCTCTTGAAGCGCTATGTCACGATGCTGGACATCATCGGAAACGAAGACTTCATGGGTGACATGGATTTCAAGCTTTGTGGTTCCAGCGAAGGGGTCACCGGCTTCCAGCTCGATCTCAAGCTCCCCGGTATTCCGCTGGACATCCTCCTCGAAGGCGTCGACAAGGCGACCAAAGGCCGGTTCCAGGTGCTCGAGGTGATGAACGGCGTGATCGCCACCCACGGTGCACTCAGCGAGCTCGCTCCCCGGATTGAATCGATCAAGATCGATCCTCAGAAGATCGGCGAACTCATCGGGCCCGGTGGCAAGAACATCAAGGGCATCCAAGCTGAGACCGGAGCCGACATCAACATCAGCGACGATGGCACCGTCAACATCTATGCCGCCCATCAGGAGGCGCTCGATCGAGCCATTCAACTCGTTCGCCGCACCACCGCTGAGATCGAAGTGGGGGTCACCTACTACGGCAAGGTCGTCAGCACGACGAACTTTGGTGCCTTCGTCGAGGTGCTTCCCGGCAAGGACGGGATGGTCCACATCTCCGAGCTGGCCGACTTCCGTGTCAACCAGGTGGAGGATGTCGTGAAGGTGGGAGACATGGTCTACGCCAAGTGCATCGGTGTCGACGAGCGCGGTCGGGTCAAGCTCAGCCGCAAGGCCGCCATGGCGGAACGTGGTGTCGAGGCCGCTGCCGAGTTGAAGCAGGGCGAGTAGCCCGGCCTCTGCGGCCTGATGGTCCTTTCAAGAACCCGCCTCCCGCAAGGGGGGCGGGTTTTTGCGTTTTCGGTAACGACAACGTCGCCTCGATCCTTGCGAGGAAGGGCACCCCTGCGTATGAGTAGCCGTGTATGAACGCGCTCCCGCTCTCCCGTCGTCGTCTCGTCGGATTCTTACCCGCCTTTTTCCTCGGTGGTGAGGTTTACGCCGGGAGCGTGGAGGAAAAAATCGCCGGGATCCGCGCCCGCTACACGGCCATCGAAGGGGCCGCGCTCCGCTCGAGGACGTTTGAGTTCAAAGCACCGGAGGAGCCGCTTTCCGGATCCTGCACCCGCCACTACGACGGCGGGGACCTCGTAAAGATCGACCTTTCCTACGGATTGGGAGACCACGGTGCGAGTGACGAGTCGTTTTATTACACCAAGGGAGTGCTCTTTTTCGCGTTCGCCTCGGATGGTTCGTGGAGCTTTACCGGAGCGAACTTGCCAAGCGGGGAGTCCGAGACAGTTGATCGGCTGGTGGAGCACCGGGTCTACGTGGAGGACGGGGCGATCCTGAGACATCTCGAGAAGACGGTCAGTTCGCGAAATCCGGCGGAGCTCGGTGCGCTTCTCTTGAAGGCGCCGAATGTTCCCGGCGTCGACACCGAGCGCGCCACCGAACTCCTGCGACACGGGCTCGAGGCTGTCCGAGTGGAAGATGCCGCTAGCGCCATCGGGCTGCTCCTTCGACCGGGATGAGAGGCTCGGGGAACGCCTCGCGCGAGGTGTCGATCGCCTCGCGTCGGCGCGTCCTCCTCGGAGAGGATACCGCTCGAAAACAAAATTCTAATTATTTAAAAGTTATTAAATTTGAATAAAATTTCCCTCACCGACTTGCGGGTTGAGAGGTTGCTGGCTATTGAAGAGGATCTTGTCTTGATCTTCCCTTTCCCATGAGGTTTCTCGTCATCGTGGTTTTATTCTGCCTGACGGTCGCTGGAGCAGCCTTCCTCGCGAAGGTCGTGCTGCGCGGCAGCGTGGAGGCGGAGCTAGAATCGATGGCGTGCGAGGCTCTCGGGCGGGCCGGATATACCGACGTGAAAGTGGCGTTCGATCACCTCGACGGCCACCTCTCCGGCTATGTGGATGAGCAGGAAGAGGTCGCCAAGGTGATCTCCCTACTGGCGGCGAGCGTCCCCGCCGCCCATTGGCCGGATCCCGGTTCGAGTGGCATCGCGGTCCGACCGACGCGTCCGCCGAGGATCTTGGTGGCGCGGGGCCCGAGTCGTGATCGGGTGAAAATCGAGGGCATCCTCTCGGATCGCGATGAGGCTGCCCGCACGTTGCTGGGAGGTCGTATCCACGCCATACCGGGAATCGCTGCGGTCGACAATGCGCTGGGTCTCGACCCCTCGGTTTTGCCGTTCGGGAAAATGGCGGAGTTCGCATCACTCGTCACCAGTCTGTTCTCCCTTCCCGGAGAGGCGGAAGTCGCTCTCGAAGGCGGCAGCTTGAGGGTCGTCGGGAATGTCCCCAACGATGGGCTCAAGTCCGGATTGATCGATCTCGCACGTCAGCTCGAGGCCGGGCGAATCGTCGATGAGATCGCGGTGAAGGCCCCGGACATCCTGCGGCGGCCCTCGGAACTGCGCCTGACTCGAAATCGTTTTGGAATATCTCTTTCCGGGGTCTTTCCGGCGGATGCCGATCGAACGCCGCTGATGGAGGGGCTTCGGCACGGAGGGGTCGAGGGAAGCATCGTCGACCGCATCGAATCCGATCCGACCTGCGCGGCGGCGTCGTGGCAAGGGCATCTCCCTCAGCTGCTGCCGATCCTGCTCAAGAGCCTGAGCGGCGAAATGACTGCCGAGTTTTCCGCATCCCGGATCCGGGTAAGCGGCACTGCCGTCGACGGCAAGGCGCGCGAGGCAGTGCTCGTCCAGCTCGAGCCATTCAGGGGGGCGATTCCGCCGTATGATCTGCTGCTCGAGATCGAGGAGGCCGGTGCTATCACGGGAGGCGGCGCGCCCGAACTTTCGGCGGTCTATGAGGGAGGTCTCGTGACTCTCTCGGGTCGACTCTCCGACCCGGCGATCGGAAAGGCGATCGAGGCGGCGCTCGAAAAACGGTTGCCTGAAGTGCGGGTGAAAAACGAGATCGTCGGCGGAGCGGGGGGGGGGGACTGGTGCGCGCGATTTCCGGAATTTTTTGCCGAGGTCCTGCCGCGGGTCTTGAGTGCGAAGTTCCGCCTCCGTGAGGGCGTTCTCGAACTGGAGGGACGCACCGTCGCCTTGCCCGATCGCCAGATCATCCAAAATCTGGCCGTCAACACGGTGCCGGGAACGATCCGCGTGCACAACCTTCTTCGACACGCCGACCAGCCCTTTCCGAAGCCTGCGCTGCAGCCGGTCGATCTTGTCCGCCTTGCCGAAACATTGAAGCCCCTGGCAATCTACTTTGACAAATCCAGCGATCTCCTCAAGGTCGATGAAAGCGGGAAAGTCGCCTCCCTTTACGACGCGATCAAGGCGTTCGGGAGCGGGGTCGAATTCGTCGTCACGGGATACTCCGACCATGTCGGGAGCTCTTCGGGCAATGAGGAGCTCAGCCTGCGGCGCGCGGAGAGAGTCCGGGCGGAACTGGTCCGTCTCGGTCTTCCCGAAGCCTCGTTCCACCTCGCCTCGTTCGAGGAAGACGTCTCCGGATTGCCGAGGTCCGAGCAATGGAGGGCTCGGCGCGTCGAGGTTTCCCCAAAACCCGCCCAGGAGGGTCCTCCCAATCCCTGAGCCTTTTGCCACATTCCCATGAAATCACTCCTCTCTTCCCCTGCACAAACCTTCCTCGTAGACTGGGGGATCACCTTCGCCTTCGGAGGGGCCGTCTTTGTGCTCATGGGGCTCGTCAGCGGCTGGATTATTTGGCGAAATGCCCGTATCTTCAGCCAGCGCTTGCAGGACCGTAACCGCGCCGCTTTAGCCGACTACGAAAAGACCAGTGACGAGATTTCCCGCCTCAAATCCGAGCTGGTCGGTGGAGATCGCTGAGTGGGCCCCGACTTTTTTACTTTCTGACACGATGCACGACCTCTCTTTCTTCCTCCTCAAAAACCTGCTTCCCGTTGGAGGCCTCGCGATTCTCTTCTTCGGGACCGGCCTGCTCCTTGCGAAATTCATCTGGGGGCGTTTTCAGAAGCGGCTTAACAATGCCGTCGAGGAAAACATGAACCTCGCCAGTCAGTGGAGCGCTCTCGGCGCGTCTCAGCAGGATTTGTTCAAAAAGCTCCGCGTTCGTTGGCAGTCTGACCGGGACGCGTTCGAAGTGGTCTTGGGTGAAAAGGAAGAGGTGATTGCCCGACTCGGTGAGCAACTCAAGGCCGCCGGTGCGGGTCTGGCAGCGAACCCCACGACGTCGGGTGAAGCCGTGGCCGCGCCGCTCCGGGTGCGGGAGTTGGAAGTCTCCCTCGCGGCGGAGAAGGCCGAGGTGGCAAAATTGCGCGAAGCGATCGAACGCGACGAGATGCCGGTGCTGCCCTTTGCGGTCTTGCCCGAGAATCAGGCGCCCTCTTCCGAGGCGAGAGCAGAGGAGCTGACCGCCCGAGTCCGCGATCTCGAGCAGGTTCTCATCGACACGCGCGAGGAAATGGACGTCGTCCGTGCCGACTACGAGAAACAGGTCAAATTGGTGGAATCCCTCGAGTCAAGGCTCGTCCCGGCCCCTGCCGCCGTGGAAGAGAGCTCCTCGCCAGAACTCGCGCAGATCACCGCGCTCCTCCACCAGCGTTCGCGGGAGGCAAAGTCGTCACGTGCGAGAAGCCTCGTCCGGATCCACGAAGCCCGGGCGGCGCTCGAATCGGCGCTCGAATCGGCGCGTGTTGATTACGAGGGAAGGCGCGCTGCCCTTATGGCCGACGCCTTGAAGGAAAAGGGTGAGATGGAGGCTCGCTTCAGCCAGGCCGCAGAGGAACGGGAATCGTCGTTTGCGGCGACGCGCGCCGGGCTCGAGTCTGACCTTGCCGAGGCAGGCTTGGCTGCCGAAGAGCGGACGGCTGCGTTTCGACGCCTCGAGGAGGCACTCGCGGGCCGCGAATCCGAACTCGCCGAGGCAGGCTTGGCCGCCGAAGAGCGGAGGGCTGACCTTCAGCGCCTCGAGGAGGCGCTCGCGGGCCGCGAATCCGAACTTGCCGAGGCAGGCTTGGCCGCCGAAGAGCGGATGGCTGAACTGCAACGCCTCGAGGAGGCGCTCATGGCTCGCGAATCCGAACTTGCCGGGGCTCGGCATCAATTGGAAGAATTCGAACTGCTCCGCCGTCGCCGTGCCAGCCTCCAGGCGAGTCTCAATGATGCGCACCACGAACTTTATGATGTCCGGCGCGCCCTGAACGTCCGCATCGAGGCGCTCGGGAATTTGGAGGCCCGCCTTGGCGAAATGGGAGAGGTTGATGCCCACAATGCCGCGCTGCTGCGTGATCTCGAAGAGACCCGCGGCCAACTCAACGCCGCGCTGCAGTCGCTGGCCTCCGCCGAGGTCGCACGGAATCAGTCCCTGAGCTCCCTTGCGGAGATCGAGGCCTCCCTCGCCGAGGAACGCGCCGGAGCAGCCGCCGTGGCCATCCAGCTCAACGATACCCGCCGCGATCTCAGCGAGGTTCGCATTGCCCTTTCGGCGAAGAGTGAGGAGTGCCAGAGGGCCCTCGCCCAGATGGAGGAGCTCGAGGCGATCATCGGCGATCGCAGCGCCGAGGTGAATGATCTTTCCGCCGAGCTCAGGCAGCAGCGCGATTTGGTGCGCCAGCTCAAGAACACTCTCGCGGAGAACGAGGGGGAGCTCGAGGCGCTCAACGAGGAATCGCGCTCCCTCAACGCTGGTGCCAAAGCCCGCGCCGCCTTTGCCGAAGAGAACCAAGCCCGCATTGCCGCTCTCGAATTGGCCCTTTCGGAGCGTTATCGTGAACTGAACCAAGTCCGCGTCAATGCCGAGGAGCTTTCCCGCAAGGCTCGTCATGAGGAATCAAGGGCCAATCAGTTGGAATCCGAGTTGAACCGACGGGTCGGCGAATTCGATGCCTCGTTTGTTCGGGTCGTTACCGCAGAGGAAGCGCTCGAGGCGGCCAATCGCAGAATTGCCGCGTTGTCGGGTCAACTGGAGAAGGCCGAAATCTCCCTTGGCGAACTGAATGATGAGCTCCTGGGGCTCTCTCGCGAGAAGGAGGAGACCCTCCGCGGTCTCGATCAGGCGAGCCGTCGCGTCACCGAACTGGAGGAGGCGGCCCGGAAGCGCGAGGTGCAACTGGTCGAAATTGAAAGGGAGCTCTCCGAGGCGCAGACACTCAGCAGCCATCTTGAGCAAAAAATCGAGCGACTCGAAGTCGAGCTCGCGAGCGCCCGCGAAGAGCGTCGCCTCTCTTCGGCGGCTGTCAGCGAACTCGAGGAGTCCCTGCGGGCCAGCGATGAACGCGTCCTCCAGATGTCCTCTCGTCTTGATGAAAAGGAGGCCACGGTCGCGATGCTCTCCGAGGAGCTGGAGAAGCTGCAATCTCTCGTCGATGAGCGTGCTGCCGGGGAGGCGGAAGCCCGCGCCCGGATCGCGGCGCTCGAGGCCGAGATCGAAAGCCGACTCGCGGAGCTCCGCCGGGATCACGAAGTGATTGACGAGAACCACGCCTTCGAAATCGCCCTGCAGGACGAGGAGATCGAGAAACTTCGATCCGAGTTGTCGACTCGGGCCCTGGCCCATACCGCGGAGATCGACGGACTCCGGGGACAACTGGATGGGGAGTCCGCTCTCCGAATCGCCGAAATCGACCGGTTGAGAAACGAACTGGTAGCCGAGAAGGCTCGCCTTGAGGAGGAGATTGCCCGGAGCGTGGCAAGTCAGGATGAGATGGAGGCGCTGAGGGAGAAACTCGCCGCCCGCTCTGAGTCGATTCGGGAGCTCCAAAATCAGGTCAGCGCCGTGATGATGCAACGCGATTCGCGCGACTGCGAGCTCTCCGCCCTAAAGGACAAGCTTCGGGCCATGGAGGAGACGGCGCGGAACGTTGCACCGGTGCTCGATGGGATGGCCTTCCCCAAACCCTCGATGCCGCAGGTCGATCCGGTGGCGCTCGAGGTGGCTGGGCAGACCCTCGTGGCCGAACCCTCGGAAGAGGGGGGGATTTCGCTCGATGCCCTGGTATCGCCCCGGCCGGAAGTTCTTCCCACGCCCGCTGTCGAAGCCTCCCCCGAGGCCTTCTCCCCTTGGGCGGGGAATGATGAGGACCTCACGGTCTTTTTCAACGAATCGGCATCGGTCCCGAGTCAGGCGGAAGTGGAGAAGATCGATCGCAGTGCCCGCTCGATCCGTCGCCTCGGGCGCCGTGTCGAGGTGACGGTCATCGGCTATGCCGGTGCCGAAGGCTCCGCAGACTTCAATGAAACTGTCAGTGCCCGTCGCGCCGACGCCGTGCGCGAGCGGCTCCTCGAGCTCGGGGTCTCCCAGGCTGTCGTGAAGGTCCGGGGGGCGGGGCAGGACCGCCGCTTCAGCGACTGGAAGGCGCGCCGCGTCGAGATGATCGTGGCCCCGGTTGCCGTCGCGGAAACCGTGAACTGATGGAATGAAGGAAGGCTTCCGCACCCGTGTCACCGAGTGGGCCGCCGAGCTGCGGTCCGGGTCGGTGAGTATTGAACTGCCGCCATGGCTCTCGGACCGCGGCTGGTATTACGCGGTCTGTGCCATCCTTTTCACCCTCGCCGGCCTTGTGACCGGCTACTTTATCTGGCGAAAAGGATCGATGCAGATGCACGACGCTGAAGCCGAGATCCGGCGCACGAGCGAAGAGTGGAAGCGACTCGACGAAGACCTCAAGGTCGAGGAGTCGGGCCTCTGAAATCGACCGCCTTTCCCGCGGAAGCGTTTCTCCGCCACGATTGGCCGGCTTTACGCCGCACTTCGGGCTGCCGCCCTCGCGGCATCGCGGTCGAAGAAGGATTCCATGCGATGATTGAGATCCTCGTAAAAAGTGTCGGCGAACTGCTCGAGACGCTTGGCACGGTTTTTGGAGCGCTGGCTCTTCTCGTCGCTGAGACGGGCCTTCTCCGTCTCGACACGCTCCTCAAAAGCCGTCTCCAGTTCGAGGAGGTTTTCGACGAAGGCCTTGGCCGCGCGCGAGCTGTCGATCCCTTCGATGAGGGCTTTCTCGAGCGGTTTGTTCTGGGTGAGGTGCAGGAGGCGGCCATCGGAGAGGTCGTCCATGTATTGGTGGTAGCTCTTCAGCCAGGCGGTGCGCTCCCGGGCGTAGCGGATCTCCTCGCGATCAACAAGGGCGTCGTAGGGTCCGGGTTGGGAGAAGAATTTCACCACCAGGGGGATCGTGTCGATCAGCATGAAGAGGCCGGCGAGAATGAAGTAGGCGATCATGGCGAACTTGCCGCCTTCCGTGTTCTGATCGAACAGGCTGTGGAGGGCCAGGGTCTGGGTGAGGATGTCGCGGCGAGGCTCGGCGGCGATGGACTCGATACGGCCTTGCTCTTGGGCGGCGATCGCGGCGAGTTCGCCCTGGAGCCGGCCGAGCTCGGCAAGTCGGGTGTCGATTTGGGCAGTGATGGTCGAACGGATCGTGTTCTGCTGCTCGACGAACTGGTCAGCCTGCGACTGCTGCACTTGGCGCTTCAGATCGGCGACGCGGGCGCGCTCTTCCTTGAGGCGGCCGGCTTTGGCCGCGGCGAGGCCGACAAACTCGTTCTTGATCCCGTCTTCGGTCGCCTTGACTTGTCCGGCAAGGGCTTGGCGCTGTTCGGTGAGGTAGGCGAGGGTTTCGCTCATGCGCTTCGCCTCGTCGCGGCGCCAGGCGAGCTGGTCGGCCTGGATGCTCTTGGCGCGGGGACCGAGACCGATGATGCCGCTGCGCTGACCGTTCACCTCGCGCTCGAATTCCTTCTGCCAGGAATCCAGCTCGGTCTGCAGGGTGGCGTATTTGCCCTGTAGCTCGGCGAAGTCGGCGTCAACCTTCTCGATCTTGGTCGTGTCAGCGGAGGTTTCGGTGTCGATCCGGGCCGTCATCTGGGCGCGGAGTTCGTCATCCAGCTCCGCAAGCGGATCGGAAAGGCCGACGGTGGCGTCTTCGACAAGGAACTCGGCCGAGAAGGTTTTCTCGAAATTCGCGCGCTGCTCGGCGATCTGGGTCTCCAGCCCGGCGATCTTTGTCTCGACGATGCCCTTTTCGTCGTTGGCGGCTTCTCGAACGGCCTCAATCTCGGACTGACGATCCTCTTCGACGACACTGGTGATGGTGTCGCTGAAAAGGAGCAGGGTGAGGGGGTGTGAGATCGTGACTCCCATCAGGGCAGCCACGACGATCCGAAGGAAGAACTGGCCAACCTTCCGGTGAAAGCGCTGGTAGGATCGGTAGATCGAGAGGAGTGCCCGGTCAATCGTCATGATGATAAGGCCCCAGGCGAGGGCGATCGGGACGATGACCTTCCAGTTGTCCGTCAGGGTCGAGAGCGCATACCCGCAGGCAATGAAGGCAAAAACGGTCGGAACGAGCACGGTGGCCCCGAAGGCGACATACTTCCGCTGTTCCCAGCCGGGGCACTGCTCGAGGGTTTCAGCTCCGGCTCCCGAGAGCCAGAAAAAGAACTGCTTCAGCGGATTTGGCCGCGAGGGTCTTTCAAACGAGGAAGAGTAGGAGTGGTTCATGGCACAGACGTTGTTGGATGGTGGAAACGAATGGCCTTTTTCAGGAAACACCCCGGAAAGGCCCAAGATCTCTCGTGAAAATACTTAGGAAAAGCGAAACATATGTAAACCATTATTTTCACCTGTTTCCGTAGCTCTTTAGAGTACGTGGAAACGGGGGACCCGTGGCGAGCGGCGTTGAGGCGTTCGGCGCCGCGACTGCGGGTCGCTGTTGGGGCCCGTCTGCAACCTCAAAACTCGGGCCACTCGTGTTTGGGATACCTCCCGCGGAGTTGGGCCCTCACTGCCGGGTAGCTGCCGGACCAGAAACCCGCGAGGTTTTCGGTGACCTGGACAGGGCGGTGGTTCGGGGCGAGGATCTCGATCACGATGCGGACTTTGCCGTCGCAGATCGTGGGCGAGTCCTTTCGTCCGAAGAGGTGCTGGATTAGCACCGAGATCCGCGGCTTTTCGCCTGGTCGGTAATGGACCTTGGTGGGTTTGCCGGAGGAAAGGGTGATGTTCTCGGGGGCGAGGAAATCGAGGGCGCCGGACTGATGCGGAGGCAGCCACTGGTGGAGCGCGTTCCAGACGGGGCGGTCCTTGATCTGGGCGTAGCTCGTCGCTCCGGAGCAGATTTGTTCGAGGAGGAGCAGCTTCGCCTCATCGTCGATCGGGACGAGCCCGTATTCCGGGCAATGCTCGGCAACGAGGTTGATGCGGGCGAACCAGGCCTCGACCTTTTCGTCCCAGGCTTTCAGGTTCAGTTCGCCGGAAAGAACGCGTTCGGCGAGGAGGGTCGCAGCCTCCTCCTTCGGCGGGGTTCCGCTGGGACGTGATTCGAGGACGAGGTCGCGGAAACGCCGTTCGCGGCGCGCCTCGACCTTGCGGTTGCGCTCGTCCCAGGCTGCCCCGTCGTGCTCCTGGAAATCGCCGGGGAATCGCTCGCGCAGCCAGCTTTCCTCGACGCGGGTGCAGAGGGAGAGTTTGACGGCGACGTCCTTGCCCTCGACCTCGACCATTTCCCCGGCGATGAAAAGGTCGGCGTCCTTGTCGGCGGCGACACTCTCCTTTTCCAACTGGCCCCGGCGTCCGCCGATGACGGCACAGCTCAGGGTGGCGGCGCTGTGGCGCAGGGCGAGACGGTCGGAAAAGCCGCCGAGGAGGACCTTGCCGAGCCATTCGCCGTCGGGATCAGGGAACTCGGTCGCGTTCGCCGCCCAACGCGAAGCCACGCGGATCAGTTGCGCGGCAATGCGGTCGATGTCGCGGGCCGCGCCAGCGTGGATGCCGAGACGCTCGCCGATCTCGCGGCGGAAACCGTTCTGCTTCATCTGCCGGAAGGCCCGAAGAAGCGGCTGAAAGTCGGAGACGTCGGTATCCTGCACGAAATCGGCGGGCATGAGGTGTTCGGAGTGTTTTTTCCGGGCGGGAAAAAGCGAGCGCGCCTGGGTGATCGCGGTAACGAGGGCGACGGGCTCGAGGCAACCCTGCCTTGCCGCGTCGAGAAGGATGCGACCGAAACGGGGCGGAACCGGCAGTTGTCCCATGAGCCGGCCATCATCCGTGAGCTGCTCGCGCTCGTCGAGCGCCCCGAGTTCCCGGAGTCGTCGGATCGCCTCATCGAGACCGCGCGGATCGGGAGCCTCGAACCATGGGAAGGACCGGATCGACTCGACCCCGCTCGAGCACAAGATGAGCACCGCCTCGCTCAGGTCCATGCGCCGAATCTCGGCGGGAGTGGCGACTTCGCGCTGCTCGTGTTCTCGCTCGCTCCAGAGCCGGATTGCGACCCCGGGGCCGGTTCGTCCGGCGCGGCCTGCCCGCTGATCGGCCGAGGCGCGGGAGATCTTTTCAATGTGCAGCGTTCCGATGCCACGGCGCGAGTCGAAGGAGGCCCGACGCTCCAATCCGGCGTCAACGACGAGCCGGACTCCGTCGATCGTGATCGAGGTCTCGGCCACATTCGTGGCGACGACGATCTTGGGGCGCACATTGCGCTCGACCGCGGCATCCTGTTCGGCGGGAGGGAGCTCACCATGCAGGGCATGCAGCTCGAAGCCGCCGCTCCACGAGGCATGCCTGAGGGCATCGAGGGTTTTTTGGATTTCATACCTTCCCGGCATGAAAACTAGTATATGTCCCTGAATGCCAAAGGTTTTTAAGTGATCGCGGATGACGCGGACGGCGTGATCCCAGAGTTCGCCCTGGTGGCGCTCGCGCTGAGGTTCGTAAGCGACCTCGACCGGATAGGTGCGGCCTTGGGAAATGAGGTGCTTTGTTCCCTCGCCAAGGTAGGAATTGAGCGCGGCGGTCTCCAGCGTCGCTGACATCACGACGAGCTTCAGGTCGGGGCGCACCGTGCGCTGCACCTCGAGGCAGCGGGCCAGGCTGATGTCGCCGAAGAAATGGCGTTCGTGAAACTCATCGAGCACGACCGCGGCGACGTCGCGCAGGTCGGGTTGCTCGATCAGCTTGCGGATGAGGATTCCTTCGGTGACAAAGCGGATCCGCGTCTTCGCCGAGACCTCGTTTTCGAAGCGAACCTGGTAGCCGACCTCGTCCCCGAGGCGGGTGCGCCGTTCCTCCGCGACGCGGTGGGCGAGCATGCGGGCGGCGAGGCGGCGCGGTTGCAGCACGTAGATCTCGCGGTCGCCGAAGAGCCCGCTGTCGATGATTATCTGGGGGATCTGCGTCGATTTCCCCGAGCCGGTCGGTGCCTCCACGACGATCCGCGCCTTCTCCTCGCGAAGCGCCCGCAGGAGGGTAGGCTCGAGTTCAAAGATCGGGAGGGAACGGTCGCGGGTCATGCTTGGGGCAGGGACTCGGACGATGCGGGTTTTCCACCGGGGGTGCAAGGGAAACGGTGCTTGGCTTATCCCTCCTCCGCAATTTTGATTGACCGACCAACGGGTGTCACCTTACAACTCTAAAAAGGTTTCTATGTGTGCCCGCCTTCTGGTTGTCTGGTTCTGCGTCCTCGGGTTTTTGATTTCCCACCCAAACCTGCTCGCCGATGGTGGGGAGTCTCCGGTGATCCGTTCAGTGCAGGGCAAAGTCGTTTTTATCAAGGTGCCGAGTGGTTATGCATCGGTGACCCTTCAGCAGCGCGGGGGACGACCATCGAAGACCTGGACGATCCTCGCGACCCGCCCGACCGCCAGCGAAGGCGGCGTCTATCGGATCGTCCTGAGGCAGCCAGTCCCGCGGCGGGGCCTCTTTGTTTTCGGTAGCCGAGTGGAAAGCACGCCCACCACCGGTCCCCTCACCCGCTTCCTTGCCGATCCCGCGCTCGAGGCCGGTAGTGGTTTTTCCGGGGCCATGGCCATGACCCGGGTCGCCAACGACTCCGTGGCCACCTTGGGCGGGTCTTCACCGGAGACCCGCGAAGTCGCCGAATCCGATATCTGGCGGATTTCGGGGGATCGTCTCTACTTCTTCAACCAACTCCGTGGGCTGCAAATCTTCGACATTGCCGACCCCGATGCGCCGACCCTGCTCGGCCAGCTCCGCGAGCCAAACCGAGGCGAACAAATGTATCTGCTCGATGGGGAGCATGTCGCCCTCCTCACCCGGGCCTCCTACGCGTTTTCGCTCGCAAACCGGCCTTTCTCCCTCGCGAAAAACGGCTCCACCGTCTACGACGCGGCCAGTGGAGCCATCGTCATCGCCGAGGTTGCCGAAGGCAAGCCGGTCGAGGTCGCGCGGTTGTCCTATCTTGGTGATTTAATCGAAAGTCGACTCATCGGCACCGCCCTTTACCTCGTCTCGCGGGTCTACGATGACTCTTACCGGGCAGGACTCGTCGTCACTTCCTACGACCTCAGTGACCCCGGCCATCCCACCCCGATCGATCGTCTGGAACTCGAGAGCCACGGGAACGTGGTCAGCGCCACCGATCGGTTTCTTTTCGTGGTGCGCGCCTCCGCTGATTGGCGCCGATCCCTGATCGAAGTGGTCGACATCTCGGCGCCTGATGGTGCCCTCGCCAGACGCGGCCAGATCACCGCAGCCGGCGTGGTGCCCGACAAGTTCAAGCTCGACCTCAAAGGCGACCTTCTCACCGTCGTCTCCGAAGTTCCCCGGAATTGGGGATCCTGGAACGCACCGCAGAGCCTCTCGCGCACGATGGTGGAAAGTTTCTCCCTCGCGCCGTCTGATGGCCCAATAAAGCTCGGGTCCCTCGAACTCGGGGTCGGTGAAACACTTCACGCCACCCGTTTCAGCGGCGATCGTCTTTATGTCGTGACTTTCCTGACGACTGATCCGCTCTGGGTCGTGGACCTCTCCGATCGCGGGAATCCCACGCTCCTCGGTGAACTCGAGATCCCCGGATTTTCCACCTATATCGAGCCCCTTGGCGACCGTCTCGTGTCGATCGGGCATCTCGGTTCGCAGACGGCGGTGTCGCTCTTTGATGTGAGTAATCCCGCGGCGCCTTCGCTCGTGAGCCAACTGCCTCTCGGTGAAGGCTACAGCTTCAGTGAAGCGAATTGGGATGAGAAAGCCTTCGGCGTCTTTCCCGATCAAGGTCTCATCCTCGTGCCCTATTCCGGATACGATCGGGCGAGCGGTTGGGCCAGCCGCATCCAACTCATCGATCTCGCCCGTGACGGGCTTTCCAAGCGGGGAGTTGTCGACCAGGGCTTCGCGGCCCGTCGCGCCGCCGTGGTGGGGGATCGGATCCTTGCCGTCTCGCCCAGTGCGCTCGTCACCGTCGACTTTGGGAACCGCGACCTACCTCGTGTCACCTCCGATGTCGAGATCGCCTGGCGCGTCGACCGGGTCTTCCTTTCCGGCGATTACCTCGTCGAAATCGGGGGGTCTGCCGACCGGAGCCATGCCGCTCCCCCCAGCATCACCGTCGCCAAGGCGGTCGACCCCGATACGACCGTCACCCTGCTCGAACTGGAAGATGTGCCAGTCTCTGGCGCCACCGTGAGGGAGGGCAAGCTCTACCTGGCCCAGCAACATCCGAACGACTCCCTTCCCCTCGGCGGAACCTCGGTGGGCGGCAGTGATGCCCCGGCCGTGGTCAACCCGATGATCCTCTCTGTTTACGATCTCTCCGCCCTTCCCAACATCACCCGCATCGGACGCGCCGAAGCGGAAGTCGATTCCAGTTATGGCTACGACTCGGGGGAGCTCGAACCGGCTTGGCCCAGCGAAGAGACCCTCGTTTGGGTGCGCGAGCAGGGAACTTCCTGGTGGTGGTATGATCGCCCGATTCTCCTCGATGAC
>Ga0172376_10000655_pt1 | contig 44332 bp, 44 predicted proteins | sample Lak35m_FD_121114 | JGI IMG/M metagenome (GOLD analysis project Ga0172376, IMG submission 121114) | Freshwater microbial communities from Kabuno Bay, South-Kivu, Congo - kab_092012_35m | ecosystem: Environmental > Aquatic > Freshwater > Lake | place: Democratic Republic of the Congo: South-Kivu...
ATCCTTAACAACAAAGTCATAGGTTCCTGTACGTGCTCCATTAGATTGTGCAATGTCTACTCCAGTTACTAGAATAGATGCTGCACGACCTGTAAATGTTAATGTTTTTGTTGCAAGAGTTGTACCGTTAAATGTAATTGTAACTGTTGTAGTTACTGGATTATTTTCATTAGCAGTTCCTTGAACTACATGTAGAACTCCAGAAGTACCAGTTTTTGCTACTGCATTTACTTGTGTGCTTGGAGCAGCATCCCATGCCACTACTGCACCACCCGATGCGCTTGCTTGAATTACACCACTTGTTGATAATTCGGCTGCATAAGCATCCATTGCACGGACGTTAATGTAACCTGTACCAGCATTGGTAACAGAAGTTGCTGTTGCAACATCTACGCTAGATGTTAGTGTTCCTTTTGTTGATGTATCTTGAATACGAACATAGGAATCTGCTACAGACAATACATTTGTCTTTGCAGTTGTTCCTGCGTAAATTGTTTTAATATCAATTGTAGAAGTGGTTGATCCAACCTTCTTCTTTTGAGTTACAGTTACAGTACCTGCACCATTAACAGTTAGTTTAACATTTGTTGGTAAACCTACTGCTGCTGATGTTGTTGCTGAAAATGTAAATAACTTACCTAGACTGGTAAGTGTAACCCCTGTAGGGTTTGATCCTGCTGCTGTGTAATCAGTAAATGATGCAGGTCCAGCAATTTCTAACGTTACGTTATCATCTGCTGTTGCAGCCAAAGTATCGCTTGTAGTTAATACAACTACTGCATTAACTCCAGCCTCTGCCTTGGTTGTGTCTGCTAATACTGTTACGCCACGAGCACCTGCTGCCAACGAATCGGATAGTACATACCCGTTAGTTACTGCTGCTGATGCTTGAGGAATAGCAACAAAGACTGTGCTTGCCAACGCTGCAGCGGTAACAAGTGCTATCTTTTTTAATGTATACATATTTCTCCTATTTTCTTTTATATTAGATTAAATCTATCTAGATAATCTTTTACATCATCTGGGATAGGCTTATATTGTATCACGTTCTCTGGAAGTTTGTCAATTTGTTTAGGTCTATCTCTAAATGTATGAACTTCAACTTCAAGGTTTTTATCTCTTGGGGTATGTGATATTGCCCCAAAAACTGCACCACACACGGCATCTGCTAAGTCTTTAGATTTTTTTCGTGGATGGTCAACTCTATCATTTTTCATAATTTTTAACTCAATTAATTCTTCATATAATAATTCAATAGATGGCATTGCCAATCGCTCTTCATAAACTAACATAGCCATATCTTCGTAGTGTTTTTTTGCTACAGATACGGTTTCTGTTCGCATTCCAACAGCCTGCAGTTCATTTTGAATATCAAAAGATTGCCATCTATCAAAAGACACTAGCCCTATATTAAATCCAACTCTACGTAAATTTTGTATCCATTGCTTAACTTCAGATAAATTTACTGGTCCCTCTACTTTTGGTTCCCACCAAGCAACTGCATCTATAACTACAACTGGTGATATTTGCTCATAATCTTTAATTACTTGAACATTGACCCATTTGTCTACATGTGCAATAGCAACTGCACACTTGTCATGTTTTTGTGCTAAGTCTGCATGAACAAAATATATCTTTTCTGTATCTGGCTTAAACGATTCGTCAAACCTTCTAAATTGATCTAATGGATTTCTTAATGTCATACATGATCTAACTTTTTCAGATTGTTTAAAAAATGCATCAGAAGAAAATGTAGGAACACAAGCAAATCTCATCATGGCATCTCCCAAGTCATTCATAAATGCTACTTTAAAATCATCTATGTTTCTAGTAGGATTAACATCCCATGTACATCTTTTTAATGCAAATACCCCTGGATATTTATAAGATTTAATATGATCTTCATCCCACTCAATACTAAATTGATTATTTTTTTCATTATCGTCTAGCAATGGATTAATAATAAATGTATGTTTTTTTGATATAACTTCTTTATCTGCAACAACACTATCATAATGCTGTGAAATAAAATCTCCAGGAAAACGAGGAAAAGAAAGTAAAACAACTTTTCCTAAATCAGGAAAGCGAGAGTCTACAGTTCCTCTAAATGCTTTATATATATTATCTGCTGTTTTTCCTTGATCATTACCAGTTCCAACGTCTGTTGCAAAACCAGATATCTCATCTAATACTGCAAGCATAATATTTAAACCTTCATGAGATTCTCTTTCTGAGTGTCCAGAATAAACAGTTATAGATTTATCAAACTCAATTGAATCTACTTTTGCATTATATTTACCAGCAAACCAAGGGGATTTTTCAATTTTTGTTTTAAAGCCTTTAAAGAAAACATTCTTTGCTTGCTGTGCGTTAATAGCAACATTAATTAAATCTATTGCATCTCCACTTGGTTTTCCGAAATATCTTGCAGGGTCTTTAAGACATAGTAACTTATACACAATATAAGCACAAGCAACAGTAGAGGTGAAGTCTTTACCAGAGCCTTTGCCAAGTTGTAAGATGATTTCGTTTTTCGTATATTTTTCATAGTATCTCGCTCCTTCTTGTTCTCCCATCAATCTTTGTAAATCTTCCTTTTTGTATACCTGACTCATAGCCTCAACAATGTCATATTGTATTTCTGATAGTCCAGGCTGTCCTAAATATTCTGGTGATTCAACAAATGTTTTTGTATCTACTGGATTTTCTTGGAAAGGGTTATCTTGTAATACCTCAAGAAAATCATTGAACATCGTGGACAATTGTTACAACCTCATTCTCTTTGGCAATTTCAGACAATCTTCTCATAATTTTATCTCTTACTTCTGGATGTTCAGTAGCAATATCTCTTAATACTTCTACGAGGACTTCTTGTCTTTTTTCTATTTCAACCATCTCTTCTGCCAATTCTTTATTTTCAAGAAGCCCTGCTTTTTGTAACATTTCAATTCTAGCCTTTTCAATATCAACCACTAATTTAATTCCCTGTGTTTTTGCACCTAGATTATTATTAAGACTTGCCTCGTCAATAACCTCATAAGCCTTTGTAATTAATTTTCCATAATGTGCATCCATTGCTGCTAAAGCCTCTTTTGCTCTTGCACGAATAGCATCGTTAGCAGATGCCATAACTTTCCATTCATTAATTAATGCAACAACACGAGTTCTTGGCATATCTAGATCTTTTGATATTTTTGTAGGATCATTTCCTTTTAAATAATGTTCTACAACTTTATTAACTTGATCAAGATGCTCTATAATTTCATTTTCAGTTGACATTTTTTTCCTTTGCAACTTTTAATAGAACTAAATAGCCAATTAAATCATCAATATCATTATCTCCAACATAGTCCGTGCCTTTCATTAAACGACTCAACTTATCATCTATTCTTACGTGAAGTTGTTCTATTGGATTGGTTTTACTAAAAATTCTTACTGGATCAAGTGCAGAGTCGCCATATGAAATATTTTTTTCAATTAACATCTGTGCAATTGCCATGCAATTCATTAATATTTCTTTACCTGAAGGCGCTGATAATGAATGCATATATAAATCATCATAAATAAAATGATCAATATCTTTATAAACTGATTTTGGCATCATCGTTTTGATTTCCTTAATCCAAATTTTGCAAGGTATACGTAAATAGTTTCAACACTAGTTCCACACTCCTTTGCAATATCTTGTGGAGACTTTTTATCCATTACGTATCGTTTACGGAGCCAAGCCTCGCTTGTATATAGTTTACCAGTCATAAGATTAATTGTCAACTCCAATAGCCTTATTCCAATTATTTACTGCCCAATGTCCAATTCCACATGCATCAGCCACATCATGGTCCTGTATAGACCTTTTATATTCAAATTCTACAAAATCTATAGTCCTTTGTTTTCTTAAATTTCGTTCAAAAGTTTTATACCAAGATAATGATTTGTCTGGATATCTTTTTATTATAGATTCTTTTTCTTCTTTTGATATTTTTTTATTTCCAATATAAGATTGCCAAGTAATTGGAGAAACCTTTCCAATAGTTTTAATTCCAGAAATATAGGCAGAGCCAAGAAGTGCTCCTTGAACAAGTGCTAAATCTGCAGCAGTCTTTGGACTATTCATAAAAACAGTATGCTCTATTACTATTGCATCCGCTGAAACTATATTAGTAAAATAAGATAAACTTTTTCTTGCAGCATCTCCAACTTTTTCATAAATATCTCTTCCTTCAAAATTAAACTTTCCAAATTCTTCTGGCTTTCCATTTATATATAAAGCATAAGCAATACTGTTAGTGCTAGCATCAATAGCGCAAAGTCTTTTAGGGGCTTCTCCCTTTAATAGTTTGTCAATCATTTTGACATACCTTTTATTTTTTTTAATGCTTTATTTACATCTTTGGGATTAATTGAGCAATCGTAACAAACCGATTCATCATTATAAACTGACAAAGTGGTTCCACATCCAGCAGCACATTTTCTATTTTTACTTTTTCTTTTTTTACGTTTAGCCATTTCATATCGCTGAGAAATTTTTTCTTTAGTTGCCTCAGATCTACAATAAGAACTACAATATATCTGATAAGATACATTGGGTTTAAACCTATTATCACACCAACTACATGGTTTCACTCAATTCCTCCAGCGCTGCAATTTTTATAATTCCATTTCCAGCATCATCACATGCTTTTTTAACTGGACAAGTTTTACAAATCTTTGCGTTAGATCTATAATTTTTAATAGGTAACTGTTTTTCTTTCCAAGCAATGTGAACATCATTCATCCATTGAAATGTATTGTCAATATATTTTCTGTAATTATCATTAACTTCAATTGGAAATAATAACAACTCATGATTATTTTTATTTTCATAAATAATAATACCTTTTGATCTACCTAACACTTTCATATATATTAATGTTTGTGCTACGTGATCTTTTTTAGGTTTTCCTGCTTTTTTCCTATATTCAAAAGCCTCATTATTTTGAGTTTTAATTTCTCCAACAATCTCTTCATCATTCCAAACCAACATACAATCTCCGTATCCAAAAATAGGGGGATTAGAATTGATTACCTTAAATTCTGTACTATCTTCTAATTCTTTGGTTTTTATATTCTCTTTTTTATATACCCTTGCAATACCAGAATCAATTAAAGCCTTTTCAATTCTGCTATGACCATACACCCCACTACTCATATTTGCAATATCATATGGTGTGCTATAACTTTCAAATATAGAACCCTCAAATGCAAGATACCAATATCTAGGACATACACCCGCACCATCACTATAAGTTAAGGTAGATGGGGCAAAAGTTTTTTTAGTCATAAACTTTGGATCTTGGTTTGCTAAATATCCACTATTTATTTTTTCTGCAATGCCAGTAACGTCAAATGCTGGTTTTGGCAAAGTAGAATTATCAGTTTCTTTTTTTATCATAATTGCTTTTAATAAATTACTTGTCATTATATTCCTTTGTTTATATAAGTATATCAGAGATTAACGTGTTATGTATTTTAAAGCAGAGACTAAATTATTGACCGACTCTGCTGCAGTATAGTAAATATTCTTTTTTGCTCTATTTTCTTTATCAACATTAGCCATCCATGTTGCTTTCAGTGCTAGTTTTGCTGCAATTGCCTGAAGTCTAACTATCTCAACTGTTGCAATTGTAATAGGAATATCTGGCTTTATAATTAACTTAGCAATCATTTCTAATGATGTAGTTAATTCTTTATCATCCATATATTCAGCAATTTCTACAAGTCCATTGACGGACTCTAAAGTAGTTTTTTCTGGTTCCATTATTGTTCGCTTTCTAGTTTGTTTAATGCCTCAAAAAATTGTTTTCTATAAACTTGCATTCTTGGCAAACCATTGTGATATTCAATAATCTTTTGTCTTTCTTCCTGATCCATTTGTTTTTCCACATATGGCTGATGATCATTTTTATTAGAAAAATGAAAAACAATAACTTCACACCTATCTTCTGGCTTTAGTTTAATTGGATCTCTCCAATGAATTCTTTCTCCTGCTTCGAATACTAAAACCTCTCCATCTTTTAAAATAAAACTTTGTCCTTCAACTACAACGGCCCAATCAATGTTAGATTTCATTTGATAGTCAATACTAATTTTTGTATAATAGTTTTCAGTATCTAGATGTGGTGGCAACATAGGAGAGTTTCCATTTCCATATTGGCCATAATAATCTAAGTACTGGTAATGACTTAAAATTAAATCTGGATCATTATAATATTCTTTTGCAAGATTAGTTAGTTTTTCTTCTATATCTTTTGGTACAACAAATTCAATTTGCATACGAGACATTTTTTCAATAACCATAGGGGCAAATCTGCTTGAGTTTGGCTCTAATTGTCTATTTGTTTCTACAAGATCTCGTAAAGCCTGCTCTTCTTTTTGTGTAAAAAAGTTTGGCAATACTGCTGTTACTGTTTCCATATTTCTATTATACCCTACCAATCATTTCTTCAATAACGTTTAACTCTGTAATTATTAAACGTGTTTTTTTGGGACCATCCCCTAGAACAATTATTAGCGCTGGACTTTTATCTATACCAGCCTTAATTGCATCAGTTGTTATTTTAGCCCAAACCTTTTCATTTAGACTAAAAGATTTTTTAGCCTCTTTTATATCAACTACAAAAGATTGCCAAGTTGCATCGCCTTTAAGTGTATTACGTCCAGAATTTTTATGAGCCTTGGCAGTTTTTAATCTTTTAATTTCAGATTTTTCACTCATTTTTTAATCTTTTCATTATATCTTGATAAAATTTATTAATCCAAAAAATAGCACTATTTTCAGTTTCCATTCTTTCCTGCAAACTTATTTTTAATGGACTATCAGAATCTTCTGAAAAATGACAAAATAACATATCAATAAAATCATCTTTATGAAATTTTCTATCTTCTCTCCAATGAATTTGATGAGTCCCAGAAAATGTTACTGCTTCATTATCATTTAAAGTAAATGGTTTGCCTTCTACAACAATTGGCCATTTAATATTAGATTTTAGTTGAACGTCAATGGTAAATCTTTCTTCTTCAAACGTATTATCAAAATGTGGACTAAGAATTGGGTCTTCCATTCCTTCTCTCATAGAATAATTCGCAAAACATATTTCTGTTAATTTTAATTTTTTATTAAATATTTCATTTGCTAAATTTGTTACACGATCTTTTATCGACTGTGGTAAATCAGTAAAATATGCCTTTTGTCTATATATTGGCAAAACTACAGTACTATCATTATGAGATTTTTCAATAGCATTATAAATGCTGTTAATTTCCTCTTGTGTAAAAATATTTTTATATATCTGATTTATTGTTGTTTTTGCCATATTTTAATTATACACCACCCTGATTTTTATTTTTTTTCTCATAATGTTTTTTATCTGGCACTAGTCGTACCCTAGATATATGTTTTTTAGTACACATCCAGGTTACATCGGTAGTTTCTAGCCAAACCCTTATAGTTCCAACTTCTTCTTTGCAAGTATGACAGGGGAACCTTCCAGGATAGACAGAAAACTTTTTATCCAAGTTCTTTTACCTTAGAAATAATATCTGTATATAGTTCTTTATCTTCTCTTACTTTATTAATAAATCCTTCTCTACCCTGAACCTTGCTACCATCTGGCAAAATATACCAAGCACCAGTTCTTGAAACAATACCCATTAACTCTGCTGTATCAACTAAATCAGCAATGGTATCAATACCAAGTGTATCTCCTCTAAAATAAAAATCATATTCTCCAGACTGAAATGCTGGAGATGTTTTAGAAAATTGCAAATCCCATCTTACTTTTCTTCCTACTTTTTCTTCAATTAATTTATCACCAACAGGGATCTTGCCTTTGATTGCCTGATTGTCAGATTCAGATGAAAATAGTTTAATAACAGTTGAAGAATAAAATTTAGTGGCCTGACCACCAGAAGGTTGCTGACTAGTATACATAGCATTAATATTATTGCGAGATTGAGAAATAAGAATAAGCAAAGTTGGCTTAACTTTGTTATTAGCATAATTAAGCATTTTCCAGGCATTGCTAAAGTCACGAGATTCTGCCCCAATTTGTTTTGTATTTTCTAATTGCTTAAGTTCATCTGTATCTTTTTCAAAATATATTGCTGGTAATAAAGATGTAATACTATCAATAACTATTAAGTCTACCCCTACTTGCATTAAATTGGTGGCAACATCTACCATATCATTAATTGTTCTGGCCTCAGAATAAATTAATTTTTCTGGATCTACCCCAAGCGTTCTGGCCCAATCTTCAGAGTAAGACATTTCTGCATCAATCCATGCACAAACCTTTCCTTCTTGTTGTGCTAATGCTATTGTTTGTAAACACAATGAAGATTTGGCACTTGATTTACTTCCCCAAATTAATACCTGCCTGCCGTATGGAAGTCCACCATTTAATGCTTTATTTAATCCATGGCTTGGTGTTGCTTGATACTCTACATTAATTCCAACTCCGTTTGCTAATTTTTTACGAATTCTTGGGTCTAGTTGTGATAATACATCATCAATTGTTATTGTCATTTATTACGTCCTCCATTATTTTTGTTCCATCCTTTGTTTCTCCAAAAGTAAACTTGTAGTGATTTCCTTCTTTAATATGCATATATGCTTTTGGAAATGCCGTTGGAAATACTGTAATTGCATGCAAATCTCTATTGCTATCCGCTAAAGTTAATAATGCCATTTTTTTACCAGCCTTTGTTGTCCTTGGTTTAAAAGAAACAACATAATGTTGTTCTTCGCTATATGGTAGCATTTTATAATTTAAAAATTTTACTAATGGATGAGAAGATTTTCTTAAATCTTCTGCTGGTATTGCAGTTACAATTCTATTATCTGATGCTAAAATTAAATACGTTTTTCCACTTTCAATAATTGTTTGCTCATCATCAAATATTCCAGTAGATCCAGTTTTATCTAATATTTCAATTCTAGACCAACCTTTCCCCCTTTTAATTGATTTGACCATGCCCATTAATATAAAAGACCCTTTTTCTTCAAAATCACAAACATCATTAATAAACGCATAATAATGATACGGAATAGTAATATTAAATTCTGGCAAATTTAAAAACTCATATAAATTATTTTTAATTTCTTCATCATTTCTTGGATTATCAGAAAATGTTGCAGCGCCAACAGATCTTAATGCATTTAATGCTCTACTATTTACTCCATTGCCTTTTGTAAAGGTAAACTCTTCTAATTCTTTATATGAATTGAATGGTCTTGCAGCAATATACCTATCTGCAATTGTATTAGAAATATATTTAATTGAAGACAATCCAAATCTTATGCCTTTGCCTTCTATTTTAAAGTCTTTATCTGAATCATTAATATGAGGAAGTTTAATAGGAATTTCCATTCTCTTTGCCTCAATTAAATATTCTGTTCTATTATCTGGATCTTTTTCATTTTTTAATAAAGCAAACATAAACTCTAAAGGATAATAATATTTTAGCCACGCCGTCCAATACGAGAGAGTAGAGTAAGCAACTGCGTGGCTCTTGTTAAACGAGTAACCCGCATGCGCTTCGAAATCGTGCCATAGATCACGAGCAAGATTGGGACTAATATAAGTAGAAGCGCCCTTGACAAATTTTTCTTTAAACGCATCAAATTCCCTCGCATTTTTCTTCTTACCAATAATTTTACGAACTTGATCTGCTTCAGACATTGTCATTCCGCCAAGTTCAACACATGCCTGCATTACTTGTTCCTGATACAAAACACAGCCATAAGTATCATTGGTAATCTCTTTAATTTTATCATGTAAATATGTAACTTTTTGTTTTCCGTGTTTGCGTAAAATATAATCTTTGCCAATAGTATTCATGGCTCCAGGTCTAACTAGTGCATTTGACGCTGCCAATTCTGATAAGTTTTTTACTCCCATTTTCATTAATAAATTTGTATATGGGGTTGCTTCACATTGAAACACCCCTTTTGTATAACCAGAGGAGATCATTTCATAAACTTTTTCATCATCTAAATTAATATCAAGTAGATTAATTTTTTTAAATTGTCTTTTTTCAATTTCAGAAACAGTATCCTGAATAACGCTTAAAGTTTTTAATCCAAGTGCATCTATTTTAATAAGGCCGATTTTTTCAGCCTCTTCCATGTCCACAGCAACGACTGGAATCCTATCATCGCTACCAGGAGAAGAACGTGTCTCCAACGGTGCGTACCTAAAAATAGGATTTTTACTAGTGACAACCCCAGCAGCATGTATGCCAGTACCTCTAATACGACCACGTAATTGTTCTCCTAACTTTTCAATTTCTGGATATTTTTTTCTAAACCATTCAGTTGTTTTACTAGAACAATACTCATCCCAAGTATCAACTAATTTTAACACTTTATTTACATCTGTTAATGGAACATTTAATGCCCTAGCAACATCTCTAACAACGCCTTTATCTTTAAACTCTAAAAATGTTGCAATAGAAGCAACATGCCTATATTGTCTTACAAGATAATCTTTAACCTCATCTCTTCTAGAATCCTGAATATCTGTATCAATATCTGGGAAATCATTACGTTCTGGATTAATAAATCGGAAAAACAATAAATTATGTTCAATAGGATCAATTTCTGTAATTCCTAAAGCATAACAAAGCAAAGATCCTGCAGAAGAGCCACGACCTGGACCAACCATAATTCCTTCTTTTTTAGCCCAGTTAATCATGTTACCTACAACAAGAAAGTACGGCGCAAATTTTTTTTCACGAATAATATATAATTCTTCATCAAGTCTTTGTTCATAAATATCATTGCCAAGCCAATTAGAGTTAAGTCTTTTTTCTTCAAGACCTGCAAATGCTAGGTCTGCTAACTCTTGATCTGGATTTTTATATTGAACTGGTAATAAATTTAAACCTTCTTTAATATTGTAATCTTTAATCTTATCTGCAATTTCATTTGTATTTTCATAAATATCTTCTCTATGTATGTCATGTTTTAACATATTATTTTTAATCTCTTCGTATGAAAGTAAATGAATATCAAACTTATTAAAACTCATCATTCTTTCTCTACCATATAGGTAATCTAATCTTTTCATCATATCTTTATATGTTTTAGATTTTTCATATGTAGCATTTTTTTCTAATTTAGCGTGAGTATTTAAAATTAACATTAATTCTTGTATTTCTTTTTGTGAGACATCCGAATGATGACAATCTGGAGTAACTATTAGTTTTACTTTAAACTCATCTGCTAAATCTATTAATGCTATATTAACTTGTGCAGGATTGTGTGGCATTAACTCTATATAATAATCTTCGCCAAAAACTCTTTTAAACCATTCTATTCTTTCTTTTGCTACTGCATAATTATCTGACTCAACTGCCTTTGCAATTATTCCACTTAAACAAGCAGAAGTTACTATTAAACCTTTACTATATTTTTCTAATATTTCAAAATCAAATCTTGGTTTTCTGAAATAACCTTCAGTCCAAGCAATTTCATTAATCTTATTTAAATTTTCTAAACCTTCTTCATCTTTAGCAAGAAGGACTATATGATTATAAACAGAATCTAATGTCTCAGTTCTTTCTGCTTTTTCTCTACGATCAAAACGATCATTGGTCATATAGCCTTCTATGCCAAGGATTGGCTTAATACCCCGTGCTTTTGCTTCACGAGCAAACTCACGATGTCCAGACAAAGTGCCGTGATCAGTAATTGCTAAAGATTTCATTCCTAACAATACTGCACGATCTAAATATTCTGCTGGAGTAGCAACACCATCCATTAAAGAATAATGTGTGTGGACATGTAAGCCTGTATATCCCATATTACCAATCTGCGTTGGTAGATGAGGTAATAGATGGTGAATCAAATCCCATATAAAAGGCTTCTTGCTCTGCGTATGGAATTTTTTTAAGAGCCATCTCTAGTGGGTATGGAGTAATTGATGTCCAATTAAATGGTTCTTTGTCTGGAGAAGATGGAATTAAAGTATAACTAGTTTCTGTCCCCTGACCATTTCTTTTTAACTTCCATGTTAGATTTGAAATACTTCCTGTTTCAAGTGCGTATTCACGAATAGTATTAAATGATGATTGCTTGCTGACACCCATTGACCAAATAGCAACATATGGTGCTTCAATACCATCATCAACTAGTACGTTGCAATAAAAACGCAGACGTGCTCGCCAACCTGCTTTTGGATCTTTACGGTGCATTTCTTCAGCCCAATCACGGCCTTCTGTATCCATAGTGTCAACAGCCTTACGCTTATAGTCTTTTGGATTTGTATGTTCTTTAACTACCAATGCAAGACCTCTGTCTGCATTATAATTTGATGAATCTTCATCAAGTTCTTCAATAAAGCGGATTTTTACTGATTGTCCATCTGCTAACTTTAGCCAACGAACTTTTGGTGCATCTGATTTTGGTTTGTCGAGCAGGGCATTTATATTTTTAAGTCCCTTAATAACGCTCATAGTTTTCTCCTTTGTTATGTATATTTAGTTTAGCATAGATGATATGGATTTGTCAAACTGAAACTCTAAATTTCTGATTGCATTATCGTCCATATCACCTATATCTTTATATTCTATATTAAGTTGTATTACAGAAACACGAGATTTAAGTTTTTCAATTATCTTATTTTTCATATTTCCGCCTGCTTCATCATTATCTGCAATGATAACTATATCATTAAAATATTTTTGAAGCAATTCTATTTGTTGTCCAGAGACATTTGCCCCCAGGGTAGCAACGGCTGGAAAGCCAACCTGATCTAATCTTATAGCATCAAAAGAAGACTCCACTATATAAACCTTGTTTGCAGTTTTAACTCTATGAATATTAAATAATGTTTTTGATTTTGGCAAGCCTGGACTATTTTTAAATTCTTTACCCTCAATAGATCTTCCAACAATGCCTAAACAAACTCCCGTTGGAGAATGCACTGGCACTATAACCATATCTTGCTTTTCCGAATACCCTAGTTTAAATTTATTAATTGAATCTTTTGTAATTAGCCTTCTTTCAAAATATTGGATTGCCCTGTCTGAGGCTAAAGCCTGATTGTTTAATTTTTCAATGACTGTAGAATCAAACTCTATAAAATCTTTTTTATCAATAAGTGTTTTTGAAACTAATTGCTCAATATTTTGTTCCTGCTCTTTTGATTTAATATATCTAACACTTTCAAAATATGTTCTGTGGCTAACATGCATTACTAAATCTACTAAAGTTGCCGTTTCTTGACAAGAAAAACAAAAAAATAATCCAGTTGTTTTATTTACTTCTGCTGATGCTGTTCTAAAATTATTGTGATATGGACAGAAGATCATAAAATCTCCTTCCATTTCGGACTTTATATCTATACCGCATCCATTAAGGACTCGCTGTACTTGCTCTCCCGAATATATATCGGTTTGTGTTCGTTTATCGCTTCTATACATCTTATTTGTTCTTCCTCTAGTTTTACTCCGTATAATGTAATTTTTATTTTGAAGTTATTTTTTTTCTTATTATATTCAATTGTAACGTCTGGATTAATATCTATTCTAGGCACATGCGAGGCAATTCTCATCTGTGACTTTAATAGCCTTATGTATTCATCTTTAATTCTAGGAATAGCAAGGTCATCAAGGATAACTCCTTCAATTGAAAATCCTTTAATTTGCTTATGATGAAAGGCCATACTTTATTATACATTGTTATCTTCATAGTCTTTATACCTGTAATATCCTTTATCAAAATCTACTTGTACTAAAAATTCTCCCATAAAGCCATTTCTATTTTTTCTAAAAACACACTCTATAATATCGCTATTAACAGGACGACCTAATGCTAGGACCCAGTCTGCATCGTAGGCTATTTGTCTAGACCATGCTGTTTGTCCAAGAGTTGGAACTGTTTCAAGTTTAGTAATATTATCTGGAGTTGCAGATGAAATTGCAATAATAGGAACCTTTTGACCAATTGCTAATAATTTTAATTCTCTTGAAAGATTTTTCATTCTTACTGTTTCACTCTCAGCCTTTTGATTAGAATTCATAAGTTGCATATAGTCAACAATAACAAAATCTGGTCTGTATTGATTTATTTTTCCACTGATAACAGACGGAGTGACATCTCCACCGCTATCATTAGATATAATATGAAACTCTGGTTTACCTTGTATTTTTTTTTCATGCCAAGATTTAAACATGTCTAACTCTACTTCACCGTTACTTAATTTTCTATGAGACCAAACCCCTTCTCCCATAATTGCATAGGTCCTATTTCTTACTTCAGTTTCAGACATTTCAAGACTAATAATTAATGGAGACCTGCCTTGTCTCCAAGCCTGTACTGCAAAATAAAGAGAGAGCCAAGACTTGCCAATACCTGGATATGCAAGAAACACACCAAGTTGTCCTGGCATGATTCCAGACGGGAGATAATTGTCAAATCCTGGCAAGCCTGTTCTTATACCTACCATTCCTTGTTCTTTTAATTTTTGTGTATGAATAAAATGTGCAATGGCATCTTGTAAATTAGTTGCATCAATATCTTTAATAGAAGATGTATTCTTTTTTAATTCAGATGTTTTTGTTATTAATTCTTGAAGGGCAACATCTCCATTTCCGCTCTGAACATCTGTTGCTGCAGATCGTAAAATATCTTTTAATGTATTATTTAAATAATGCTGCTGTAATTCTTCTAAATGATATTTAGTTGCACCAAAATCTTTTGCAGGTTCAAAATCTCTAAATTTATCTACAACTAAAGAAAGTGGTGGCACCATGGCATTAACATCATGATACTTTTGTATAAAATCTAAAATATCTCCATGTGTTTGCATCATGGCTCTAGCCTCAGATTGCATTAAAACATAAAACTGTTTATCTGCAAGTACGGCAGTAATAAGTTTTGACTCTACATCATTCACTCAACCACCTCCTTGCTAAAGCCCTTCTTTCAAATCTTTCTTCTTTATCTCTATCTATTTCTGTTATAGAGTTATAAATTTTATCAGCACTATAAACAAAATGAGACCAGTCATTTCTTGGACTGTTATTAAAATAATATTCAACCATCCTATAGCACATCTCCAAGCCATAAGAATCAACTAAATCAGAAGACGCCCATTGCTCTATATTTCTATTATAGGTTGGTTTAAAATTATACTTTTCTGTATATATCTTGTCATACCTACTAAGCAATGAGTGCCTTTCGGCAGCACTACTTTTTCTAGACATTACTTTGATGTTTCTTTATTTGTCTCTAATACTTTATCTGTAAGTTTATCTTCAACAAATTTATATACTCGTTCAAAAGCATCATTAATATTTTCGCCTTCTCTACGATTATCAGTAATACCCAAATCAAATCTTAATGATTCAAAATTGCCTAAGTTCTTTGTATATCCAAGTGATACAGTTATTTTAGTTTCTTCGTTATTCATTACCCCTCCCAAGGGCTAGTTAATTGATTCATTCCAAACTGGAATAAATCTTCCATCTTCAGTTTTTGTATAAGTAAGTATACCATCACCCATTTTTCTTGTCAACTCTTGTTTTGTTGGAGTCATATTATTTGTTATCAAACCGTCCTTTCTTGGTTTGCCAATATGGGTACTTGCTAGTATATCACGAATCTCTTTTACTTGCGATTCAGAATAATATGCACGTATTTTAAATCCACGCTTACCATCAATTGTCATTCCTGTTGGTGAAGGAATAACTCCACGTTTAATTAAACTTGGCATATATTTTCTATGCCTATTGACAAGATGTGCTGTTTCTGATATAGTATACGCTCTTTCTCTTTTCTTTTTAAAATCTAAAATAAAACAAATCTCTACTCTATCTTTATTTACATTATACAAAGCAACAGTTCCATCGGATCTATTGTAATGATGGATTTTAACTAAATAATTATTTAAAAACCATACAGTTTGTTTACCCCTTATTACGGGCGATTTATTGTATTCTTGGCTAACAATTTTTCTTTTTGCAGTAGCCATATCCCCTCACTTGATGCACTAGGCGGATTATAAAATTTTCTAGATCCACAACATAAACAAAATGTTTCTAAATGTTCTGGACGTGAAAATACTCTGTCCACAAACATTCTTTTTTTGCATTTTTCACATCTAATCATTAGTTAGGAACACCAACAATTATAAGATTAACACCAATAGATAAATCTCCTGCAGATGCAAACTTTATAACTCCGTCTACCCTAGAAGTTGTTATTGATGTTAATACAATTGTGGCATCTTTTCCAGAAGAAGTGTTTCCGACATTGACAACAGTTGCAGTAACAATTGGAGCAAATTTATATTCTGGAAAAGTAGAACTAAATGATTTTTCTGATGAAGCAGTTACAGTAGCATTCTTGTAAATGCTTTCATATTTTGCAACAACCTTTAAATCTCCTGTTTTAAGATTTTGTTGACCTGCTGTAAAAGTATCTACCGCTGAGTACTTATAAGTTGCTGATGATACTTGGGTGGCAAGATCATTAACGGTCTCAGCCATTTTATATAAATATGTTACGTCTAACGGTTGACCTCGTTCTGGTAGTGGTATTTTTGCCATTATTGCCTCCTATTAAAGTATATCATTAAATGGTATGTGGACCATCTTCATGGACTAATAAAAAATCTGAATCTCTTGTTACTGGAGTACCTATTAAATATATTTCAATAGAAGCCTTGTTAGGCTGAGATCCTTGAATTACCCCATTAATAGTATAAGTTGTAGGAATTGGAAATGAAACTGTAGTGCCTTCAATTCTTTGTTTATATATCCAATCTCCATTATCAGATCTATCCCACTTAATCCATATATCATATTCTTTTGCCTGTCTAATATGATTAGCGCCTATATTTATATCTACTGCATCCCATGCAAAATTTGCAATAGATCCATTTTTATTAAATATAGTATTTCCAGAAATAAATATATATTCTGGCTGAACAATATTTACTGGAGACCAATGAGAATATCTGTTTTTATCTTCTGATACCACCCTATATCTTGCAGCATATCCTTGTTGGTCAACAAGAATTGGAGGTAATGCATTATTTTTTATTCTAAATTTTTTTACTTGTTCTGCCATTAACTTACACCTATTGAAAATCTAAATTCAATATAGTTGCTAGTATTAGATGATTTTATAATTGTTTCTGACGTATCATTTTGAATTACAGCATATCCAGTTAATCCATAAAGAGGATTCGTTGTACTAACATTTTCTAATCTAAGAGCATCAAGCATTATATAAAAATTATCTGTTACTACCCCACCGTCTTTAATGCAAGAATAGATATTAATAGTATTTACAGAACTCCAAGTAAAATCATTAGTTCTATATAATTCTTGTAATTGTTTTGTTTTAATAAAATATCTATTTGTAGCAAAATTAACTGCTGGAGTTCCTGCACCATTAGTTACAGTTGTCTCAAACCTTGCAAACTTAGATGTATCAGAACCAGTAAATTCAATCATTATTTTTGCTTCATCTGGCACCGTTAGTGATTCTCCGTCTTTATTAATTATAGAAAAAGCAAGGCGAAGTTCATCAATTGGAGTATTTTTAGAAAAGTCTATTGAAACTCCAGTTATTTTTATATATTTTGCTCCTGATCCAATAACAAAATGTCCCGCACTTTCAGTGATGTTAGAAGAATCTCCTCTCATAACAATTACATTATTTAAAAATCTACATCTTTCGTATCTTTCAGATCTCTCTGGATTAAAAAATATTCTATTATCTGTATTAGTTTTAAAAATATACTCTGTTGTTTCAATTACATCATCATTTGCAGAACCATCTAACGGTCCAGTAATTGTTGTTATTTCTGTGGCATTTTCTTTTGTCCAATTTTCTGTTGTTGAAAATGCAACTACTGTTTTACTATCATAAGATCCAGCAGATGGATTTGATCCTGCAGAATAAACTCCAACCTCAGAAATCTCATATCTTTCTTCTGTTGGCAATTCTGCAGTTAAGACTATTTTAGAAATATTATCTTCAACAACATAGCCTCTAGAGGTTATAGGAACCCTAAACATTTCAAATGCAAGGTTTTCCCTTGCCGAATTATCTGCGGGGCTGGCAGAGGTATCTAAAGGCTTTTGACCGCATCCTATGGCTAGGTATGAAGCATATGCAGGTGCCTGACCTAGTAGGTATTTAGCAATAATAGACTTTCCAGTATTAGTAATCATTAAAACTCCGTATCATATATTGTACCACTTAAGCCTATCTGAATTTCTACCTCTTCATCAGATAACATATTTGCTACCTCTACAATTAAATCTCCAGTTTTATCTTCTATATATATATTAATATTATTTGGACCACCTGCAGTTGAAGGTATTTTATTTTCTAGTTTAATTGAATAGTTTCCAAAATATTTATCAGATGTGGTCTGAATTCCTAGTATATTTTTAGAAGAATAAGATTGATTTAAAACACTAACATTTTTAATTAATTGATTAGGAATAAAATCTCCAGAAACAATATCATGCCTTGTTAAACTTAAAACTTCTTGACCACCAATATTTTCAAATATTAAATCTGTCATAATTTCAATTGGAACTGTATCTTCATCAAACAATATTATTTCTGGAGTAGCGCTTTTTACAAGTGGTTTTTTATTTTCAACAACTGGCTGAGTAATTGATGCTGGTGGAGTTGCAGTTAAATAAGAAGTAGGGGCAGGGGCTTTAACTGGCATATTTTGAACAGCAGAATCTACATAATGAGTAATGCTAGTATAAGGAGTATTAATTGTTTTTCCACTTTCTGGCTGATAAGCACGGGTTGGATCTGTATTAGGATTAACTTTTAATCCGCTAAGTGGACTCCAAGATTCTGCCATTTTATACCTCCGCCAAATACAAAGTCATATCTGGCCCATCTTCTTTTCTTTCATATTCAATATTATAAACAATAAATTTAGTTTCTGGATCACTAATTATGCTTACATCATCTTTAATATAATCAATTTTTACTATATCGCCTAATTGAATAATTGGCAATGAATATATGTTTACGCCTATCATTTTTTTAGGTTTCATAGATTTATTAATTATCCACCCCAACAAATTTTCTGCATCGTCAGATTTTTGTATATATGGTGCGTCAATTGTAAAATCACTAATTCCATAATTTAATCTACTCTGCTTTATTTTATTATATTCTTGTAATGATACATCTGGAGATCTAATTATTGTATTATTATTTTCAATTTCTGGATCAGATAAATTAGATTTTTTATTAAAATAATCATCTACCGATAAAGTATAACTTGTATCTTGGGTAAAGGTAATTCCCTGAATTCTTAAATAATTACCAGTTGTCTCGTCTAAATTTAGTGGTGCATCTGTATTATTAAATATTAAAAACTCAGCGCCGTATGGTCCTGCATAAAATCCAGAAGTGGTATATCCTTTTATTCTATTAAAAGTTGGAGACAACTTAGCATAAATTGCTGGATATGCCTTGTCATACTTAATATTAAAATATGCACATTCTCTCATGATTGTTCCAAATTCATCAAAATAAATATTATATTGAGGTGGTTGTTGAGAACTTATGCCAGATAGATATGTGGACTGAATCATTCCACTTATAGAATATTTTCTAAGAGCCTCATTTGCATTAATTTCATTTGCCCCAAATGCACCAGATATTGGCTGACCAACTTTAAATACTGTATTTTGTGCATAGTTTTCGTTTAATGCATAAACATTTTCGAACATACATTTTGAAGAACCTCTAACAAATAATGCCATATTATTATATTTTGGCAATGGGTTTTCATCATCAACAGTTGCAATATGTTTATTATTTAAATATAAATAAAATCTACGTATTGAGCCAATATCAACATATTCTACTGCTAAGTCGTAAACAGTTGGATTTTGTTCTCCGACATACCTATATTGACCAGTAAATCTTCCATCGTCTACCAATATGCTTGCTAGTCCACCCCATAGTCTTTCTGGAATAGCGTTTGAAGTACCGACTTCTTTTTTAATTTTATAAAATAAAACATTGTATATTACAGTGTTGGTTGTTCCATCTGAATTTTTTGACATATAAGATTCAATATTGTTTTCAGTTAATGCCGCAATCTCAAAATAATAACCATTGTTATTTGAAGAATTAAGCATTACGGCTAGCCCTCCAGATCCTCCACCTATATTAATATTTTGACTTGGATCTGATTTTGATATTTGATAATATGAAGTACTGCCAATTGGTGTTTGTAATTTCTTTTCATTATTTTCAACGTTACCAACAATTCTCATTCTAGTTCCAAAATGCCTATATGTGTCAGCCAACTCTTTATATGTATAAGAAATAAAATTAATTGAAGATTGAGTAGTTTCAAAAGCAGGGCCAGTTATAACTAAAGCAGAAGATTGAACAGTGCCAGTATTGGTTGATTTTAACTTATTCATTTCTGTTTCTGTTAAATAATTATTTGCTAAAAAATTTTTAATAATGCCAGTTCTTGATGATTTTGTAGCAATATCATTATTAATTCCAGCAGCCCCCAATTCTGTGTTTGGTAATTCTATAGATGGAGAAGTACTAAATAGTAAAGAAGATTTCATTTCACATCCACGTACATAAACATTATTTGACCAGTAGTCAGATATACCAAAATAATGATTTGTTACAGAAGTTCCAAATTGTCCACGACCATGTTCAACAACAGGCCCATTTTTTAATCTAGATATTCCCGATATAGTTTCATAAAATGGAACAGAATATATTCTTAATAAACCTGTAGGATATATTTTTCCGTTAAACGGTAATGATCCAAAATAATCTTGATATTCTTGATTATTGCTTATCCATACATTTCCAACTCCACTAACATTAAATTCTGCTGCATCATATCTAATAATTTCACCAGAGGAATAAACATATCCTTTATATCTTGTTAAAAAATAAACATTTTCGCCAACGTCAATGGTATTGTTAGTTAAAACATTATTTACAACTTGAGGCAAGGATGACAATAGATTTGAGTTTAACGGCATTGCTCCAAGAATAAAATTACCCTGTTTTGATACTTGATCATTAACTGTTTTTGTTGCATCATCTCCAGATACCTCCCACAATAATGCTGGCTTATACACCCAACTTTTTTCCTGATCTACTAAGACTGATTGTTTTATTGAACTATACTGTCTTTGAATATATCTTGTTGTATAGTTAACCCTTCCATCGTTATACACTCTTTTATTTTCTGAAGCAATATTAATAATATTTGGCAAATACTCTTGAGAATTATAATTTTTTACTCGTGGAGCAATAGAATCAATACTTGTTCTAAAACCAGTTATTGTATCTGTTCCTGTTAAAACAAAATCTTCATTTCTTTCATCATTGCTTGGCATCATATAATTTTTACTCATTACAATAAAATTATTATACTCATCAAAAAACATTGCAGACTGTGTTGATATAGCCAATTGATTTAACACTTCAGCAACATTTTGTCCAGGAGCCACAAAAAAATATGGAATTATTGGATCAATTTCTTGAGGTAGTCTTTTGAAAGAATAATTTATAAAACCAATTGAATCTAAAAGCATTGAAATTGCAACACTTAAAGATACATCTACTAATAAAATTTCAGGAGCCTTTTGAGATTCAAAATAAAAATAAAAATCTCTTAGTGTTAATTTAACAGTAGCATCATTATTATTTGATTGTGGAAAGCCATCTGAATATAATGTTTTAATTGGTACAAAATAATCTATATTGCTTTCATTATAAATATTTTCATAAAAAACAAATTTAATATTTTTAGTTAAATAGTCATAAATAATGCTATTAGAGTTATTTTCATTAAATGAAAAATCTTCATCAAAAATTTCCATATCTCCAGTAGACGCAAGTAATTGACCAACTGGCATTGCTCCGCTATTCATGTCTGATAATGTTTTATTAATTTTAAAGTTAATGACTTTATTAGAAATATCTACAGTTAATCTAGGAGATATTTCTATTAAATCAAAAGTACAATCAAATTTATTCATTGATTGAACTACCAATCTTATTCCTTGAATATATTGAAACTCTTTATAATATGCTTCTCCAGTATTTGAATTAGTTGCTACAATCGGATTTGTTAAATCTGTAACAAATGGAGTGTCATAATCTACTGTAGAAGATCCTACAAACCATTCATTATTATAATAAAAAATTTCTAGATATCCATCTGCATTGATAATTGGAGATCCGTCATTTCTTGTGTCATTTTCTGTAACTTTTAAAATATCTATCCAACTATTATTTTTTAAAATTTGTATCTTAAATCTATTAGGAGTGGTTTGATTTGCATATCCATAGAATGGGTCAGAAAAGGATGATCCCGTTGTTTGAAATGATCCTTGATTTTGATATCCGACATTAGTTTGCATTTTGACAACTATTCTATTTGTTGGTATTTCTTTTGTATATACAATAAATGGGCAAGCATCATCAATTATGTATCTACCGTTTAATATTTTATTTGAAATTCCCCGCTCAATATTATCTTCTTTTCTATAAGAAGTCCAATATTTAAAAATATCATCTCTTGATCCCATATAATATCTTGGCTGATAATTTCCAAATTTTGTATTATTTGGTAAATAGTTTCCAGAAAATGTAGATGCAGTATTTGATCTTTTTACTGGAAAATAAACAGCCTTGTTAATCCCAGACCTTGGTCTAAAAGGGTATGTGCATGATTCTAAAGAATATAATGTTGATATTTTTTGATCTTGTGAATAAAATGTTTGCAAAGTATTGTCGTTTTTTACTTGCGTTGGAGATATAGCATAAGACAGTGAGGCATCATTATAATAATTTCCTAAATCTGTAGGATCATAAGTATTAGGAATAATATTATATATACTATCATTTTCAGTTTGTCTATATCTATAATTACCAATTTTACTTATTATCCCAGGAACATTTAAATTCCACTCTGCAATAACTACAGAATTTAAAGATACGGAGTCTGAAGATTTTAAATGATCTACTAAATCAGTATTTGAAAACATTATGCCTCTTCTAAAGTTAAATTAATATTCCATAGATCAAAATTATTTTGACCACGTTTAACTATATTGTATGAAAAATCTTTAAAATACATTTTAATAACTTCTGTATATTTATTTAAATTTTGATAATCGGACGGCTCTCTTCCGTAAACGGTGTATTTATCATAAGCCAAATATACCCAAAATGGACCAGAGTGCTGCTCATACCAATTAAGTATTTCTACTCCACCAGCACCGCCATCTACAGTATACTCATCTGTTGATCGATAATAATCTTCGGAAATTCCAAGATTACCAAAATTTGGATTTTGTTTATAAGATCTAGAAGGAAGCATAGACCATGATACGGAAAGATTTATTTTATCTGAAATATGATATGCCCTCATAGATCCATTTATCATTCTTCTTCTTGATTGAATTCTTTCTGTGCCAAATTGTAATTCACCTCTATTATGATCTGACAACACTATAAATTGATCAATTAGATTTGATGCGGTTCCTGAAGGATATTCTGCTCCAACTTCATAGCCGTCTGGATAATAAGATTCATTAAAAATAGTTCCTAAATTATTTGACCAAAGCATTGCTTGTGGTCTACCATATCGTCTTCTTCCAGTTAAATACGACTCATCAGCCATTATCTATTACTCCTCAATCTTTGTGAATCAAGATTCTTAATATATGTAATAACTGTTTTAGCAATATCATCTGGGCTTGCCCCATCGCTATTAGCAGTAACACTCAAACTATAATTATACACTGTATTAGAATTATTTACAGAAGCATTTGATGCTGCTGCAACAACTGGGGTACCGCCAAAAGATAAACTGTTTGGATACTTTGACTCATTTATTTGTTTTAATAATGGAGCAAATCGTTGTGCAGCATTTTTATTTATTACGTATTCTCCAGGGGTTAATAAAGTAGGAATTTTATCAGTCATACCCCTTCCTTTTACACGACCTCCAGCAACCATTCGTTTAATAAATCCACCATACATTGCCTGACCAAATGGAGTTCCAACGTATGTACCAGCAGCATCATATCCACCAGATGAACCTATTGTAGATGGAGCCTGGCCAAATGGGGTTCCTACATATCTTCCTGCTGCATCATATCCACCTTGAGATCCAATATAGGAAGACCCTCCCCCAAAGATTGTTTGTTTATTCATTTGTCCAGATCTAATTTGAGATAATAATAAAAATGCTTCTTTTGCTTGCAAGGCAACTTCGGCTAATGCTTTTGCCAATGCATCTGCATCACCTTTTGCACCTTTTAATATATTGTTTAAAAATGCAGGATCATTAATATTAATTTCTGCACTTTTAGCAAGATCTAATGCTCTTACAGCATCATCAATTTGAGTTTTAGTCATTCCAAAATATTTAATTGTATCTTTTTGTAATTGAATATTATCTTCTAAAGCCTTTTTTTGTTTTTGTAATGATGTGACTTGTGCTTCTAATTGTTTTTTGCCAAGTGCTGATATTGCATTTTCTTTTCCAACTGCTAGCGCTTGTTCTGCAACTTCCAAAGACATTGAAGACTGCTGTGCTCGTGCATCCTGAATTGCTTGTGCAGCAGCAGAAATATCTCCTCTGGTTAAAGCATCAGCAATAGAAAGTCTTTGTTTTTGTAAATTATTAATATTTTCATTAATAGATTTAATTTGATTTAATGCATCAACTTGTTCTTGATAAGCATCATTAATTTTTGTTTCTTTTTCACTTATCTCATCTAATTTTATATTAATAGATTTTATTTCATTGTCGTATTTTTCTAATTGTGGCCTATTTTGCATATCAATAATATGCTCTTGAAATTCAATATATTTTTGTGCCATCTCTAAACGAGATTTTTCGTAATCGCCTTGATCTTGACCAGCAATCTCTGTTAAACGCATTTTTTCTGTTTCTTGAGTTAATTGCTTAGTTAATTTAATTGCCTCTCTTAAAGACTTTCCTTTATCTTTTGCATTTGCAGCAGCAAGTATATAGTTTCGCATTTCTTTATCTCCTGCTATATCCAGGGCAGTTGCATATTCAACATTATTTTTTATTAATAAAGAAAATGCTTTATTTTGTTTTTTAAGTTCTTCAATTCTTTCTTTTAATGCACTTGTACCAGTTTTAATTGGATTTGGATCATTATTTTTTTTAACTTTATCAGTTATTTCTTTTAATTTTGCCAGTACTTGTGCTTCCAAATCATTAACTGCTGCTACTTGTGCAGCAGCAATAATTAAATCTCCAGAAGCCTTAACAGTCATTAAACTTAATGTTTCTTGTGCTACAGCAATTCCTAAAGCCCTTGCCTGCATAACTAATGCTGCATCACTATAATTTTTAATATTTTTTACTATTTTCCCAAGTTCTGGGTCAGTTAAAGATAATGCTTGAGCAAGTAATTTAATAGCGCTTTCAGAATCTGGTGTATTTTTGCTTATTTCAGTATTTAAAAGTTTAAAAGAATCTAAAAATGTTTTTGATTTTATTTGGCCGTTTTGAAATGCATTGCTTAAACTATCAGTAAAGGTAGAAATAGTTTGTGCTTGATTTGCAATTTCAGCCTTTAATTCTTTTGATTGATTAGTTATAGTTTCTGTACGTTTTTCATTACTGCCCTCTGTGTCAAACTGTAATTTACGAGTTGTTTGTCCAGTTCTATATGCAGGACCTAATTTACCTAAACCTATAGAAAGTTGTTTTGTAATATCATTAATGTTATCTTTTTCTATCTTTAATGATTTAAAATCAATGACAACGTCTTGTTTTTTTGCTGCTTCTAGAATTGAGTCAATAAAGACCTGAACATTTTCTTTTGATGCTCCAGTTGAAAGCATTTGATATCCTGCTATAGTTAAAGCAGCAATAACATCTTTTTCTGTTTTTAATTTACTTACTGCAGAAACAATACTTTGAACTTCTGAACTTTTAAAATCCTCTGAAGCCATAAAGGCTTCTACTGCAGATTTTTGCTGTACACCTAATACTTTAGTAGATGGGGTAGATCTTAATAAAGATGTAGTTGGTTGATATTGAAAAAAGTTTCCTAATCTTTTAGCAGCCTTTTCAGTATATTTTAATGTGTCTCCAAAAGCATGCAATCGCTTTCTTTCTTCTTCTCTAGCAGAATTAAGAAGTTTAAATGTTATTACTAATGCACTGACAGCAATTCCTATTCCAGCAACCCTTAAAGGAAATTCCTTTAGATATTTTGCTATTTTTGTTCCAGTTAATAGTTGCATTATTGATGACAATGCAAATAATGGACCAGTTATCTGAAATATAACTTGAGATAATTGTCCTAGACTACCGCCAGCCATTGAAGCCATTCCAGAAAGAGATGTTAAGGCAAACATACCTGTCATTAATTTTGAATTAAATGTAGCCATTCTTGCATTAGATTCTCTAAGTTGTTTTTCTTGTTGTAGTTGGCTAACTAATAGTGTTTTAGTTATAACTCTTTCTTTTGCAAGATCATTCATTGTTTTTTCTTTTTGTCTACGAATAGATTTTGCTATAGGATCTACGTTTTCACGATTAGTTCCGTATAGAGACATGCTTGAGTCTCTTCCTTTACTATATGCTAAACCATCATCTTTTCCATCTTGATAGGCTCGTGGATGAGGACTGTTACGAACACTTGATTCGTCATATATATCTCTTACTCCAGCACTTTTAACTCCAGATTTGTAAGCCATAGCATTTTCTTTACCTGCTTTTCTAGCCTGCTGATTGCTTAATAAATTTTGTTGTGCTTCTTTTGTTTGTATAAAATGCTCTTGACTAGAACGCACATCGTATGCAGGAGTTCTAGGTTCTACCGCTCCAGTCATAAAGCCTGGAACTCCATATATTGGAATTCCTGGAACACCTCCAAATATTGATGCTGCTGCACCACGAGTTTTTGCTCTTGCTTGATAGTTTCCTGGCTTTATTGCTTTTTGAGCAAGAATATTTCCTGGAAGTTCTTTGGCTAAAATTAATGCATCATCAGCATTTTTTAAATTTAGCCCTAATCGATCTGCTGCTCTTTGGGCTTCAACTAAATCTTGACTTAACATTGGAGCGATTGATTGTGCTGTTTCTGTAAATTTATGTACAGCCCCGCCAGCCTCTTGCATATCTAATTGGAATTTTTGAGTTAATTCTGCATAAGCCTCTTGTGCTGGAATTCCAGAATTAACAGCATCCCTTGCTGCAGAAATAGCCTGCCGATTTGCTTGACTCCATTCTGTAATCTCTTTATTTATTAAAGATATATTAATTTTTGCTTCTTTAAGAATTTCATCAGCATAAATGCTTGAAACATCAGCAATATTACTTGGATCAATTCCGCCTATTCCAACTAATCCACCAACACTTGAAATATTTTCAAGCATAGACCTTAATACGGTTACATTAGATTTTCCGACTCTGCCAGATGCACCTCTGCCTGGTCTACCTAATTCATATCCAGGAATATTTCCAGCGACCATACCTTGAATTAATGGAGCATATCTTTGTACCATTTTTGCTGGAATAACTGCTTCTCCTGGAGAAAGCATTGCTGGCACCACATCTCCCGCACCCTTTGGCCCAGGAACTGAAACAATACCTTCTGCGTATCCTTTTGTTCTTTTTGGCAACATCATTCCAGGATTTCTTGCTGCAAATTCTTTTGCTGCTAAATTAGCATCAATATAAGCATTACGTAATGCATTTACTGCACTGGCTTCAATAGTAAATGTTTGTGTTAAATTACTGTGTGTTTGATTTAAAGACGCTCCAACAGTAGCAGCCTCTAGTTGTTCAGCAGTTAAATAATTAGTCTGCTCTCCAAGAACTTTGGATTGACCAGTTAATCTTAAATATCCGTTTCTTAAATTTAAGAATAATTTAATTATATTTGCTAAACCATTTGCCAATAAACCAAATGTCATTAATAAAACTGGACCAAGTCCACCTATTCCAACAACCATTAGCGTTATAAATTTTTTAGTTCTATCTGATAGTCCAGAGAATTTTTCTAATATTCCACCAAAAAAATCTATAATTGGTGTAACTATTTGTAAAAATGCTTCTCCTACTGGTTGTAAGGCAACTTTTAAATCTTCTACGCTCTTTCTAAATTTATTCATTGCTGAGTCAGCAGTCATTCCTAATTCTTGTGATGATAATGCAGCAAGTTCTTCTATAGAACTACCTGCTAGATCTAAAACTCTAGAGGCTTGATTTCCATCTCTAATAACATTATCAAATAAAGTAGATAGACGAGCAAACTGGAACTTACCAAACAATTGCTCAATGGCTCTTGCTCTTGTTAATGGATCTAATCTATCTAATGCTTGAGCAAACTCTACTACTGTTGCACGTAAATTACCTTGATTAGATTCAATAATTTTTGTTATATTAATACCCATGCCAGCAAGCATGTCGCTTGCTCTCTTGGTTGGATTAATTAATGCTGCTAAACCAGATTTAAGGGCGTTTGCACCTTCTGATGCGTTTACGCCTCCTTCTTTCATTGCAGTTAATAAAAATGCTAAATCTTTTACGTCTCCACCTAATTGTTGAATAACTGGTGCAACTTTAGGTATAGCGGTAGTAATATCATCAAGAGATGTAACTGTTTGGTTTTCAACTGCGTTCAAGAAATCAATTGCGCCAGCAAGATCTTCTGATGACATTCTAAATGCATTTTGTAATGAAATAGTTGTTTCAAGAGCCTGTTGAGATTCAATTTGTCCAAGCACTGAAAGTCTTGTCGCTGCTGTAGTTTGACGTTGTAGATCTACTCCTTGAAAACCTGCTGCTGCAGCCTCTGCTGCAAGAGCAACTGTATCAGAAACTGCAATTCCATATTTTGTAAATTGAGTTCCTAATTCTTTAATATTATTTAGTGCTGCTTGAGTTTCTTCTTGTGGGGTAAATAAATCTCCATAAACCTTTCTAAATTTTAATGCTGCTGTCTCCATTTCCATGAAAGTTCGAGAAGCCTGAGTGGCAACTGCTAATAATGGAATTGTAAAACCAACCATTAACTGACGACCAGCCCATTGTGTATTCTTACCAAAATTTAGAAGATTGGTAGATCCTTGTCTAACAAGTTGATTAAATAATGCTTGTCTTTGTGCTGCTAACTGTGTTTGAGTTCCATAATCTCCCATATCCAAAACAAGTGGCTTAATAGCCATTGCCTTAACAACACCATTTGCATCACGACCCATTTTAATATATTGAGTCTGCATTTTCTTGACACGCTCTTCAGAAACCTTGGATATCGTATCAAACTCTGATCTAAATAATTTACCAAATGTTTTTGTGGCACCGCCAGCATATCTAAAGTACTCACGCATTCCCAACTTATTTGTTTCAAGAGCATGAGTAAATGATTCAGTACTGGTTCTTATATTAACCATTGTGGCAGCAAACTTGCCAGTGGCATTTACAGTATTAAGAAGTTCTCTTTGTAGTTGACCCTGCGCTAAACTTGCTGCAGCACTACTTTTAGCAACTGAAGAATGAAATAAGGCTAATTGTCTTTGTAATGACTTTAATTCAGCGAGGGCTGTAGAGGTGTCAATATTAACACTAATATTAGCATTAACATCAGCCATCTACAGCACCCCCGTTTTTTATTTAATTATTTGCAATAACGGAATTCATCAATTCTGATGCTGCTGTTAACTTAATACCAGATGCACCCTCGACAATCTTATATACCGTTGGAAGATCCAAAATCTCTTCTAGATTTTCAGGATTTTTTGCTAACTCAGGATTGTACTGTTGCATAGCAATCTTTACACATTCAATAAGAATATCAATTGACTTTTCATTATCGTCTGCTACGTTAGCGACACTTTCAAATTGTTTCATGAAAGGTCTAAGAAGTGAAACCTTTAATGGTCGTACACTAAGTTTAGTGCCATCCATTAATGTTACTTCAGTACCTACATTTTTATCTGTCGACATATTACTCCTTTTTGATAGGTTATATTATTATATCACGCTGGCGTGTCTTTTTTTGTCAAATCTTCATAGTCTAATCCCATGCCAATTCCAAATCCTGCACGTCTTGCTTTGTCTCCCTTAAAAGTTAAAATATCGTTTTCTTGTCTTCCTTGATTAAATACTTTATTTTTTAATTTAGTCCATGGGTCTTCTTGTTGTTTATTATTAGCCTTATCTAGATCTACCCCTTGAATTGCAGCAAGAAACTTTTTTTCTTCATAATCACTTTCTCTCTTTGATACTAAAATAGCAGATAGTTCTGGCATAGATATAGATTCTTCCAGTTCATTATAATCTTTCCAAATACCCAGTAAAAATGCTTCAGATTCTAGTTTAACTAAATCTAAATCTTTCCAACTAGTACCGCTTTCTAAGGCTTGATCTTTTACTGTATTTTCAGATTTTGCATTGACGTCAATTCCAGCCCCTACTCTTAGTATTTCATATATAGTTGGTAAATCAAAGTTATCTTCTACTAATTGCTTATTTAAAGATAAAGAAGGATAAAATTGTTTTAAAGATATTCTTGCACATTCTACTAAAATATCAATTGATTCAAAATCATTTTTTGATTGTTTTATTGCCTCAAAGGCAGACATACACTGTCTTAAATATTTTATTTTTAATGAAGATATTTCTATTTCAATACCATCTAAAGTATTGATATTTTTTACTTCATAAATTGTATTTGCCATCAATCTATTGTACCAAAAAGGACCCACCATTTCTGATGAGTCCTTTTATATTTTATTAAGTTTTTATGATTATTGGATTGTACGGTCTACGATTTTTCCGTATGATCCTGATGCGTCTTCTGGTAGAAGACGGAATGTGACGTCAAACATTGTTGCGGTATCACGCTTTGCTGATACTGTTACATTTTCGATAGAAAGTGCACGGTATGCAATGTATACACGTTCAACATCTGATGAGTCAACACAATCACCAGTTCCTGGACCAACAGCAATCAAAGCACGTTCTACTGGACATTCTCCGATGTCACCAGACTTCAGATCTAATACACGTCCTGCAGATGTTCCTTTGCTTCCTGATAAGTCATCACTGTTTCCAGCAATTGCGAATAGCAAATTCTCTAGGGTTGCCTCTGCAAACGAAGTAGCAAGAGTTACTTGCATTCCTTGCTTGTAAAGTTTTGCAACGTCAAGAATCTGGTCTACCTGCACTTCACCGAAATCAGGTTGGAAAGTGATTTCAATACCGTTACTGGTGTATCCAACATTCTCAACGCCAGCAGCGCTTACTTCTGAATTTAGAGAATTAGAAAGTGTTTCTTTATAAGACTCTGTAGTTACAAAAGCAGGAACTGTGTTTGCGTCAAGAGTTGAATCTGCTGTAAATAACGCAGCAGCACCAACGATAATTTCGCTAGATGAACCTCTAGTATATGCCATTTACTTCACCTCTTTTTTTTTGGTTAATAGATGGGTCTTTGTTTCCTCAAAGTAAGTATACAGCCTTTTTATGAATAAATAGGGGCTAATCCTTGATTTTCTGGATCATGCTTGTACACATGATAGTCATATTCAACTATCAATTTGCCATTATACAAAGTTCTAGCACTAGCCAACTCAACTAAATCTCTAGTTTCATCTGCCTGATATACCTTCATATTTCTAAAGAATATATTTAACTCTCCTAGAATTGGCTCTAGTTCTGTTTTATTTTCAGCCATCCATTTATTAACTTCCTGAGCAGATACATCCTCACGGTCTAATGCTTGAGAAATAATAATTTCTGCAGCCTTCATTTTATCATAATTTGAAGTAAATAAAAATAAAATAAGTTGTTCTCTTTTATGAATATAAAGAGAGTTTGGCCTAAACCTCATAAGTCGATCATATTGAACTAGTAGTGGTTCTCCAACACTATATGTTTGTATCATATTATTATAAACCTCTTCTATATTTGTTGGAGTTGATGGCATAATTGGCATCATTTCTGAAGATGTAGACATTCCAATTTCATCATATTTTGCTAATTCTGCATTAATGTATCTTACCAACCATTTTGCTGGATATCCTAATTCTTGTATACTAGCCATGATACTATTCTACACCAACCTTTGCATTAATCATCCATTTCATGCCTGTTGCACGTCCCACTCCTTTACCGCCTTTAACTCCAGCAGCAAGGTTCTTTTTAAATATAGTAGGAGTTTCTAAATAATCTGATAAACCACATGCTTTTAAAAATGATTGAGTAAAATAATATTTCATAAATGTATCAAATACTCTTTCAAATGATCCTGCAACTGCCTGTCCGCCTGGAAACTGATTTAGGATAGGTCTTTTAGTAAATACTGTGTTGCCATTATCTTCAAATACGAGTGGATTATTTCCTTTTGGTTTAATTGTTACCGCTGTTCCTGTTTCCATAATTTTTGCTTTGTTATAAAATGGAGTATTAGATCCATCTTTAATTGTTTTAGATTGACTAAAGGCTCCATTAATATTAATTCCAGCATTAGTTATTGTTGTCGTAAAATTAAATAATCTGCCACTTCTTTGTCCAACCTGAGACCATTCATAAACATGATGCAAGGCTTTTTCGTCTGCTCTTGCCATTACGTCTACGTACTGACCTAAAGCCTCTATTACACCTTTACCTAATTGATCAAAAAATATTTTTTTCCCGTTTTCTACACCTTCTAAAAATCCAAGAGAATATTCTACAAGATTGTTTAATTTTTTTTGCATTGATAAAGTATTAATATTAACAGCAATCATTAGTCACCAACTGATTGATTCTCAGTTCTTCTCCATAAAGCCTTAAAAGATTCTACATTTCCAAATGGCCCAGAAAATGGTTGAAAAGTTGCAACTTCGTAAATAGTACCTTTACCTTTACGTGGACCAGCAGTTTCTTTATATATTAAATTTTGATTGCCGTCTCTAATATTAGCGATTAAAATATTTGTTGCTGCATACTGTTCTTCTCTACTAGATATTCTTAAATCATCTTTTGTTCTGGCAATTAATTTATTTTCATATTGTAAAAAGACTTTTGGGTCTATTTCTTCTGTTCCAGCGCCACCTGCTGGGGCAGCATTGCATGCAATTGTTCTATCAAAAACCCACTGTTTAGAAATTTTTCCATATTGATCTTGACTAATAATTGCATAATAAACATCTGCACACATTGGATACATAAAGTCTGTCGAATTGCAACATGAAGTCATTAGAGGACTCCAGCATTAAACATCGGTTCTTGATATTTCTCCAGAATCTTGTCTACTATTAAATTACCAATTCCATCAAAAACCTTTTTATCATATTGTAGTCTAAACTGGTCTGTATTATATTGTCCTACATATCTCTTATAATAATCTAATTTACCGCACTTAAGATCATCAATTAACATCTTTGTAGCATCTTGAATATCCAAAGGAACTACTGGATATCCTGCTTCTAAGATAAAAGTATAGTCATATCCATTTGGAAAAGTGTCTGTTGTCCAAAAACCATAATCAACAATATCTCCATTTGAAGAAGGGAATATTAATGAAGCACCTTCGGCTCTATTTATTTCACCTGAGTATTGATATACAATTGCTGTTCCATCTTTTGTAATTTCAAATAATTGTGTTGAGTTTTCTAAATCATCAATGTCATATACTAAAACATTATTTTCAAAAACTTGTAAAATTTTATTTGCTCTTGGTATTAAGTGCATAAAATCTCCACCTAAACCAGTTCTTTCGTATATTACTTTTTTGTTATAAAAACCAGAAGTAATAGAATCTATCAAACTTCTTGCAATTCTTTCGTTATATTGATAATCTGCTTGTTCTGATGCAATATCAGAATATGTAGTTGGATCAACATATGGTCTTGTAATATCTAAACTATCTGTGACAACAATATTTCCTAAATCTCCATCATCATCGGTATATATATTAATTAAATAAGAATTATCATATTTAACATAATCTCCACTTAATGATAAAGTAACTTTTTTAGAGGCAGTAGATGTAACGTCAAGAGTTGTAGTAGAGAGATCCACCATATCCCGTATTTGTAGATGATATGCGGTAGACGCATTTGGAACATCATACGTAATTTGAATTGGGTATGGTGGTACTCTCAATACTATCATTACTACTCCTTATTTGCCAAAAGCCTTTGCAACCTCTTCTGGTGTAGCCAGTCGAATATCGTTAGGTCTTTTTGCAATCCATGCATCTGCATGTTTTTTTGAAACTATATTAAAACCCTTGTAAACAGATTTAAGCCCAGAAGAGTGTAGGTTTTTAGTGCTATGTACTGCAACCGTATCGTCTTCTTTTACAGAATTCTCTTTACTTGGCTTGTCTTTTTTGTTTGCTCCGCCAGATAAAATTGCGCCTGTTTGTCCTACCTGTATTGCAGAAACTAGTGGATTTGAAGATTCTTTTTCTGGAGAACTAATAACTTCATCATCTTCATGTTCTTTTATTTCAGAAATAGATGCTTCAATTCCTAATTCAGATGCTATTTCTTCACTCTTTGTTTCTTCAACAACTGGAGCCTCAATTAATTCTTCTACTTGAATTTCTTCAAGATTTTGTTCATAATTATCAGACATTTTTCCTCCTAACTAACTAATTATAACAGATTACTTAAGGGGAGCAGAGAAATTAATCCCTACTCCCCCTAAAAGGAATACGCTAATTCAGATTATGAATCTGATGCAGCGTCTGCGTACGCAATTGCGTCTTCTTCTTCCCATTGAATACCAAAGCGAACGAATACTGTGTATTCAATTGTATCTTTCTTTGGTTGGTATGCACGGTTTACAACGATATCTCGTTGGAAGCCCCATACACGGTTTGCTGGGAATGTTAGATCAATGTAGCCTTCTGGATAGTAAGGAACTTCTTGTACTTCAATTCCTAGAACACGAGTTGTACGTGCTCCACCAAAAGTCTGACCTACACCATCTAAGTATGACTGGCGATTAGCAGGAGTACCGCTAACACGACCAGCAAAGGCTTCAGCAACAGCATCTGCAAGAGTACCATTATTCTTAACGATACCACCAAATGCATCTGTACCTGCGTAGAACTTTAGATTGTTCTTTAGGGCACGATACTTACGTGGCAGTGCATTAATAATTTCTTGCATAACTTCTGGAGTCCATGCATTGTCTGCAACAGTAACTGCTGCTTCATGTGCATCTCCTTCAGTTGCTATCTTTTTGAAACCATTCATAATTGAAAGGAATGGTGCTGTGGAACCATCACCGTTGATTGCTAAGTCTTCGATATCATTTGCAAATGCATTTGTCATCAAACGAACTAAATGATCTTCTAGTGCAGCCCCCTCGACATTGTCTTCTAGTGCTTCAGAGGTTACTTCCCAATCCAAGCGAATTTTCTTGGTTGTAAGTTCTACCTTGCTGAATGTAGCACCAGTGTTTGTGTATGAACCGATTGCTTGTGCAGCAGCACGGATTACACGCTCACCTACGTTAACTTTTTCAAGTTCCATGGTGTTTGCTCTCATCGTCACACGACGACCGTCTTGTGCAAGAACAGTAGCATCCCATACGTAATCGATGAAACGACGTGCTTGCTCAGGACGTAAAATTCCACTTGCAGCATCACCCGAAGGATTTACGGCATTAGGACCAGTTGTAACACCAAAGTTTGCAGTTGGGATATTACCAAGTGTATCTGCACCTGGATCTGTTACACCACCAACTCCACCAGATGCAAAGCCACCCTGACCTTGGTATAAACCGTCAGCGGAACCTACAGAACCTGGTTGATTTTTCTTAATCTCTTCCGACATATTGTCACCTCCTAAGTGATTGTTATCTAAATAGATCGGCTGTTTTGAGGAAACGTCCGCCCCATAAGGATTTTTGAACCATTGCTGGCTCTTCCTGAATAATCTCTCCGAGATCTCCAGACTTTCGGAAAGCAGTGTCTGCTTCTACAGCATCTACACGCTTACCAAACTCATTAAATTCGTCTTTTGCGCTTTGGACTTCTAATCTTACGGCGTCAATAGACTTGCTTACTGTTGCAACTTGCTCTTGTAGAGACTTAACAGTTGCTACTAGATCGCTAAAGGCTGATGTTAGAGTATTTTTAATTTCTGTAACTGACTCTGCAACTACATCATCAGTTTTTGATACTTCTGCAGTTGTTTCTACAATTTCTGCTGCTGGGGCTTCTTCTGCCTTAGCAACTTCAGGAGTTGTGGCTTCTTTAGCCTTTGCAACTTCTTCAACTGCTGGCGCTTCTGCCTTGGCAACTTCTGTAGTTTCAACTACGGCATCTGCCTGTGGAGCGACCTCAACATTTTCAACTACTGCATCTGTTTTTTCAACTTCTACGTTTGTTGTTTCTGTCATAGGACTTGCCTCCTTTTTAATCTTAGAAGTGTTAATGCCTTTAGCACTATCTACTAAGAACTTTATCATTGTTGTTTTTTCGTTGTCTAATTTTTCAACGAAACCTATGTTTTGCATTTGATTGCCAGTGGTTGGACTAACCTCTGATTCATTTTCTGAAACCATTACAATTCCAGATTCTTTATCCCAAAAAACATTTTCAATAACGGTATCTGCACCTTTAACAATATCTACACCATCTACTTTTTCTACCGAAATAATATTTGCGAATTGATTTGCTGGGCTATCAACTAATGACAACTCAACCAAATCATAATCTTTTATAATTCTAATTTGCTTATCCATTTTCTCATCATAAGCATCGTCCCACTTATTCATTTTTCCGCCAATAGAAAAACCAGTATATGTTCCATCTAAAACCTTTTCCCAAGCATCTTGTGCACCCTTTGAAATATATGCAGACACTACAACACCACTATACATTTTTTCGTCATTAGTATCAAAATATTTATCTTCTTTAAATGAAACCATTTTGCCTACAGCAGATGGCTGATGCATTTCACGAATGTTACCTCGAAATTTTTTAAACGCTTTTAAACTTGCATCAGTTGTTACAATATCATTTTGTTTATCAACATTATCTAATGTGGCAAAACCTGAGACGGTACGTCTTTCTTTATCTACCTTGCTAAAAGGCATTGAAAGGCGAATATTTTCGCCCTCTGTATTCCAATGGGCTTTTGATATAGTCATACTAGTATATATTATAGAGGCTTTTTTTACGGTATCTCATTTATTGAGATGATCTACCCTCTCCTTTTGGATTTCTTCCAGATATGGTAGCAGCACCATCAGATTGATTATTTGCTCTTTCAGAATCTCTTTGTCTATTTGCTGTTTCATTTGCAACATCTTGAGGCTTCATTTGTAGTGGCTCATCTCCACCATCTCTTTGTGGCAAACCTAAAACTTGACGAGCCTCATTGGGTAGCATTACCTGAGTTTTAACATATCGCTCTAAAATCTGAGATTGAGCAATTTCATCTGTTAGAGTTAACTCATTAAACTTTAACTCTAATATATCCGTCTGCTCACGCACTATTTTATTAATCTGTTTTTCTAGTTGTTTCTGTGCTGGTCTAGCCACCTGCTCTTTAAATGTTCTATCTTGAGCCAAAGCAGCAGCAATTGCACCAGAATCTCCTGCACCCAATTTTGATAAAGGGACTTGGTGTGCAATTAAAATATCATCTCTATTCTGTTTTCTATATTCTTTAAAAGATCCTTCTTGTATACCATTTTCAATTGGCTCCATTTTAAATTCAACTTTATTGCTATCTGTATCTCCAGGAAGCGGAATATACAGGGTTCTATGAGACTGTCCTTTTAGTCCTGTTTGCAAAAATCTAAACATCTTATCTTCTGCATCTGCAGATAACCTTGCTCCTTTTAATGTTACAACATAACGAGGTACAGCCTTGTTAGAGAAATAATCTATATTGTATTGTGATGCTAGTTGGTCACCCTGTAATGATGTAATAGCAGACATAATATCTGGTACGCCATAGAATGTATTTAATGGGGAATATTGTTTAAAATGAATAATCTCATTTGGTCTTGGATCAGAAGTAATTGGATTAGGATTCTTTGCCCCAAAGTTTCTAAAATAAACAACCTTATGTCCGATAATTTGAACAAAGCCATCACGAAGTCTACGCACACGCATTGTCGTTGCTGGGATATGGCCAATATATCCTATTTCACCTTTAATTGTTCTTCCAACCTCCATATATCCATTACCAATTGCTTGAACATCTGTAAATATTTTTTCCATAGTAGTTGTAAAACTATCTTCATCATTCAAACCTTCTAGCCAATCAGTCATTTCAATTTTTGCACGCTCTATACGATTTCTTGCACGACCTACTGCATCTGTATCTGAAGATGATTCTAACTTAAGCATAGTCCTTGGAGATATATCAAATTTATATCCAAGGCCTACAATATTTTCTACCTTTGCATCAATAGCAGCATGATTAGCAAAAGAGGTATCATAAAAGTTTGCTAATTGATAGACATTCCACGGAGGAGTAATAACATCAAACATTCCATAGCCATTATGATACACAGTTCCTGGATTAATTTCTTTAGATTTAGCCCCGTCAATTCCATGGGATTGAACTAATCCGCTGTCTAAATATGCAGCAGATGGCTCTGCCTTTACAATTCTATTTGTTCTACGTCTAAAATTATTGTCCAAACCATTTAAAGATTTTAACTCTGACCAATTTTTATTAAAAGGATCACTATTTTTGAATTCATCTAAACTATTAGTTGGTTCATCAATTCTTGCGCCTAAGTAATAGTCTTTTTCTTCACTCATTAGCCTTCATCTCCCCATTGTTTTAATGTTTGTTGTGCAGCATGCACTGCTCCAAGATCGTTCATGTTTGGTATCAATCCCTGAGCCATTCTATCTTTTTGTTCTGAATATTCTTCTTCTGTTACCCTGTTTAAACCTGCAACAAAAATACATTGTCCATCTCCTGGATCTCCATAATAAATTGCTGCGTCTTTTAATTCTGCAATCTTAGAGATATCGCCTTTCATAGCGGGAATATTTAAAACAGAGCCATTTCCATCAGTAAACCATCGACCGTTGGCCTTTTTATATACATAAAGACCCCAGTTATAATTTTTTTCAAGTACCTGAACCCTGGATTCACCAACTTGGCCCTTCATTCGTGGCAGTTGCTTACCATTTTTCTTATTTTTTGGATTCTTCATAACCATCAGTATATCATATTATACTGGTTTGTCTACTGAAGATTGCCACAATACATCAGAAAATATACGTACTCTGTCTGAGGCAAAACTAAGATCTATGCCTGAACTATCAACAATTATTTTATTTGTACCAATATAAGTTTTATATACAGTTCCTGGATTTACAGCATATAAATCTTTAGAAGCAAGCACAAGCACTCCATCCCAAATATAGTTTGTATTCCAGTATGTCCACAAAATATCTAATACCCCATCATTTTTAACTCTAAGCCACGGTCTATAGGTTTTGCTTTGAATTTGTTGCAATGATGTAGCCTGATACTGAGTAATATTATTATATGCCATAGGTCCATTTAAATTAATTAGTCCTAGATAATTATCAAAATTTAAACTATTAGCAAATGAAATTCCTATGGCTGACCACTCTTTTACTCCAATAACTGGTTCTCTAACTAAGTTTCCATTTAAATAAAAAGAAAGCCCATTAACTTCCTGCCCAGTAGATTGATTTACTGCAAATATTCTTGCCCTATTGCCATATTGATTATTTGCAACAGCATAAAATTTAATAATATCATTTTTATGCTCTATCTCTAACACCTGCACAGGATCATAAGTAAATCTATCAAAATCATATCTTAACCAAAATTGAATTGCACTTAACCTATAATTATTTACTTTATTTTGATTTACTGCCATTGTAATGCCACGACTAACGTATGGCTCTAATTCACCCCTGACTTCAATTCCGCTAGTTTTTGTATTATATAAATATGGGGTACTTTCTTTATAAATACTAAATGGATTTTTTGTTTTATAATCATAATAAATACCATTTTTTCTATAAGGGTAAAGATTGACTCCAAATCTAGTTCCTATATTGTTAGGATTATTAAAGTCAAAAGATTGAGATGCATATTCTATTTTTTTAATTGCAACTGGCTTTGTAAGAACTCCACGCACATTAAAATCTAAATGTGTAACAATTGCTAAATCATTAAAGTCTACATCTGTTGGCGGATAAATTAATGTATTATCAACAACCTCAAATATTTTAGTATTCCATGATGGTATTTCTGAAAAGTCAATTATTCTGCTTTGATTTACTGGCTCAACAATATTATAAAACTGCATATTGTTATTTGCTCCATCTGCTATAAATTGAAGACTAATATAAGACTTTACGCTTGCTCCAGTTGTATCCAATTGATTTGTTTTAATTGATTTTTGAGATGCGTCTTCATAATTTTCCCAACCAGTAAATAAATAATTTCCAAGTTGTGCATATTGTCTTTGTATCGGATGATCATATAAATTGTCCAAATCTTCATAATCCCATAGATGTGAACTATTTTCTGGATCTTGTGGATATGGATTTATAATTTCTTCTGTTGTTGTGCTGTTAGATGGTGCTGGATAGTCAATATTTAATTGTAAAAAATCCAATGCATAAATTTGTTCGCCATTGCTATTATTAACATATCTGGCAAAATAACTTAATGGAATATAGTCTTGCCAATATCCAGAAATTCCTATGTCTAAGAAAAATGTGTTATATGCTACTGATGGAAGTAAAGTATAACTTGCTGTATGGTCTATTAAATCTAAGCCATCAGAAGCATTGGCAAATCCTTGTGAATCAAAATGATTTTCAATAACATTTAAGTTATACTCTGTAGAAACTCCAACTGTATATATTTTTCCAGTAAAACAATTTTCTACAATTCCATCTCCACCAATATAAAATTTTATATTATTTTGTGTACCAAAAAATATTGCAAGGTTGCCTCCAAAATAATTAACTAAATCATGAATAGAAATTCCAACTGACATTAAATCATTTAATGGATAATTTGTAATAGTTTTTAATATTTCTTGTTCATTGTTATAATTTAAAATATATTTAATATCTTGATTTTCTGTTACGATTTTAAAATAATTACCATTAAAATCATTATAAAATTTTATTAAAATTTGTTCATCAGAACTGTATGAAGCATTTTCAAAAACTAAATATGTGGCATAAATTTCATCTTGAATTATAGATGATTGATTAAAATTAATATATGTATTTTTATTATTCCATGATGAATTTGGTCTAAATGTAATAAATCTATTGCCTGATAAATTTACATCATAACAATCATTATATAAATCTTGTATGCTTAAGTCATCCGTATAAACTATAGGCAATGAATATTCTGGCGAATTTAAAGAATTTTCTCTTGTAGATAAATTATCAAAATTTGCTTGATTCCAACTTCCAAAATTTGGATAAGTATAATTTGCAGTATAATCTGCAAAAGGATAATCAATATAAGCAGTTGTTCCTGCATAAGCAGCATTAATTGTTTCTGGAGAAGTTACGGCCTGACCATAAATCAATCTTCTTTTGGCAATAAACTCTGGAACAGAATATGAATAAATAGAAATACAGTCTACCTCAAATGGATTTATTTTTTGATAAGAATAAAATCCTAACCAATCATTTGATTTTGTTAATGTATATTCTTCGGGCAATTCAAGGGTAGCAGTATCAATATTAATATTAATAACTTGTTCTCCATTAATCATCATAGTTATTGAATTATTTATTAATCTTATTTGTATTAACATTGGTCTATACCATTGACCAATAAAATGAGATGCAAATTTTTTACCAACCACTAAAGTTAAAAATCCACCTTCTACATAAAGCCCATCGGTAGAACTTATTGGTCCAAAAATCTTTTTAGGAGTTTTTTCATCTGAATTAATTTTTAGCCACATTTCAACTGTGTATTCTTTATACCTTCCAGATTCATTTAAAAAACCAAAACCTGGAACGATTAAAGATGGATTGTTATTGTTATCATAAATTTTTGTTACTGTAGAGGCTCCGTATACAATTGGAATTCCTATATTCTTAGACATTAAAGTATTATTATTTACTAAATAGTATCCGCTTTTAATTCCAAGACCGTATGCTTTTGCTTCAACACAATCATCAATTCCTGTTAAATTAATATTTGAAGGAAACGCTATAGTTGATGTACCTAATGATGTTGTATGATATTCTTCACACCATTGACCAACAGTCAACCCATTTATATAAATTTGATAGTCTTCAGTGCTTGATGCGCCAGTTTGAAACTCTATTTTTATGACTGGTCTAAAATTAGCATCTTGTAATGGATATTCTATTGTTTTAGAAATAAACATCCATTCAGATGTATTAATTGTTTCAAATTTTTGCACTAACTCAACATTTTCTAAAGAACTTTCGTCTGTATACTCAAACCCAATAGTTAAAGATTTAATATATGGACTTGCTGTATAAAAATATGATCCTATTGTTAATGTTGCATAATCTGAATTTAGATTTAAAAAAGATTCTAAATTTTCTCCAATAAATGATATTTCTTTTGTTGGTGTTATAAATGAATCAAACTCAATTAAATTCAAAACACTATCATTAAATGGTTGATTTAAATCTTCTGTCTCTTCTGTAGCGGTACAATCTATAAATGTCCAAGTATTTGCTATGCTGCGTTGTGATTCGTCAATGAAAGATAAATAATCTACCTTTTCATCTAAAGACCAAAGGGCTAGCGGGTGTTCAGCAAAAACTTTTTCAGCATATAGATTAGATATAATAGACATATAAAGTCTATTTTATCACATTAACGATTTTCCCAAAGAGGATTTCCCCAATAAATTTCTTCATACTTTAACCCTGGATATGGAGATTGTCCAACTGGAGCATTCCAAAAATCAGAAATAAACATATCCCCATTTTCTACATTTGTGATTTCCCTCATATACTCTTCAGTTTCTGGGAAAATTATACAATCTCCAGGCAATAAAGTTTTTGCAATTTTATAATTCTTAAATCTAAAAATACCACCAGAATGATTGCTGTTCCATTTAACGATAGATCTATAAACATTCATAGGCCTATCGCTAGCATGTTGCATTGACATACCAGTTCCAGAAAGATGTTTCATAATATAACTTTTGCCCAAAATTGGAGGATCATACTTTATTTGAGTTAATTCTGTTACTGCTTTTTGAATAGCAAATACATATTTTTCAAAAATATCAACAACTTCTTTGCTCATATCTCCATATGTTGTTATCTCAAAATTAACATTTGGATAACTAAATAATAGATCATGTAGTGGAATATGATCATCTTTACTATTAAATTTTACAGAATTAACAAAATCATTTATTAATCTTAAATCTTCTTCGGTTGCAATATTAATAATTTGATAAGTCATGTTCTTGGAATCCATAATTTTTCATTTCCTTTACTATGATATCTTGCCATAACAAATAATAAATCTGAAAGTCTATTTAAATATTTAGGAATATTTATATTAATTCCTTCTAGTTTCCAAACCTCACGCTCTGCTCTTCTAACAATAGTTCTAGCATTATGTAAAGGTCCTGTGGGCAATATAAAAGAATGAAGCGGTTCTAGATATTCGTTATAATCATCAATAATATTTTCTAAATAAACAATTCTTTCTTCATGTATCTTTATTGTTGGTGCTCCCGCAAGTTCTGCTCCCAAATCAAAAAGATCACTTTGAACTCTATCTGTAATATCATTATGAAAGTCGGTTGCCATACCAATAGCAGAATTGGCTTCATCTACTACACCAATAGCCTCTATTAAGTTGCTACTTTTGTCTACCCTTTCATTGGTAGCGGTTGATGTTTTGCCATCATCACCAGTTTTAGTATAAATACGAGTTAAGTGAACCATTAGTGTCCCGTCAAAGATCGCCAGATATCAATAGTGATATCGTTTGCTATATATAATGCAGCAAGATTTATAGTTAGTTGAACTATGTATTCAGCGGTTTTAGATTTTCTTTTTTGTACAGGAAACTGAACTACATTGTCAAATTTTTTATATGCAACCTTCATGGAAACTTTAACTCTCCTTTAGGACCAGTCCAAACTAACCCTATTGAATCTCCAGGGCTTAAGTATTGTTTATCTACAGCAAGTTGTCCCCAACCCCATTCTTTTCTTGGAAATGGTATAACTTGTTTTTCTTTAATAATAATTGCCCAGTACGCTTCGGCTGGTGGCATAATTTCACAAGATTCGGTTTTTGC
>Ga0172376_10000656_pt1 | contig 44329 bp, 38 predicted proteins | sample Lak35m_FD_121114 | JGI IMG/M metagenome (GOLD analysis project Ga0172376, IMG submission 121114) | Freshwater microbial communities from Kabuno Bay, South-Kivu, Congo - kab_092012_35m | ecosystem: Environmental > Aquatic > Freshwater > Lake | place: Democratic Republic of the Congo: South-Kivu...
CACTTCGAGCACGAGGTGAAGAGCGAGGCCGACGTCGGCCCGGCCGACCTCGTGCTGGCCGTTGACGGCATCCACAGCTTCGTGCGCACGCAGCACGCCGCGCACTTCCGTCCGACGCTCGACGGACGCCGCTGCAAGTTCGCCTGGTTCGGCACGACCCTGCCGCTCGAGGCCTTCACCTTCATCTTCCGCGCGAGCGAGCACGGCCTGTTCCAGATCCACGCCTACCCGTTCCAGCGCGGCGCGGAGACGCTCTCGACCTTCATCGTCGAGTGCCACGAGGACGTGTGGAAGCGCGCCGGCTTCGAGCACGCCAGCGAGCAGGAGACCGTGCGCTACCTCGAGGACCTCTTCGCCGAGCACCTGCAGGGCCACCGCCTGCTGACGAACCGCTCGCTGTGGCGCACCTTCCCGGTCGTGAAGTGCGCGACCTGGGTCAAGGCGAACCTCGTGCTGATGGGTGACGCGGCCCACACGGCGCACTTCTCGATCGGTTCGGGCACGAAGCTCGCGATGGAGGACGCGATCGAGCTCGATCGGGCCCTGGGCGACGCCGGCGTGCACGACATCCCGGCCGCGCTCGCGCTCTACGAGGAGCGCCGCGCGCCCGAGGTCGCACGCCTGCAGCGCGCCGCCGAGACCTCGATGGAGTGGTTCGAGCACACCGCGCGCTACACCGGCCAGGACCCGGTGACGTTCACCTTCAACCTGATGACGCGCTCGAAGCGCATCACCTACGACAACCTGGCGCTGCGCGACCCCGCGCTCGTGCTGCGCACGGCCGAGGTGTTCGCCAACGAGCAGGGTCTGCCGGTGGGCGATGCCGTGCCCGCGCCGATCTTCGTGCCGCTCGCGCTGCGCGACTGCGTCCTCCCGAACCGCATCGCCGTCTCGCCGATGTGCCAGTACCGCGCCGAGGACGGCACGGTCGGCGACTGGCACCTCGTGCACCTCGGCAGCCGCGCGCTCGGCGGCGCGGGGCTCGTCCTGACCGAGATGACCGACGTCTCGCCCGAGGGGCGCATCTCGCTCGGCTGCGCGGGCCTGTGGAACGACGCGCACGAGGCAGCCTGGAAGCGCGTGGTCGAGTTCGTGAAGCAGGAGAGCGTGGCGAAGATCGGCATCCAGCTCGCCCACGCGGGCCGCAAGGGCTCCTGCAACCTGCCCTGGGAGGGCGACGACCCGCTGCGCGACGGGCGCGCCTGGCAGACGCTCGCGCCGAGCGCCGAACCCTTCGCCCCGGGCTGGCCCGCGCCGCGCGCGATGACGCGCGCCGACATGCAGCGCCTGCGCGAGGCCTTCGTGGCCTCGACCGAGCGCGCCCTGCGCGCCGGCTTCGACCTCGTCGAGCTGCACATGGCGCACGGCTACCTGCTCTCGAGCTTCCTCTCGCCCGCCGCCAACCATCGCACGGACGAGTACGGCGGCTCGCTCGCGAACCGCCTGCGCTACCCGCTCGAGGTGCTCGACGCCGTGCGCGCGGTCTGGCCGAGCGAGAAGCCGCTCGCCGTGCGCATCAGCGCCACCGACTGGCTGCCGGAGGGCGAGGGCCAGACGCTGGAAGAGTCGCTCGAGATCGCGCGCACGCTCCACGCCCACGGCTGCGATCTCGTCGACGTGTCCACGGCCGGCAACACGCCGCGCTCGAAGGTCGTCTACGGCCGCATGTACCAGGTGCCCTTCGCCGAGGCGATCCGTCACGCCGTGCCCGGCTTGCGCGTGATGGCCGTCGGCAACATCCAGGGCGCCGACCACGCCAACACGATCCTCGCCGCCGGTCGCGCGGACCTGTGCGCGATCGCCCGCGCGCACCTCTCCGATCCCTACCTCACGCTGCACGCCGCCGAGCGCTACGGCCACCACGCCCAGGCCTGGCCGAAGCCCTACCTCGCGGTGAAGCCGCGCCCGAAGCACTGAGGCTCTCCCCGGATCGCGGGGCGCATGGCATCCTCGCGGCATGCGCCTCCTCGCGTGCCTCGTCCTCTGTCTCGCTCCGCTCCGCGCGTCGGCCCAGTCGCTCGCCGGCGCGCGCGCTCTGCCGCCCGGGTTCGAGCTGGTCGAGGCCTCGCTCTCCGAGCTCGCCTTCGCGCAGCGCATCGGGCGCGTGACGTCCGAGGAGCTCGTGCGGGCCTACCAGGCGCGCATCGCGGCCTACGACGACGCCGGGCCCGAGCTGAACGGCATCCTGGCGCTGAATGCCGAGGCGCTGAGCGAGGCGCGCGCGCTCGACGCCGAGCGTAGAGCGGGCCGCGTGCGCGGGCCGCTGCACGGGATCCCCGTCCTGGTGAAGGACAACATCGACGTGTTCGGGATGCCGACCACGGCGGGCTCGCTTGCGCTGGCGGCCTCGTTTCCGCCCGACGATGCCGCGCTCGTGCGCAAGCTGCGCGCCGCGGGGGCCGTGATCCTCGGCAAGACGAGCCTGACCGAGTTCGCGAACTTCCTGACGAGCGGGATGCCCTCGGGCTACCACTCGCTGGGCGGCTTCGGCCTGAACCCCTACGACCCGCGCCCCGCGCCGAGCGGCGACGGGCGGCCGGTCCTGACGCCGGGCGGTTCGAGCTCGGGCACGGGCATCGCGATCGCGGCCAGCCTCGCGGCGGCCGGCGTCGCCACCGAGACCTCGGGCTCGATCCTTTCGCCGGCGAGCTCGAGCGGGCTCGTCGGCCTGAAGCCGACCGTCGGGCTGATCTCGCGCGACGGGATCCTGCCGATCACCGCCGACCAGGACACGCCCGGACCGATGGCGCGCACCGTGCGCGACTGCGCGCTCTTGCTCTCGGCCCTGGCGGGCTTCGATCCGGCTGATCCGGCCACGGCCGACTGCGCCGTGCGCAACGGACCGTGCCCGGGCGACTACACGCGCTTCCTGGACAAGCACGCGCTCGTCGGCGCGCGCATCGGCGTGCCGCGCTCGCCCTACTGGGATTTTGCCAGCGGCCCGCAGCGCTCGCGCCTGCGCGACGCGCTCAACGTGCTCGAGCGCGAGGGCGCGGTCGTGCTCGATCCCTACGAGCTGCCCGACCAGTCGGCGATGAACGCGCGCGGCATCTGCGTCAGCTATCCGCCGCCCGGCAACTGCTCGTCGGTGCTGCTCTACGGCTTCAAGCACGACCTCGAGCAGTACCTCGCCGGCCTCGGGCCGCTGGCGCCGATGCGTTCGCTGGCCGACATCGTGGCCTTCAACTCGGCACACCCCGAGGCGACGCGCTACGGCCAGTCGATCGCGCTCGCCGCCGTGCAGCTCGACACGAGCCCGGGCAGCGACGACACGCGCCGCTACGAGCGCGACCGCCGGCGTGACCTCGAGCTCTTCCGCGGCGCCCTCGAGCGCGCCTTCGCCGGTCCCGACGGCCTGCCCGACACGGGCGACGAGCTCGACGCGCTCTTCTTCCCGGCCAACTTCGGCGCCGACGCACCCGCCCGCGCCGGCTTTCCGAGCCTGACCGTGCCCGGCCGCTTCCTGGACCCGACCGCGACCGTCGTGAACCCGCACCCCTTCGGAATCACCTTCTGCGGCCCGGCCTGGAGCGAACCGCGCTTGATTGCGCTGGGCTACGCCTTCGAGCAGGCGACCCGCTACCGCCAGACGCCGAGCTCGACACCCGAGCTCGCGCGCTGAGGGATGGACCTCCCGTGACCTCTGCAAGTCAGGAACGACACATGAAGGGCAAGGAGTTTTGTGTGGTTGGATGCCTCGGGCTCATGGCTGGCCTTGGTATGAGGCCGCAAGGCGAGAGTCAGTCGGAGCTTTCCCTCGTCGACGAGAAGGGGAGGGTGAGGATGAGGCTGTCCTCGGAGCCTGATCCGCGCCTGGTCCTGTTCTCGGAGGTAGGAACCGAAGTGGTCGCGCTCGGTTTGGCCAAGGAAGGGGAGTTCTCCGCGGCTGCAGAGGGAGAGGCCTTTCTCTCTCTCGGGGCCGGCGGCAACAAGGTCGTGCTGGGGTTCACGCAGCTGAAGGATGGTGCGGATCGTGGGGCCGTCTTGTTGATGAGCGCGGCGAGCTTGGATGCCGATCGTGGCGCGGTGGTGGGAACGAATGCGGGGATCTCCGTCGCACAAGACCGGGCAAATTTCGTCCTCGGTAGCTTCGAGCCGTTTCCCACTCCCCGGGCCATCCTTGGGCTGGACAAGGATGGGCCCCGTCTCCAGTTGAGGGATGACAAGGGGGCCGTCACCCATACCACGGGTGACTGATCGCTCCGGGACGGTGGCACTGTCCGCGCGGCTCGGCGCGCGGGCGGTGACTGGCGGAGAAGCGGTGGAGCGGAGCAGGCGCGCGCGGACTGCGGAGCGACGAGCGAGTCGCGCTCGCGAAGAGCGCTCGTGAGCTTGGGTCGCCCAATCAATCTTCCGCGTGGTTTCCGGCAAGTTCCGCGAGCAAATCGGAGCAGCGGGCGGGGCACGCCTTTGCCTGCAGGGTTCGCAGCGCCACTTCGAGGACCTTCGCCGCTCCTCCGCGCGACACCGCCCGCGCGCAAAGCCGTGCGGGTGCCGAGAACGCTCACGCCGCGTCCGCCTCCTGCCGAGGGTGGTGTTGCCATCCGCGCGGGCACTCGTCGGCCCTGTGTGGCGAGCGAGCCCCGGTAGTCGGCCAGGACTCGGAGCGGGCCGCTGGTGGGGCCGAAGGTTGCGCCCGAGGTGCGAGGCGAAGAGGATCGTTCCACAGCATGTGGCCCTTCCTCTTCCTCGCGCTGGTTCCGCAGGCTTCCGACGAGGCGCCGCTGCGCGTGTACCTCGATGCGCACGAGGTGCCGCACGTGTTCGCGGCGGACGAGCGCGAGGCGTATCGCGGGCTCGGCTTCGCGCAGGGGTTGCACTTCCCGGTCGCGACGCTGGCGAACCTGTGGTCGGCGACGGGGCGCTTCGCCGAGGTCGCGGGACCGAGCGTGCTGGCGCGCGACGAGCGCTTCCGGCTGTGGGGCTTCGACCGGCGCGCGAGCGAGCTGGCGCAGGACGAAACCGCGCTCGAGCCGGCGGTGCGCGCGAACCTGCGCGCCTACGTGGACGGCGTCAATGCCGCGCGGCGCTGGTGGCTGGCCGAGCCGGAGCGGCTCGCGGCGCTGCTCGACGGCGGTGCGCTCGGCTTCGATCCGGTGCCGGCCTGGCTCAACCCGCGCCTCGCGCGCGGCGGCGAGGCGGCGCTGCTCGGGCGCTTGCTAGTGACCGAGGTCACGCTCGAGCACGTGCTGGCGCTCGGGCTCGCGCTCGCGGCCGGGCCGGAGTTCGGCGGCGGCGGGCAGGCCACGCGCACGAACGTCATGGCCCTGCGCGACGCGCGCGAGGACGGGCACACCTGGTTCCTGGCGGACGTGCACCAGCCGATCCAGGGCTTCGGCTACCGCTCCTACGTCGTGCAGCTCTCCGCGCCGGGCTTCGAGCTCGTCGGGCACTCCTCGCCTGGACATCCGGTCGTGCTGCTCGGCGCGAACCGCACGCTCGCCTTCGGCTCGATGACGCTGCCGAAGCCGCCGCGCGCCCTGACCGCGGCCGGCGTGCCGTTCCGGATCGACGAGGACGTTCCGGTCGTGCACACGAGCTGGCGCGCGCGCCTCGCGCCCGGGACGCCGCGTCGCATCGTGCGCGGCAGCGAGGAGCTCGCGCTGGTCGAGCGCACGGCCACGCTGCGCTACTTCGATCCCGCCACGGGCGAGCTCTGCGACGATCCGCGCGGGCCGCTCACGCTGCGCGCGGTGCTCGACCCGGGGCTCGGCCTCGAGCTGCCCGTGACCGCCCCGGGTCCGCGCGAGGCGCTGGCCGACGGCGGCGAGCTCGTCTTCGAGGCGCGCACCTTCCAGGGCCAGCGCAGCCTGTGGGAGAGCTGGATGCAGCTCGCGCGCGCGACGCACGCGGGCGCGGGCGAGGGCGGCACCGAGGCCGCGCTCGAGCGCGAGTGGCTCACGACCGGGCGCGGCCAGGTGTGCCTGTTCGCCGACGCGCAGGGCGATTTCGAGTGCCTGTGGTCGGCGCGCGGTCCGCGCCAGGGCGAGGGCGCGCGCGCGGCCGCCGAGCCGCGCGACGGCGCCGATCCCGCGCTCGCCTGGCAGGGCTTCCACGGCCCGGAGGCGCTGTGGCGCGTGCGCGGCAACGGGCGCGGCGGCGGCGCGGGCGCGGGCTGGATCCTGTGCAACGACTCGCCGCACGCGCTGCCGGTCGAGGGCGTGGCCTACTCCGGGCCGCCCGAGCTGGCCCAGGACGAGCGCTGGACGACCCTGCGCCAGCCGCGCGCGCGCGAGCTCTTCGCGCGCGCCCAGGCCGACGGGAAACTCGATACGGCGGAGCTCGAGGCCCTCGCCCTCGACGTGCAGGACGGCTGGGCGCGCCGCTTCGCGCCGCTGCTCTTCGCGCTGCGCGAGGATCCCTCGCTCTCGACGCGCGCGCGCGAGTTCCTGGCCTGGCTCGAGGCCTTCCAGGGCGAGGGTCCCGACGGAAAACCGGGCGCGGAGCCGTTCCTCGCGCACCCGCGCTCGCAGGTCGTGCCGTTCCTCGCGCTCGTGCGCGACCGGCTGGCGGACGCGCTGCTCGCGCCCGACGCGCGCGAGCCTGCGGCGCTCGCCCTGGCCTTCGATCCGCTCGTCCCGGTGCCGGGCGCGGAGGATTACCGCTCGGAGCGCTGGCGCGCGCACGCTTCAGCCCTGCGCGCGGCCGTCGAGTGGGCCGCCGAGCTGCGCGCACGCACGCTGGCGGGCGAGCCGGGCGGGCTCGTCAACGCGCGCTTCCTGGCCGGAGCACTCGCGCCCGAGCTGCTCGCGCGCGAGCAGGCCGCGGGCTGGCCGGCCGACGCGCCACCGGTCGCGCTGCGCTGGGGGGCGCTGAACACGCTCGCCCTGACGCCGCATCGCTTCGCCTTCGATCCCGAGCCCGCGCAGAGCGCGCGCGTCGACGAATGGCTGGCCGGCATGCTCGCTCCCGCGCGCGTGCGCGGCGAGCTCGCCTACCACGCGCGTCAAGAGCCGCTGCTGGCCGGCATCGGCGGCACGCACGACAGCCTGTTCCAGACGCACCGCGACGGGCTCACGGGCCTGACGCGCGCGCTCTTCCCGCGCGAGGGCGGGCTGCTCGCCTTCGCGCCGGTCGACTTCGGCTCCCAGGCGCTGCTGCTCGTCGAGCTCGTGCCCGGCGGCACGCCGCGCGTGCGCACGCTCTCGCTGCTCGGGGCGAGCGAGCTGCTCGTCGCGGTGCCGGGCCTCACCGCAACTCCGCGCGCGCTGTTCCGCTCGACCGAGGCGTTTCTGGCGGGCCGCTGGGCGACCTTCGAGACCGACGAGGCGCGCCTCGGCGCGGCCCCCGACGTGCGCCGATTCAACCCTTGAGTGCGGCCGCGGCCCGCGCCCGGCGCGCGCCGTGGTGCACCAGGAACACGCCGCCCACGATCCCGCCGAAGCCGAGCAGCGTGAAGGGCGTCAGCGGCTCGTCGTTGAAGAGCGCGCCGAGGGCGAGCGCGATCGCGGGCGTGATGTAGGCGATCACCGCCAGGCGGCTGGCCGGCACGTGGCGCAAGAGCCAGAAGTAGATCCCGAAGGTCAGGACCGTGCCGCACAGCGCGAGGTAGGCGAGCGAGAGCAGCGCGCCGCGGTCCCAGGTGAAGCTCGCCTCGCGCTCGAAACCCAGGGCCAGGGCGCCGAGCACCAGCGTGCCGATCCACATGCCGTTGCGGTTCAGGGCGAGCGAGTTCGCGCCCTGGCCGTGCCGCTTGACCGCGGTCGTGCCGAGGGCCGTCACGGTGGGGGCGACGAGCACCAGCGCGCCGGCCGGGATCGCGCCCGGCCCGAGGCCCGCGAGGTCGGTCGCGAACAGGCTCGCCACGCCGAGGAAGCCGAGCACGAAACCGGCCGCCTGGCGCAGGTCGAGGCGCTCGCCTGGCAGCAGGAAGTGACCGAGGCTGGCCTGGACCATCGGATAGATGCCCCACAGCACGCTCACCAGGCCCGACGGCAGGCGCGTCTCGCTCCAGTAGACGATCCCGTACGAGCCGGCGAAGTTGCAGCAGCCCTGGGCCAGCGAGAGCCCGAGCCCCGGCTGGGTGCCGCCCTCGCGCTCGCCGAGGGCCGCGGCGAGTCCGCTCATGCAGAGCGCGGCGATGGCGAAGCGCAGCGCGGCCGACGAGAAGGGCGGCAGGCTCTGGAGCCCGCCCTGGATCACGACCCACGTGCTGCCCCACACCAGGCAGAGCAGCGCAATCAAGAGCACGACGAGCGTGGGACGCGGCGCGTTCAAGGGCGCATGCTACCCACGGCCGCCGGGCTTCCGCTCGCTGCGCGACAGTGCGCGTACACGTCCGTGCTCAACCGGCCGGCTTCGGGCCGTCCTCGCTGGCGTGGCGCGCGATCAGCGGCGCCTGGGCCAGCAGGAACACGAAGGTCAGTCCGGTCACGCCGAAGACCTTGAAGGTGACCCACTGATCGCTCGTGAGGGTGCGCCGCAGGACCTCGTTCAGGAGCGCGAGGAAGAAGCAGAACACCATCGTGCGCGCCGTCAGGTGCCGCCAGCCCGCCTCGGTCATGCTCAGGTTGGCCCCGAGAACCGCCCGGATCGGCGCCTTGCCGCGCGCGAGTCCGATGGCGAGGACGAGCCCGAGCAGCCCGTAGATCGCGGTCAGCTTGAGCTTGACGAGTTCCTCGTCGTGCAGCACCAGCGAGAGCCCGCCGAAGACCAGCAGGGCCACGGTGCCGATCAGCGTGAGCTTCGGGACGTGCCCTTCGAGCTTCCAGAGCAGTGCGAGGGCCACGACCGAGAGCGGGAGCAAGACCGCCGTGGCCGGCAGCAGGCCCCACTTCACGTTGACCAGCAGGAACACGCCGAGCGGGCCGAACTCGAGCCAGGGTTTGAGCTTCGTGCGGGCGGGCGGAGGAGCGTCGTTCGACATGTCACGAAACCGGGGAAGCGAGCTACTCTATCTCCGGACGGCGCACAGGAGGCTCCTTCCCTCCCGCGCGTCCCCCTCACCTCGACGCACACCATGTTTTCCTCCTGGAAGAACGGCGCCCGGGCCGGCGAGTTCGAGTACACGCGGCCGAGCGGGGCCAGCGCCTCGCTCTCCGACTTTTGGGCCGAGCACCCGGCCCTGATCGTGTGGCTGCGCCACTGCGGTTGCCGCTTCTTCCACGAGGCCTTCGCCGACCTGCGCGCGACCGAGCCGCGCCTGCGCGAGCGTGGCGTGCGCCTCGCGTGCATCGTCCAGGCCCGGCCCGACGAGCTACGCGCCCTGTGCGGCGCGACCCTCGAGTGCGTGGCCGACCCGCGCAAGGAGAGCCACGCCGCCTTCGGGCTCGAGCACACGAGCCCCTGGAAGATGCTCGTTTCCCTCGATTACCACCGCCGCCGCCGGGCCGCGGCGCGGGCCGGGTTCCACCCGAGCTGGAAGCGCACCTTCGCGCGCGAGAGCGACACGCTGCTCGCGCCCGGCGCGGCCCTGGTCGCGCGCGGCGGGCGCATCCTGTGGACCTACCGCGGCGAGCACCCCGGCGACCTGCCGCCGGCCGACAGTCTGCTGGCCGTCGCCTCGGAGTTCACGACCCCGGTCCGTCGCTGAGGCGCTCGCCTCCGGCGGGTCGGGGCGGAATGCGCCGCGCATTGCGCAGGAGCTCGCTCCTGGCCACGCGCAGCCGGTCAAGCTCGATCAGCAGCGCTTCCTGCTCGGGATCGCGCGGCCGGCGTCCGGCCACGGGCCCGGTGGGCTCGCTGGCGAGCAACTCGGCCCAGATGGCCGCCTTGCGACGGCGCACCTCGGCGATGAAGTCCTCATAGGTGCTCATCCGCGCTCCCGCTGGAGGGTGGCGAGGGCCTCACGCTCACCGCGGTCCCATTCGACTTTCGAGCGCAGATAGTCCCAGTCGAGCTCGGCTCGATACAGGGCCACCAGGCGTCCCGCCCAGCGGCCGTCCTCATCGCTCTTCCAGTGAACCCAGGCGCGCAGGCGATCGAGCAGCAGATCCTCGACGCCGAGGACAACCACGCGCAGACCTTCGACCGTGAGCTCGGTGCGCGGCGCGGTCTCCCCCGGAAGTCCTTCGGGAGCCGGCGCCTCGAAGTAGAGGTCGAGCTCGGAGCGAACCCAGTGGCGTCCACGCCTGGCGAAACCGAGCTGCGCGAAGGCTGCGTCGACACGCGGAGATACGGGCAGGGGCAGATCAACGTCGCCCGTGGCGTAGCCGCCCTGCGTGTAGAGCTCGAGGGCGCATCCCCCTACCAGGATGGGTTCGATCCCCGGTGCCAGGAGCTCCGTCAGCGCCCCCAGGGCGATGAGCCGCCGCCTGAGGCGGTCCGGCTCGGAAGCGAGGGCATCGACCTTGGCCCGGAGAAGTGCCGCGTCCACGCCAGCATGATAGCGCGCGGCCCGGCTCGGCCGTTCCGGCGGCGGACTCCGCGGCGTAGGCTCGCCGCGCGATGAACGCCCTCGGCTGGACCCTCCTCGGTGCGATCCTCGTGCAGCAGGGGCTCGCGCTCGCGGCCGATCTGCTCAACCTGCGCGCGCTCTCACCCGCGCCGCCGGCCGGGTTCGAGCACGTCTACGAGCGCGAGCGCTACGCGCGCTCGCAGGAGTACACGCGGGCGAAGACGCGCTTCTCGTTCTGGCCGCAGGCCTTCGATCTGGCGCTCCTGCTGGGCTTCTGGTTCGGGGGCGGCTTCGCCTGGCTCGACCGGGCCACGCGCGCGCTGGGGCACGGGGAGCTCGTCACCGGACTCCTCTTCATGGGCGCCCTTTTCCTGGGGAAATCCCTGCTCGACCTGCCCTTCCGCCACTGGAGCACCTTCGTGCTCGAGGAACGCTTCGGCTTCAACAAGACGACGCGCGCGACCTTCTGGGCCGATGCGGCGAAGGGGCTCTTGCTGGCGCTCGTGCTGGGCGGGCCGCTGCTGGCCGCGATCCTGTTCTTCTTCGAGCGCCTGGGCGATTCGGCCTGGCTCCTGTGCTGGGGCGTGGTGGCGCTGTTCACGCTGTTCGTGCAGTGGGTCGCGCCGACCTGGATCTTCCCGCTCTTCAACAAGTTCAAGCCGCTCGAGGAGGGCGAGCTGCGCTCGGCGGTGCTCGACTACGCGCGGCGCGTGGGCTTCCCGCTCGAGGGGTTGTTCGTGATCGACGGCTCGCGCCGCTCGACCAAGGCCAACGCCTTCTTCACCGGCTTCGGCAAGCGGAAGCGCATCGCGCTCTTCGACACGCTGATCGAGAAGCACACGACCGAGGAGCTCGTGGCCGTCGTGGCGCACGAGATCGGTCACTACAAGCGCCGCCACATCCTGCAGGGACTGGTCTTCGGACTCGCGCAGGCGGGACTCGTGTTCTTCGTGCTGTCGCGCGTCCTCTCCGAGCCGGCCCTGTTCGCGGCCTTCGGGGTGACGACGCCCTCGGTGCACGCGGGCCTCGTCTTCTTCGCGCTGCTGTGGTCGCCGCTCGAGCTCGTGCTCGGGCTCGCCCAGCAGGCCCTCTCGCGCCGTAACGAGTTCGAGGCCGATGCGTTCGCCCGCGAGACGACCGGGCGTGCGGAGCCGCTCGTGCGCGCCCTCGAGCGGCTTTCCGCCGACAGCCTCTCGAACCTGACGCCGCACCCCTTCTACGTGGCCCTGCACCACTCGCACCCGCCCCTGCCGGCACGCGTGGCGGCCCTGACGGGCCCCGCGCAACGGACGTAACTCCTTGTCGGGTCGGGACTTGATTGGGCGCTGTGGAGCACCTCGTCGGGTCCGGCGGGGGCCGCACCGCTCGATCCCGTTTCTCGATTCTCGTGGCGCGTGGGATCGATTCTTGCCGCACAGTGCTACCGTCTGATCCCACAGGGAGGGCCATCCCGGACCTCTCCTAGGCAGGAGTTCCCGATGAAATCGACTCGCTCGATCGGCGTCGCTTTGCTGTCCGCCTGGATGCTCGCCTGGCTGCCCACCAGCGCCGGCGCGATGTGATGAGGGCCCGCCGCGGGAAGCGGCAAGAGCCCCGGTGGGGCTCAAGGTGCACCTGGAGCTTCGAATGGCCCGCGCGGAGTCGGTGGAGGAGGCTTCACCGGCGGTGACGGCGGCGGCGGAGGGATCGGCGCGGGCGGCCCCGCCAGCCCGAAGGCCGCGCCCTACATGCCGCGCGCACGCGGACCCGCGTCGCGCACGACGCTGGCGATCGACTGGCAGCATCCGGCCTTGCCGGGTGTCGGTCAGGGCGCCGACGGTGCGGACGGAAGAACGACGGCGACGCACCAGCGCGAGGCCATGGAGGCCTCGGCCGCGCACGCCTACGTGGCCGGCGAGGACCGCCGACCGTTGCTCGTCCTGCGCGAATGCCTGACGTGCCGCGGCACCGAGGACGCGCTGATGAGCAGCAAGGAAGACAACGAGCGCACCTACCTGCTCGCGCGCTACTTCCGCTGCGTGAAGCTGCCGGCCGACGTGCTCGAGAAGGACCATCCCTTCGCGCAGCTCTTCTCCGGCGACAAGCCCTCGCACCTCTTCATCGCCACGGCCGACGGCTCCTTCCGGCACGACCTCGAGGGCACGCACTCGCGGCGCGAGCTGTGGGATGCCATGGAGAAGGCCCTGGCCGCGAGCTACGCCGAGACGCCCGAGAAGGCCCTGGCCCGCTTCGGGAAGATCCTCGACACGCTCGACGAGCTCGATTCGGCGCTGACGGACCTCGAGACCCGCTACGAGCTCGCCATCTCGAAGGACGGCGGCGATTCGAAGCAGGTCAAGAAGCTCCAGAAGGAGATCGGCGAGAAGCGCGGCGAGAAGGCCGAACTCGTGGCCGAGGCCGTCAAGCTGGGCACGCTGCCGCTCAAGCCGGCGGCGGCCGCCAGGGACGCTGCAGCGGCACGCTGATACTCTTCCGACGATGAGAGACCCCGAGGAGCGCGCGGACGATGGCCTCGTCCGCGCGCTCCTCGCCTTCCTGTTGCTCGCCTGGTGCGCGCCGGTCCCGGGCGCCCAGACCACCAAGGAGCCCGAGCCGCCGCCCGCGGTCGATCCCTACACGAAGGGCGCGCCCGCGGCGCTCGAGGCCCTCGGCTACCGCTCCTACGGCCCGTTCCTGTTCGGAGCCGAGCCGACCGACGCGGTGCAGCGCGCGCTCGGCGGCCTGCCGATGCTGTGGGTCGAGACCGAGCACTTCGTGATCGGCTCGTCGCTCGAGGAGTTCGACCCGGAGAAGCCCGAGGAGATCGCCGAGCTCAAGCAGGAGCTCGAGCGGCTGCGCGCGAAGCTGAAGGGCATCCCGGCCAGGCCGAAGAAGCTCGATCCGTGGCTGCGCCTGCACCTCTTCGCGGCGCGCATGGAGGAGCTGCACGCCGAGTTCGTGCGCGTGACCGGCGTCCTGCCGCGCCGCGACGGCAAGCCCGGCGACGGCGGCCCGCCGGCGCTGATGGCCGGCGGCAAGTACGCGCTGCTCCTGACCGAGAAGAAGAGCGCCCTGGCGCGCTTCACGCACACCTACTGCGGCAACGAGCAGAAGAACTCCTGGAGTCACCTGTTCGACAAGTCGGGCCAGCTCTTCTTCGGCGTCAGCAACGAGTCGATCGGCAACGACACGCCGATCGGCGACGCCGAGCTCTGCTACGTGGCGCTCTACGGCGTCGCGCGCAACCTCCTTTGCTCGGTCGAGGGCTTCGTCAACAACCCCGAGCCCTGGTGGCAGCACGGCGTCCCGCTGTGGTTCGCGCGCGAGCGCCAGCCGCGCGTCCTGCTCTACACGCGCCCGGCGGGCGAGGCGCTGCCGCCGGACGAACTCAGTGACTGGGAGCCGCTCGCGCGCGGTCGCTACGAGGGCGGCGCGGTGCTCGACTGGGCCAGGATGCTCGCGCGCCCGGACTGGCTCAGCACGCCCGACTTCGGCGAGAACGTGGTGCTGTGGGCGCGCATCGACTACCTGCTGGCCGACCCGACGCGGGCACGCGCGCTCCTGACGGGCCTGCACGGTCCGAAGGCGCTCGCCGGAACGGCCGCACTGGCGGCGGCCACGGGCAAGGACCTCGCGGCACTCGAGCAGGACTGCAAGGCCTTCGTGCTCGAGACCTACCGCAAGAAGCGCAAGAAGTAGGGCGGGATCAGTTGCGCGGTGCCGGCGGAGCCTGGGGCGGAGCGAGCTTGCGCACGTAGAGCGGCAGCGAACCGACCGGCTTGTCGTCGATCGAGAGGTGGAAGGCCATCTCGCCGAAGCGCGTCAGGCGCAGCCCCTGCATGTTCAGGATCAGGTTGCTGGTCGCCGTCGGGTTCATGTTGCCGTGCACGCGCAGGCGGCCCTCGAGCGGCTGGATCGTGTGCTTGCCGTCCTCGTCGATCAGGTGCAGCGTGATCTTGTGCTCGCCCGCCTCGCTCTTGTCGAAGCGCAGGCGCAGCACGACCGCGCAGTGCGGATGCGTGGCCGGTACCTCGTTCAGGAAGATCGAGTCGAAGGCGCCGAGCAGGTTGAGCTTGCCGCCGTTGTCGGTGGCGGCGTCGCAGATCAGGAAGGTCTCGAGGTTCATGGGCGGGAAGCGGGGGAGCCGTCGAGCAGGCTGGCGAGCTCGGCGGCGACCGAGAGGGCGATGGCGGTGGGTTCCTTGGAGGTGCGCGTGACCCCGATCGGGCAGCGCACGCGCGCGAGAGTCTGCGCCGCGAAGCCGCGCTGGAGAAGCCGCTTCTCGAATCTCTCGCGCTTGCGCTGCGAGCCGATCAGGCCGATCCAGGGGAAGCACCCGCGCCGCAGCGCGCGCTCCAGGATCGCGAAATCGAGCGCATGGTCGTGGGTCATGATCACGACCAGGGCATCGGGCGCGAGCCCGTCGAGCTCGGCCTCGGGCGCGTCGACGCACACGAGCTCGTAGGGCCGCTCGCGCGGCGGCCGCGGGTGCAGCTCGGCCTCGTCGCGTCCGTCGATCAGCCGCACGCGCGCCCGCAGCCAGGGCGCGAGCCCGGCCAGCGCCTGCCCGACGTGCCCCGCGCCGAAGATCGCCAGCGTGCGTCGCCGCCAGCGCAGCAGCTCGTAGAACAGCGTCACGTGCCCGCCGCAGCACTGCCCGGCCGCCTCGGCCAGCGGATAGTCCACGCTTCCGCTAGCGCCCGTCGGATCGGCCAGGCGCCGCCCGGCCTCCTCGCGCGCCAGCCGCTCGAGCTCGCCGCCGCCGATCGTGCCCTGCGCGATCTCCGCGCGCGTCACGACCATGCGCGCACCCGGCTCGCGCGGCGCGCTGCCCTTCACGGCGGTGACGACGACCACCACGCACGGCTCCTCGCGCGCGCGCAGCTCGCCGAGCACGTCGAGCCAGTCCTGTTCGCCCATCGCCCCCGATCCTAACCGCTCTATGCGACTCAGCGCGCGCCGCGCTGCACCAGGGCCACGCCGCCGAGGACGACCGCGCCGCCAAGGACCGTGGCGAGCACCAGCGGCTCGTCGAAGAACACGGCCACGCCGGCCGTCACGAACGGCTCGAGGTAGAGCGTCGCCGCCGTGCGCTGCGAGCCGTGCACGGCCTGGGCGTGGTACCAGGCCAGGAAGGCGGCCGCGCTCGAGAGGAGTCCGAGGTACAAGACCGCCACGAGCTCGCGCGAGCCCGGCGGCGCGCCGAGGCCGGTGAAGGCGCTCACGATTGCGAGCCCTGCGCCGGCCAGGAGCGTCGCGGCGGTCGTCACGCGCAGCGCGCCCGAGCCCTCGACCGCGCGCTTCCCGAGCAGCGTGTAGGCCGCCCACGTGAAGCAGCCGGTGAACTGCAGGAAGTCGCCGAAGCCGACGCTCTCGCCGCCCGAGCCGTCGTGGCTCTGCGTGACACCCAGCACGCCCGCCGCGGCCAGGGCCACCCCGAGCCAGCCGATCCCGCGCAGCTTCTGGCCGTACAGGAAGTGCGCCGCCAGCGCGATCGTGACCGAGGTGAAGCACACGATCCACGAGGCGTGCGTGGCGAGCGTGAAGGAGAGTCCGTATGTCTGCACGCCGATGTGCAGGCCGAGCAGGAGTCCGAGCAGCGCCACGCGCGGACGGTCGGCGCGCTCGGGCAAGAGCGCCCCGCCGCGCGCGACGAGCACGATGAAGAGCACCAGCCCGCCCAGCAGGAAGCGCATCGCCACCAGCGCGAAGGGCGCGATGCCCGGCTCCTCCGCGCTCCCGAGGGCCTCCTTCGTGGCCACGAACGAGCCACCCCAGACCGTGACGGCGAACAGCGCCGACCAGGGCCAGTCGCGCCGCGCTACTCCGGCTTCCAAGCGTGCTGCTTCAGGTCCTCGAGGCGGCAGAAGCCGAGCGTCGCCTCGTGCGTCGCCTCGAGCACGACCTTGGGCGCCATGCCGGCCTCGAAGGCCTCCTGCCAGCGCGGCGCGCACAGGCACCACTGGTCGCCCGGCTTCAGCCCCGGGAACCCGCCGCGCGGCGTCGAGAGGTCATTGCCGCGCGCCTTCGAGAACGCCAGGAAAGCCGCCGTCATGCGCGCACAGACCGTGTGCACCCCGTGGTCATCCGAACCCGTGCGACACGTCCCGTCGCGGTAGAAACCGGTCAGAGGATCCCGACAGCAGGTCACGAGCTCTCCCCCGAGGACGTTCTTGCCTTGCGCGAGCTGGATCATGCCGAGGAGTGTAGGCCTTCCCACCCCGCCCGCCAGGGCCCGGCCTTGTGCCTCATGGGCTTCCGCACGCAGGCACCGGCTGAAGGGGACGTGTTGCGGGCTGCTGCAGGTGCTCAGGACCGACAACGGGGAGTGTGGTTCTGACCCGCGCGCTCGTGTGTCTCAGCGCGCGAGCGGCTGCCAGGTCAGGATCAGCCAGGCGCCGGGTTCGTGTTCGAGTACCTGGAGCTCGAAGTGGAGGTCGGTGTTCGAGTCGAGGGTGTGCACGTGGTAGCGCTGGTGGGCGCGGGCGAGCGCGCGGTCGGGGGCCTCGGGCGCGGCGCCGGTGGGCAGGGCCGTGATCGTGCTGCGGTCGCCGCCGGTCATGCGCACGTCGAGCCAGTCCTCGCCGTTGCCGAACTCGAGGTCCCAGTCGTTGCGCGTTCGCGTGCGCTCGGGGTCGTCGCGCAGGCCGTGCTCGAGGCTGGCGGTGCAGAGTTCGTAGATGCGTTCCTGCGTGGCGCCGCGCTCCGTTGCGCTCCGATCCGCGGCGAAGCGGCGTGCGACGAGGGCGAGGACGCCAGAGCCCGTCTGCAGGGAAAGCTCGGCGCGCCACTCCTCGGCGCGTCGATCGAGGGCGCGCACGAGCTCCTCGAGCGCGAGTTCCTTGCTCGGCGCGGGCGGGAGGCTCGCGGGTGGCTCGGGGGGCACGCGTAGCAGCCCATCCAGGCGGGCGGAGTCGAGCGGAGCGAGAAATGGTGCGGGTTCCGGCGCTTCCTGTGTGTCTGCGCGTGGTGCGTGGACCGGCGCGGGCTCGGGAAGAGGGAGCGTCGCGCTCGGGCTCGACTCCAGGGCCGCGCGGCAGAGCGCCTCCAGCTCGTGCGCGCGTGCGCGCCAGCTTGCTCCGACGTTCGGGCGTGCGAGGAGCTCGCCCAGCATCACCTGCGCGCGCGCGGGATCGCCCTCCACCCGCATGGCGAACCAGGCCTCGTGCAGCGCGCGGTTCGCGCTGCGCGGGGGGCGCGGCGGTGGGCCGGCCTGGGCCAGACAAAGGACGACGAGTACGGCGAGGAGCTTCAATCGCGCAGCTCCTCGGGCGTGGCGAGCAGCACGTAGCCGACGCCGCGCACGGTCTGCAGGTGGCGCGGTGCGGCCGGGTCGAGCTCGAGCTTGCGCCGCAGGCGCGCGACATGGGCATCGAGCGTGCGCGTCATGCCGCCGCCCAGGTTCCAGATGCGTGCCAGCAGGACCTCGCGCTCGACCGGGCGACCGGGCACGCGCCGCAGCTCGCGCAGCAGCGCCACCTCGGTCGGCGTCAGGTGCACCGGCCGCGCGCCGCCCTCGAGCACGAAGCGTCCGAGATCGACGCGCAGCGTGCCCAGCGTGAAGCGCTCGGCGCTGGCGCGTTCCTGCAGGCGCACGCGGATGCGCGCCAAGAGCTCGCCGACCGAGAAGGGTTTCGTCAGGTAATCGACCGCGCCGAGGTCGAAGCCGCGCAGCTTGTCGGCCTCCTGCGCGCGCGCCGAGAGCACGAAGATCGGGAAGACGACGCCACGCTCGACGAGCTCGGCCAGGAGCTCGAAGCCGGGCCGATCCGGCAGCATCAGGTCGAGCAGCACGAGGTCGGGCGGCCACTCGAGGGCCGCGCTGCGCCCCGCGGCGGCCGTGCGCGCGATGCGCACCTCGTAGCCGGCGCGCACGAGGTTGTACTCGAGTCCCTCGGCGAGGTGCGCGTCGTCCTCGATCAGGAGGATGCGGTTCATGCGTCAGTCTCCGGCCGCGCGTGGGCGCGCGCGAGCGGCACGACGAGGCGGAAGGTGGCGCCGGGGCCCGCGCCTGAATCGAGCCGGATCGACCCGCCCAGGGCCTCGAGGCTTTGACGCACGAAGGCGAGCCCGAGGCCCGAGCCCGTGCCGGGTCGCGCCGACGGATCGGCGGACGGACGCACCGTGAAGAGCTGCGGCACGTGCTCGGGCGGGATGCCCGGGCCCTCGTCCTGGACGCTGACGTGCAGGGCGCCGGGCTCGGCGCGCGCCGCGATGCGCACGACGCCCGGCCCGCCGTGGCGGATCGCATTCTCGAGCAGGCCGCCCAGGGCCTGCGCGAAGAGCTCGACCGAACCGGCGACGATCCAGGGCGCGCCGTCGGCGAGCAAGACGAGGCGCACGCCAGCCTGGCGCGCGGTGGCGACGTACTCGGCCACGATCGCCGGCAGCGCGCTGGCCGCGTCGAAGCTCGGGCCGCCGAAGGCTTCGGGCACGCGCCCTGCGGCGAGCTGCAGGACCTGGTGGATGCGGCCCTGCAGGCGCTCGGTCTCGTCGCGGATCGTGGCTGCGAAGCGCGGCACGGCCGCGGGGTCGTCCTGTCCGTGGCGCTGCAGGGTCTCGGCGCACAGCGCGATCGTGCTGAGCGGCGTCTTCAGCTCGTGCGTCACGGCGTAGAAGAAGTCCTCGCGCTGGCGGGCGCGCGCGGGCGACTCGCCGCGCGTCGCGAGCAGGCCGACCAGCACCGCGCCGGCGGCCAGGGCGCCGGCCAGGAGTCCGATCCGGAACCCGTGCGGCCGAAGCTGCGCCGAATCGAGTGCCGCGGGCGGCGGCGGGTCCAGCTCGAGCGCGGCGCGCGGACACGTGGCGATGCGCGCGCCGGAATCGTCGCGCTCCGCCAGACGGGCCGCGAGCTCGCCATCGAGCGCATCGACCGTCACCACGAGGGCCTCGGGCGCCGTCTCGAGCTCCTCGAGGGCCCAGAGCGCGTCGATGACGCCGTGCGGGTCGAGCGTGTCGCGCGCATCGCCGTCCAGCACGGTCTCGCGCAGCACGGCCTCGCCCAGGACGGCGCGCTTGCCGGCTTCTACCGCGCCGAAGTCCGCTCCGAGGGCGGCCACGAAGGCGCCGCGAGCGGCGGCCTCGTCGGGAAGCGCGTGGAACGCGGCCAGGAGGCGCTTTTCCTCGCCGACGGCGTCGCCCGCGGAGCGTGCGAGACGCGGAGAGAGCCGCCACGGGGCCGGCGCTTGCTCCGGTTCGGCTTGCGGCGGGCGCGCGCCGGATCCGGCCTCGATCACGAGCGCCACGACCACCAGCACGCCGAGGAAAGTCGCGGCAGCCAGGAGGAGGGCCTGACGCAGCGATCGACGGGGGGCGCGCGCGAGGAGCTCGGTCACTCGCGGACAGGCTAGCGTCCGGCGCACGGCACGGCGGTCATGTGACGACATCGTTGCACGAGCGTGGCCCTGGCTTCACGGCGCGCTGCCTAGGATCGCCCCGGCAGCGCGCCTCGGCCTGCCACGACCTCCGTCCCGGAGATTCCTCGCCATGAACCTCGCTCGCTTCGCCTGCACCGGCCTGTCGCTCGCCTCGCTGTTCCTCGCGTCGTTCCAGGGCGAGGCCCGCGCTCCGCAGCTGACGCTCACCGAGGCCTCGACCGCGGGCGGCGGGGGCCTCTCGCGACCGCGCACGCGCACGCTGCGCGCGCACGACTTCACGCGTCACAGCCTGTCGCTGCGCACCGGCGCGTTCGGGACGGCGATCCAGGCCCAGCGCGTCGTCAACGTGGACAGCGAGCTCGACTTCGGAGCGCTCCACCCGGGGCAGTTCACGGCCGGGGTGCAGGGCGGGCAGGTGGGTGAGCTGCTCGACCTCGGCAGCACGGCGGAGCTCGCGCTGCGCTACGGCTACGACGAGACGGTCGGCGGCGGCCAGGGCTTCGCCTCGATCCGCTTCGAGGGCGAAGAGCTCGTGATCCTGGACGAGCTCGCGACCGGCAGCGTGCAGCCCTTCACGGAGGGCCAGCAGTTCCTGCAGGCGCGCCCGCCGGCCTTCTCGGTGCCGGCCGCGGTGCAGCTCGGGCACCTCTATCTCGTGCGCATCGTCGATCGCAACGATCCGGCCTTCCTGCGCTTTGCGAAGCTGCTGGTCACCGCGCACAGGCCCGGCGAGGAGGTCAGCTTCGTGTGGGCGGAACTCGTGCCCTGACGCGGGGGGCGCCTGCGCGCGTCGGTTGGCGGTGGGCGGACCCGGGCACTACCCTCGCGTTCATGGTCACCGAAACGGTCGCGCTCGAGGGGCACATCATCGACTCCGACGTCCTGCGCCGCGTGATGGCGAAGATCGTCGAGACGGGCGGCAGCTTCGAGATCGAGGAGTTCCGCGTGGGGCGCACGAACGAGGAGCCGTCCTTCGCGCGCCTCGCCGTGCGGGCTGCCGATCCGGCCGCGCTCGATCGCGTGCTCGAGGCGCTGAGCTACCTTGGCGCGGCGAGCACGGTGAAGGACGCACTCTTCGCGCCGGCCGAGCGCGACGGGATCCTGCCGGACGAGTTCTACTCGAGCACGAACCTCGAGACCTTCGTGCGCCGCGAGGGGCGCTGGGAGACGGTGCGCGAGCAGCGCATGGACTGCGCGGTCGTGCTGCGCGGCGGGGGCGCCGTGTGCGTCAAGCAGCGCAAGGTGAAGGCCGGCGAGCCGGTGCTCCTGCGCGGGCCGGGCGTGCGCGTGCGGCCCGAGGAGCGCGCGCGGGCGGCGAGCTCGTTCGGCTTCATGTCGAACGAGATCTCGATGGAGGTCAACAAGCACGTCGCCATCGCTGCCGCGGCGAAGATGTTGCAGGAGACGCGCGCGGCCGGGAAGCGCATCGTGGTCGTGCCGGGCCCGGCCGTGATCCACTCGGGCGGCGACGCGGCCTTCGTGCGCCTCGTGCGCCACGGCTGGATCGACGGTGTTCTGTCCGGCAACGCCTTCGCCGTGCACGATCTCGAAAAGGCGCTGCTGGCGACCAGCCTCGGTGTGTGTCAGATGAGCGGGCGCGCGGTGGCCGGCGGCTCACGCAACCACCTGTGGGCGATCAACGCCGTCAACCGCGCGGGCGGGATCGCGCAGGCCGTCGAGACGGGCCTCGTGACGCGCGGCGTGATGCACGCGCTCGTGACCAAGAAGGTGCCGTTCGTGCTGGCGGGCTCGATCCGCGACGACGGGCCGCTCCTCGACGTGATCCCGAACGTGCTCGAGGCCCAGGAGGCCTACATCGGCGCGCTCGAGAACGCCGGTGCGTGCCTGATGCTCGCCTCGGCCCTGCACGCGATCGCGGTCGGCAACCTGATCCCGGCCAGCGTACGCAGCGTGTGCGTCGACATGACCGAGGCGCTGCCTGTGAAGCTCGGCAACCGCGGCACGCAGCACGCGCTCGGGCTCGTCACCGACGTGGGCTACTTCCTCGAACGGCTGAGCCAGGAGCTCGGCTGCGGCGGCGGGCCGTCCGCGGACGCAGTCCGGCGCCACTGACAGGAATTGCCAGAAACGGGCAGGGGGAGTAGCCTCGGGTCATGGGCGACAAACAGGACCTGACCAGCATGAACGTGTCGCTGCCGAGCGCGCAGAAGGAGTACGTGCGCGAGCGCGCCGCGGCCACCGGCTGCAGCACGCCGAGCGAGTACATCCGGCGCCTGATCCACGCGGATCAGAAGGCGCGCGAGGAGGAGCGGCTCGAGGCCCTCGTTCTCGAGGGCTTGCGCTCGCCCGCGAGGGAGATCGGTCCCAAGGAGTGGGCCAAGCTGCGCGAGAAGCTGCGCTCGGAGGTTCGATCCGCGCGGCGCCGCAAGGCCCAGTGAGTCGCCACAAGACGATGCGAGTCGCCTGGGTGTCGGTGGCCGAGCAGGACCTCGGAGACGCGTATCGCTACATCGCCTCGGGCTCGCCGGAAGCCGCCGAGCGCTTCTTCGAGGCCGTGCATGCCAGCGTCGAGGTCCTGCGCCGGGCGCCCGAGATCGGGAGGGCACGGCAGTTCAGGGATCCCGAGGCGGTTGGCGTGCGCTCCTGGGCGGTGGCCGGGTTTCCGAGCTATCTCGTCCTCTACAGGATGGCGGAAGACCGCCTGGAGATCGTGCGGTTGCTGCACGGCGCCCGGGACCTGCCCAATCTGGTTCGCGAGGAGGCCCCGGGGCTCGAGGGGGCGACCCTCTAACGCTCCTGCAACTTCCTGCCGATACACGGGGCGTCCCATCCAGAACCCGGACTCCCCGATGAGCTCGAAGACCTCCTTTTCGCCCTGGCGCCCGCATCCCTGGCACGGCCTTTCCGCCGGGAAGTTTCCGAACGCCGTCAACGCCTACATCGAGCTCACGCCCTACGACTGGGTGAAGTACGAGATCGACAAGGAGTCGGGCTACCTGCGTCTCGATCGCCCGCAGCGCACCTCCGCGCAGCCTCCGTGCCTGTACGGTTTCGTGCCGCGCACCTACTCCGGCAAGCGCACCGCGGGCCTGATGGAGGGCGCGGAGAAGGGCGACGGCGATCCGCTCGACATCTGCGTGCTTTGCGAGCGTCCGGTGACGCGCAGCGAGATCCTGGTCGAGGCCAAGATCGTCGGCGGCCTGCCGATGCTCGACGGCGGCGAGGCCGACGACAAGCTGATCGCGGTGCTCGAGAGCGACAACATCTGGGGCCACATCAACGACATCGGTGGCGTGCCGAAGGGCCTCGTCGACCGCATCATCCACTACTTCGCGACCTACAAGTTCATGCCCGATGCGGTCGGCAAGGTCGAGGTGGGCGAGCCCTACGGGCGTGCGCACGCGGGCGAGGTGATGAAGGCTTCGCTCGAGGACTACGAGGAGCTCTTCGGCCCGCACGCGCGCACCGGCTTCCACCCGAAGAACACGCTCGCCTCGTGAGCGCCGCCACGCCGGCTCTGCCCGGACACACGTTCGAGCTGAGCCAGACGCCGGAGCACAGCTGGCAGTTCGCGACGCTCGTCTATCGCGAGGCGGAGCGCGTCCTCGAGGTCGATCTCGAGCGCTCCGGCGTGCCGGGCAGCGACTGGCTGACGGTCGATTCGGCCTTCTGCCAGTGGAGCGAGCCCGCCGGCGTCCCGCTCGAGCCCGAGCACGTCGACCACGTGCTCGCGCGCCTCGCGGAGTGGTCACGGAGCACGGGCGTACGCTTCGACATCGCGCCGGCGGTCGATCCCCTGGTCGACCTGCAGCTGAGCGGTTACCGGCTCGAGCGTCAGGCCGACGGCAGCGTGCTGGCGACGCCTCCGCCGCGGCCCGCCGGCCTGCTGCGGCGCCTGTTCGGACTCTGACGGTCGCCCGCGCGTCGAGCGATGGATACGATCTCCGCCTCCAAGGAGATCGAAATCCATGAAGCTCCATCCGCTCTCTCCCCTGGCCCTCGGGCTCGTCGCTGGCTGCGCCTCCGCGCCCGCCGCGGACGCACCCGCCCCGGCCGCCAAGGCCGCCCCGGTCGTCGCCTCCGGTCGCCCGGAGCTGCGCTACTACGAGATCAGCGACGCCTGACCCTTCTGCCAGAAAATCGTGGCCGCCGTGAGCGAGCTGCGTGAAACGCACGGGTCGACGGTCGACTTCACCGTGATCGAGCCGGCCGAGACGGCCGCGCGCGGGGACGAGCTCGCGCGCTACAACCTGACCGCGCGCAAGCACGGCACGGTGGCCTTCGATGCCTCGGGCGAGCCGATCGTGATCCTGGGCGGCCATTCCTACGGCAAGCCCGAGCTCGAGATGGCGCTGGCGCAGATCGCCCCGAAGTAGATCGGGCCGGGGAGCGCGCGCAGTAGCCTGGGCGGTCCGATGACCCCCTGCTCCGCGCGCTCCGTCCTCGTCGCCGCCCTCGCCGTCCTCGCACCCGCCTGCTCGGCGCCCGGAGGCTCGGCGCCGGGCGCGGCCCAGCGTCCGGGCGAGGGTGGTGGGCTCGCGAGTCTCGATTCGGCGACCTTCGTGTGGAACAGCGCGGCGGGCGCGCCGCGCAACTTCGAGGCCTGGCTCGACGAACTCGCGACCTTCGACGTCGCCTTCGTGGGCGAGACGCACCTCGACGACACGACGCACCGTGTCGAGCTCGCCATCCTGCGCGGCCTGAACCTGCGGCGCGAGGGGCGCGTGGTGCTCTCGCTCGAGATGTTCGAGCGCGACGTGCAGCCGCTGCTCGACGCCTACCTCGCGGGCGAGCTCGCGGAGTCGGAGTTCCTGGCCAAGGCGCGGCCGTGGGGCAACTACGCGAGCGACTACCGCCCGCTGGTCGAGTACGCGAAGGCGAACGGGATCCCGGTCGTGGCCGCGAACGCGCCCGCGTCCGTGCGCCGCAAGCTGGCGAGCGGCGGCCGAAGCGCGCTCGAGGCGCTCTCGCCCGAGGAGCGTGCCTGGCTGCCCGCGGAGATCCTGCCGGCGAATCCCGGCTACTGGGAGCGCGTCGACCGCGCCACGCGCGGCCACATGGGCTTCGCGAGCCAGCCCGAGGAGCAGCGTCTCTTCTCCGGCCAGAACCTGTGGGACAACTGCATGGGCGACGCGGTCGCGCAGGCGCTCGCCACGCATCCCGGGCACGCGGTCGTGCACGTCGTCGGCGGCTTCCACGTGATGTACCGCGACGGCACGGCCGCGCAGCTCGCGCGCCGCGCACCCGCAGCGCGCGCGAGCGTCGTGCAGCTCATGCCGACCGGCTCGCTCGCCGCCGTGCGGCCCGAACTCGACGCCGAGCGCGCCGACACGCTCGTCTACGTCGAATCGACCGCGCGCAGCCTCTCCGACGGCGAGTACGCGGTCGCGCCGCGCTTCGAGCTCGCCTACTCGCTCGACCTGCCGAAGGACGGTGCGGACGTGCCGCTCTGCGTCGTGCTGCCCGATGCCGGCGAACGCCCCGAGGACGTGCGCGCCCACTGGCGCGCGGCGCTCGGCGACGAGGTCGCGCTCGCGGTCTTGATTCCGCCCTTCCCCGCGCGCGCCGACGACCTGGCCCAGGGCGGCCGCTGGCATCGCCCGGGGCGCTTCTCGGCCGACCAGGGCTCGGTCGCGGGCGGGCTCGAGCGCCTGGTCGAGTACGTCTCGCGCCGCTTCCCGATCGACCGCGCGCGGCTCGTGATCGCCGGGCGCGGCCTGGGCGCGACGAGTGCCCTGAACGCGGCCTTCGGCAGCGACTGGCTGGCGGCGGACTACGTGCTGGCCGAGCCGCGCGGCGAGGAGGCGTTGCAGCTCGAGGGGCTGCCCGACCGCTCGCCGGCGACGACGAGCGTCACGCTGCTCGCCGCGTCTGCCGAGCTCGAGGGGCTCGCCTGGGTGGAGACGGACCTCCAGGCCCTGCGCACGCGCTGCACGTTGCGCGCGCTGGAGTCCGGGCAGGCGAGCAGCGCCCTGGAGGACGAGGTGCGTGACGCCCTCGGACTCGACCGGCGTGCGCTGCCGACGGGGGCGCCGCTCCTCGTGGTGCTCGAGCGCGACCTTCCGCGCGCGCGCGCCTGGGCCGAGCTGCGCGCGCAGGCCCACCAGGGCGCCGGGCGTCCGGCGCGCGTCGTGACGGCCGCCGAGCTCGCGCAGGACGACGGGACCGAGCGTGAGGTGCTTGCCCTCGGTGCCGCCTTCCCGCTCGCGGGTTTCGCCGAGGGTCAGGGCCTGCCGCTCTCGCCCGGCGCCTTCGGTGGGACCACCGTGGTCGTCCTGCCGTCCGGCACGAGCGCCGAGGAGCGCGCCGCCTGGCAGAAGCTCGAGGCCGACAAGGTGCTGCGCAAGCGCAGCCTGTTCGCCGGCCTGCGCATCGCCGATCCCGCGGCGGGGCCGAGCCTTGCCACGGTACTGGATGAGCTCGTGGCGAAGGGCGCGCGCAACGCGCTCGTCGTGCCGGCCACGTTCTGCGCCTCGGCCGCCGAGATGCAGGCCCTGCACGCCTCGATCGACGAGGACGTGCTCCCGCTCGAGCTCGCCTGGCTGCCCGGGCTCGGCGCCGAGCTGTGCGCGCCGGCCGACTGATCAGGGCGCGCGCGTCGAGAAGCGCACCTCGACCGGTGCGAGCGGCGTTCCGTCGGCGGCCTTGAAGCCCTGGAACTGCGCGGTGTTCAGCCAGAAGTGGTAGCTCTTGGCCGCTTCGAGCTGGATCGGCACGTTCAGTACCTTGCGCGCGGCGTCGTAGGCGAGCGTGCCCGTGACCTTCGGCTGGTCGGCCGGATTCCCGGCGATCGACCAGCTCTTGTCCTTCATCTCGCGGTCGAAGGTCAGCGTCATCGTCGTGAGCGCCGGATCGACGTCCCTGGCGCCGTTCGCGGGCACGATCGAGACGAGCTTCGGGGCGCTCACGACCTCGCGCTCGAGGCGCTCGGCCTCGGCGATGAGGGTCTTCACGAGCTCGGGCACGAAGTCGGCGAAGGTCGGATGGCGCTCGCGCGCGCCCTCGAACTCGCCCAGGCGCCGCGCCAGGGCCGGCACCCAGCGGAAACCGCTCTCGACCTCCTGCCTCGCCTGCTCCTCGCCGGCGGCCGCGCCTTCGATCGCAGCGCGGCAGCGCACGACACTGGCGCGCACGAAAGTCTCGTACATCGTCGTCTGCCAAGTGCCATAGGCCTGGCGGGCCATCTCGTCCGCGGCGAGGGCGTGCAGGCGGGTGCCCGGGCCTTCGATGGCCTCGGCGAAGCGGTCCACCAGGGGATTCGTGTAGCTGTGGCACAGCTCGTGGATGAAGAGCGAGAGGTACCCTTCGTCGAACACCGGCAGGCCGTCGTCGTCCCAGACCCAGCAGCCGAACACGGGGCGGATCTCCTCCACCCGTCCGTCTGGGTAGCGGATGCCGACGCCGTAATTGCCGCCGCCGCACAGGAGCCCGGGCGCGGCGACGTAGTGCGCCGTGCGCGCGCCGAAGACCGCGTCGAACCAGGGCAGGGCCTTGCTCGCGGACAGGCGCGCCGCGAGGCGCCGCTCGACCTCGGCGTAGAACTCGCGCTCGCTGGCGAAGAACTCCTCGGCCGAGGACTCCTGGACGAAGTCGCGCAGCGCGGCGAGGAAGGGGCGCGCCTGGACCCCGCCCCAGCGGACGTCGAGGCGCTCGGGCGCGGCGTCGAAGGGCGCGAGCTCGGTCAGCCCGGGCAAGGGGCCGAGATGCATCGCGAGGCTCGCGATCGCGTCGTAAGAGACGCCACGGGTGGCCCGGAGCTCCTTCAGGTGGTCGAAGACGACATGGTCGTCGAGCGGGCCGAACCACTCCTCGACGCGCCGCGCGTAGGGCGACTCGGCAACGGGCATGCGGAACTCTCTGAACTCGCACAGCCGCGCCAGCAAGGTCAGGAGCTCTACCCGCAGGTCGACGCGCACCTCGAGTGCGGGCGCGGCCTGTTGCGGGAGCGGCAGGGCGGAGAGCAGCAACGCGGCGAGGATCGGCATGGCGGGACCTTCCGGGACGGCGGGGCGAGTATAGGAGGCGTGGAAGGAGGGGCGTTTCGTCGCGCGCGGTCGGCGAATCGGGCCGCGATGATCCTTCGGTCCGGGGCCATTCCGGTCCGGTCGAGAGCGGACCGGCCTCTCCGCGCCTTGTCGCGATCTTGATTCGGCCCTTGCGCGCGCCCAGCGCGACGCCCGCAGGCTGTGGAGATGAGAGCGGCGCATCCCCGCGCCCCGTCCCGGGGCCCGACCCTGGCCGGGCTGATCGCTGGCTGTCTGGCACTGGCGCTGGTGGTGGTGGCGGGTCAGCGCCTGCTCGGCCAGCGCGTGCGGGTCGAGGCGCTGGCCGGGACGGAGCCGGTCGGCTCGTCCACGGAGCGCGCCGATCCACTCGTCGCCGGGGGGGAGCTCCCGGGCACGCGCGTCGCTCTCGCGGAGAGCGCACCGGCCGTGGCGGAGCCCCCGGCGACCTCGCGCCTGACCGGGCGCCTTCAGGTGAACGGCTACGCGGCCCTGCGTGGCCGCGTGCACCTCTCGAGCGCGGACGGGAGCTTCGAGCGCACGCTCGTCATCGACGACGGCGGCCGCTTCTACTGCAAGGAGGTCCCGGCGACGCCCCTGTTCGCGGCTTTCGAGGCCGAAGGCGTCTTCGACCGTCAGCTCGTGCTGCCCGATCACTACGAGATCTTGCCGCGCGCGGGCGAGCTCACCGTGGTCGATCTCGACTGGTGGACGCGTCACCTCAACCTCGTCGTGCACGCCGAGGATGGTCTGCCCGGACCGGCGCGCGTCGAGCTGCGCGGACCGGGCTACGAGACCGAGTTCTCCGTCGATCCGAGCGGGCTGCAGCGCCTCGAGCTGGTCGGTGAAGGTTTCTTCACACTGCGCGCGGTGACGCCCGCGGGGCGCGTGGGCGAGGTCGAGCTGGAGCTCGAGGCGGGCGACGATCTTGATACGGCGGTGCTGGTGGCCCGCATCAAGGAGCATTGATCCGCGCTTCATCCGCGGACAACAGGCCCTCTTTACCGTCCTCTCCCGATCCAGAACGGTCCGAACCCCGCCGCGGACCCGGAACGGTGCGCGGCGTGCATTTACCGAGAGATCCGATGCGCATCTTCCTTCTCCTCGCCGCGCTCCTGGTGGCAGCGGCCGCCTTCCTGTTCCGCGGCGCTGCGGATCAGCCCGTGGTGGCCGCCGAGGTCACGCTGCAGGCCGCACCCGCCGAGCTCTCCCCGCAGGACGGGCTCGCTCCTTACCAGCACGAGCTGCTGCGCCTGGCCTTCGACGCCGCCACGCGCGTGCCGGCCTATCCGCACATCAAGACGCGCAGCGAGCTGCAGGAGCGCGGCGTCGTCGCGGCCCTGACGCTCGAGCAGCCCGCGCTCGCAGCGCAGCTCGCCACGCGCATGGAAGGCTGGCGCCGCGGCGCGGCCTTCGCCGATGTCGCCTTCTATCACGCCCAGCACGGCCCGCAGGGAGAAGTGGACGGTCTGCTCGAGCTCGCACGCGCGGAGGTCACGAAGCTCGACCTCCAGGAGCAGGCCGAAGCCCAGGGTTTCGACGGTGACGACGAGGCCGTGGAGATGTTCCAGGCCTGGCGCCGGGATCGGATCCGGGCCAAGATCGCGCGCACGCTGCTCCTGCTGGGTCAGGAAGAGCGCGCGCTCGAGTTCGAGGCGAAGTTGCAGCCGTCCGAGCGCGGCATGGTCGAGGTCACGCGCGCCGGGCGGATGACGCCTGACGAGGCTGACCGCGTGGCCGCGAACCTGGCGGGCATCGTCCAGGCCGGCACGCTCGAGGACATCCGCAACGCGCTGATGGTCGGCTCGGTCCTGGCGGCGCGCTTCCACGCCGACCCCGAGCGCGGCCCGGCTCTGCGCGCCACGCTCGAGGCCGCGCTCGTGAAGGGGCCGGCCATGTTCCGGGTCGACACGACCCTCGCGCTGGCGGAGCGCCTGATCGAGCAGGGCGAGCACACCTGGAGCCACGAGCTCGTGCGCTCGGCCGTGACGCTGCTCGAGGAGATTCCGATCGCCGTCGAGGACGACCTGCCGCTGCGCGCGCGCGCGCTCGAGCTGCGCCACCGGGTGGGGGATCCCGAGGCCCGGAAGGCCCTGGATGCCCTGCTCGGTCGCTTCGAATCCGTGCGCGAGCAGGTTCCGCCGATGACGCACGCCGACCTCCTCGTGCCGCTGGCCGAGGCCTACGTCGCCCTCGGCGACCGCGCGTCGGCGCTGCGTCTCTACCGTCGCGCCGCCGAGCAGGGAGCCGTGAACGTCAACGCGGTGCCGCGCACGACGGACTTCGTCGACGTGTGCAACTCGATGGCCGTGCACGCCGTCGAGCCCGATGCGGAGCTGCGCGCGCGCCTGCAACAGACGCTGTCGGGACTCGGCGACCCCTGGTAACGCCGAGCCGTCCGTCCTCACTTCCGCCCACCACCCGCCATTCCTTCTGGGCTCGCATGACGAGCGTGCTCCGCGTCCTCTCGCTCCTGATCGCCTCGACCGGCCTGCTCTCTGCCCAGGGAGCCGGTTCGATCCGCGGCACGGTCTACGACAAGGACCTCGATCTTCCGCTGGCCGGCGCGACCATCCTCGTGGTCGAGACCGGCCAGAAGGCCGAGAGTGCTCCGCAGGGCAACTACCTGGTCGAGAACGTCGCGCCGGGGCGCTACACGCTGACCTTCTCGAAGGACGGCTACGTGCGCTTCGTGCGTGGCGACGTGATCGTGCAGGCCGGGCAGCTGACCGAGCTCGATGCCGCCCTGGCCGGCGACTTCACCGACATGGAGGAGTTCGTCGTGCAGGACGTGCTCCTCGCCGGCGGTAGCTCCGAGGCCGCGCTGCTGCAGCTGCGCTTCGACAGTCCGGCCCTGCTGGACTCGATCGGCGGCGATCTGATGAGCAAGGCCGGCGCGAGCGACGCGGCCCAGGCCATGCGGCTCGTGGCCGGCGCGACGGTCAAGGACGGAAAATCGGCCGTGATCCGCGGCCTGCCCGACCGCTACGTGAGCTCGCAGGTCAACTCGGTGCGTCTGCCCTCGGCCGACGAGGACAAGCGCGCGGTCGAGCTCGACCAGTTTCCCTCTGCGGTCGTCGAGAGCATCCAGGTCTCGAAGACCTTCACGCCCAACCAGCAGGCGGATGCCTCGGGCGGCGCGGTCAACGTCGTCCTGCGCGGCATCCCTGAGGAGTTCGTGCTGCAGTCGAAAGTGCAGCTCGGCTACAACACGAACGTCGGCCTGGGCGACGGCTTCCTGGGCTACGAGGGCGGCGGCTTCGACTTCTTCGGCAATCCCGACGAGTCGCGCGACGTGCAGCCGCTCGGCAGCAACTGGACCGGTGGCCTCGATGGTCAGGACGAGAGCGCGCCGATCGACTGGAAGTTCTCGCTCGACATCGGCAACCGGATGCAGCTCTCCGAGGAGTGGCGCCTGGGCGGCTTCCTCAGCGTGTTCTACGAGCGCGACAGCTCGTTCTACGACGACGGGCGCGACGACAACCTGTGGCGCCTGAACCCGGGCGAGGGGCTGACCCCGCAGTTCGAGCAGGGCACGCCGAACGACGGCGACTTCCGCACGTCCCTGTTCGACATCACGCAGGGCACGCGCACGGTCAAGCTCGGTGCCCTGACGACGGTGGGCATTGAAAGCGATCGGCATGCGCTCGATCTGACCTATCTGTTCACGCGCAGCACGCTGGATCGCGCGACCGTCGCGATCGACACGCGTGGCAAGGAGTTCTTCTACCCGGGCTACGATCCCGATGACCCGCTGACGAACGGTCACCAGGATCTGAACGGTGCGCCTTACATCCGTACCGACACGATCGAGTTCACCCAGCGTCAGGTGGACACGCTGCAGCTCTCGGGTTCACACGTGCTAGGCTCCGATGCGAAGCGCACGATCGGGGCGCTCGAGTTCGGTGCCCCCGAGCTCGGCTGGACCGCTGCGCGCAGCACGGCCTCTTCCGACCAGCCCGACAAGCGCCTGTTCGCGGCCACCTGGGCACCGTTCGGAGCGAGCGGGATCTGGCAGCCCTACAAGTCCTCGGCGGCCTTCCTGCTCGGGAACCTGCAGCGCACGTTCAAGAAGCTCGAAGAGGACAGCGATCAGTACCGCATCGACCTCGAGCTGCCGTTCACGACGAAGAGCGGGCGCTCCGGCTCGGCGCAGGTGGGCCTGTTCGAGGACCGCGTCGAGCGCGAGTACCGCCAGGAGTCGTACAGCAACTTCAACGACAACACGAGCAGCTTCGGCGAGTTCGAGGACCCCTGGAGCGACGTGTTCGGGGACGAGAACCACCCGATCACGGATGGTCCCCCCTTCCTCGACGTGGACTACGACGGGGAACAAGACCTCTCCTCGCTCTACGCGATGGCCCAGTATCCCGTCTCTGAGCCGCTCGACATCGTCTTCGGCTGGCGCTGGGAGTCGACCGACATCAGCACGGTGGTGACGCCCGAGGCCGACGCGCTCTGGCTCAATCCGGACTCGGTCACCAGCGCGCCCGAGGACCTCGATCCGGGCGAGGCCGACTCGAGCTTCTCCCAGGACGACATCCTGCCCGCACTGGGCTTCACCTACCGCGCGACCGACAAGGTCACGCTGCGCGGTGCCTATGCCCAGACGGTCGCACGCCAGACCTTCAAGGAGATCACACCGATCCTGCAGCAGGACTACGTCGGTGCACCGATCTTCGTCGGCAACCCGAACCTCGGGATGGCGAGCCTCGACAACTACGACCTGCGCCTCGAGTACGTGCCGGCCGAGGGCAGCATGATGGCGGCCTCCTGGTTCTTCAAGTCGATCGACGACCCGATCGAGTACGTGCAGAAGGTCTACACGTTCTCGTTCACGCAGCCGGAGAACTACCCCGAGGGCAAGCTCAGTGGCTTCGAGCTCGAGACGCGTCAGGACCTCGAGCCCCTGAGCGAGAAGCTCGAGGGGCTATCGGTCGGCGCGAACGCGACCTTCATCCACTCCGAGGTGAGCCTGCCGGACGACGAGATCGCGGTCCTCGCAAACCAGGGCATCTTCCGCACCTCGCGCGAGGCGACCAACGCTCCGGACCACCTGTTCAACCTGTTCACGACCTACGAGATCGAGCACACGGGCACGTCGTTCGGCCTCTTCTACACGATCACCGGCGACACGCTCCTTGCCGGCGCCGGCGCGCAGGGCCTCACGACGAACTACGTCCCGAGCATCTACCAGACCGAGTTCGGCACGCTCAACTTCACGCTCTCGCAGAAGCTCAACGAGCACTCCTGGCTCGAGTTCCAGGCCAAGAACCTGACGAACCCCGACATCGAGACGGTCTACCGCGAGCCCGTGATCGGGGACGACGTCACGAAGAGCAGCTACAGCCAGGGCGTCGAGTTCTCGGTGAGCCTCAAGGTTCGCCTCTGACCTGATCCACACCTGCGGAATCGCACCGATGCACGGGGCCCGGGCGCCATCGAGGGGTCTTCGTGCCCGTGCCGGACGAGGTCGCCGGTGCGCCCGAGCGGAGCATTGTCACGGGCCTTGGCGGCTCTTGATCGGGCGCTGACACACGACCCCTACCGTGTGGGCCTGAAACGATGCAGCGCGGAGGAGAACGGCTCCTCCGAGGCATCCGGCACAGATCTCTCAGGGATTCCCCCACGAGCAGCGACATGAAACGGATTCTCTCCCTCGCCACCTCTTGCCTCGCCTTGGCCGGCGCCGCTAACGCGGCCGAGGTCCTGGTGACGGCCGACATCACCACGTCGACGACGTGGACGGCCGACAACGTCTACAACCTCCAGACCCAGATCTACGTCACCAGCGGTGCGACGCTCACGATCGAGCCGGGCACGGTGATCGCCAGCACGAACGGCTCCAACGGCGCCCTGATCGTGACCAAGAACGGCACGATCATGGCCATGGGCACCAAGAAGAAGCCCATCGTCTTCACCTCCTCGGCTGACCGCGAGACCTGGTCGAACGGCCGCCCCGACACCGGCACCTGGCGTGAAGGCGCCAACGAGTGGGGCAACGTCACGATCCTCGGTGACGCGTTCATGAACGACCACAACGTGGTCGGCAACGTCTCCACGTGCAACGCGGCCAACCGCGGCAACATGGAAGGCCTGACCCGCGGTACGGCCGACGACCAGTACGGTGGCGGCAACGACGACGACTCGAGCGGCGTCTTCAAGTACGTTTCGCTGCGCTACGGCGGCCGCAACATCTCGCCCGCCGTCGAGCTCAACGGGCTCTCGCTGGGCGCCATCGGTCGCAACACCGACATCCACCACATCGAGATCATGAACAACCTCGATGACGGCATCGAGGTGTGGGGCGGCACGGTCAACCTGAAGTACCTCACGGTCTGGAACGTCGGCGACGACAGCCTGGACATCGACCAGGGCTACCGTGGCGAGGTCCAGTTCGTGTTCATCGTCCAGGGCTACAGCGTGCAGGCGGCCTCGGGCTCCGGCATGGGTGACAACGCCCTCGAGATCGACGGCGCCGAGGACTGCCACTGGCAGCCGGTCACGACGACCCGCATCCACAACGTGACGGTGATCGGCCAGCCGGACTCGCCGAGCGCCGGCCGCACGGGCACCGACCACGGCACGGCGTGGCGCTCGAACGCGCGCGTCCAGTACCGCAACGCCATCTTCATGGACCTCGGCGAGCGCCTGGTCAGCTTCGACAACACGGACGGCGCGCCGGACAACAGCTGTGGCTACGGCGCGAACGGCACGATCACCTGGGCCGACACCTGGACCACCGACTGGAACGTCCCGGCGGCTCCGTGCGGCTTCACGCCCCAGATCGACGGCAAGCTGGCCGAGATCAAGGACAGCGTGTTCTTCAACAACGACAACGCCTCGGCCTACACCGAGTCGACCGCGCGTGGCGTGACGCCCGCCAGCGGCGTCAACAACAACGTCCAGGAGCCGACCGCGAGCCCGATCCGTTACCTCGAGCGGGCCCCGGCCGTCGACTTCCTGACCTTCCGCGTCCAGCGCGTCGTCAAGGTCGACCCGCGCGCGAGCGGTGACGCCCTCAACGCGGCCGTCTCCGTCCCGGGCACGAGCTTCCTGACGGCGAACGACATCCGCGGCGCGTTCCCGTACACCCAGAGTGGTGTCGAGCTCGCTCCCTGGGTCTGCGGCTGGACGGCACAGTCGGCCTACGGCTTCATCGTCGGCTGCAAGGCGCGCACCGAGAAGCTGTAGTCCTTGCTAGCCCGATCCGCGCGAGCGGATCATCGCGGAGAGGCGGGGTGCCCTGGGGGTGCCTCGCCTCTCCGGCTTTCAGGGGGTTTGCTCGGGCAAGTCCTCGGCGCGCTCGATGCGACGCAGCTCCGGGAACCAGCGCGTCCATAGCCAGGTCACGAGCAGCGTGCCCGCCCCACCGACGAGCACCGCCGAAACGGTGCCGAACCAGGCTGCGGTCAGGCCCGACTCGAGGTCGCCGAGCTCGTTCGAGGCGCCGATGAAGACGAGGTTCACCGCCGCGACACGCCCGCGCATCTCGGGCGGCGTGCGCAGCTGCACGATCGTGTGGCGGATCACGACGCTGACCATGTCGGCCCCGCCCAGCACGACCAGCGCGCCGAGCGACAACCAGAAGTTGCGCGACAGCCCGAACACGATCGTCGCCACGCCGAACAGCGCCACGCAGGCGAACATGCGCCGCCCAGCTCTGCGTCGGATCGGATGGAAGGCGAGCCACAGACCCACGGCTCCCGCTCCGACCGCGGGCGCCGCGCGCAGGAAGCCCAGTCCGGTCGCACCGACCTCCAGGATGTCCTCGGCGAAGACCGGCATCAGCGCGGTCGCGCCGCCCAGCAGCACCGCGAAGAGGTCGAGCGAGATGGCGCCCAGGATCACCGGATTGCGGCGCACGTAGGCCAGGCCGGCGAAGGCGCGCCGCCAGTCGCCTTTCACCGTCTCGGGCACGGCCTCGATGCGGTAGCGCAGGCGCAGCACGAGCAGGAGCGAGACCAGCACGAGAGCGCCCGCCACGCGGTAGGCGAGCTCCGGCCCGCCGAACGCGAGCAAGGCGCCGCCCAGGGCCGGCCCGGCGATCAGCGCGATCTGGAAGTTGGCCGAACTCCACGCCACCGCGCGCTGGAAGTCCGCGCTCGGCACCAGCGCGGGCAGGAGCGCCTGACCGGCCGGCTGCCAGAAGGCTCTTCCCGCGCCGAGCACCGCCAGCACCGCGTAGACCGGCCAGACGCCGAGCTCGGGCCGGGCGACGGTCCAGGCCAGGGCCAGCGTGCACGCGAGGTAGACGAGGTGGCAGCCGGAAAGCACGAGCTTCTTGTCGAAGCGATCGGCGACGTCGCCGGTGAACGGTGCGAGCAAGGCCATCGTCGCGAACTGCGCGAGCCCGGTGAGCCCGAGCGCGAGCGGGTCGCCAGTCGCCTGGTAGACCTGCCAGGCCACCGCGACCGATACGACCTGCGAGCCCGTGATCGCGCAGAAGCGCGAGATCAAGAAGGCGCCGAAGGTCCCGTGGCGCAGGAGGCCGAGGGCCGAGTGCGGCGCCTCGGGCCAGCCCTCGTCCGGTCCGGTGGGGGAGGACATCGAGCCCGCCATCCTCGGAAGCGGGACGGGCGTCCACAAGCGCGGACGCCCGTCCCTGCCGGATCAAGCGAGCGCCGCGCGCATGCGCGCGTAGCTCGCGAAGCGCCGCCGGTCGAGCGCGCCCGCCGCCAGCGCGGCCTGCACGCCGCACCCGGGCTCGACGAGGTGCGAGCAGTCACGGAAGCGACAGTGCGCGGCCGGGCCGGCGAACTCCGGGAAGGCGGCCGCGAGCTCGCGACCGTCCAGCGCAGCCAGCCCGAACTGGCGCACGCCGGGCGTATCGATCAGCACGGTGCCGTCCGCCAGCCTGCGCCACTCGCTCGCGGTCGTCGTGTGACGACCCTTGCCGTCGGACGCACGCACGGCACCCGTGGCACGCGCGCCGAGCGGATCGAGCGCGTTCTGCAGGCTCGACTTGCCGACCCCGCTAGGTCCCACGAAGACCGCGCTGCGTCCGCGCAGGAGCTCGGCGAGCTCGGCCAGCCCCGTGCCGCTCGCGACCGAGACGCGCACGATGGCGAGACCGAGCTCGCGGTACGGCGCGAGCTCGCCCTCGAGCTCGGCGCGTTCCTCGGCCGTGACGAGGTCGAGCTTGTTGAGCACCAGCGCGCACGCGGCTCCGCCCTCGGAGGCCGCGAGCCACACGCGGTCGACGAAGCCCGGCTTCCAGCGCGGCGCGCGCGCGGCCACGACGGCCAGCACGAGCTCCACGTTGGCCGCCAGCACGAGCCGCGCGCCCGGCCGCGAGGGGTCGGGCCGGGCGAACACGCTCGTGCGCGGCTCGCGTGCGCGCACGCGCACGAGCCCGCCCGCGAGGCGCTCGAAGCCGACGCGGTCGCCGATGGCGAGCTCGAACCCGGGCACGAGGGCCGCCTCGAGGGTCTCGCCCTCCGTTGCGAGCGTGGCGCGCGTGCGCGCCAGGCCCACGACGCGCGCACACTCGAGCGCGAGCGCCGGACGCTCGTCCACCTCCGGCGCCGGTGCGGGCACGGAGGCCCTGGCGCGTGCGGGCCGCGGGCGCTCCGTGGTGGGCTCCGTGCCGGGCTCCTCGTCCTCGTCCGGCGCGCCGCGCGTGCGTGGCCGGGGTCTCTGCGCGCGTTCCGCCTTGCGGCGGCGCGCCTCTTCCTTGCGACGCTTCTGCTCGTCGAAGGTGTGCCAGTGCTTGAATTCGCGTTGCGTGCGCTCCTGGAAGCGCCGCTTGTCGTCGGGATGCATGCCTGTCGGTTCAGACTCGGTCGGTGCGCGGTCGTGGGGGAGCGCCGGACGCGCGCGGGCGGCGCAGAGGGAACCCGGTCCGCCCGAGGTGCGGGCGGACGGGCAGCGCGGAGCGGCTCGTGCCGCTCGGGCCTCTCTGCTCACGCCGTCGGTCGTGCGCGGGGCACGACCCTTGGCTTCACGAACGCGAGCGAGAGGCGCGCACGACCAGGACAGGCTTCAGCTGGTTCATGTTGGCCTCGTGGGGGATCGCGGCGCAACGCGCGCCGCTTCCCGAGTCTACACCACGGCCTTCATTCGCGCCGGGCCCAGCGCGGCGCGCTCTGCTCGGCGTTCCAGGCCTCGTAGCGCGCACGCAGACGGCGGGCGAGCTCGGGTTCGTCGGCGGAGCGGTCCGTCTCCTCGCGCGGGTCCTGCTGCAGATCGAACAGCCGCGGCGCCTCGAGGCCCTTCCACTGCACCAGCTTCCAGTCGCCCGCGCGAACGGCCCACTGGTCACCGTAGCGCCAGAAGAGCTCGGCGTGCGGAGCTCCGGTGCGCGCGCCGGTCAGGAAGGGCACGAGGTCGACGCCGTCGAGCGGCCGCTCGCTCGTTCCGCCCGCGGCGGCCAGGGCGGTCGTGAAGACGTCGAGCGGCACGACCGGCTGCGCGTAGGTCTGTCCGGCCGGGATCCGCTCCGGCCAGCGCAGCGCGAAGGGCACGCGCACGCCGCCCTCGGCCAGCGAGCCCTTGGCGCCGCGCAGGCTGCGCGACGGACCGGCGCTGCCATTGTCCGACAGGAAGAAGACCAGCGTGTCGCGCTCGCGCCCGAGGGCCGCGAGCTCGTCGAGCACGAGCCCCACGGCGTCGTCGCTGGCCGCCTGCACGGCCGCGAACAGGCGCTCGCGCGGATCGCTCACGTGCGCGAAGCGCTCGAGGTACTCGGGCGGCGCCTGCAGCGGGACGTGCGCGGCGTTGAGGGCCAGATAGAGGAAGAACGGGCGCTCGCCGACGGTGTGGAGCCAGTCGCGCGCGCGCGCGGCGAAGGCGCGGGTCGTGTAGTAGCCCTCCTCCTTGCACGCCCGGGCCTCGGGCGAGATGCGCGAGTCGATCAGGTACGGCGGATCGACGTAGGTCGTGTTGGCGACCGCGCCGTAGAACTCGTCGAAGCCGCGCGCGGTGGCGGCGAACTCCGATCCCGCGCCGAGGTGCCACTTGCCGACCGCACAGGTCGCGTAGCCGAGCGCACGCAGGTGGTCGGCCAGGGTCTTCTCGCTCGTCGGCAGTCCGAAGCCGTCGCGCGTGCCGTCCGCGCCGCCGCCGTTGAACTCGTGACCGAAGCGGGTCGGATAGCGCCCCGTCAGCAGGCCGGCGCGGGCCGGCGAGCATACAGGGGCCGAGCTGTAGCCCGCGGCGAAGCGCACGCCGTCGCGTGCGAGCGAGTCGATGCGCGGGGTCGGGATGCGCGCGTCGCCCTGGAATCCGTAGTGGTCCGCGCCGACGTCGTCGGTCAGGATCACCACGATTCCGGGCTTGCGCGCGACGGCCGGGGCGGGATCGCCCTGGAAGAGGTGGAGGAGCAGGGCCAGCAGCACGACCGGGCCAGCATAGCCGGGGAAGCGGGTGCCGCGCGGGAAGAGCGGGCTCCGGCGGCGCGGAGCGCTCCGGAAGCGCGGAAACAAGTTCCGTCCGCGCGCGCGGGAGCTTGCGCGGCGCGGCTTTCGCTGCGGCCGGCAGGTAGCATGAGGCTGGGATGGTCTTGCTACCCGGACTCGTGGCCCTGCTGCTCGCTGGCGCTGCCGGCGTCGACGAGGGCAACCTGCCGCCGCGCCCGAACGTGCTCCTGATCACGGCCGACGACGTCGGCGGCCGGGATTTCGGCTGGATGGGCAGCCCGTTGCCGGTCACGCCGAGCGTCGACGCCCTGGCGGCGCGCGCGCACCGCTTCGTGAATGCGCACGTCGTCGCCCCGATCTGCCAGCCCTCGCGCGCGGCGCTCTTGACTGGCCTCCTGCCGCACCACAACGGCACGCGCGGCTTCGAGCCCCTCGCGGACGGGGTCGTCACCTTGCCCGCGCACCTGCGCGCCCAGGGCTACTTCACGGCGCTGATCAACAAGCGCGCGCACCTGCAGCCGGTCAAGGCCTTCGCCTGGGACCGCATGGCGACGCGCGCGGGGCGCGAGCCCGAGCAGTGGGCCGAGGAGCTCGCGGCTGTCTTCGCGGCCGCTCAGGCGGCCGGGAAGCCCTTCTTCCTCAACGCGAACATCGTCGATCCGCACCGCCCGTTCCCGGGAGCCGAGTCCCTGCCCGAGCTCGCCGAGCTCGACTCCGCCGGCCGCCGCTGGCCCCGCCCGCGCATCGATCCGGCCGACCGGGGTGCGCCGCCCGCGCGCGTCTTCACGGCCGAGGAGGTGCCCGTGCCCGGCCATCTCGAGGACCTGCCCGGAGTGCGCCTCGAGCTCGCGCAGTACTACACCGGCCTCGCGCGCATGGACGCGAGTCTGGCCGCGATCCTGGCCGCGCTCGAGCGCGGTGGTCACCGCGACGACACGCTGATCGTGTTCGTGGGGGACAACGGTGCGTCGTTTCCGTTCGCCAAAGCCACCGTGCGCGCGGCCGGCACGCACGAGCCGCTGCTCCTGTGTTTGCCGGGTCAAGAGGAGGCGGTGACCCATCCGGAACTCGTCACGACGCTCGACCTCGTGCCGAGCGTGTGCGAGCTGGTCGGCGTGCCGCTGCCGGCGCGGCTGGACGGACGCTCCTGGGTGCCGCTGCTGGCGGGCGAGGTGCAGTCCGAGCGCGAGTACGTCGTGACCTACGTCGAGAGCGTCAACGCAGGCGACCGAGCCTTCCCGCAGCGCGCCGTGCGCTCGCTCGATTCGGCGCTGATCTGGAACGGCTGGTCCGGCGGCAAGCCGATGGTGATCGAGGCCATGAGCGGGCTGACGATGCGCACGCTGGTCGAGGCCGGCTACGGCGACGAGGCCCTGGCCGCTCGCCTGCGCCAGATCCAAGAGGGCGAGACCTTCCTGTTCTTCGACCTGCGCGCGGATCCTGACGAGCGCGTCGATCGCCTGGCCGCTCCCGAGCAGCGCGCCGAGATCGAGCGCCAGGGCGCGCGCCTGCTGGCGCACCTCGAGCGCACGGGTGACCCGCGCCTCGCGGAATTCAAGGCGGCCTGGACGACCTTCCTGTCGGCGGAGCCGCGCTGAGCCTGTCGATGAACGCTCCCTCGACGCCGAGTTCCGACCGGTCTTCACGCCTCACGCTCCTGGCCGCTCTGCTGCTGGCCGCGGCCCTCGGACTGTGGGGCTGGCAGGCCTGGCGCGAGCGCTTCCTGTGCGACGACGCCTTCATCAGCTTCCGCTACGCCGACCACCTGGCGCGCGGGCTCGGGCTCGTGTGGAACGAGGGCGAGCCGATCGAGGGGTACTCGAACTTCTCGTGGGTGCTGCTGATGGCCGCGGGCCTGAAGCTCGGGTTCGCGCCGGAGGGCTTCTCGCAGGTGCTCGGAGCGCTGAGCGGGTTCGCGCTGCTCCTGGGCCTGGCGTGGGCGGGTGGCAGTGGCCCGGGTGGGCGTCTGCGGGGCGCGGCGCTGGCGCTCGTGCTCGCGGCCCACGGCAGCTTCGCGGCCTGGTCCACCAGCGGCCTCGAGACGATGTTCTTCGCCTTGCTCGTGTGGCTCGCGACCTGGCGCTACCTGGAAGAGCGGCGCACGGGCGCGACGCTGCCGCTCGCGGCGCTCCTGTTCGCGCTGGCGGCCCTGACGCGGCCCGAGGCTCCGCTCTACGCGGGGCTGTGCGGATTGCACCTCCTCTTCGAGCGCCTGCGCGGACGCGCGACGACGCGCGCGCTCCTCGCCTTCGCGCTGGTCTTCGCGCTGCCCGTCGCGTTGCACCTGCTCTGGCGCCACGCGACCTACGGCGACTGGCTGCCGAATACGTACCGCGCCAAGGTGCCCGGCACCTGGTTCGAGCAGGGCCTGCGTTACCTGTGGCTGTACCAGCTGCACTACCACGCGCTATGGTTCGTGCCGCTCGCGGGCCTGGCCTGGCTCGGTCCGCGGCGCCGCGAGGCGACGGTGCTCGCCGTCGCGCTGCTGGCGACGCTCGTCTACGTGGCCTCGGTCGGCGGCGACCGCTTCGAGTTCCGCTTCCTGATCGTCATCCTGCCGCACTTCACCTGGCTCGTCGTCGAGGGCGCGAGCGAGCTCGTGGCGCGCCGCGGTGCCCCGCGCGTGCTCGCCCTGGCCGGGTTCTTGGCGCTCTTCGTCGTGAACCTGCGCGGCTTCGCCGTGCGTTCCGTCGAGCGCAACGGCGTCGCCACCGTGCAGGCCGTCGCGGCCTACCTCGAGCGTCGTGCCGGCGAGGGCCAGCGCATCGCCGGCTGGATCGAGCGCGGGCTGTTGCCGCGCGAGCTCGTGCTGTGCGTGGGCGGGGCCGGTGCCGTGCCGTACTACACGCGCTGGACGACGGTCGACCGACGCGGCCTCAACGACCGCACGATCGCGCGCTTGCCGGTCGTGGAGCGGGGGGTGATCGCGCACGAGCGCGAGGCGCCCTACGACTACCTGGTCGAGCGTCGCGTGGCCGTGTTCGACGTCTTGAATCGGCTGATCCTGACCCAGGAGGAGCTGATGAAGGGCCGCAAGATGCAGCACGAGGGGCGACCGCTGGCCATGCGCGCGGTGCGGCTCGACGACGTCTACCTCGTGTTCGCGACCTTCCTCGCGCGCGAGGAGCTGGCCGCGCTCTTCCCGGGGCTCGAGCTGCTCGAACCGCCGCAGTAGGCGCCCTCAGCGCATCCAGCCGTACGGACCGGCAGGCACGCGCACGACCTCGAACAGGGCGGCGATGAACTCGCCTTCGGGGCCGGCGCGCTCGGGGTTCCAGAACTCCCACACGATCTCGCCCGCGCGCGTCACCTCGAGCGCGCGACCCCCGTCGGTCTCGGTCACCAGCGTGTTGCCGTTGGCGAGGCGCGCTGCCGTGCCGCAGAAGAACGAGAACAGCGGCGCCTCGGTGGGCCCGCGGTACTCCCAGCGCTCGCTGCCATCGACCGGGTCCAGCTCCAGCGCGCGCGACCAGCTGCGCTTGCCGCCGTTGTCGAACAGGAGCAGGTTGCCGCCCGGCACGACCGTCGGGTCGTGCTGCTCGATGAAGGGCCCGCTGAGGGCCCAGGTCATCGTCTCGCTCTCGATGTCGAGCACGCCGATGAAGCTGTTCGGACGCGAGGAAACCAGCAGATTCCCCGCGCGGAAGGCCGGCAGGCGCTCGGCCAGGGCGCCGTCCAGTCCGTGCAGCGAGTTCGTGTGCAGAAGGTCGCCGCGACGGGCCGTCACACGGTCCGCGAGCTCCTTGAACTCCGAGCGACGCACCGCCTCGAGGATCGACATGCGCCGCGTTTCGCGCCCGTCCGCGTCGAGCCAGCTGACGTAGTCGATCAGCACCGGGTCCTGGCCGAACTCCGGCAGGACCTCGACCGCCCGCGTCAGGACCAGCAGCGAGCCGTCGGGCTGCACGACGAGGTCGTGGTGCGCGCCGCAGCGGTTCTTCCACAGGACGCGCGAGTCCTTGTCGAGCTTGACGAGGCTGTGGCCCTCGAAGATCGCCAGCACGCTGCCGTCCGCGAGCAGGCGCGCGCGCCGCCAGAAGCGCGTCGTCTCGGGCATCTTGCCGCGCTCCTTCGGGTCGGGGAACACGCTGTCGAGCGTGGCCTGCCAGGAGTGCAAGACGCGCCCGTCCATGTCCATCAGGAGCGCCATGGGCGCGTGGCCCGAGGTGTAGAAGTTCCAGCCGGCCTGCGCGCGCGCGGGGTCGTGGCGGGTGACGCCGCTCTGTGCGCGGGCTTCCTGCGAGCCGCTGGCGTAGCCGATCGCCTCGAGCTCGTGGGCCGCGGCCTCTTGCTCCGCTGAGAGCGCGCCGCGCTGCACGCGCGACCAGCGTCCGACCGGCTTCTCGGCCTCGTCGCGCTGCCCGGGCGTGGGCGATTCTTCCGTCGGCTCGCCGGGTTCCGGCGCGCAGCCTGGCGCACACGTCAAGGCGACGCCGAGGGCGAGTCCGAGCGAGCGGCGCAAGAGCTGAGGGGCGTGGAGATGCATCGCGTGGGCCAGCGGGGGAGCTTATCCTACCGGCCTCGTCCCGGCCCGGACGGTGCCGCGCGTCTCGCGCGCGACCCGCGCCCTCCGTACGGACGCCCCTCCCGTCCGATGAGCGCGAATCCAGAGCAACGGCGCGTTGGCCTCCGGCGCTGCCCGTGGAGTGCGGGCCTCGCGCTCGCGGGTGTGCTGCTCACGGCCTGCGGAGCGGACCGTGCGCCCTCGCCCTGGGTCGTGCTCTCCGGTGCGACCAGCCCCTTTGCCTCTGCCTCGGGCGGGCAGGCCCTGCCTTCGTCCGCAACGATGCGCCGTACGCTCGCCGTGCGCGACGGCGTGGCCTGGCTCGAGCTCGAGCTCGCCCGCGCGGCCTGGAAGAGCGAAGGCGACGGACGCTGGCGAGCGAGCCTCGGTTGCGCGGTGCTCGGGAGTGGTCACCGCCTGTGGAGCACGGCGGGCGAGTTCACGAGCGGCGAGGCCCGCACCCCGGGCACCTTCGCGGTCGGCCGCGACCACATCCTCCTGTGTCTCGCGCCCGGCGAACTGCCGCCCGAGGAGCTGCGTGCCGCCTGCCGCCTGCGGCCGGAGACCTCGCAGCCCGGGCACGTGCGCGGGGCGCGCTTCTCGGGCCTCGGGCTCGAGCTGTGGCCCGGTGCGCCGCGCATCGCGACGCTCGATCTGCCGCCGGCCAGCGAGCTCCGCTTCGCACTCGCGCTCGATCCGCTCGTCGCCGGAGCCAAGCTGCCGCCGCTGACGCTGCGCGTGCGGCTCGACGGCGCGCTGCTGCACGAGGAGTCGCTCGATTCGGCGCTGCCCACCTGCGCCTGGCGCTC
>Ga0172376_10000657_pt1 | contig 44323 bp, 26 predicted proteins | sample Lak35m_FD_121114 | JGI IMG/M metagenome (GOLD analysis project Ga0172376, IMG submission 121114) | Freshwater microbial communities from Kabuno Bay, South-Kivu, Congo - kab_092012_35m | ecosystem: Environmental > Aquatic > Freshwater > Lake | place: Democratic Republic of the Congo: South-Kivu...
AAATCAGCCATCGCACCGCCCGGCCGGGGTCAAGGATTATCTGTTGGTTCACGCACATTTTCTGCTCCGCCTTCCGCAGGTTCTCACAAATCTACACAACTGCTTTTTCAGACAGGCTCTTAGAGCGGGCCGCAGGCCAAGCGTGGTTTCGGAGTGATTACGACATTCACAAATACGAAAGTGCTCAAATCGTGTTGAACGGTGATCTCGTTCTTCAGGCGGCTTTTGTCGTTGTCACAGTCGAAACCATCTCTTCATTGCGCAACAGACTGGGCGACATAAACGAGCAGGGGATGCGGTATATGAACCTTAATCGGGAGAAGGGATGCCCGAATGCATCAATCGACCTGTGCAAGCTTCTGCTGCGCCGCCGCCTACCGCTTGGTTGTGATGATGTCAGTCACATATTGGAGCGGCTCGGGCGGTTGGAATACCTCTCGTTGTATTCCGTTCCGATGATCGGGCATGTCGTGTCGTTGTGCGAACAGAACCCTGAGTATTTCCAAGGTAACCCCGAACTGGGCACGCATGTAGCCACCTGCCAAAAAGCACTCGCACTCTGTGGTCGTGCGGCTGAAGCGAAACTGGGCACGCGCCTCGGAGCACTCCTAACTCCGAGGCAGCGCTTTCCGATTCAACCCGGCGAAGCGTGGTCCGACGCCGCGCTCGCCGACTTGAAGGCGATGAAGGAGGCGCAGCAGGCCAAGTGGCTTTCCCTGCTCGCCCATTGCCAAACAGCAACCGGCGGCGCGCCTTCCGCCAAGTGGCTCAAGGCCGCGCGCGCCCTGCTCAAGGAGGCCGGCGCGGATGCGTTCAAGCGCCGGGTGCTCGCGTGGTTCCCGCTCGTCAACGAGCCGCGCACGCAGCGCATCGAGGAGTGGCACCGCGAGTATCAGCCCGACCCCAACCAGCTCATCATCGAGCCGCACGCGGACATCCTCAAGGGCATGGCATGGTGCGCCGGCCTGCGCGGGGACAAGGAACTCGCCCGCGCGCTGACCGCACTGGCCTTGAGCTGCTACCGGAAGATTCCGCTGAAAGGCCCGCGCGAGGTGAAGGTGGGCAACGCGTGCGTCGCCGCGCTCGGCCTGATGCCCGGATTGGAGGGCGTGTATCAGCTCGCGCTCCTCAAGGTGAAGGTTAAGTTCGGCACCGCGCAGGTGGGCATCGAGAAGGCGCTCATCGCCGCCGCTGGGCGCGCCGGCCTGCCGCGCGACGAGCTGGAGGAGATGGCCGTGCCCGCCTACGGACTCACGGAGGTCGGGCGGAGCGAGGAGCAGTTCGGCGAGTTCACCGCCGAGCTGCGCGTCACCGGGACGGCGGCGGTGGCGGTCGCGTGGTTCAAGGCGGACGGGAAGCCAGTCAAGTCCGTGCCCGCCGCCGTGAAGCAGTCGCACGCGGAGGATTGGAAGGAACTGCAAACCGCCGCCAAGGACATCGCGCGGATGCTCCCCGCGCAGCGCGAGCGGCTGGACAGCCTGTTCCTCCAGCAGCGCGATTGGCCGCTGGCCGTGTGGCGCGAGCGGTATCTGGACCACCCGCTCGTCGGCGTGCTGGCGCGGCGCTTGATCTGGGAATTCACGACGGGCGGGAAGACGACGGCGGGGATTTGGCTTTCCTCGGAGCGCGGCCTTCAGGCCGCTTCAACGTCCATGGAACAACCGGCAGCGAAGCGGCCTGAAGGCCGCGCACCGGCGGGAGGCGCATTGGTTGATCTCGACCTGCGGCCCATCGCCAAGCTGGGCGAGGGCACCACCGTCCGTCTGTGGCATCCCATCGGCAAGGACGTGGACGAAATAGTGGCGTGGCGCGCGTGGCTGGACGAGCAGCAGATTCAGCAGCCCTTCAAGCAGGCGCACCGCGAGGTCTATCTGCTCACCGACGCCGAGCGCCGCACGCGCACCTACTCGAACCGCTTCGCCGCGCACGTCCTCAAGCAGCACCAGTTCAACGCGCTCGCCGCCCTGCGCGGCTGGAAGAACAAGCTGCGGCTCTCCGTGGACCAGGAATTTCCCCCGGCGACGCTGCATCTGCCGAAGTGGAACCTGCGGGCCGAATTCTGGATTGAAGGCATCGGCGACGACTGGGGAACGGACTTGAACGAGTCGGGCGTCTATCTGCGCGTCGCGACCGACCAGGTGCGGTTCTATCGTCCGGGCGACGCGCAGGTGACGGGCGGCGGATTCAGCGGCCCCTACGCCCCGCGCCGCGGAGAAGAGGCCGCCACCCCGGTCCCGCTGGAGGAAATTTCCCCGCTCGTCTTCAGCGAGGTCATGCGCGACGTGGACCTGTTCGTCGGCGTCGCCAGCGTGGGCAACGACCCGACCTGGAACGACGGCGGCCCCGATGGTCGTCACCGCGATTACTGGCACAGCGTTTCCTTCGGCGACCTGACCGCGACGGCGCAAACGCGCAAGGCGGTGCTGGAGCGCCTCGTTCCCAAGTTGAAAATCGCCGGGCAGTGCGCGTTCGAGGACAAGTTCCTCGTGGTGCGCGGCAGCCTGCGCGCCTACAAAGTTCACCTCGGCAGCGGAAACATCCTCATGGTCCCGAACGACCAGTATCTCTGCATCGTGCCCAAGCAGGGTGCGGTGGAGGACGGCAAGGTGTTCCTGCCCTTCGAGGGCGACCGCACGCTGTCGGTCATCCTCAGCAAGGCCTTCCTGCTGGCCGATGATGCGAAGATCAAGGACCCGACGATTGTCAGCCAGATCACCGGCAAGAAGGCGTGAGCGGGCCGCCTACCACTTCAGCTCCTGCAAGCGGCGCGCGACTTCCTCGGCGTTGGCGCGGCTGTTGAAGCTGCTGATGCGGAAGTAACCTTCCCCCTTCGAGCCGAAGCCGCTGCCGGGCGTGATGACCACATTGGCCTCGCCGAGAATCTTGTCGAAGGCCTGCCAACTCGTGACGCCGGCGGGGCACTTCACCCAGATGTAGGGCGCGTTCACGCCGCCATAAACCTTCAGCCCGGCTTTCTTCGCGCCGGTGCGGAGGATCTTCGCGTTGCCCATGTAGTGCTCGATGAGCGCGCGGACTTGGGCCTTGCCGTCGTCGCTGTAGAGGGCCTCGGCGGCGCGCTGGACGATGTAGCTCACCCCGTTGAACTTGGTCGCGGAACGGCGGTTCCAGAGCGGGTGCAGCGGCTTCATCTCGCCTGTGCGCGTGGCCGCGAGGAGCGTCTTCGGCACGACGGTGTAGGCGCAGCGCACGCCGGTGAAGCCGCCGTTCTTCGAGAAGCTGCGGAACTCGATGGCGCATTCGCGCGCGCCGGGAATCTCGTAGATGGAGTGCGGGATGGCGGGGTCGGAGATGTAGGCCTCGTAGGCGGCATCGAAGAGGATGATGGCCTTGTGCTCGCGGGCGTAGGCGACCCAGGCCGAAAGCTGCTCGCGCGTGGCGACGGCGCCGGTGGGGTTGTTCGGCGAGCAGAGGTAGATGACATCCACGTGTTTCTTGGGCGGCGCGGGCACGAACCCGTTGCTGGGCTTGCACGGGAGATAAACGAGCTTGCCGTAAGCACCGGCTTCGTTGGCCTCGCCGGTGTGACCGGCCATGACGTTGGTGTCCACGTAAACGGGATACACTGGGTCGCTGATGGCGATTTTGTTTTTGCTGCCGAGCACGTCGAGGATGTTGCCGCAGTCGCACTTCGAGCCGTCGCTGACGAAGACTTCGTCATCGGCAACGTCGAGGCCCTTGTCGCGGAAGTCGTTCTTCGCAATCGCGGCGCGGAGCCAGTCGTAGCCTTGTTCGGGGCCGTAGCCCTTGAAGCTGGAGCGCACGGCCATTTCATCCACGGCCTTGTGCAGCGCGGCGACGACGGCGGGCGGGAGCGGCTCGGTGACGTCGCCTATGCCGCAGCGGATGAGGCGCTTGGCGGCCTCGGGATTGGCTTCGCAGAAGACTTTCACGCGGCGGGCAATCTCGGGGAAGAGGTAGCCGGCCTTCAGTTTCAGGTAGTTGTCGTTGAGCAGGGCCATGGTGATGAGCGAATGGTTATTTGCCAAGGGCCGCCGCAGGGCGGCAAATTCAGGGCGCGAAAGTAGCCACAGAGCCGGCTTTCGCAAGTGGCAAAACCGCCTTGCAGCACCTGCGACGGCGGGACACACTCCGCCAGCATGATCAAGGCAATTCAGTATGGCGGGTTGGCGGCAGCACTGTTGCTGACGGGATGCGGAACAACCAACACGGTCACGCTTCTCTCCCCGCGGACACAGGTTCGCAACCAAGAGGGGCTTTATCCTGTCGAGATCGAGTTTCGCAGCAACATGCAGGCCATGAGGAAGGAAACGCTCAAGCCCTATTTGCAGTTGGGCGACGACAACTACCCCATGCGCCGCACGCCGCGCATGGAACACCGTTGGGAGACCCTTCTGCCCGTGCCAGCCAGCACGAATCTGGCAACCTACCGGGTGAAAGTGGACTTCGAATACAATGCCATCCCCGCGCCCAAGTCCAACAGTGTGCTGGCTGGACCGTATCAGCTGTCGATCAAGGAGAAGTGAACCCGCCGGGTTGACCGCCTCACTCGTTTTCCATCCTATCGGGCCCAACGCTGATCAGGGCAGGATGGCCCGATAATACCGGCTGGTATTGGTCAGAGATTGCGGTTCAGAGAACTGGATGAGTCCGTAGGGGGCGAAGTTCGTAGAGACTGACACCCAGTTAGCCAAGTCACTTGAGGCCTGAATCACGTAAGTCTGGTTGGTTTGCCCCTCAATGCGGAATTGGAACCCGCCGCTGACCCTTGCGACCGAGTTGGTGACGAATCGCACGGGCACAGCGAGATTTACCGGTTCGATCAACGGCAGATCCAAGCTGTCGATGAAAGCCGCATCCAAGCCACCACTGGACGAGGCGTCCTTGAGATAGCGCCATTCCAAGGTGTTTGTGCCACCAGTAACGGTGAACGTATGGGATCGCCAACCGCCTTGGCCATTGGTGCGAACCTGACGGGTGCCATTGAGATAAAACTCGAAGAAATCCCCCACCGTTGGGCCAAACTCTTCCGCACTGACCCGATAGGCGAAAGAAGCGGCACCAGCTCGACAGTTGGCAACCAACCTTACGACTGTGGTCTGGTTGTGCGTAATTGCCCCTGAACGCAAGTGATAAAGGCCACCGGTCGTTAAGTTTGTCGCCAGGCCTCCAGCCAGCTGGACCGACCAAGGAGCGATGCCAGCAGAGTTATTGGTGGACCAGCCAATGCCAGAACGTAACGCCCCAGTCTCAAAACCATCGGCAAGTAGCACCGGTGCAAAGACAGCATTCAAAGTGGTGGCACCACGAACTGTGACTCGGAGAGGGTTGTCCAGTGACAACTGACTGCCCGTCCAAGTCACAAAATTGAATCCGTTGGAAGCAACGGCTGTTACATCCACCACAGAATTGCTGGGAAATGATCCCGTGGCTGGAAAAGCAACCCCACCCGAAGTAGCGGTTACGGTGAGGTCATAAAGTGGCACCGCCGTGAACGCATAGGACAGAATGATCGTGCCCGATCCGCCCGCTAGCCCGTCAACCGCAACATAATAGGTGGTGCCGGCTCGAACCGCCTGCTGCACCTCGCTGTGAACGCCACTCCCGGAAGGCTCATCGTCATTGGCACTCAACACGGCCAGGCGATCCACGCGGGTGCCCGTGTATACGGCGAGTAGGGTGTCGAAGGTGGAGTTGGAGGTCGTCAGGAAAAGCACCCCATCAGCCGGCGCAGTAAAGAAATACCATACTGACCTGCCACCCTGCTTGCCTGCGTGCAACGGCTCACCGGGTTCCAAAGTCGCGTTGGCATTGTTCGTGGTCGTGCCACCGGAGGCCCCGCTTAATTGCAAGGCGTTGGCCCAAACGTCATTAAATGGGTCGAAAACCCGGTAGATCACCTGGAAGGAGATCGGAACTGAGAGGTTCTCAGAAAAATCAGCGGCGGATATGTGGATGACATTGGTCCCGGGCGAGAGGAATAGTGGCAGCGTCCAGTTCGTCGTGCCCGCTGTCACAACCGGCAAACCGTTGTTGAGCCGGACCATCACCCGGCTCACTCCAATCGCATCGGCTCCCAAGTCGGCAGCCGTGCCCGAGAGTGTGAGTGAAGCATTAGTCACAATGCTGCCGCTGGATGGGTTGGTGACCGATAATGGACCGCTGACGAGGTTGGTTACAGCCACCACTGGAGCCTGAGTATCGGGTTCGCCATTAAAGCGAACCTTGAGTCGCACGGCTCCCGCGGAAGTCGCAGTGGCACTGGCGACAACAATGCGATAGGTCACGCCATTGGTCGCCATGAACTTAACGTAACCTTGTTGAATGTTCCCGGCATCGTTGGTTGCAGCCACCGAGGTGAGATTGGTCAGCGTGTTTCCAACATACACAGCAACCACGGTGTCGAAGGCACTACCGGCAGTGTCCACCAGAACCAAGCCAGTGTTGGTGGGAGCAAAGTTCCACCAAACGGATTTTGCTACAGTTGCAACACCGGCATGGACCGGTTCACCGAACTGCAAGGAGCCAAACGTGTTGTCCCCAATAACTACCCCCCCGTTATCGGGAACTTTTGCCAAGGGAGGAAAATTATCATTTAGCGGAACCGTTGCCGTCCGGAAGACGTAAGTGTTGGTGAAATTGGTTTTGCCAGCACTCGATCCGTCCACAATCAGCCTTAGTTCCAACCGGTTGGTTGGGATGAGGGGGACAAATAGGTTGAACGCATGGCGGTTATCGCCCGCGATGGCATCCGGAGGCGCACCGTTGTTGAAGAAAACCTCATTGGTGAACACGCCTGGCACGGTCCCGCTGACGATTGCATTCGCCACTGGCTTGAGATCCGTGACTTCGACTGTTAGCGGAACCGTCGAGCCCGCCAACAAGGTCGAACCCGGAGCCGGGGTGACAGTCACTTCAAAGAGGCCATCCTCAACGGTCGTCAAGGCACGGTAGGCGTTAACGCGACCACCCTGAGTCGTGTTTGTGGCCAAGGCGGAGACGGGAACAGCAGTAAACAGGATTCGGTTTCGGACCTCAGTATAGGTCATGCTATTGGTGAGTGAAAAAACCAGCGCCGCAACGCCTGCGACATGCGGTGCGGCCATGCTGGTGCCATCCAACTGCTGATAACTGTTATCCGCCGTGTAGTAGGTGGAACTGATCTCCACTCCCGGCGCCCCGAGGTGAACGCTATTGCGGCCGAAATTCGAAAACGAAGCGATACCGTCCCGCCGGTCGAGAGCTGCAACGCAAATAATGTTGTCCAACGGAAAAGTGGCAGGATAGCTGGGGAAGAGGTCAATGTTGACGCCGTCATTGCCCGCCGCAGCGACAACAAGAATCCCCGCGTTCCGGGCGCGAAGGAAGGCATCAAACTCAGCTTGGTTAAAGCTGTAGCCGCCAAAACTGGCGTTAATGACCTTCACACCGCGCGCGATGGCGAAGTCAATGCCTTCTATGATGGCGCTGGTGTAGGGCCCAAATGCGTCGCCGCATTTGACCGCCATCAAACGTGAATTCCACGCGACACCCACATGGCCAAACCCATTGTTGGGTGCTGCTCCGATTGTGCCCGCCACGTGCGTGCCATGGCCAAAATCGTCGAAGGGATCGCCGGTGCCGCTGACCGCGTTGATGCCAAACACATTGTCAACGTAGCCATCGTTATCGTCATCCAATCCGTTGCCCGGAATTTCACCGGGATTACGCCACATCTGCGAGGCCAAGTCTTGATGGGTGTATCGCACACCGGAATCAAGCACACAAACGATGACATTGGTTGCCCCCACGGTGATGTCCCACGCGTTCGTCACCCCGATGTCAGCGCCGGCAACACCTCCAGCCTGACCATTGTTCCTTAACCCCCACAATGTCCCATCCTGAAAAGAAGTGTCCGTTGGCACCAGTGACCACTTGCGCTGATGGTCGGGCTCCACGTAATCGAACAATCCGGACTGCTTTAGCTGCTGAATACGCGCGCGTAATGCATCCGCCTTGTTCCCGGCATTGGCGGGAACGCGAACATTGGCCTCAACGTCCAACAAAACCAATCGCGGATCCCGGCCAACCGCCCGGGCTACCCGGAGTCCTGCTGCCGCGTAAGTCGGTGCGGCAGCCTGAGCCGTGGCTTGCGGGGCGTATTTGACAAGAATCCGGGTTGGGTGGACGCGATGTCCGTCCATCATGATTGCATCTTGCTGGGCCAACACCCTGGGCCCAATGCAGATAGCAGCTAGCAGTGCAAGCAGACGAAAAATCACGTGCATCTTTGTCACACGCCACCTGATTGATGCTGCCGATTTCCTGCTCACGGTTGATACGAGATTCGGTAATAGCGCTCCAAGCCCCCGGCCGGCACCGGCTCAGAGAAAGTTACAACGCGATTAGTGGTTGCCGTATTGGTAAAATTGGACAGGAACTGCCAGGTTGCCGTCAGCAGATTGGTGTTCACCTCGACCTGATACACTGTCTGCGCGGCTGCTTCCCATGTGACATATGCCGTCAGGGGAGGGGCGTTTGTAAACGTCACGCGGCTGTTAATGACAATCCCATCAAAGGGACTCAGGTCACTGCCATTCACCACGCCATCCGCATCGGAATCCAATATCTGACTGTTGAGTTTAGCAACGTTCACCTTGACTGTGCGCCCGTCACGGAGCAGCACATCAACCCCAGTGTTAGGACCGGCGTAATCCTTCACCCACCGCAACCGTCCGCCCAACTGACCGTCTAGCGTCTCTGGCGGCAGGCTCGAATTTGCAAAGTAAATGGTGAGGTTCGTCTCAATGTAGAGGTGGGTGGAGAGATTATTCGTGACTGTGCCGGCCAAGTCTAGGTAATCGACATAAAGCGCGTTATTACTGCCAACGCCAGAGAATGAAAGGCGGTTTAGCGAAATGGGGTTGTTACTGGTATCCAGCAGCAAGCGGCCAAGAGCTGCGTTGTTTGTGAACCCAGCCGATACCGGTCCTAGATTGGTCCCAGCCCAAACATGCGGCACATCACGGTTAAACGGAGCAGTGGTATAAATCGTGGTGCCCAGAAGATCGCCCGATGCAGGTTTGACGGTGAGGTAGAAGCCTTGGGCGCAATTCACTCGGTTAGTTCCCGAGGCACCCGTGTCTGTGAGGGAATTCGTCGGACTGAGGATGAGCGATCCAGCCGTCACCAGCTGATGGTTGCGTATTTTGATGTCATTACCAGCAAGCAGGATACTCCCCCCTGCCGAGAGCATACCGCCGGTGGCACCGCCATCAAATTTGGCAGAATCGGCAAAGATGGAAATCGGCCCGCCTCCGCCGACGTTGGTCCCGTTCACAAGCGCCCGCGTCTGGTTCGTGCCAGAATTCTCAAAATCAGTCGAACGGACGGATATGTTGTCAGCGGTTATTACGCCGCGGTTTAGAAAGTAGCTGATCGGTTCCGTGCGGTCAGTCCCAAGAGTGCATTGAAGCGGAACACTAATCGCTCCCAAATTGGTGAAGAAGCGAACCCCAAGGAAGTTGGATGTGGACAAGCTGGTAGCAGTGGTTAGGGGCAGATTAAGAGCGCTAGAGGTGCTGAAAGTAACCGCAGGGGAATCCACCTGAATGGCCCGTCCGATGTTCAGGGTGTTGTTAATAATCACGTTCGTTCCGCGGGCGGAAAATTCCTGCAAGGTAACTGGGGTGACACCGCTGAGTTGTGAAGCATCCACAATCAGAACGTGATACCGAAGATCCAGCTGAGGCGTTGCGTTGGTCACGGAATTGGTCCAGATGGTGCTGTAAAAAGTCAGTCTTCCATTCGGCCGAGCCACCTGCCCGGTGGCGAAATTGGTCAAGGTAAGCGTCGAGTTTGTGTTGGCAATGGAGAGCTGCACGTAGGGTGACTCAATCAGGGTTCCATTAAAACCTACCAGATTTGTCGCCCGGATGCTCACCAAGTTGTCAGCACGTATGCGGGCCATACTCATATCCAAATTGTCTGCATAGATCTCTACCCGGCCCGGGAAATTGGTGGGGTCATCCAGATGCGGCACGAAGGTTCCCGTGCCAGCCGAAAAGGCAGCATTTCCTACGGACACCTGATAGGCGGCGTAAGGGTTGTTAGTGACCGTCGAGGAGGCGAAACCGTTCTGAAAGTAAGAAATGTTGGTGATGTGCTCGTTGCTGGATAAGCCCGAAGTGGAGTTGAAAAATCGGTCGTTAAAGACGCTGCGGCTCAACTCATACGCCGCCGGACGGGATGAACTGGTCAACAGGTTCGCTGAGAGCACTGAGTTTGTGCGCGAATTACTGTAATCAAAGAAGAACAAGCTGTTCGTATACGACGCACCAGAGGTGATATCGAACCCGGTTGTGCTGAACCGCACAACTGGCGTGTTCCCGGAAAAGAAATTGGCACCGCCAAATGAGGCGAACCGGACATCCACCGACAGATTGGTATTGGCAGCGTTGGTCTGGATCAGGACAACTTGAATGCTTAAGTTTGTCGCATTCTGTAGGTTGGTTCGAACATGCGCGACGTAGTTGGAACCGGACATGCTGGCTAGGGAGGGCAACGTCCCCAAGCCGCCCACTACAGACTCCACTTCGTGAGAGGGTGACGATACGGCGGGTGGCCGAAATCCGCCGTTGGTAGAGTTCAGGCTTGGGAGAAAGAGGCCGAAACCACCTCCCGAGAAGGAATTCATCACGTTGCCTGTGCCCGCCCCCCAATACAAATCAGTAACAGCACTGGGATTTTGGTAGGTTACAACCCCGTTCGTGTCCGTGGACCGGAAGCCGACACCAGTAAAAGTATTGCTGCTGGAATCAGAGGCAGACAAAACCGAGCGGCCAATGTTGACGGTCTGCCCTTGCAACTGCAGCAGTCCCGTAGCACCAGCCCGAAGCTCCCCAGAGTTCACCAGGTTGGTGGCCGAGAGAAGAATTGTCTCTGCCCGAATTGTGCCCTGATTGACTATGGCATTGGCATAGAAGCGTGAACTGTTGGTCACAAACTGAAGATCGAACCCCACGTCGCCCACCATCGAGTTCGCGTTGGTGAAATTCAGATTGTTCAGCGTTTGGAATAGGAAGCCATTACCAATGCTCTCTGCTCGGAGCGTGCCCAAATTGACATAAGTCGTAGCATCAATCTGGGCGTTGGTTATGGTTGAGAAATTGGTAATGATCGGTGCTGTCGCCCCCTGGGTGTTGCGACCCAGAAACATAGCGGCAATGATCGCGATCCACTTAGCCCAGCATGCGCACCATGCATGGTTTAGTGATTTCGCCCGCACGCCGCCTAAGGCAGCAAGATTGGATGCAGGTGCGTTGATCATCGTCCGTAGAGTTGCCGTTCCAAATCCTGAACTGAAAGCCCATCTGGGAACACGGAATAAATCCTCGTGGCATCAAAATAACCCCAGACACCATTGGTGCGATAACTTCGTTCGTCCAGGAACCGCCCCGCAGCCGAACTCGTATTGAGCCGACTAGGGCCGAGGGAATTGAAGGTTATGACGATCGCTGTGGCATTGGAGCCGCCGGACGGAATGACCCCTGGCCCGGAAAGAATGCCCGCACCGCCGCCAACCGAATTGAGAGCCGAATTGTTGACCCACCGTGTGGCTGTCGGCCTTTGGAGAGTGGATCCGGAAAACGGCGTGCCGGCATATAGATCGCCTGCGGCAAAAAGAATGTCCGGGATGGTGGTCACCCGCTGCACCTGCTGGTTAGTGAGCGTAAGCGAGTTGCTAAGGTAATAATAATCGGTATATCGGTTGGTCACAGGGGTTATGGCCAGATTTAGCAGAGCATCCACAGCCATACCGTTAAAGCTGACCTTTCCAATACCAGGACGGCGCGCAGTCGCCACGGCCACGTTGGTGCCCACAAGGTTTGTCGTGTTGGTGCCAGTCACCGGAGCGTAGGGCGAGGTTACCGCCGAGAGAGTGACGCTGGCATCGAGAGTTTCCACATTGACGTTGTTGAATCGGAGCAAATGGCGGAGACCTCCGAAATCATCCCGTGTCAGTCCCGTCATAAACTGACCGAAGCCCAAACCACCCTGATCATCAATGCTGGCGGCCGTGAGATTGTTGGGATTTCCGCTCACGCGGGTTTCGACCGCGTCAGAGTAATTGACCGTCGATGTGGGAACTGGGTCTCGAACTGTATACGTGTAGAGCACCCCGTTCACCACATTGGTAGGAACTAAAGCAACTGGATCGAAGTGACGCTGAATGACCACGTAATTTGTGGTTCCGCCCACTACCAAACGATCGCGCAGAGCGAACACCCATCGCTCTGGTCCGGCCAATCCCAACTGACCCAGGACCGTTGAAAGAGCAGCTGATTTCAGGTCCCGGATCTGAAGATTTGCAGCAGTTCCATTGTCGGGGCCCACAGCTTGGAGCGGAAACTCAGCCAAGCTGGCGCTCATGGCGCCCGCCGTAGGAACATTGTTCAGGATCGTCATCGCCGCATTGACCGCCGTCACGCCATTGGCCCCAAAGAACGAGAGGAATGTGGCATCAAAACCGTAAGTCAGCACAGGAACCGTGGGACGATACTCCTCACTAATGGACATCGGCCCACCAACGTCGACCCCCAAAGGGTTGTAACCAATGGCCGCTGTCTGCCAACTCGCGAACGGCCCCATCAGCGAAAAGGCTCCGACATCAAGGGCAAGCCCAAGGGCGAGCACCGTGGCGATAAAGTTGCGGGTAATCCTTCGCATGAAATGCCTCATCGCATTCGCAGAATCCGATATAGACGGAGATCAGGACCCGTGACCTGCATCTCATCCAAGGTTCCCGGAGCAAACCTCGCACGCCCGACGTTCTGCCAAACGGTCGCATTGGTAGAGACCTGCACCTGATACACAAAACCCGGCTCAGTGTTCCAATTGAGCCAGACTCCCTGGCCGTTTCGCACCATATCCAGACGGAGCGCACTAGAACGGTTGGTAGGATTGGTGCCCGCGAGAAACTCCTGCAGGTTCGTCGCGCCATCGCCATCACTATCCGCCCCGCCGGCCGGCCATCCCAAGGGGTTCAGGCCCCAGTAGCGGGCCTGCCAGTCATCCGGAAGGCCGTCAAAGTTGGCGTCTTCTCCCCAAGTAGTTCCCACGGATACATTTGACATTGCCGACCTGCGGCTGTCGCGCAGGACATATTCAAGCCGGAAATTATGGGTGCTTCCCGCGACCAAATTGGTGACCACCAATAGTAAGTTGGTGGTGATCAGTGGAGTTGTTTCACCGTTGAGATAAACGGCGTAATGCTGCAAATCATAACCCGCCAGCTCAGCCCAAGTTACAGCAAGACGTGACTGCCCCAACGCACTGACGTTCGGAGCCGGAGGAGTTGGAACCGGCTGCCCGGAGGCATAGCGCTGGGCATAGAGATCACAACCGGCTGCGACTCCAGTAAAGCTCGACCACACCACCAGCAGCCGACCGGAGTTATCAGCTGCAACAGCTGGCTGGAACTGACGATTGATGGTGGTCGTATTGACGAGAAATTCTTCACCAGAGACATTCCCGGAACGAGTCAAAGCCCGACCATAGATTCCCTCGAATGAACCGTCTTGTCCCAAACTGGTCCAAATAACCAATGACGAATCGCCGATTGGAGCAACCCTAGGTGCATACTGGTCACCAAGAGTCGTCGAGTTGACAGTGATCGGTGCACCGAGAGGGGAACCGGAGGCATCAAACCGACGCGCCATGATATCGAGACTGGCGGTTCGATCCAATGCGCGCTGTTCCCACACAATGACAAATCCGCCGTCCGATGACGCTGCCAAAGACGGGTTGTCGCAAGAAAGGGTATGGGTATTGACCTTGAATTCACCGCCCAAGGCATTACACCCGGCGTCATACCGACGGGCAAAGACGTCCACGGCATAAGAGTCTGCCACCGTCTCGACAATGTTGGGGTCTATTCCCCGAACCGACTCAGAGACCCAAGTGATGACAAAACCGCCGTCAGCCAAGGCGGCGAGAGCCGGTCGGCTCTGGTTGTAAAGGGTTGTTTGGTTCACTTGCCATTCGTCTCCCAGTAAAGTTCCGGAGGCAGATAGCCGCCGAGCACGAACGCCTTGAAGGTGGCCATCCCCCTCCATCCGCCCCCAAGTTACCACCACGTCACCTCCGGCAAGCACCGCCACGGCCGGCTGCAAGCTGGGCTGATTGGTCTCTGCCCCGACCAAAATGTCTCCGGTAGAAAACGTGCCGTCAGGACGAAGAAAGCGGGCGTAGATTTTTTGGAATCCTAACTCGCCGCCCTGCCAAACGAAAACCGCTCCCCCGTCGGCCAGAACTGCAGCTTGAGGATTTTCCTGGTGTCCGGTCCCTTGTTGGTTGACACGAAATGGAGCGAGGATCCCCGAGAGATTGTCGTTCAGTCGTTGCGCACTGATGCCGATGCCGTCGCCGTCGGTCACGGCATCTTGCCAAACCACATAGCCGCCGCCCGGTCCAAAAGCGAGCGCGGGACGGGTTTGATCACCCGCCAAAGAGCCAGAAAGCGAATACTCTCCGGCCAAGGGAGCAAGGCTCACTTGGGCATAAACCGGCGTGCCGCCCCATAAAGCCAGGAGCAAGATAAACAGCTTCGCAAGAGCACGAAAAACTGGCGGCATACGCTTTCGTTTAGAACTAACAAACCCACTGCTCATTGTCCACGCTTTCCTGTCCGGCCACCCTACGGATTTATACGGAGAGTTGGCTGCGGAACCCCTTTGTGCATGGGGCGTTGGCAGCCTTTATGACATTCATAAGAAGGTGCCCTGCAAGCTGGGCCTACTGGCCTCCAACTCCCGCGCCAAGGACCGAAATCCCCACCGGTGGAAAAGATTCACGAGTTGCACAGTATCCTCAGCCGTTGGAAGTGTCTGTTCGAGTTGAAAATCCGTCCCCACGTCATCGCGCAGGCTGATCAACTCTTGATTTCGTCGCACCTCGCTCTCGGACGCCGTCAATGCCGCCTTGACGCGGTCTGACTTGACCTCGGGCAGCCGACGAAAAAGCTCCTCTATAGAGCCGAACTGTCGCAAGAGATCGGCTGCCGTCTTGGGGCCTACACCGGGCACGCCGGGGATGTTGTCCACAGCGTCGCCTACCAGGCTTAGCCAGTCCACAATCTGTTCCGGCCTGACCCCGGCTTTGGCCACAACTTCCGCCGCCGTCCAGATGCGGTCAACCTTGTCATTTGGGTTCACTAGGCCAATTCGTGGCGTCACCAACTGCATGAAGTCTTTATCCGCGCTGGCGATGACAACTTGTGCTCCGAACACCACAGCTCGTCGCGCCGCGCCGGCAATCCAGTCGTCCGCTTCAACCCCATCCCGACGCCAAGACGCAATACCCGCCGCACGCAGATAGGTGTTTATCTCATCCAATTGGCGGCCCAGCCCCTCAGGCATTGGTGGCCGCTGGGCCTTGTATTCTGGGTGGGCGGCCATGCGTTCAGCCGCCAGTCCGCCATCCCAAATCACCGCAAGATGCGTCGGCTTCAGGTTCTGGCGTAACTTTGCCAGCATCTTGACAAAGCCGTAAATGGCGTTGGTGGGTGCCCCATCTGGACCATTTAGGGAACGAATGGCGTGGTAAGCCCGGTAGGCGTAGGCATGGCCATCAACCAGCAAGAGACGGAGTGAATCCTCCACTACCGGAATGGCCGAGGTTTCCCCGGGACTGACGGTGAACACGGGGGTGAGATGCAGGATTTTACTGACGAACCAGCTTAGGCTGCGCCGGGGTAAGGTTCTGCGCAAAAGGCATTTCTTCGTCGGTATGGACTCGGTTGCCCGCCGGATCAATGATCGTGGGGGTGACGAAGATCACAAGATTCTTCTTCTGATTCACCTTGGTCTCGCTCCGGAACAAACGGCCAAGAGAGGCAAGTCACCGAGAACCGGTAACTTGTCCTTAATGTTACGGATGTCTTCGGAAATCAAACCGCCCAGCATGACCGTCTGCGCGTCCCATACCACGCACTGCGTTACCACCTGCCTAATCCGCGTGCGAGGAAGGGGCACCTGGGCTGTCAGCGAAACGCCGACCGTGCCTGATCCAACGGACTGAGCCTGAATCGCTCCCGCGAACTCAGGCGGAACCGGATCATAGCCGATGAACTGGGTGATGGAAGGTATCAGCGCCATGTTGATCGTGTAGCCATCGGCCGCGACCGTCGGCAGAACATCCAGCACGGGCCCCGTCGGCAACGGCTGCACCGTAGGAGCCAAGCTGGCCGCAACGACACCACCACCGGCCTCACCACCTGCACCGCCAGCACCGCCACCGGCAGGAGTTTGGCCAGCCTGAATGCCGGTGATGACGGAAGTGATGTCAGTCACTTGGATCTGCGCTTGGCGACCGCTGACAGTGATGACTTTGGGTGCCGCCAACACGTCAGTGCCGTCGCGCTGCTCAAGTGCGCGGATTACGACTCGGAACTGCGGGTCGGTCAAAATTCCAGTGAAGGTTGCCAAAGCTGGCCCGTTGTTGCGGAGGGCGGTGGCCGGAGTCAGATTGCCATCAGACGCAAGTGCCCCAATCGGAGTCTGAGGCAACGGGAATACGCCGAGCGGATTCGCTGGGGACGCTGCGCCTTGCAGGGACGGGGCCGTGCCTGCCTGTCCCGCCACGTTGCCCATGATTGTATTGCCGAGAAACCAATCGAAGCCGAGGGACTTGGCATCGTTCTGGTTGATTTCCGCGAACTTGGACTCCACCAACACCTGCGGGGGAATTACATTCAGCAACTCTATGGCAGATTGGATGATGTCCAAGTCCTGAAGCGACGCTCTCACCAAAAGCAGACCGTTCCGGTCATTGAAAAATACTTGGGTGGCATCCGGGCCATTGGTAACCCCAAGGTTGGCCACTCCCGCAGCCGAAAAATACTCGCGCACCTGTGCGTTTAGTGCGGAGGTTAGGTTGGTGGAAGTCACGCCAGCCAAGCCGCCTTGCCCTTGACCGCCACCGCCACCGCCACCGCCGCCGCCTTGCGCTTGTCCCGCCACCGATACGCCGGCAATGGAGAAACCCGCCCCGCCGCCCTGCTGCCCACCCTGCCCACCTTGACCACCCAAGCCACCACCACCACCACCGAGGCCGCCCTGTTGGCCACCACCGCCACCGCCAGCGCCACCAGCCGTGCCGCCACTGGAAAAGGCAGCTTGAATCGGCAGGGCCACAACGCTCTGAAGACCTTGAACAAAGGTGTCCGGATTAACTTTGAACATGCGGGAAAACATTGAGGCCTGCTCCGGTAGCTTGGGGGAGAAAACCAACGCGTAGTCCTCAATGGTATACTTGAGGCCCGCAGTCCGACCGTCGGGCATTTTCACCTCAGCAGTCTTGCAAATCACGTCCAGCACTTGGCGAAGCGTCAGGTCCTTCAGCACCGTCGAAACTTTAACGAGCGCGGTTTCAAGATCAGGCTTTTGCGTTCCCCCAGCTGCTGCGGGCGCGATAGGATTGCCCATCGGGTCCAGCAAGGGGGCCGCAGGTTGAGCAGCCGCAGCCGCAGCCGCACCACCGGGGCCAGCCGCATTTACCGAAATGTAATCGCTTACAACGTTGTTGATCAGGAAATTCAATCCCTTCTTTTCCGGGTCATACTTCTTGGCATCCGCATCAATGAATTTGACAACTTCGGGCAGTGGAAGCCCATCGTAGGTGATCTCAGGGAACACGATTGAGTCCAGCTTGTGGTTGATGCGCTGAGTGCCGGGACTGACATGCGTCATGCCTGGAATGCTGGCATTGGTGCGGTAGTAAGGGTTCGGCTTGGGGAGATCGGTGCGCGTTCCCTGGTTCCACTTTTCCGTCACTTCCACGACCCGCTCGCCGTAAGTTTTCTCCCGTTTCTTGCTTTCAATATCAAACTTCGCCTCCATCACCAAACGCAGGTAGAAGTAGGCCGCTTCGTTCACCGGATCCTTTTTTATGGCTTCCTCCAACCGCTCCTTGGCTTCCTGAAATTCACCCATCTTGTAATACAGCTGGCCATCCCGCACGAGCCGCAAAACGTCAGCCCGATCCGCCATCTGGTCTGCCTGCCGCGTTAACACCTGGGCACTGGGCAATTGACCCCGATGGGCTGCTGCTACGCGATCATTGAAGCGACGGAAATCCTCCGCTTCCTTGTTCTTTGGGTCAAACGGAGCAAGCTTGTCGATTTCTGCCGCCGCACCCTTGAAATCGTATTTTTCCTGTAGAGCAACAGCCAACATCAGTCGGCTCTCAACAAGGCCTGCCAAGGCTTCCCGGGACTGACGTTCGACCGCCTCCACTCCGCCGAGCAAACGGGAATGCCCGATGGCCTCTTCGTAAAGCTTGGCTGCGTTGGCATAATCCTTGTCCTTCTGCAATTTCTTGGCCCGACTGATGTTGGCTTCCAGCACAAGTCGGCGCTCCTGCCGCCGAAGCGCCTCCTCTTCAGCGATCGCGATTGGGTCTGGCCCCGCCGCAAATACCGACGGTGAGGTGGCCAACCAACTGGCCAAGGCGATGACGAAAAAGGCGCTTTTCATGGCAAAAAGTGAGCGAGGGGTATGCCGATTTATGATAACCGGCTCAAGGTGCCCTGCGAGTAGGGGTAGAGGCTGGCGGAGGGGCAAGCGGGATCGTGGTCGGCTTGTCATTCGAGATGGCCTTGACTACCACGTTGGTAGCGGTGATTTCAACGATTATGTTCGTGTCTCCGGCGAAGACCAACTGGGAGTCTTTTCGCTCGAAGTTGATGTCCTTCCGAGTCGGCGGAGGGAACTGAATGTTTTCAACCGAGTAAAGCAATTTTGCCCCGTAGTCGACGACCGTTTCGAAAGGCTGCGCCTTGGTCAATTTCACTTTTTCGACGTCCCGGCTCGGATCGTGATAATCCAGCTCGACGGTCGGATTGTCCGGGGGCCCGTTTATGGCTCGTGGAACAAGGTAGTGGTGAAACTTCCGCACCGGCTTGGTCTCGTCCAAATAGTTGGTCGAGTTAAGACTGATGCTCCGATTGATAGGCTTTTGATCCGTGACCTTAGGCATGAATTCCTTGGTCATCTTGACCAAGTAGCTGGGCCGCTCGGCATTTCCACTGATGACCAGCTCGAGCTTGAGTCGGAGCGGTTTGATTTCGGTGACGAAGAGCTTGGAAACCCCGACATTGGTGCCAATGATCAAGTCGCCATTCGTGTTCACATACCACAGCTCCGGATTAAACACCTTATGACCCTTGGTAAGATCAATGAGCCGAGGCTGGGCATTACTGATCGCGGCCAGGTATTCTCCTCGGTTTGGGGGGTCCGGCCGCTGACCACCGGTTTCAACGACCACCTTCTTGAAATTGTCGAGTTCCTGCTGCACGGAACCGGCCCCCAAGACCAGCATGACAGCCCCGCCGGCCATGAGCAGCAGCACCAAGCTCAGGACGACCTTTTCGTAATGGTTCTTGAGGAATTCCATGGCTTCACTTGGCCGGGCTTGGAGCAGTCGCAGGACGACGCGTCGCCTTGATGAAATCGATCACCAAAGTCACGCGGAGAGGCTTTTCATCCAAAACGGGAGTCAAAGTGGACTTTGGGGCCGGCGGAGGGGTGCCCGGCGCCCCGGGGCGCACCACGGGCTGGGGCGGACGCGGTGGGGGAGCAACCCCAGCGCCCGGTGGGGTTGCCATCGCGGGGTTTCCAACGCCGGGGAGTCCGCCGGGAGCCAATCCAAAACCAGCCGGAGGAGTAAGGCCGCCCGGAGCCATACTAGGAAGGCCCACGCCACCCGGGGTCATCATCATGGAGTCAACTCCACCTGCCGGCATCGGAGACGCAGCACCGGCATCCAGATCCAACTGCCGGACGACCACGAAGTCTTTGGTCCGGGCAAGACCGTTCAAGACCGCCGTCAACTCGCCGACAAACCCCCGAAATGTCACCCGGTAAGGCGTCATTACCAGGTTAAGGTTGGTCGAGATCTCATTGGTGCGCGGTGCCAAGTCGGTAATGATATCCTGACTGGGCGGATCGCCCACATAGGCTGGCACGCGCTGCAGGCTTTCGATGGCGCGCACCTTGGCCTTGAAGAGGATGCCGCAAAAGGTGGTGATCTCATTCAACTGGGCGTTCAGTGGTTCGACGGCATAGGGAAAAATGCGCGGCTGGGTCTTGATTTCTCCAAAGGTGAAGTCGAACCGGGCCGGGAGTTCAACGGATGCATTCGTGGCGTCCCGTCGCAAGCGATCAATGGCCTTGACCAGCTCAATGCTGAAGGTCGCCGCGTTCATCGGGCGGGGCGGCTGAGATTCCAGCAGCTTACCCGCATCGGCCATGAACGTTTGCGCCAAGGCAGTGTTGCTGCGGATGACGCTGATGTTCTCCTCGTTCGGATAATAGCCCGTGGAAAAACCCTGCAACTCGGCCTTGAGCTGCTCTAGGGCAACGTCCTGATCATCATTGTCATAGAAGCCGTTATAAACGTAGTATCCCGCTCCCCCGAGCAGCACCAAGGACACGGCCAAGCCTATGACGATGAACAAGTTGCGTTTGATCCAGAGCATGGTGGCAGGGCTAAAACCGGATCGGTTTTTTGAGCTGCAAAGAGAGGCTAAACCCGAAGGTATGGTTAGTGGGATCCACCTGCTCGACTTTATTGGTCAATGTGGTGCCTTCGGGCAGGAAGAGGTTGGTCTGAGCAACAAAGTTAGAAGCGAGATTGTTGACAAAGACGCTGTTCGCTTCCGCCGCGTAACGGAGCATGTTTAAAGCCCGCAAATTCAGATTTAGAAACGTGATCTCGCGGGGGCCGGCTGGAACCGCAGCCGTCCCGGGCCCGCCGGGCATCATTCCTTGGGTCATTCCGGGAGGCAACATTCCCGGAGGTGCCATGGCCGGAGCCGGAGTAGGAGCAGGCACTGCGCCGAGGTCGTCCCCCGGAGCCATTGCGCCTGCGGTCGGCCGGGGAGCGGAGGTGGCGGCCCCGGCCGTGGCTTCGAGCTTCTCGATCCAAACCGCTGCTTGGACGTCGCCGGCGGAGGCTGGAGCAGCGCCTGCGGCTGCGTTATCCGCCCCGGCGGCTGCGACCGCCTCGCCCTTGATTCCGTGGTTGGTTTGGGCGGTGGTGAGCACACCTTGAATGCCGGCAATCAACTCGGCCCACTGCCCGCGCGAGGCCAAAACATCCTTATAAAGCTGGGTTTGATTGGTAGCTGCCCCCATCTCCGCGATGGCCGCATCCAAGACCTGCTTGTTCGCCTTCAGCGGTTCAACCTGCTTGCGCAAGTCATCCAGCGCGGTCTGCTTCCGGTTCGCCATCCAGTCAAAATACCATCCGAAAGCCGACAAGGTAACCAAAAGGCCGGCGACGGAACCGACGAAATACAGGCGTTTGGCGTTGAATTGCTGCTGTTTGAGATGACTGGCCGGCATCAGGTTCAGCTCCACCGGGCACTGCGCCAGGTTGCGGATGCCTAACCCGACAACCTCGCCAAATTGATGGGCAACCTTGGCCATTTCCTCGAGGTTGATCTCGGGGTCGATCTGGATGTTGCGGAAGGGGTTGAAGTAATCAACGGACAGATTGAGCTTCTCGGCGAAGAACTGGGCCGTGTATGGGAGCAAGGATGCTCCACCCGCCAGATACAGTTTCGTGGGCGCTGATCCACCTTGCTGACCCCGGTAAAACTGGATCGTTTGGTTCATCTGGATGTGCAGGCGGGTCATCACCTGCCGCGCGATCTTCGAGATCAACGCCTGGTGCGGATTGCTGGGCTCCTCATAGGCCCCGCCGAGGCTGACGAAGCCCTCCTCGATCTTCATCTTTTCGGCCTCTTCCCAGCTCATCTTGACCTCATTGGCGAAATCCTGCGTGATGGAGTTGGCCCCGATGTTGATGGACCGGGAATAGACGCGGCCTGACTCGAAGAAAAGGAGGTTGCTGCTGCGGGCACCAATGTCCAACAACATGACGCAACCCTCGGCATCGCCGTAGTTGAATCGGTAGGCGTTACACAGGGCCGCCGGCGACACATCCACGAGGTGCGTCTCCAGATCTGCCTGTTCACCGATGCCAAAAAGGCTCTCCACGACCTCGTTTTTGATGGCAACCAGCAAAACTTCGAGCTCTCCGCTGGGGGTGCTGCCCAAGATTTGGTAATCCCAGACCACCTCTTCGAGGGGAAACGGGACGTTTTGCTGGGCCTCGTATTGAATGATCTGCCCCACCTTGCCGGGGTCGGTGGCGGGCAGTTTGACAAACTTGGAGAAAACCTGAAAGCCGGGTGCGCAGACGTTGATTACCTTTGCCTTGAAACCGCCCCGAACCCCCTCCGCAAGCACTTCCTTTAGGGTCTGAAGGACTACGGCTTGACGCTCAGTTTCGCCGAAACCGGCCTGCCCCATGCCGCGCAATCCGTAATTCTTAAGGCGCAGCGACCCGGTCTCGTTCGGCTCGAATTCGGCGACCTTCACGGTCATCGCGCCGAGATCAATGCAGAGGAATGACTTTGACTTTAGCATCGCACTGGCCCGTTCACTGGCGACCCCGCCTTGAATCCGGATTCACTGTGGCCCGCATTTTAGTGGCGTTCTGAATGGCCGGTTTCGTAACGGAATTCGCTGGGTGGGTCAAATAATAAAACCATCAGCCGGGTGCCGCCATGCAGCAAATCCCGTAGGCCATCACACCCTCTGGCGGAAATACTCAATGGTCCGCGCCAATCCTTCAGACAGCTCCACCTTCGGCTCCCACTTCAACAGCTTCCGCGCCAAGGTGATGTCGGGTTTGCGCTGTTTGGGATCATCCTGCGGCAGCGGCTTGAAGACGATTTTGCTCTTCGCACCGGTTGCCCCGATGATTTCCCGGGCAAACTCGAGCATGCTCATCTCCCGCGGATTGCCTATGTTCACCGGCAGCGGATAATCGCTCATCATCAGGCGGTAGATGCCCTCGATCAGGTCCGAACAATAGCAAAAACTGCGGGTCTGCTTACCTTCGCCAAAGACGGTGACAGACTCGTTCCGCAGGGCTTGACTCACGAAAGCCGGCACCACGCGACCGTCCTCAAGCCGCATCCGCGGGCCGTAGGTGTTGAAAATGCGCACAATGCGCGTTTCCAACTTATGCTGCCGGTGGTAGGCCATGGTTATGGCTTCAGCGAAGCGCTTTGACTCGTCGTAACAGCCGCGCGGACCTATGGTGTTCACGTTGCCCCAATAATCCTCGGTCTGCGGGTGCACCAACGGATCCCCATACACCTCGCTGGTGCTGGTGAGCAGGAAGCGAGCGCCTTTTTCCTTCGCCAATCCCAGGGCTTTGTGAGTGCCCAAAGACCCGACCTTCAGGGTCTGAATTGGCAGTTGGGCGTAATCCACCGGACTAGCAGGTGACGCGAAGTGCCAGACATAATCTACCGGCCCATCCAGGAACAGGAACTCCGTCACATCCTGTTGGATGAACCGGAAGTTCTGGTTGCCCGCCAAGTGTTCGATGTTGGCGACCGACCCCGTCACGAGGTTATCGATCCCCACCACCCGGTGCCCCTTGGAAAGCAGCAAATCCGTGAGGTGTGACCCCAGGAATCCCGCCGCCCCGGTGATCACGGAGGTTGGCTGCGGACTGCGGCTGGTTTTGCGCTTTGATTTGGTTTTGGTTGGCATAATTAGGTGGTTGGAAGTTTCGGCGGGGTGACTGGCAACGGATCGCGCGTCAGACGCAAGACCAGGCAAAGCAGCGCGATGCCTAACTCGACAGCCACGACCCAGAGGATACCGGAAATGATTTCCGAACGCCTAAAACGCCGCTCCCAGTCAGCAAGCTCAGTAAAAACCTTCGGCCACAGTTGGGTCACCGCAGCGCTGAGGGGAAGATTTCCCTGCTTTTCATGGGCATCGAGCAATGCCCTGACGGCGGGAAGCAGCCGCGTGCGGGCTTCCTCAATCTGGGGCCGGAAACGCTCCAATTGATCCAACGGAGGCAGCGGCGCGGCCTCGGCTTGGCTTACAAATTCCCTGAGTCGCTTGACCTCAAGTTGGGCAAAGTTGGTCAGTCCTGCCTGCCGCAACCCGTTCTGCAATGCTTCCTCCAGCATCTTCGGGCCCGTATCCCGGACAAACGGCACCACGGCACGCGCCACCCCTATCTTCAAACCCGTCCAGCCGCCCACCAATACTCCCAGACCCACTCCCAGCAGCAGCAGCCAGGAGAACTTTCGCTCCCCGCGTGCGCGGGTCACCAGCGCCCCGGTCGCGTGCAGCCCCGCATGCAAACTCGCGGCTAGGAAGGCCGCAAGCACCATGCCCAGTAGCGTGGTGCCGATGGCTTCGACGATGAGCTGACCGAGGGAGAATTGTGAACCTGCTTCGAGATTCATCGGCCCAAGTAGGACAGCACCTCGTCCAGACAGCAAGCCCGCAAGTCTGTCTCGTGGGCTTCGCCAACGGCTTGACCTACTTCGCGCCTGCCCCGGTTAGCACGACCGGAATCGTCTTGAGCAGGATCTTCAGGTCCAACCAAAGCGACCAATTGTCGATGTATTCGAGGTCGAGGCGGACCCACTCCTTGAAGCTGCTGACCTCGTTGCGACCGCTGATCTGCCACAGGCAAGTCAGGCCAGGCTTGACACTGAGACGACGGCGGTGCGCGGGATCGTTGATGCGCCGAACCTCATCCACCGGCAGCGGGCGGGGCCCGACGAGGCTCATTTCGAAGCGCAGCACATTCCAAAGCTGGGGCAGCTCATCAACGCTCCACTTGCGGAGAAACCGGCCGACGGGGGTGACTCGTGGGTCGTTGGTGACCTTGAAGACCGGGCCGTCCATTTCGTTGAACGATGCCAACTCGGCCTTCAACTGCTCCGCATCCGTCACCATCGTGCGGAACTTGAGCATCGTAAACGGCCGGCCATTGAGCCCGCTGCGCTGCTGCCGAAACAGCACCGGACCGGAAGAGGTAAGCTTCACCGCAAGTGCCGCCAACAGGAAAACGGGGGACGCCAACAGCAGCAGCACCAATGCGCCGACGAAATCCAGGGTCTGCTTGGCCACCCCCTGCCAGCTTGCCTCCGGGGCCGAGCGGAAGACCACTGTGGGGCGCCCGAGAAAGTCATCCACGCTAGTCTGCGAGACACGGGTCTTGAAAAAGTCCGCCAGCAGCCAGACTTCGACGCCCTCAAGCTCGCAGAGTTCGATGACCTTCTCCACCTGCTCGAAGTAAGTATGCCGGGCGCTGAGGATCACCCCATTGGCCGCGCGGTCATGCAGCAGTTCGATGAGCTTTTCCCCGGATGTCTCGTGCAGGTCCAGCCGGGCCAACACCTCGACCGCACCGCGCGCCTTAGTTTCGAGGTCGCGCTCAATCTGGGCCGTGTCCTCCGCCATGCCCACCAGCACCACGCGCCGCCTCAACTGCTCCTGCCCCAGTTTGGACTGCATCCAGCTCAGGACCAGCTCCTCCTTAACCATCACCAGGAGGAACGCGAAGCCGCCGAAGAGAAATATCACGGCGCGGGCCAGCTCCTGCTTGCGGAGGAACAGCACGGTCACCAGGCCCAGCACCGCAAGCGTCACGGCATGGGAGAGGACCCACGCGGTCTCACGGCGTGAGAAAAGCACCGGCCGGTTGTAAAAACCGAGCGCCTTGAGCAGGAACACGGTGCCGGGGACGATCAGGAGATAGAGCCAGAGGTATTGCTCGAACGGCTGGATTTCCTTGAGCTCAGGAGAATAGCGGGGGGCCAGAGAGCGCACGGCATGCGCCAGCCAGAACGCCAAGGCAAACAGGCCAGCATCAACCCACTGCTGGACTTGCGCCCGGATTTGCCGCTGGCGGCGTAACATTCTGTCTGACTATTGACGTTACCGGGGTGAGCCGTAAATACAATGTTCGCCGGACGCCGTCGGCGGCTCGTCACGAAAACGTGACACTGGGGAACTTCTTCTGCACCGCCGCCTTCTGCTTCGGCCACTCGTTCACCTTCCAATGCGGCCAGTCACAGGTGCTGGCGAGCCGCTTGCCATCGGGGGTGCAGAGCCAAAGCTTCACCGGCACCGTGCCTTCACAGACCAGCGGATGAAACTCCAGCGTGAAGCACTCCTGCAACTTGACCTGCGCTTCGGGGGAAAGTGCGGTGCGCCCGCCCCCCTCGGCCTCCTCCGAGTATTGCAACTTCACCGGCTTGCCCGTCGGCCACGGAATCTGCACCGGCGTCAGCTCCTCCAGCCAGCCAACCTGTTCCGGCGCCAGGTGCGCGGCGAAGCCCTCTTTCAGCGGGGCGGCCATCGCCTCCTTCTGCAACGTCAGCCCCTTGAACGCCCGCGCCAGCGCCGCCGTCATCGCCGCGTCGTCGAACGGCTCGTATTCCAAGTCTGGCAGTGCGGCAGCCACGAGGTTTACCCGCGCGATGAACTGCTTCACTTCATGGCTGAGGTTGGGCAGCTCAAACCATCCCCGCATCGCTGCCTGGGCGAGGCAACGCCCGGCTGCCTCCGAGTCCGCCTCCCGCTGATGTTCATGGCCGATCACCAAGTCCCGGAAACGCGCCAGCTTCACCGCCGCCACACGCTTGTGGGTCCGGTCGAAAAGGTGCTCCACGGTGGCGTTCAGGTGTTGGGGGTAAAGCTCCCTCAGCCACTCCGGTTTCACGGCCGTGGCCAGCCCCAGCAAGGTCAGCGGCCGGAGCACGCCTTCGGTTTCGCGGATCGCCGCCGCGACAAACAGCGCCGCGTTCTGCACCACGCTCTCGCGCATTAGCGTGCCCTGCCGGCCTTCAGTCAGCTCGCATTCGAGGGTGCCCTGGTCGCGTCGGATGGCGAGCTGGTCGATGAAGCCGGCGGTGAGGCACTTCAGCAGCGCGTCCTCCGCCGGCGACTGGTCTTCTTCCTCGTCTCCGTCCGTTTCGCCCAGCCGCTCGCGCTCCGCGAGGGCGAGGACTTGCTGGTAGGTCTGCTCCACCTCGCGTGCGACCTTGGCATTGATGCCGTAACGCCGGCAGGTGTCCGGATTGAAGCCGTTCTGCTTCGCAAACTGGTAGGCACGCATCAGCGTGAAAAAGTCCGAATCCTGGCTCGCCTCGAACAATTCCCGGTTCTCCGCCGCCCGGGCATCGCCACGCTGGACGCGCATCAGCAAATCGCGCCCGCTCACCAGCGCCGCGCACAAGGCCGCCGATGGCACGCACCCGCGGCGACCAGCTTCGACCAGCATCCGCGAGTAACGCGGGTGCATCGGCAAACGCAGCATCTGCCGGCCGATGTCCGTCAAATCCGTGTTTGCCGCCTCGGAACCCGAGACCGACTCCCCGGCGCGCAGCGCTCCGAGCGTCACCAGCAACCGCTCCGCCCGCTCCACTGCCGCCGGATCCGGCTTGTCCAGCCAGTCAAATGAAACCGCGCTCTTGATGCCCAGCGAATGCAGCAGCAGCACGACTTCCGCGAGGTCCGCACGCTGGATTTCGGGCGTGTTGCGCTCGGGCCGGTTCAAATGCCCGCTCTCCGTCCACAGCCGCCAGCACGTGCCAGGTGCGGTGCGCCCTGCCCTGCCCTTGCGCTGGTCCGCACTGGCCCGGGAGATCGGCTCGATGAAAAGCGTCTGGATCCCTCGCTCTGCATCGTAGCGCGCCACGCGTGCCTCGCCGCTGTCCACCACGTGCCGGATCCCGTCGATTGTCACGCTGGTCTCCGCAACGTTCGTGCTCACGATCACCTTGCGGCTGCGGCTGGGGCTGAACGCCAGGTCCTGTTGTTCCGGCGCAAGGTCACCGTGCAGCGGGATGAAATCGCAGTCCTCCGCCAGCCGCGCGGCGCGCAGGGCGTTGATGGTCGCGTTGATCTCGCCCATGCCCGGCATGAACACGAGCACGTCACCCGGCCCGCCGTGGTTGACGATGCGCTCCACCGCGTCCGCCGCCTGCTCCGTGGTGGGCCGCCGATCCAGGTGCTCGGAGTAACGGACCTCGACGGGGAAGCTGATGCCTTCGCTGACCAAGATGGGAGCAGGTGAGAGAACGGGCGGGTGAGAAAGTGAGCTGTAAAGTTCGACTGCCCGCTCACTTTCCCGCTTTCCCACCTTCTCACCAGCCTGCCCCAAATACGCCGCCACCGGCTCCGCATCCAAGGTCGCGGACATGACGACGATCTTGAGGTCGGGCCGCGTGGTCTGCTGAAGGCGCTTCACGAGCGCCAGAGCAACGTCGCTCAAGAGATTGCGTTCATGGAACTCGTCGAACAGCACGGCCGCCACATCGGACAACTGCTGGTCGTCCTGCAGCCAGCGCAGCAGCACGCCTTCCGTCACGAAGCAGATGCGCGTCGCGTCGCGCAACCGGTCGTCAAAGCGAATCTGATACCCCACCTCCTCGCCCAGCTTGCACCCGCGCTCCCACGCCACGCGTGTGGCCACCGTTCGCGCGGCGACGCGGCGCGGCTGGAGGACGACGATGCGAAATGGTTTCGAGTTTGGAGTTTCAGGTTTCGGGTTGTCGCTGCCGGACGCGCGACTTGGCCCATCTCCGATCTCCGATCTCCCATCTCCCGCGTCAGCGATCATCTGCGGCACCTGCGTGGTCTTGCCTGAACCGGTGGGTGCCACGAGCACGAGCCGGTTGCCCAGGCGGAGCGTGTCCACGATCTGCTCGTGGAGCTGCCAGATGGGGAGAGACTGCTGCAAGCGCTGGTAAGCTTACTTGGGCGCAAGCATGAAGCGCAGCACCAGGGCGGCGGCCGAAAGAATGGCCATCAGCCCGCTGGGCATGAACTTCTTGGACTTGGCGAATTTGAAACTCATGTAGCCGAGCAGCGCCGCCAGCACGCCATCAGCCACCTCCGCCGGCAAGATGCCGAGGGCCGACAGGATGAGCGGCAGGGCAAACACACTGCTGGCGATGAGTGAGGCTTTGCTGCCGGCTTTCACGAAGCCGACAACGCCGCCGGCTTCCAGCAGCACGATATAAACCCACAAAACGATGATTGGCGCGGTCATGGCGCGGAGGTTTGTAGCGACTGGCCGCGCGGATGCAATGCGGCAATTGCAACCGGCTACTTTATGCCCAGGTCGAAGCACGCCATCTCAATGGCGTTGCGGACCAACAGTTTCCCCCCTGCGAGCGCCGGATGGTTCCAGGTCTTGCCTTTGATGCCGGGAATGCGCGCGATTTCCACGTGCCGGTCCGGCAGCGCCTGCACCAGCGCGAGGTCGCCGTCGCCGCAGAGGATGACGAGGTGCCCGCTGGCGAGCAGCACCTGCCCGTAGCCGTAGCGGCCGTCCTTCCAACGCCGCTCGCCCGTCGTCGCGTCGAGGCAGACGAGGATGTCTTCATCGAGGCCGTAGAGGTGACCGTTGTGCAGCACGGAGCTGGTAAACTTGTTCTTCAGCGACTTGTTCCGCCACAGTTCCTTCACCGCGAAGCCGCTCTCGGTGCGGCTTAACTCCAGTCCCACGGCGCCCGTGCCGTAGCCCGCGCTCAGGACCAGCCGGTTTGTCCCGGTCACGATGGGCTGCGCGATGGTGTTGTCGAACTCCACGCGCCATGGGAAACGCCAGAGCGCCTTGCCGTCGGCCGGGGAAACGCCGAGCGAATGGCCAGCGCTGTGGACGAGCAGCTGCCGTTCGCCCGCCAGCGTGACGAGCATCGGCGAGGAGTAACCGGCCTTGTCCTCCAGCGCCTTCCAAGCCGGCGAGCCGGAGACTTTGTCGTAGGCGATGAGCATCTTTCCCGTCCGGCCCAGGGGTTCGCCCGCGAGCACAATGACCTTGTCGCCCACGACCAGCGGCGACGCGCTGAGGGCAAAGAAGAGATTCGAGCAGCTGTTCTCCGCAAACACGTCATGTTGCCAAAGCAGCTTGCCGGTGGCCGCTTCGAGGCAGCGGAACTGTCCCGTGCCGCCGAGCGAGTAGAGCCGCCCTTCGTGCCAGGTCGGCGTCGCGCGCGGGCCTTCGCCGCCCATCCACTCTTGGAAACGCGCCGGGTAACTGTGCGCCCAAACCTCGCGGCCGGTCTCGACCTCGTAGGCCGTCACCGCTTCCTGCTCGCGCCGCTGCTCAATGGTGAACGCCAGTCCATCCGCCACCACGAACGACGCGTAGCCGCCGCCGACCGGCTGCTTCCACTGGAGCTTCGGCGGCGACTTCGCCCAGTCCACGTTGATGGGCTGCTCGGTGTAATGGCCGTCGCGGTTCGGTCCCCGGAAGTCCGTCCAGTAGGGCGCGGACTTCGGCTTCACCTCGGTGGCGGCGGGTTTGGCGGCGGCGGGAATAGCCTTCTCTGCCCGGGCTTTCTCCAGCCGCGCGTAATCGGTGCCCTGCCACGTCGGCACCGGAATCGGCCGCCCCTGCATCTCGAAGCGCAGCCCGGTGAACTTGTGGAGCAGGAACAGCACCGCCGCCCCATACACGAGCGAAAACAGCCCGATGCCAAACGTCCCGAACAGCTTGCGCCAAACGCTCGTTGGTCCGCGCCACAGCAGCCACAAGCCCGCCGGTGGAAACGCAAGCGTGGCCAACCGCAATCGGCGGGCGGCGAACTGGTCAGAAGATGCGGTGGTCGGTTCAGGGTTCATGGCGGCGCAGGCGCAAGATACCGGGCCGATCCGCCGCGTCCACGCCGAAGCAGAACTTCGGAGTGTGGTGACTCGTCACCGCACTCCAAAGCTTGGCCGGGCTTGAATCATCCCTGCCCCGCGCTAGCTTCGCTCCGATGCGCTTCCGCTGCCTGTTCCCCCTCGCCGCTGCCATGCTGGGTGGCACGCTCTCCCTTTCTGCCGCCGAACCCGCCGACGGCGCGAATCCCAAAGCCAAGGCCAAGGACGACAAAACCCCCGCCGGTGTCTCCACCGCGGACTCACCGGACACCGCGAAAAAACGCCTCGTCGTCGCGCCCGGCTTGAAGGTGGACCTTTGGGCCGCCGAGCCGCTGATTCAGGATGTCGTCAGCTTCAGCTTCGATGAGCAGGGCCGCGCTTACGTGGTCGAGACGGGCCGCCGCCGCACGAGCGTCTTCGACATCCGCAGCTACCGCGACTGGGTGGACGCGGACCTTTCCTTCCGCACGCCGTGGGACCGCGCCGCGTTCCTGAAGACCAACGTTTCGCAGGACAACGCCGCCTTCATGCGCCAGATGAGCACGGCCAAGACCGGCGGCTTCGCGGACTTCAACAAGGACGGCCGCCTCGACTGGCGCGACCTCGAAGTCGAGTCCGAGCGCATCAAACTCGTGTGGGACTCGACCGGCAGCGGCCTCGCGGACAAGTCCGCCGTCTTCGCCGATGGCTTCAACACCAGCATCAGCGGCGTGGCGGCGGGCGTGCTGGCAAGGCGGGGAGAAGTCTTCTTCACCTCCATCCCGGACGTGTGGAGAATGTCGAATTCCGAATTGCGAATGCCGAATGCCGCTCCGTCGCGCCCGCTGACGCCCGGCCAAGCGGGGATTCGACATTCGACATTCGACATTCGCAATTTGGCCACCGGCTTCGGCGTGCACATCGCCTACGGCGGCCACGACATGCACGGCCTCAAGTTCGGCCCCGACGGCAAGCTCTACTGGACCATCGCCGACCGCGGTGCCGCGCTCACCAACCTCTCGCGCACGCTCAACCCCGACCTCGACTACCTGCTGAAATTCCTGCCCGACACCGGCGCGGTCTTCCGCAGCAACCCGGACGGCAGCGAGCTGGAAGTCGTCGCCATTGGCCTGCGGAACCCGCAGGAGCTGGCCTTCGACGACTTCGGCAACCTCTTCACCGCCGACAACAACGCCGACGGCGGCGACAAGGCCCGCTGGGTCCACATCGTCGAGGGCGTGGACTACGGCTGGCGCTACGGCTGGCAGCACCTGCCCAAGCTCGGCGCGTGGAACGCCGAGCTGCTCTGGGGTCTCGCGCCCTCGAACACCGCGCTCTCCTACCCGCCGCCCGTCGCGCACATCGGCCACGGCCCGGCGGGCATCGCGCACTATCCCGGCACCGGTCTGCCGGACACCTTCCGCGACTGCTTCTTCTACGCGGACTTCCCCGGCGGCATCCGCTACTTCCGCCTGGAACCGAGCGGCGCGGGCTTCCGCGTCGCGAACGCCGGCCAGTGGCTCGAAAGCAACTCGCCCGACGAGCGCGCTGGCAAGCTGCTCTGGAACCTCTACCCCACCGACATCGAGTTCGGCCCCGACGGCGGCGCGTATGTGCTCGACTGGGTGGCCGGTTGGGAGAAGACCGGCAAAGGCCGCATCTGGCGCGTGCATGACCCGGCGGTGGATGCGTCGGAGGAAGTGCGGGAGGTGAAGCGGTTGCTGGCGGCGGATTTCGACAAGATGCCCGCAGGTCAACTGGCTCAGTTGGTCCATCACAAAGATGGCCGAGTGCGCAACGCTGCTCAGGATGGAATGCAGCATCCGCGTTTCGACCAAAGCCGTAGTGTCGTAGTTGGAGGAAAAAGCGTCGGCGCTTTGAGTCCTACGCAAAGCCTGCTCTCACTTGCCATGCAAGGAACGGACCCACTCGCTCGCTCTCAAGCAGTATGGACCTGCCGAAACCTTGCAGTGCGAGGTGTGAGTTGGGCTGAATCCATGCTTCGTTTGGCTTTGTCTAGTTCTCGCAGCCCGGAACTGCGGGCGGAAATCGCGCGCGCCCTCGGTGACGCTGGGAAAGCGCATCTGGATTCTACAGCGCTCCAGAAACTGCTCGGCGATTCCAGCCCCCGCGTTCGATTCTTCGCCGCGCAAAGCCTCGGAAAGCTTGGCAGACGTGAAGCCGTTCAGCCTCTAATCAACCTGCTCCGCACCAATGCCGACCAAGACGCCACCATCCGCCACGCCGCCGTCCACGCCCTCGTCCGCATCGGCGACACGGACGCGCTGCTGGCCGCCGCGAAGGACAGTTCCGCCAGCGTGCGCCTCGGCGCGTGCCTCGCCCTGCGCCGGCTGATGCACCCCGGCATCGCGCAGTTCCTCGACGACCCCGACCCGCGCATCGTCCTCGAAGCCGCCCGCGCCATCGCCGACCTCCCCATCGGACCCGCGCTGCCGAAGCTCGCCGCGCTCGTAGCACGACATTCCAATGTCGTGTCTCCCGGCCGCGCCACCCCATCCGTCCCTCCAGCGAAGGAAGCGGACGCGCCGACTCGACATTGGAATGTCGAGCTACGTGAGCCGCTCCTCCGCCGCGCGCTGAACGCCCACTTCCGCCTCGGCCAGCCCACGAACGCCCTCGCCCTCGCCGCCTTCGCCGCGCGCAACAACGCCCCGGAAGCCCTCCGCATCGAAGCCCTCGAAATGCTCGCCGATTGGCCGCAACCCAGCAGCCGCGACAAGATCACCGGCCTCTGGCGTCCCCTCGCCCCGCGCGAAGCCAAGCCCGCCGCCGACGCGCTCCGCCCCCACCTCGCCAGCTTGCTGGCGAGCGTCGCTCAAGTAGGACCGGCTTCCAGCCGGTCATCCATTATTCCAGTTCCCGCGCCAGCGGTCGGCCAATCCGCCAACGAGCTAGATGGAAAGTCAGGCGGGACGCCTGACCTACTTACGAGGCCAGCCGTGGCCCTCGCTGCGATTGCAGCCGTCGAGAAACTCGCGCTCACGGACAGCGCGCCAGCGCTCTCCGCACTCGTCGCTGACACGAAGCAGTTTGCCGAAGTCCGCGCCGCCGCGCTCCGAACGCTCGGCCATTCCGCATTCCGCACTCCGCATTCCGCATTGTTCGACGCCGCGTTGAAGCTCGCCCTCGCCGACGGTTCCGAAACCGTCCGCAAAGAAGCCTCCCGCCTCAGTGCCGCCGGTGGCGGAGCCGACGCCATCGCCCGCCTCGGCACCACGCTTCAGACCGGCACCATCGGTGAGCGCCAGTCCGCGCTGCAATCGCTGGCCACGGTGAAGGGCAAGGAGGCCGACGACGCGATTCGCAAGGCGCTCACGCAGTTGCTCGAAGGCAAGCTCGCGAAGGAACTTCACCTCGACCTGCTCGAAGCCGCCGCGAAGCGAACCTCGCCTTCCATCAAGGAACGCCTCGTGCAGTTCGAGGCCAAGCGCGACGCGAAGGACTCGCTCGCCAAGTGGCGCGAGTGCCTGACCGGCGGCGATGCGAAGGCCGGCAAAGTCCTATTCCACGAGCGGCAGGAAGCCGCGTGCGCCCGTTGCCACAAGCTCGCTGGCGTGGGCGGCGACGTCGGCCCCGACCTCGCCGGCCTCACGGCCAAGCGCGGCCGCGACTACGTGCTGGAAAGCATCGTGTTGCCGAACCGCGTCATCGCGCCGGGCTTCGAGTCGTTGCTGGTGGTGATGAAGAGCGGCCAGAGCTTCGCCGGCCTCGTGAAGGGCGAGACCGGCGACGAACTCACGCTCAACTCGCCCGAGGACGGCCTGCTCAAGCTGAAGAAGGCCGACATCGCCAAGCGCACGCCCGCGCTCTCGCCGATGCCCGAGTCGCTCATCGAAGTGCTGACCAAGCGCGAGATCCGCGACCTCGTCGAGTTCCTCGCGACGGCCAAGTGAGAATCCCGCTCGCAATCTCCCGCCGAGCGGAGCGCCGGAGTCCATCCGGCGCGGGGCGCGAACGCATGAACGCGCAGGTTGGACACCTGCGCTCCTGACTTGAACACGGAATCAAACAGTCAGCCCGCGTCGGGCCGGGGCCGCGTGGTGCTGTGGCTGCTGGGCTTGGGCGTGCCGCTGCTGCTGCTCGTGGCGTGGTGGCCCGTGCCGCCCAAGCCCAGCCCCGCGCTGCCGAATCCGAACGGCTACGATTACTTCGTGAAGGCGGGTGAGGCGCTGGTGGGACCATGGACGAACCAAGTGCTGCGCGCTGTGCCGGCCCAAGAATGGCAGACGGTTCTTGCCGCCAATCAGTCGAGTCTGGAACTGGTTCGGGAAGGCCTCCGACACCGCAGCCTCGCGCTGGTGAGCGTGACTTACGACTCAGCCACCAGGCTGAGATTCATCGACCAGCTTGGACACTTGAAGCGACTCGGCGTGCTGCTGGCCGGCGAGGGACTGTTGGCTGAGTTGGAGGGAAACTCTGCGAGTGCAGTGGACGCTTACATCCAAGCCATGCGCTTCGGGCAGGAGTCCAGCCGTGGCGGAGTCATGATGGAAAGGTTAGTCGGTATTGCGGTTGAGAGTATCGCGCTTGCCGAGTTGCGTCGCACCATGTTGTCACTGGCCTCAGAGGACGTGCGGCGCGGTCTGGTGGGCTTACAGAACCTCGATGCCAGCCACGATTTGCCGGAAGTGAATCTTGCCACCGAAGACGAGTGGATTCGGCAAACCACCGATCTTGGTCAACGGTTTACGTTGTGGACGCAACCAACAATGCGGAAGGAAGTGCGTGAAACTCGCACCAAGTTTGCGGGGAGGGTTGACCGTCATCAAGCAGACCGCCGCAGCGCCATCGTCGAGGCCGCCGCGCGGTCGTTCGAGTTGGAGAAAGGCCGCCGCCCGACGGGCTACGCGGACTTGGTGCCCACTTACCTGCCCGCCGCGCCGCTCGATCCGACGACTGGCAAGGAAATCGCACATCCGTTCTAGCCACATGGTTCACGTCCACCCCATCACCAGCCTCGACCACCCGGCGCTCCAGCCTTACCTGACCATGCGGCGGCAGGAGGTGCATCGCGAGCAGGGCATCTTCGTGGCCGAGGGGGAGAAGGTCGTCCGGCGGCTGCTCAAGAGCGAGCTGGGCGTGGTGTCGTTGCTCGTGCATGAACCTTGGCTGGAGAAGCTCCAGCCGTGGCTGGCCCCGCGCACCGAGGAGATTCACGCGTTTGTCGCGCCCAAGGCTGAACTGGAAAAGCTCGTGGGCTATCCGATGTATCAGGGCTTGCTGGCCATCGGGCGGATTCCCCCGGCGGTGAGGCTCGCGGATGCCCTGCGACGCCATCCGTCCCCCCGCCTCTTCGTGGCGGTGGATGGCCTGGGCAACGCGGAAAACCTCGGCGGGCTGGTGCGCAACTGCGCGGCCTTCGGCGGGCAGGCGTTGCTGGTGGGCGAGACGTGCAGCAGTCCGTGGCTCCGCCGTGCGGTGCGCGCCTCGATGGGGACCATCTACGACCTCTCCGTCGTGGAGACGGTTTCGCTGGCGGCCTCGCTGCGCGACTTGCGGCTCGCCGGGGTGCGCTGTGTGGCGGCGCACTTGCGCGCGAACCAGCGCACGCTGGCGCAGGCGGACTTGCGCGGCGATTGCTGCGTGGTCTTCGGCAACGAGGGCCACGGAGTTTCCCCGGCCGTGCTCGCGGCGTGCGATGAGGCCGTGCTGGTGCCGATGTCAAACGGCGTGGACTCGCTCAACGTCGGCGCGGCGGCGGCGGTGTTTCTCTACGAGGCGGCGCGGCAGCGGGGCAAGGGCTGACAGAAACAATGGGACAGAAAGATTCTTGGGGGATGGCGGACAGCGAAGCGCACGTCGGCGGCTGCGGAGCGCAGGGAGGTAAGCCCAAAGATTCGGGCAAGACAAAGATGGCGGTTTTCAACCTAAAGACCGCAGTTGAACCACGGATGGACACGGATGGACACGGATAGGAAAGGCGAAGCTGAAGCACTGGCATTCACCCAGTGGGTGAAGCAGCCGAAAGCGGCTTTCATCCGTGTTTATCGGTGTCCATCCGTGGTTTCTCCGTTTCAACTGCGGAATCGAGGTTCAATCTTTGTCTTTCCCGAATCTTTGGGGTTTCTCTCTCCGGCTCCCCGGCGATCGCACTTTTCGCTGACTTTGGGCGGAGGACTTCGCTACTTTCCCCGCATGAGCACCACGATTCGCCCTCTCGCCCTGCTGGCCGCGCTGGCCGCTTCCGCCCTGCAAACCCTCGCCGCCGACGCGCCGCGCCTGAACATCCTCTTCGTCTTCGCCGATGACTGGGGCCGTTACGCCAGCGCCTACGCGAAGGTGGACGGCCGCCCGACGCCCAACGACGTCATCAAGACGCCGAACGTGGACCGCGTGGCGCGCGAGGGCGTGCTGTTCCGCAGCGCGTTCGTCAACGCGCCGAGCTGCACGCCGTGCCGCAGTTCGCTGCTGTCAGGCCGCCACTTTTTCCAGACCGGGCGCGGCGCGATTTTGCAGGGCGCGGTGTGGGACGAGAAGATTCCGACCTTCCCGCTGCTGCTGCGCGACGCGGGCTATCACATCGGCAAGAGCTTCAAGGTGTGGAGTCCTGGCACGCCGGCGGACGCGGGCTTCGGCGGGCAGCAATACGCGTTTCAGAAGGCGGGCGGCGCGTGCAACAACTTCTCCGAGGAAGTGACGAAGATGGTGGCGACGGGCGACACCGTGGCCGCCGCGCGCGAGAAAATCCTCGCGCAAGTGCGTGGCAACTTCGACGACTTCCTCGCCGCGCGGAAGCCCGGCCAGCCGTGGCATTACTGGTTCGGCACGACCACGACGCATCGCACCTGGATCAAGGGCAGTGGCAAGAAGCTCTGGGGCATCGAGCCGGACGCGCTCAAGGGCAGGCTGCCCAAGTTCCTGCCCGACGTGCCGGAGATTCGCGAGGACGTGGCCGATTACCTTGGCGAGTGCCAGGCGGTGGATGCCTACGTGGGCGTGCTGCTCAAGAAGCTGGAGGAGGCCGGCGAGTTGGAGAAGACCGTCGTCGTCCTTAGCGGCGACCACGGGATGCCCGGCGTGACGAGCGGCAAGTGCAACCTCTACGATTTCGGCACAGCCGTGCCGCTCGTCATCCGCTACCCCGGCGCGAAGCCCGGCCGCGTGATTGACGACCTGACGCGCATTCCCGACCTGTGCCCGACTTTCCTCGAAATCGGCGGCGTGAAACCGCCGGAGAACCTCTTCGGCAAAAGCCTTCTTCCCCTGCTCAAGTCGGACAAGGCGGGTCTCGTGGATCCGGCGCGCAACTGGTCCATCTCCGGCCGCGAGCGGCACGTCGGCATCGCGCGCGAGGAGAACCTCCCGTATCCCATGCGCTCGCTGCGCACGCCGGATTTCCTCTACATCCGCAACTTCGCGCCCGACCGCTGGCCGATGGGCGCGCCCTACGGCGCGGCCGAGAGCACGCCGGACCTTCAGGCCGTGGCCGGCAACACCCGCGCCGCGTTCCCCGACATGGACGCCAGCCCGACCAAGACCTGGCTCATCGCGCATCAGCACGACGCGCAGTGGAAATGGCACTACGAGGTCGCCTTTGCCAAGCGCCCCGCCGAGGAGCTTTACGACCTCAAGTCCGACCCCGACCAGGTGAAGAACCTTGCTGCCGACCCGGCCTTCGCCGCGAAGCGGCGCGAGCTGTCCGAGCAGTTGCTGAAGCGCCTGCGGGACGCGAACGACCCGCGGGTTACTGGCGACGGCAAGACCTTCGACCAGTCGCCGTTCAGCGACCCCGAGCAGGTCGGTGCCAAGGGGAAGAAGAAGGCGAAGTAGCCAGAGTAGCTCGACATTCCAATGTCGAATCCCCGGGCGGGTTCGCCTCCGAACTCGACATCGGAATGTCGAGCTACGGCGAACGGGCATGGCGGGGACACGCGCGGTGAATTCACAGCCTTGCAGCAGATGAGCGAGCCACCGAGCAAAGCAGCGCCGAGCAACCGCAAGTTCTACCTGCTGGTCACGGCGATTGTGCTGGCGGCGGTGCTTTCGGGCGTGATTAGCGCACTGCGAACCGGGCCGACTGAGTTGGAGCAGTTGAAGGCGGATCTGCGGGCGAAGGGGGAAAAGCTGACGTTCGAGGAGTTGATGCCTGGTGTTCTCAGCACGAATCGCCCGCCTAGCCGCGCTGCCGATTTGGAACGAATCGTCAAGGTGCTCCGTGCAAAGAGCCGGCAAGTCGAGGCCTTTGAGTTGATTCATCACTTGGGGGACGGGAGTGCTGAACCAGTTTGGAGCCGCACAAATCTGCTCACCTCCGCTGGCAAGAACTCGCCGGGCAGCGCAGTCGGATGGCAGGAGTTGAATGAGACCTTTGCGGCGGTGGAGGGTGAAATCACCGAGGCGTTCGCGTTGGTTGCGATTCTGGACACTCACGCTGGGCTAAACTTCGACATTTTCGCCCGCAAGTATCAGCACTTGGGTGACAAGGGCAATTTGGTCCGCTGGTTTGCGGCGATTCACGCCGCCCATCTGCGCGTGGGGCGTGTCACAGATGCCATGCTCGCGTGGGATGCTGCGATGCAGCTTGCTGAATGGCATCAGGATGAACTGACGGTCATTGACCAGCGCGCCCGTGTGGTTCTTGCGTTGGCGGTGTCGAGTCTCACTTGGTCAACTTTGCAGTTTCGAGACCTGCGCACGGCGCAAATCAATCACATGCTGGAAAGGTGGCTCGGGCCGGCGACGATCAGCCATCCGCTGCGGGCCATGGAAGTCGAGCGGGCAATGGGGTTGCGGGCGTTCACACTCGCACGAGAGCGTGGTGTTTCGGCGTTGCTTGGCGGTTCGGAGCGCGCCTTGGATCCGCTTCGGAAGGTCATCGCCGATGGGGACGAACTTTTCTTTCTTCGCCAATCTCAAACCTGGTTTGATTTGGCGCGCCGTGCCGAGAGCAGCAAGTCCTTTTCCCAGGCCAAAGTGGATATGGCGTCCTTCGACGCCGAACTGGAAACGCAGCTCCGATCTTGGCGGGGCATCGGATATGTCGTCACAACCTTTAGCTGGCTGGGAACTCCGGGACATGAGCGATCGCAGAAAATCTTCCATCGTGGCCGGACGAATCGGGAAATGTCCCTCGCCGCTCTCGCCTTGGAACTCCACCGGCGCAAGCACGGGCGGCATCCCGAGTCGTTGGCCCGCCTCGTGCCCGAGTTCCTGCCCGCCGTGCCGGTGGATTGGATGGACGGCCAGCCGCTCCGCTACCGGCTTGAATCCGATGGTTCTTACACACTCTGGTCCGTCGGCGACAATCTCACCGACGACGGCGGCGACGCCTCTGGCCCGCCCGTGAACATGAGGCGCAACGACATGTGGGAAGGCCGCGACGCCGTCTGGCCGCGCCTGGCTCCGTGAGAGTAGCTCGACATTCCAATGTCGAGTCTTGGGGCTGGGTCGCCTCCGAACTCGACATTGGAAGGTCGAGCTACGGCGAAGGTGAACGCGCGTCGAGCCACGGCCAAAAATCAGGCTCGCCAATGCGCCGGGTTTGCCCAGAGTGTGCGCCCGTTTATGTCCGTGCCGTTGTTCATCGAAGTCCAGAGCACGCTGCTGAATCTCGCGTTCGTCGAGAGCGGCTACGTGGAGGACACCACGCTTTACGTGGCCGTCCGCGACGAGGTGCATGAGTTCGAGTATGAGGATGAGGAGGGAGCCTCGCGCGCCCTGCTCGCGCTGCGCGAATTGCTCGCCTCCCGCAACCTCCTCATCGGCTCGGTCAAGTAAGCTTTCCCCACCGCCCGCCATGTTCACCGGAACCTACACCGCCATCGTCACCCCCTTTAAGCCGAACGGCCAGCTCGACGAGGCCGCGCTCGAACGCCTCGTCAAGGCCCAGGTCAAGGGCGGCGTGGACGGCATCGTCCCCTGCGGCACCACGGGCGAGTCCCCCACGCTCGACTACGAGGAGCACATCCGCGTCATCGAGCTGGCGGTGAAGTTCGCCGCCGGGCGCTGCAAGGTCATCGCCGGCACGGGCGGCAACTCGACCACCGAGGCCATTTACCTCACCAAGGCCGCCGAGGAAGTCGGGGCGGACGCCTCGCTGCAAGTCGCGCCCTATTACAACAAGCCCACGCAGGAAGGGCTTTTCCAGCACTTCAAGGCCATCGCCGCCGAGACGGAGCTGCCGCTCATCCTCTACAGCATCCCGGGCCGGTGCGGCGTCGAGATCGCCGTGGACACCGTCAAGCGCCTCGCCGGCTGCTGCCCGAACGTGGTGGCCATCAAGGAAGCCGGCGGCTCCTGCGACCGCGTCAGCCAGCTCCGCCAGGTGCTCGACCGGCACTTCAACATCCTCAGCGGCGACGACTCGCTCACGCTGCCGTTCATGAGCGTGGGCGCGGAGGGCGTCATCAGCGTGGCCAGCAACGTCATCCCGCGCGAGGTCAGCCACATGGTGGATTACTTCCGCTCCGGCCGGCCGGACGCCGCGCTGCGGCTGCACCGGAAGTTCTACCCGCTCTTCAAGGACCTGTTCATAGAGACCAACCCGATCCCCGTGAAGGCCGCGCTGGCGATGCAGGGCGTCATCGAGGAGCACTACCGCCTCCCGCTGGTGCGGATGGGCGCGAAGAACCGCGCGACGCTCAAGGCCACGATGCAGGCGTGCGGGGTGCTGAAGTAGGGAAAGGGCAGGGGGCAGGAAAATTGCGGGCAGGAAGATTGCAGCTTCCATTTTCCCGCCCAAATTCGCACCTTGACGCTCGCAGGCAGTTCTGCTATCCAATCCCGCACGCTCCATGAAGGATCCGGGGAAACACACCTTGCTTTCCGCACTCCGCATTTTGCCCGCAGCCGGAAGCGCCTTCCCCGTGGATGACGAAGTCACGAGTCTCCCTTCAACTCGGAACGCGAAACCCGGAACGCGGAACCAAACCCGAGACTCCTCACGTGGGATCCTGCTTGGGGCGTTGGGGACGGCGGGGGAGGCATCCGGGACGGCAGCTTGTGCCATTACGGCGCTAGGGAAGGCGTCTGCGGCACACCAAGTGATACATGAGGCACACTTACAGGCGTATGTGGCACAGGTAGTGGCGTCCGGGACGGCTGGAAACGCGCTTGCGACGGCTGGCAAGCCATCGGGGACGGCAGTTTTTGCGATTGCACCGGCAGTGAAGGCATCTGCGGCTGCCGCAGACGGCTTAACTACAGGCTCAGACGCATTTCCAACCATCGCAACCGCTTCTCCTGCTGGCTCAATCGCCTTCCCAGCCGCCTCCGAAGCCTCTACCGACGGTTCAATCGGCTTTCCTCGCGCCTCAGTCGGCAATCCAGCCGTCTCAGACACGATTTCAACCGTCTCGGATGCTTCCCTGGCCTCCGCGCGGATGACTTCCGCCATCCCGCACGCCTTCTCCCTCACCCTGACCCTGCTCATAAACTTCCCGGTAGCAGACGACGTGAGGAGGCTCCATCTGGAGGTGGGATATATCAGAGCCTCCTTACGCCGGCTGCTACCAGGTTCAACGCCCGCGATTTCAGCCCTTGAACCTCGGCCTCTGCGAACTTCCCGTCTCTGCGGTGCAAATTCCGGGGCTGGCACCGCAGAGGCGGGAAAGACGCAGAGTTGCAGGGGCAGGGGACAGCTACGGGTGCCATTTGCCGTTCGGCAGCCGGCTTGCCTGCGCCCGCACCAGTCCATCCCAGCCCGCCGCCGCCTTCCCGATCTCCGATCTCCCATCTTCGATCTCCCATCTTCGATCTCCCCTCCGCCAGCCCCATCCCTCTGATTTGTTCACGCAACCCTAAACCCTGACCGCTTATGGCCACCGAATCCTACGACTTCCACATCCTCCAGCTCCGCTACATCCGCGAGGCGATGAACAACTTCGCCAACTACCGGCCCGACGACTGGACCGTGGCGATGGTGGACGCCCTCATCGCCGGGGCCAAGACCACCCGCACCTCCTTCATTGACGCCAAGACCGACCTCGACCTCGCCATGGGCGGGCGCAACTCCTCCGCCAACGTCGCGCACGACGCCTGCGTCTCCGTGCATGGCATCATGAAGACCCGCTTCCGCAAGGATCCCGTCAGCAGCGAAGTCATCGCGAAGATTCCCGTGGACGACCGCACCCCCGCCGAGACCCTCCGGCGCGGCCAGAGCATCAGCAGCGTGTGGGGCAAGCTCCCCAACCCGCCCGGCAGCCTCACCCCCTTCAAGGCCTGGGACACGATGGACAAGACCGCCTTCGACGCCCTCATCACCGCGCTGGACCAGAAGCTCGACACCTTCACCAACGAGAACGACGACTTCGAGGAGGCGCAGGGCAACCTCCACAAGAAGGACGCGGAGATGGAGGACTACATCGGAGCCGCCCTCGCGCAGGGCCGCCTGCAATTCCCCGAGGGCACCCCGCAACGCGAGGTGATTGACCACATCCCCACCACGCCGGCGCAGCAAGCCCCGGCCAAAGCCGTCATCACCGTGGCCACCAGCCCCGCCGCCGGCGAGGCGCATCTGGAATTCAGCGCGAACCACGCCACCAGCTACGACGTGCTCCACAAAGGCCCCGCCGATGCCGCCTTCGCCGTGGTCGCGGATGACATCATCCAGACCGTCTATAACGCCACCGGCCTCGTGGCAGGGGCGCACGAATACAAGGTCGTGGGCCGTAACTCGCGCGGGTCCGGCCCGGAGAGTGATGTGAGCGTGGTGAATGTGGCTTAAGCTGCCACCAGCCGGAAATTGGACAAGCAGAGCAGGCCGCAGTATCGGTAGTTGCTATGCTAAACAGTCCTATAACAAAACAAGGCAACAACGATGAACCGGTCAATATCTTCGAGAACATGCTTGAGATAATCGAACAAAACGCGGATGAGTCCGGAAAACTATGCAAGCTGGAGGGCAATTCAATCCAGCTTTTCGATGGAACCACTTGGTATTCTGTTGATCTAGACCAGTGCGATACCCACCAAAAAGCGCTGTATTTTGTTTATCATCTGGCCGCGAAACCTTGGGTTACAAACCGTCACTTGAGGCTATTCATAGGCCAAGTTTATTGCGCTGTTCCAACTCTAGCCCCATCAAGCTAAAGAACTGACAATTAATGAGCGACCTGTCTTCTCCGGGGACTCCACGCCTATCACGCCGCGTTTCACCAGCGTCGAGGAAAATTGGCTTGGTTCACTCACTTGCCCAGTCTCGCCTGACCGCTTTCATCTTGCTGGCCTTGGCGCTCGCGTGGCATCAGCCTGCCCAAGCACAGAGCAATTGGACGTTCATGGCAGACATGTTAGTGGGTCGTGGCGGCACTGCTTCAGCCATCATAGGCAGCCGCATTTATCTGCTTGGCGGCAATCTCGGAGCAACCGTCGTAACACGAATGGATACCTACGACATTCCCGCGAACGCTTGGAACACTGCCCCGCCCATGCTTCAGACCAGAACTGACCCCGCAACAGCGGTAATCAACGGGAAGCTCTGGGTCTTCGGCGGTTTCAGCCAGTTTGGCGGCGTCTATTTGGACTCGATTGAAGTCTTCGACCCAGCAACAAACGGGTGGACCATGTTAAGCCTTCGGATGCCTGAAAAGCGTGAGGTGTTTGCAGCAGCAGCAGATTCCAACGGCGTCTTTCTTATCGGAGGTCAGGAAGGCTCCACTTCACTTGCTTCGTCCAACATTTTGTTTCTGAGCCTGAGCAGCAACGTGTGGACGACGAACACCGTGCTACCAGAGCCCCGATTGCGTGCCTATTCGTGTCTAGTCGGTGGAAGGATTTATTACATTGGCGGTGCTATCCGAGGAACTAATTCCAACCGCGTGGATATTTACGACATCGCGAGCGACACATGGAGAATTGGCACACCGCTACAGCAG